>ENA-OBLH01000363-OBLH01000363.1-metagenomes-genome-assembly--contig:-NODE-363-length-15545-cov-4.553_pt1 | contig 15545 bp, 11 predicted proteins | sample MGYA00153382_OBLH01 | MGnify analysis MGYA00153382
GAAGCTGCGACGGTGGACAGTGCGGCGCACATGTTTATCGCGGCTCTCGCCGCTCCTCGCCGCTCCTAAGGGCCAGCCAGTTACTTGTAACCGACGCGATTCACGATCTCCTGCGCCTGACGCTGGTTTTTGCCCAGCGCGATCATGTTCACTGTGTCGGCTTTGAAGGTGCCCATTGAGTCGAGCGCGTCGTTTTTGACCTTGGCGCTGACTACGACCGGCCATTCGTTATTGCCGTTGGCGAAGTAACCTTGTGCCTCATCACTCGCCAGATATTCCATGAATTTGATGGCGTTCTCTTTGTTCGGCGAATTTTTAAGTACCCCACCGCCAGACACGTTCATATGCACGCCGCGACCGGTGGTGTTGGGCCACACGATGCGCAGCTTTTCCATGATCGCGCGATCATCGGCTTTGTCCGACTTGAGCATGCGCGCGACGTAATAAGTGTTCGACAGAGCGATGGCACATTCGCCCGCTGCCACGGCTTTGATCTGGTCGGTGTCTCCGCCCTTGGGCTGGCGCGCGAGGTTGGCGTTGACGCCCCTAACCCACTCTTCCGCCTTGGCCGCGCCGTCGTGTTCAATGATCGAAGACAGCAAGGAGAGCATGTAGACGTGCGAGCCGGAACGGGTGCAGATTTGGCCCTTCCACTTCGGGTTGGCGAGGTCTTCGTACGACGTGATGTCGCCCCTACCCACCTTCAATTTATCCACCAAAATCACGCGAGCACGTGTCGAAAATCCGAACCACGTGTTGCTAGCCAGCCGGTACGCGGCCGGGATGCGCTCGTTCAGTATTTTCGACTCAACAGGCGCGAAGATACCCTCTTGATCGGCGATCCACAAACGGCCCGCGTCCACGGTCAAAAACACATCGGCTGGCGAGTTTGCGCCCTCAGCTTTTATGCGCGTTAACAGCGCATCTTCACCGCCGTCAATACGGTTGATTTTGATGCCAGTGGCTTTGGTGAAATTGCTGTAAAGCGCCTCGTCCGTGCTGTAGTGACGCGCTGAGTAGAGATTGACCACTTTGTCTTGCGCGAAGGCGGTCGCGGCGCTCAGACTGCCCGTGGCTGCGACGGCAACCAGCGCGCTGGCGACCAAAGATTTGATGCGGAAAAACTTTTGCATAAAACGATCCGGAAAAAACGTAAATACGAATGATTCGCGAATATTATCATAATGCGAACGGTTATCGTTTGCGCTTCCATTGCTTGAGTGTGTGATGTGAGAGCGGCGCGAGCCGCGATTGACGTTGTTTCGCGGACGCCAAATCTATCGCGATGTTCGCCGCTCCTTCGAAGGCATCGTTCGTCGCGCTAAATACAGACGGCGGAAACTGTTGCGGTCAACGCCCAAATTGGTACCTACTGGGGTCGTTGTGCTTGCTCACATCGCCCATCGGCGTTTCAAAAGTCGCAGCCACGCTGGACAGTTTGCGTACGTCGTACCTCGCAGACGCTGCACAGTTGGGGGACTTCGCGCGGCTGTCGCACGCGGTCTCGAAGAAATTGGGCGAAGTGGAGATCGACCTGCGGCTACGCAAAACGACCGTCTCGCCAGAGTCATGGCGAGCGGTGGTCGAGACCAATATCGGTCAGGACTATACGGACGCAATCCGAGAGGGCGCGAACGCGCTAATAACGTCTGCCACTGCCGAGCGCACACGAAGCATGCAGCGGATTCACCGCAGCCTCGACGTGTCCCGCATCGGAATTACGAAGCCCAATCCATAGAAGCGGCGATATCGGCACCCTTCGATCATTTCCCTAATCTGCTTTCTATCCAGTGCGCGTACGCGTTATACATTGCAGATGCAGCCTGCGACTATTAGTTATGATCGACTACAAGCTCAGCCGGGCGGTTCATTGCGCGTCACGTACCCCTGTTCTACCATCGCGTCGAGCAGCCACTTGGTGACCGGAAAACTTGGGTTCGCGTTGAGGCGCGCAGCGATGAGTGTCATCGCGTCTTTTGCAGCCGAGAAATCAAGATCGCCTCGCATCGCAAACAGTAATCCCAGCAGCTCATCAATGACTCGGCCCGCCTGCTCGATTTCTGTGAGATCGCCGTACTCTTCCAAAACGCTCATCATGGCTCCTGCTTTTTTCACGTTAAATCACTGAAACTGATTGCTGGGTAAATTGAAGTGGCGTAGTCGATGATGTAACGCTTAACTATCGGTTTTGCAGTGGTGCTCAGGTGCCCGCGCTATAGCGAAATGCCGCGTGTAGATCCCGCTGCCCCCTTCAACACTTGCATGAGTTCGCCAAAATTCTGGTGCTGCTTTTGCGCCATGCGTGTCCTCATGCATCGGATTCACATTGTTCGTCAATGAATCCGGGGACGATGGAAACAGAGGGATCGGAGCGGGTCGCGAGCGGGGGTGCTGTTGTTGCGCCAACAAAAATTCTGCTTGTCTGGCCAGTGTAGCGAACTTTTCGCCATCGAAAACATTACGACCTCTGAGCATTCGTAGCTGTAGCACGCGATGCCAACCTGCATCCAGGACGCCCGCTTTTTCCGCGCCGTAGCTTGAGAACAATGCTGTTCGCAGTGGTTGCGATTACCGAAGTTTACTCGTCCGATATTGGCGGCGGTGGATGCGGCCACTTGCTAGGCAACGAGCGATGGCCCCTGCATGCATTTGCAGGATCACTCCTACGGCCATGTTGGTTGTCAAACTACACGCGCCGCGCGCAGCGCCATCTACGATTCTCCGGCTGTCTCAACCCTACCCTAACGGAGTGAATCGTGCCAAAAGTTAAACGCGATGCTGATGCATCCAAAGTTGTTCTATCCAATATCGTCGGTACACTGAAGGCATCATCTGGCGGACCTTCAACCGCAAAAATAACACCGTCCGCGTCCGATGTTTTCGGCAATGACGCCAGTGCGCAGGCGCTCGCGACGCAGAAACATGGCGCACAGGAGTTGGCCGCTTCCATGCCATTCAATTCGATCAAAGCTAACGAGTATGGTGTGGCAAAGGCGTTGTCGCCTGTTGCAGGGCCGACGGTCGATGCGGAAGATGACGTAGTTGGCGCAAGCACAATTTCTGAAATTGAAGCCAATGAAAAACTGGGCGAAGGCGTTGCGCTGGTCGGTGCTTCACCGTTAACAGGTAGCCTGGATCGCGTGCGAACAGATGCCACTGGACAGCCGCTCACCACCAACATGGGCGTATTGATTTCAGACAACCAGAATTCTCTAAAAGCCGGATTGCGCGGCCCAACGTTGCTGGAAGACTTTGTGCTTCGCGAGAAGCTGACCCACTTCGACCACGAACGCATCCCGGAACGCATCGTTCATGCACGAGGCTCAGCGGCGCACGGTTACTTCGAATGTTATGAGCCGCTGACGAAGCTCACCAAGGCTGCGCCGTTTGCTGAAAGTGGCAAGACCACGCCCGTGTTCGTGCGATTCTCAACAGTCGCGGGCGAGCGAGGATCGGCGGATGCCGTGCGTGATGTGCGTGGCTTTGCAGTGAAGTTCTACAGCGAGGCAGGCAACTGGGACATTGTGGGCAACAACATGCCTGTTTTCTTCATCCAGGACGCGATGAAGTTTCCTGATCTTGTGCATGCGGTTAAGCCAGAACCGCACAACGGCATGCCGCAAGCAGCATCCGCGCATGACACATTCTGGGACTTCGCAGGATTGATGCCGGAAACTACGCACATGCTCATGTGGGTGATGTCTGACCGCGCGATTCCAAGAAGTTACTCAACGATGCAGGGCTTTGGCGTGCATACGTTTCGCCTTGTCAATAAAGCGGGCAAGTCGGTGTTCTGCAAGTTTCACTGGAATCCTAAGGCCGGGACGCATAGTTTGGTGTGGCCTGAAGCCGTCAAAATCAACGGCGCAGATTGCGATTTTCATCGACGTGATTTGTGGGAAAGCATCGAGTCTGGCAACTTTCCGGAATGGGAACTCGGGCTGCAAGTTTTCACCGAAGAACAGGCCGATGCGTTCAGCTTTGACGTGCTCGATGCGACCAAGCTGATCCCGGAAGAACTGGTGCCCATCATGCCGGTCGGTCGCATGATTTTGAACCGGAACCCGGATAATTTTTTCGCGGAGACAGAACAGGTTGCCTTCGGTACGGCCAACGTGATTCCCGGCATTGATTTCAGTAACGACCCGTTACTCACGGGCCGCCACCACTCTTACCTCGATACGCAGTTGAGTCGCTTGGGCGGGCCGAATTTTCACGAGATTCCGATCAATGCGCCAGTGACGCCTGTACACAACAACCAGCGCGACGGCATCCACCGCCAGGCGATTCCGCGCGGTCGTGTTGCCTATGAACCCAACTCTCTCGGCGGCGGCTGTCCGTTTCAATCAGGCATGCGTGGGTTCACTACGTTTCCTGCACTCGTTGCAGAGGACAAAGTGCGCGGCAAGCCGGAGAAATTTGCCGATCACTTCAGCCAAGCCAAGCTGTTCTGGAACAGCCAAAGCCCGGTTGAAAAGGAACACATCATCTCTGCTTTCCGTTTCGAGCTTTCGAAGGTGCAAGTTCATTCCGTTCGTGAACGCGTGCTAGGTTTGCTGATGAATGTGGATGACACGCTGGCTTCTAGCATTGCGGCAGGCTTGGGATGTGCGTTACCAAAAGCACAGCCCGTCGTCTTCGCCCCCGCGAAAGTAGAAGTGACGCAATCTAGCCCGTTGAGCCTGTTCGCACGTCCGGGTGAAACGGGCATAGCAGGGATGAAAGTGGCGCTACTGGTCGGCGAGGGCAGCGACGCGAAAACTGTTCACAGCATTTATGAGTTTCTGACCGCCCGTCGCGTTGCGCCGCGCATAGTGAGCGCAAAACTTGGCGTGCTCTACCCCACGTCAAACGAACCGATTCACGTGGAAGTGTCGCTGGAGACCTCCCCGTCGGTATTGTGGGACGCAGCCGTTGTGGTCGCTGGTGAAAAAGCGGCGTTTGTCAAAGACGACGATTTGCTGGATTTTTTACGCGATCAATATCGTCACTTCAAACCGATGGTGTGCATCGGCGATTCCACGCCGTTCGATGCGGCAGGCTTGTCATCGAAACTGTCAGATGGCACTCCCGCGCCCGGCATGCTTGTTGCGAAGGCAGCGAAGGTGGAGGACATCGTCGGCGTGCTTTCGAAGCGGCGCTACTTTGAACGCGGACATTCGTAGGGATTAGCGTTCGGTTCGATCAGTTGTCGCGAGTTGAGTCACCACCAACTCGCGTCACTGTCTGATGAAACGAATCAGGCGGCTGCCTGTTTACGCAACGACCGTGTCAGTGCAACGCCTGCTCACGTTGCACGGTGTGGTTGCGAGCTGACGAAACTAGCGCACGTCGCGACAGGCGCGCGACGTCCTGTAGCAACTACGCCGTGGCCACCATGTCGGCCATCAGCTCTTGTTTGCGTGCCGCAAGCGTATCGCGGAGTGCTACTAGGTCGAGCTTTTTCGACGCGCGGGCTTTGGGGAACATTTCGCCGCGCTCTTCTTTGACGTGATGATCAATGTATTCGCCCAGCACTTTGACTTTGGCATCGAACATCGGATGAGTGGGATCGCTGGCTTCAATTTCAGCGATGAGCGCTTTGCACGATGCATGCTCCACTTCTGCCTCGTCCAGTAACGCGTTGTCCTTGATTGCGGCACGCACGGGAGGATAGAAAATCTCTTCCTCAATGGTGGCGTGTACGGTCAATTCGTTACAGATCTCACGCGCGAGGGTTGCCTTCTTTGTCAGCGCGCTTTTCGATTTCGATGATGCCAATTCGTCGTAAGCGGCAAACATTTTTTTGACAGCGCGGTGATCGGCATCAAGCAAGTCACATGCGTCTTTTGGGGATTGGGTAGCCATATGCACTCCAGTTAAATTTGGAAACGTTTAATAAGCAGTTGGGGTCGAGCGCGCCAACGGTGCGCACGATGGAGGGGACGAAACGGTTAATCCGTCTAAGTAATCAGGACACGCCTGCGACGTGTCAACACGATGGGGTCAATACGAGCTACGGTTCATGTGTGGTGCTCCTTTGTGATGCCGCAACGTGCGGCAGGACTAATTTCAATCGCAATGATGATCGCAACGGCTCAGCGAAATCCCGTTCCTGTTGTAGGACGAAAACTCACGCTCGGGAGCGTGCGATAGCGAGCTGCGGAACACGGTTAATCGTTAGGTTTTTCGTAGCCGTCGCAATGGGAATTGTGTCAGCGCAGTGGCGCAAATGCAGCATTACTTTCTATGCGCATGTCGGCCAATCGTGTCACGTGCGGCCAGCGTTCTCAGCAATCTGAACGAAGCGAATCTCAGCGTTATCGTCGGCGCGCAGCGCCAGCAATCGTATCGAGGTCATCTGATCGCCCCACCATAGTCCCATTGCGCATAAACGCTGCGTCCTCCTGCCCGTGACGCACTGGATGATCGGGACGAATCGCACTCCAGCCGCGATGCTCGACGGTCACTTGTGTGCCCGAGCTGCTTGGCACAAAGGTCACCTCAACCTCGGTGCGTTCGTCAGGCGCAAAGTTGGACGCATGCCACTCAGAAATGAGCCGCTCTGAAGGCTGCCACAGCTTCGCTTTGCCGACCTCACACACGATCTCATTTGCGCCTTCGCCTACTGACTCAAACACACGCCCGCTGGCGCGCGGCTCCACGCAAATGATGCCCTGATCGCCATGCACGTTGCGAAATCGCGGACCGCGTCGCCACCACAGCTGATCTCTTCGGTGAACGGACGAAACGCGCGCTCCGGCGGCACGGCGACGCTGACCGTTGCCCACGCACGATCACCCCGTGGCGAAGTTACGCTCGTCATGCGCCACTTTCCGGCGGTGCGCTTTCTGCGTGTAATTTGAACGCTTCCAGTTCCCCGCCCCAAAACGCCTCGACCTCGGTCAGCCAATCGCGCATTGACGCGAAAGCTGCGGGTTGCAGCCGATACAGGCGAACGCGAGCATCGCTGTCCGGCTCGTCGTCGGCGATCAGTCCGCTCTTACGCAACACGCGCAAATGGCGGCTCAACGCGGGCGCGCTCATGTGCAACGCGCTGGCCAGTTCACCCGCACGATGCGGTCGGTCGCGTAGCAGGTTGATCACGGCGAGACGCGTCGGATCGCCGAGCGCGGCGAAGGTTTTTTCCACGATGAATCGTCAGGCGGATTTGCTGCTGGCGACACCGGCCAGCTTTCCGGGGCCTCGCAGGCGCTGCGTGAACCACCACAGGTGGCCCTCGGGATCAGTCGCGCCGTAGCAGCGATCCGACCAATAATCCTCGCCGAAATCACGCACTTTCGGCTCGTCGATGATCTTGGCGCCGTGCGCCCTCGCCTGCTCGCAATGGCTGTCGACATCGTCCACGTAGAGCATCAAACTTTGTGTGTTTCCGGCAGCGGTCAGCGGGCTCACCATCGGCGTGCCGAACTTGACGTCCGCTCCCAAACGCTCAGAACCCACCATCACCACGGCGTCGTCGTACGTGATTTCACTGTGCTCAATGCGACCACCCTCGCCCTCTATTTTCAGGCGAATTTCAAAGCCGAATGCCGCGCAAAGCCAATCAATCATCGCGCTGGCATCACGGTAGTAAATCGCAGTGGAAAGACGCGGCCGGCCTTCGGGGGGTGAGTTTCATGGTAACTCCTTGTCTTAGTTATTTGTTAACTAATTATGTTAATAATTCACTATTGCGTCAACTACAAGGCGATAAAAAAGGTGAAAATTACCTTCACCTTTTTACTGTATCGCCCAATCCAATTAGGCTAAGAGCCAGCCAGGCTGTTTATCGACTTTTAACGATTAAAGCAATTAAGCCCATACTGGACGGGACTTTCCGCCTAAAGCTGCTTCTGCAAGAACGCTTGGAATTCAGCGCCAAATTCGGGGCGCTCCAACCCCAGTTTGACCGTAGCTTCGAGGTAGCCAAGCTTCGTACCGCAGTCATAGCGAACGCCGACGGTTTCGACTGCGTACACGGGCTCGGCAGACATAAGCGAGGCAATGGCATCAGTCAGCTGAATTTCGCCGCCGGCGCCGCGTTTGATGTCTTTCAGGTGCGCGAAGATGGACGCGGGCAAGACGTAGCGGCCAATCGCGCCGAATTGCGAGGGCGCGTCCGCAGGTTTGGGTTTCTCAACGAAGCCGGACAAGCGCATCGCGTTGCCATCCTTGTGAGCCAGCGTTTCAGCGATGCGAATCGCGCCGTAGCGGGAAATTGAATCGCCGGGCATGTGATTGACACCGATCACCGCGCCATTTTCAGCGCACAAACGGGCGTGAACATCGCACAGTTGCGCCGTGGAGCCAAGCGCGCCGGGGCCAGTCGCGGTTGGTCGAATGAGCTCGTCGGCGAGGATCACGGCAAACGGTTCATTGCCGACCACGGGTTGCGCGCAGAGCACGGCGTGACCGAGGCCGAGCGCGTCGCCTTGACGCAGGAAGATGCAGTTAATGTTCGACGGCACGGCAGCGCGCAACTCGTCCAGCAGGTCATGTTTTTCGGCGCGCGTCAGCTCGTTTTCAAGCTCGTAGGCCCGATCAAAATGATCTTCAATCGCGCGCTTGTTACGGCCGGTGACGAAGATCATGTCGGTGATACCTGCCGACGCCGCCTCCTCCACCGCATATTGAATAAGCGGCTTGTCGACCACCGTCAACATCTCTTTTGGCATCGCTTTGGTCGCGGGTAAAAAACGGGTGCCGAGACCGGCGACGGGGAACACTGCTTTACGAATTTGGGCCATTATTGGGGATTGTTAATTAGAGATAAAAATTCAGTTTCGTCGAGCACGGTGACACCGAGTCGTTGCGCATCATCAAGCTTGCTACCGGCTTCAGCGCCCACAACAACATAGCTGGTTTTTTTGGAAACGGAGCCAGAGACTTTACCGCCTGCAGCCTCAATCATGGCCTTCGCATCTTCGCGTTTGAGTGTAGGCAAAGTGCCCGTCAGCACAAACGTTTTTCCGATGATGGTCGCGTTGGTCGGTGCGTTCATGACCACCGGTGCGAACTCGAATCCACACGACAGCAATCGCTCAACCGCATTGCGATTTTTCTCGTTCGCGAAGAAATGCGTGATGCTCGCAGCGACGATGGGGCCGACGTCATGCACAGCGAGCAGCGCGTTCTCGTCAGCATTCATCACGGCGTGAATATTTCCGAAATGTTTTGCCAGATCTTTTGCGGTGGTTTCGCCCACGTGACGAATACCGAGCGCAAAAATGAAGCGGTGCAGCTCTGCGCGTTTGACCTTCTCAAGCTCCGCCACCACACTGGTCGCCGACTTGTCGCCCATGCGATCCAGACCTGCGAGTTGCGCTTGCGTCAGCGCGAACAAATCTGCGGCTTCATGCACTAGATTGGCGTCGACCAGTTGCTCAACCAGCTTGTCACCCAAGCCTTCGATGTTGAGCGCGCGACGGGCGGCGAAATGCAGCAACATGCCCTTGCGCTGTGCCGGACAAATCATGCCGCCGGTACACCGCGCAATCGCCTCGCCTTCGGGTCGCTCGACAATAGACGAGCACTCAGGGCAGTTAGTGGGAAGCGTAAATTCCGTCGTGCCTTCAGGGCGGCGTTCAATCACTGAACGAACCACTTCGGGAATCACATCGCCCGCGCGACGAACGATCACGGTGTCGCCAACGCGCACGTCCTTGCGACGCACTTCGTCCAGATTGTGCAGCGTCGCGTTGGACACCGTCACACCGCCGACAAACACCGGTTCAAGCCGCGCGACCGGGGTGATCGCGCCAGTGCGCCCGACCTGAACCTCAATAGCGAGTACGCTGGTCAACTCTTCCTGCGCTGGGAACTTGTGCGCTACCGCCCAGCGCGGCTCGCGCGAGACGAACCCCAGTTGCGCCTGCCAGTCGCGACGGTTCACTTTGTAGACGACGCCGTCGATATCAAAGCCCAATGTGTCGCGCTTGACCGCGATATCACTATGGAAATTAGCCAGATCATCAGGTCCAGAAACGGCACGACGTTCCTTGTTCACCGGCAGGCCAAACGCGGCCAACGCATCAAGCAGCGCGGCTTGTGTAGGCGGCAATTCCCATCCCCGAATTTCGCCGAGACCGTAAGCGAAATACGACAGCGGTCGCGCGGCGGCAAGCTTCGGATCAAGCTGGCGAATGCTGCCCGCGGCACCGTTGCGCGGATTGACCAGCGTGGCCAAACCAGACGCGCGTTGCTTGTCGTTATAGCGATCAAAATCGGCGCGTGTCATGTACGCCTCGCCACGCACTTCAAGCACAGCGGGCGGTGAATCGGTGCGCAATTTGAGCGGGATAGAGGCGATGGTGCGGGCGTTCAATGTGACCTCTTCGCCCGTCTCGCCATCACCGCGTGTCGCCGCGCGCACCAGAATCCCATCCTCGTAACGCAACGCCAACGCGAGGCCATCAAATTTGAGTTCAGCGAGATATCCAACGGGCGGATCAGATTCGGTCAGTTTCAGTTCGCGACGAACGCGCGCATCAAAAGCGCGGGCACCCGTCACTGTGACGTCCGTCTCAGTGCGAATCGAGAGCATCGGTACCGCGTGACGCACTGGCGCAAAGGCTCCTAAGGGAGCGCCGCCCACGCGCTGGGTGGGTGAGTCAACTGTTTGCAATTCCGGATATGCGGCTTCAAGCGCCTGCAATTCACGAAACTGACGGTCATATTCGGAGTCGGGAATTGACGAATCGGGCTCACTTCCGTAATAACGATGATTAGCTTTCGTCAGTTCGTCGCGCAACACGAGCGCACGCTTGAAATCCTCATCCGTTGCAAACACTGAAACGCTCCGCGACTAGCCGAACAGCGACCGCGCAGTGTCTGATCCCGGCTCTATACCGGCACCGACAATCGCGTCCATCGCGGTTTTCACTTCGTCACGCATGGTTGCAAATTTCGCGTCATCGAGCAGTTCGCCTTCGCTTGATTTCAGGTCGGCATCAAGCAGCTTCGATAAGCCACGCAAACTTTGCCGGAACGAGTCGTAGCGAACCAGCGGATGGGTCAAGCGTACCGGCTCAATGGAAAAACGCAGCGCAGTGATCGCCTCGGTGCGCAGTCGTTCCGGCGTGAAGGGACGCTCGAATCCATCAACCGCATGAAAGATCACGGCGTCAGTCTCGATCTCGTGATACGCGAAGCGCCCGTCCGATTGCAGACGAAAACCGTTGGCTTCCAACGTGCCGCGCAGACGAGTGCCTGACCAATGGCCACCGTCTTTTTTCACCAGATACACGTCGGGCATGATGTCCACCGCCGCGAGGAAACTGTCGAGCTCAGCCGCACGATGTGGCGCATCGCGAAAGCCATGAAAGTGCGCCTCGCAACCTTGCGCCGTTGACAACTCCGACAACACAAATTGCCACGCGTCCATGTCCTGCGCTTCAATCGGGCCTTGCCGCGAGGCCAGCGGAAGTGCGAGCACAAGTTGTTGTACCGAGCCGACATGCGCTGCGTCGTACTGCTCCCACGGACTTTGTCGAAACAGGCGAACCCAACCGACCGCACGACCTGCCGCAGCAACAAACGGAGCCGCGTCAAACGGCCCGCCAGTGAGGTTGACGAAGGAGGCGTGGACATGCAGGCGCTCATCGAACGGCCATTCCGAGCGCAGTTTGGGAGGTGTAGGTGACACTGCCGGGCGCTCGGGCGGCGTTGAGTATGCAGGCACTGGCGGCTGGGCAACTACGACTTCTTCAAATGTGTCGTGTGCAAGATGCGACGGTTGTACTTCGTCGTACGTGATTTCTTCGGGCGCTATCTCAGGTTTTTGGTCGGCAACATGCTGCACCCAAACGCCTGCGGAACGTACGTCAAGCGTGGGTTCAACCCGCTCGTACGACGGCTCAGCAGCAGGCACAGACGCGACGGGGGCAACGGGCGATGGCACGGGCGGACGAACAATTTCGTGAGGCTCGGAAAGAGCTGTTTTTGCCGGACGATTACTACGTCTCGGTAACCACCAATGCCAAACGACAAAAAGCACGGCGATTACTAACGCTCCGATGGCGATCAAACCGATTTGAAGAGAATTCACTGTGGCATCCTTAAGCTGTGCGGCACGCAAACCACGCTACGCCGCCTCGGCCATACGCAGCGCTTGCGACACATCCACCCCGACAATTCGTGACACGCCCGGTTCATTCATGGTGACGCCGATCAGTTGCTCTGCCATTTCCATGGCGATTTTATTATGTGAAATAAACAGAAATTGCGTAGCCACTGACATCTCACGCACGAGGCGACAAAAGCGCTCGGTGTTCGGATCATCGAGCGGCGCGTCGACCTCGTCCAACAGGCAAAACGGCGCGGGATTCAACTGGAACAACGCAAAGACGAGCGCAGTCGCGGTGAGCGCTTTTTCGCCGCCGGAGAGCAATTGAATCGATGCATTGCGCTTGCCTGGCGGTTGCGCGACCACCTGAATCCCCGCGTCCAGAATCTCTTCGCCTGTAAGCACCAATTTGGCCTGACCGCCACCGAACAAAATCGGAAACAGCCGACCAAACTGCTCGTTGACCTTGTTGTACGTTTCCTGCAAGGTCGAACGCGTTTCGCGGTCAATGCGACGAATCGCATCTTCGAGCGTATGCACAGCTTCCAGCAAATCACCGGCTTGGGCGTCGAGGTAAAGCTTGCGCTCGGATGCTTGCGTGAGCTCTTCCAGTGCGGCCAGATTGACCGCGCCGAGCTGCGCAATTTCGCCCTCCACACGCAACACTGTGCGCTGCAATTCCGCAGCACGCGGTGCTTTTTCCAGCGCACCGGCCAGCCATTCCAGATCCACTTTGAGAGCGGCGAGTTGCTCTTCAAACTGCGCGAGATTCAGCTCGGCAGAGTTTTGTTTAATGCGTGCATCTTCGATGCGCTTGCGGATCGGTTCCAGATCGCGCTCGATGACTAGACGCACCTCGTCCGCTGCGCGTAACGCCGCATTCGCTGCATCCACGGCCTCGCGAGCCGCTTTGAGCAACGCTTCGCGCTCGACACGAATATTCAGTTGCGCCTGTAGGCTTTGCTCCAGTGGCTCCAGAAGGATGCTCGTTTGCTCGCCCTTCAGACGCGCCACATCGGCTTCCAGCTCCTTGATTTGCTGTGCATTGCTCACGATGCGACGGGACAATTCCTGCACTTTTTCCGTCGCGGCCCGCTCGCCATACATTGCATCGCGCAGCGTGATCTCTGCGGCACGCAGTGCTTCACGCGCCTTGACCAACGCCACGTCGGCTTCGTTGCGTAGGCCGCGTTTTACTTCGCGATCAGCGTGCGCCTCGGTGCGCTTTTCGGCGCTAATTTCCAACGCTTCAACGTGCGATTGAACATTCTCGGTTTCCGCAGCGACGTGCTCGGCGATCTCGGCCAGTTCATTACTAATTTGTTGCGTACGCTCCGACGCTTGGGCGCGCGCTTGCTCAATCTGCAAGCGCTCAACTTCGAGAGCGTGCACGCGCCGCTGCACGCTAACAATCGCGCCGCGCTGCTGCGTGGCTTGCACACGCAAATCTTCGTAGCGTTTATGGGCAGTGGCGAAGGCCGCTTCCGCTTTGCTCGCGCCCGTTTGCGCCTCAGCCAGTTTGGCCGTAATTTCATTAAGCTCACGTTGCCGGGCAATCGCACCGTGAACCGCTTCGTCCGGCGCGAAATACGTCAGGCTGTTTGGGCTGACGAGATGGCCATCGCGCGTGACAAAAATTTCGCCTGCTGCGAGACTGCTGCGTCCTGCCAGTGCGTCTTGCAGACTAGCCGCCGCGCGAACGCCATGCAACCAGTTCGCCATAGCGCTTGCCACCTGCGCGTCGTTGGAGGTGACGTGCGCGATAAGGCCATCTGCCGCGTGTAATGCAGCCGCAACCGTCGCACCGGAGTACACCGTCACCCGCGAAGGCGGCACCGGCAACGCCGCAGCCGCATCGAGCGAGGCCACGGGCAGCGCATTCAGGCGATCACGCAACACGGCCTCGACCGCATCTTCCCAGCCCGCATCAACCTTCAGATGCGACCAGAATTTTTCACCGCGAATGCTGTGCGCATCGCGCCACTCCTGCAGTTTGTTCTCGCCGCGATTGTCAAACTTGGCCTGCGCGCCAGCGATCATGTTTTCGCGAGTTTTCAGCTCGGACAGTAGCCGCGATGCCTGCTCGTGCGCAGCGCGTTTGCTGCTGCGATCGTCGTCCGCGAGGGTTGCGGTTTCTTCGGCTTCCTGCGCCGTTTGTTCTGCCACTTCCAGCTCTGCACGCTCGCCGTCAAGCTGCTCTTCAATCTCGATCAGCTCGGCATCTTCCGGCGCGACCAGACGGTCGCGCTCCTGCTCCAGACGCATGCGACGCGCCTGAAATTGCGTGATACTTTTCTCGGCATTACCCTTCTTAAGGCCCACCAGTTGCGCGTCGCTTTCGATAGTGCCGATGGCCTGCTGCACGTCAGTCAACGCTGCCGCAGCCGCGCGCAACGCGGTTTCGGCCAGCGGCATGGCCACGCTCGCCACTTCAACCAAGCCAATTTGATCCGCGTGTTTGGCAGACGCCACGGCCACCGCGTCATTCGCCTCAGCCACTGACTCCGCAAGCTGCACCGACTGCTCTTGCGCCGCGATCAACCGCGCCTGACGCTGCGCCACTTCGCCCGCCACACGCTGCGCACGATCACGCTCGAACGAGAGCGATTGCTCAATGCGCGACACTTCTGAATTGATCTCGTAGAACGCACCCTGCGCCGCGTGTTGCGCGTCGTTTTGCGAGAACACGTCCTGGCGCAAGCCCTCAAGCTGCGTCACCAGCGTTTGCAATTCCGTCTCTTTGGCCAGCAACGCCGTCTCAGTTTCACCGAGCACTTTGACCGCCGATTCGCGCATGCGAACCGCGTCGTCTCGCCGCTGCGCGAACAACAACGCCTGACTCTCCAGCTTTTCCTTTTCCAGTTCGCGGTAGCGCGCAGCGACTTTCGCCTGCACCTCAAGACGATCCACCTGTGCGGTCAACTCGGACTGAATATCGCTGATCCGCGACAAATTTTCTTTGGTATCGGACAGGCGATTTTCGGTGTCCTTGCGCCGTTCTTTGTAGCGCGACACGCCGGCGGCTTCTTCCAAAAACACACGTAACTCTTCGGGTTTAGCCTCGATGATGCGCGAGATCATCCCCTGCTCGATCACCGCATAGGCGCGTGGCCCGAGGCCAGTGCCAAGGAACACGTCAAGAATGTCGCGACGACGAACCGCCTGATTGTTCAGGTAATAACTAGAACCCACGTCGCGCTGCACGATGCGCTTGACGGAGAGCTCCGCGTACTGGCTCCACTGCCCGGCTGCACGACCGCTGCTGTTGTCGAACACCAGCTCGACGCTCGCGCGCGAAACCGGTTTGCGATCGCCACCACCATTGAAAATGACGTCATCCATCGATTCGCCACGTAGCGCCGACGCTTTGCTCTCGCCCAACACCCAGCGCACCGCGTCAATCACGTTGGATTTGCCGCAGCCGTTGGGGCCGACAATGCCGACCAGTTGGCCGGGCAGTGCGATGGTGGTGGGGTCAACGAATGACTTGAAGCCAGCG
>ENA-OBLH01000364-OBLH01000364.1-metagenomes-genome-assembly--contig:-NODE-364-length-15525-cov-3.0808_pt1 | contig 15525 bp, 8 predicted proteins | sample MGYA00153382_OBLH01 | MGnify analysis MGYA00153382
CAATAAATCCATTGGCAATGCGGCCCATGTCGTCCTTCCATGCCGGGTCTTCCATCACGGCCAGCATCAATCTGGCAGTGTTGACATCGCCATTGACCATCAGCCACCACCAGTAGTCGTCTTTTTCGGTGCTGAAAATAACCTTGGTGCCTTGGTACGAAAGACGTGACTTCAAAATCTGATTCGCCTCGGCTATTTTTTCATCGCGCTTGGGTACATCCGCTACGCGCTTCAAAATACTCAGCCAGTCAATCACCGCGCTGGTTGGCCACTGGTTGGGCGCAATCGTGATGCTGCCCAGCATGCGGCCTTGCGCTTTACCGTAGCGCGACAGCGCTTCAAGCGCCGCGAGTTTGCGCACGTCCAGGTCTTTGCGGGGGCTCCAGAATTCGCGCTGAATTTTTCCTTCAACAAACGCGATCAAACCGCGCTCCATCGGCGCGCGCACATCGTCCGGCAAAGCGAATGCCGGGTTGATGCTGGCCGCTTCATGCGTAGCTGCCAGCAGGTACGCCGTCAGCGCGTCACTGCCGCGCGCGGCTTCGCCATCACGCGGCGGAAAGTAATTGGCCAGGCCATCGGTGTCGAGGTAGCCGGGGATTTGCCCGACCACCGACTGCCATAGTGCGCCATTGCGCAGGCCCACTGCCTTGCTGGTTTTTTGTTCCAGACAAATGAAGGGGTAGAGCGCAAACCAGTCACGCACGCCGTCCATGCCTTCGGCCAGATTAGGCTGCAACGACATCTTCAAACCGCCTCTTAAAACTCCATTCGCGGGAAGCGCATCAGCGGGCGGGTTCACGTCAAGATTGAATGTGCCATCGATCTGAACCAGCGTCGCTTGTTGCACAGTAAGCGGCACAGCAGGGACGATGCGCTGGCGGGCTTTCAGGCCATCGCGCGCGCCGGTGATCGTGTCTTTCGCTTCAATCTCCCACAAGATTGCTTCCTGGCGCGTGAACGCAAGCTGCGCGGGGGCAGTCACCATCCACGCGACTTCGCGCGCTTCCCCTGCTGGAATGTCGATGGTCTGCGGCTTCAGTTCGAGCAGCGTCGCCCGGGGCGCAACTTCCACTTTCATCGCCGCTTTGGTCGTGTTGCGCAGCGTTATTTGTGCGCGAAACTGGTCGTCTTCACGCACCAGTGGCGGCAAGCCGCTGATGATTTGCAAATCCTGGGTGGCCTTGATGGTTGTTTGCCCGGTACCAAACAGGCCGGTAGCCGCATCGGCTACCGCAACAATTTTGAAGGTGGTCAACGCATCATTCAGCGGCACAGTCACCACGGCTTGGCCCTGCGCATCCAGCTGCACACGCGGGTTCCACAGCAGCAGCGTGTCAAGCAACTCGCGCGTGCCGCTGCGCCCGCCACCACCGCCCGGCGCCACAGCCTTGCGGCCATAGTGCCTGCGGCCAATGATTTCCATTTGCGCGGTGGAGGTTTCAACGCCCCAGGAGCGGCGCTGCAGCATCGCGTCGAGCAAGCCCCAAGAGTCGTTGGGCATCAATTCGAGTAGCGCCTGGTCAACGGCGGCCAGCGCCACTTCAGCGTTGGCTGCGGGTTGGCCATTTGGCAGCTTGACGGCAATCGTGACCTTGGCTTGACCGCGCACGGCGTAGCTTTCCTTGTCGGCTTTCACGCTCACATCGAGCTGGTGGGCTTTGATGCCAACACGAATTTCAGCCACGCCCAACCGGAACGCCGGCTTGCTTAGATCGACCAGCGCAGTCGGTGCCACGTACTCACGCCCCTCGTACCAGAACGATGTCCACCACTCTTTGGGCGCTTTAAAGCCCCAGGTAAAAAAACTGTACCACGGCACTTCACGCAGGCGCCCGCGCAGCGCCAGCACACTCACGTACACGTTCGGCCCCCAGCCGTCCTTGATTTTTAAACTGATGGTCGGGTCTTGCCCATTGAGCTGCACCACCTGCGTTTCAATGATGCCTTCACGTTCAATCGCCACCAGCGCAGTCGCAAACCTGAAAGGCATGCGCACCTGAAACTTGGCCATGTCGCCCGGCTGGTAGCTTTTCTTTTCGGGCAGCACATCCATGCGGTCGTGGTTTTCACCGCCAAACCACAGCTCGCCCTGCTTGGTCACGTACACCGAGCTGGCCGCTTGTATGGTGTTGCCGTCCTTGTCTTTGGCGGTCACGATCAGTTCTACCTCACCTGCCTCGCCCAGTTTGGTTTCGCACAGCAGCAGGCCACGCGCATCGCTTTTGCCGCTGCACACACTGCCTAAATCCTTGGTTTCAGTTTTGTTGTCGTAGGTGTAAAAACCACCCACCATGCGCTTGCGGCTGGTGGTGACGATACGGGCCACGGCTTTAACTTCAAGCGCAACATCGGCCATTGCTTTTCCCGAAACGTCCAATGCCAGCGCCTGAAATTTAATTTTTTGCGAACTGGAAACCCAGCCTTCCGTCTTGATACCCGCGACCACCCCCGCAGGCCACAGCGTATTGACGCTGCGTATGGTTTGCACCTCGCCGTTCGGATCAGAATAGGTTGCCTCAAGAAGCAATTCTTTTGGCTGCGTGGCCGCTGGCACATCAGCTATCGTCAGTTTGCCCGCGCCGTTTTTATCCAGGGTGAGCGGCATTTTGTCGGCAATCACGCGCTGGTCTTGTGTTGCTGTTTCATCTTCTTCGCCCTCGGAACGGCTAGCCGCATTGCCGCGCGGCGCTGAAAAGCTGAAGTCCTCGTAGTCGCTGTAGTTCAGCGTTTTCCCGCGCACCAGCGCCGACACCCGCACGGGCAAGTTCACTGCTCCGCCACCCGCTACGTAGTTGATTTGCACGTCAGTTGGCACGGTTTTAACGTTGACCAGCGCCTTTTTTTCAATCGGCGCGATGCGGCCTTCAAGTATCGGCAAGCGGAACTCTTCGACCCTGAACTGGCCACTGCTAAAGCTTCTGTTCTTCTCCTCGTCCACGGGTTTCAGTTCGACCTGGTACACGCCGAGTTTGGCTGCTGGTGGCACCGCAAACGTGTTTTCGGCGCTCTGCCCGCCAGTTGCTGTCTTTCTCCACGTGATGCCCTGTGTGTATTGCTGGCCGCTACCGACGTGGGTGATCACCAGCGTTACAGGCTGTATCGGGCTCAGACCAAAACCTTTGCTGGTTTCAATCCGCAAAATATGTTTCATCGAGACTGATTCACCAGCGCGCACGAGCGTGCGATCAAAAATGGTGTGGGCGCGTTCATCTGGGCGCGGGTCGCTGCTGGTGGGCACGTTAAAGCGCCATGGCTCGATGCCCTTGTGCCAGTCGCTCCACGTAAATGCCAAATCGTCAGCGGCCCGCGCACTGACGAAATATGCGTTGCCGCCGTTGTCCCCACCGCAGCGTGCCGGGTCAGGCGACAGGCCGGTTAAGTAGGCAATGCCCTGCGCGTTGGTCGTGGCCTTGGCGATTTCTTGTCCGTTGCAGTCAGACACTGCTACGCGCGCGTTTGCCACCACTGCACCTTTGTCAAGGGTGGTCACCCAGGCCATCGAATTCTCGCGGCCCAGCTTGAAGTGCACCCCCAAATTGGTGACCAGCGCCGACGTCCGGACGTACATGGTACGGGCACCGCCATAGCGCTCATCAAGCAGCGATCCGCCTAATTTTGCTGAAGCAATTTCGACCACGTGAAAACCTGTGGGCAGGGGAATACCGACAACTTCAAACGGTCTTGAAAAATTGTTGACCCCCACGCTTGTCGCTTCGCGTACTGCACTGCCCCCCGGGGGGGCTGAACTTGCTTGGGGCGGCCCGGCGCTGCGTTCGCTGTCTAGTGGCTTGGGCAAGTCAAGCGTTTTTACTCCCGCCTGGCCATTGAGCAGCGACACCATGCGTGCCTGAACAGAGTCTTTGTCGCGCTTGTCTAAAACTTTTGGTAGTGCGCCCTTGATGTCTTGCGCCGCTTGCCTGCGCGGCACTTCGTAGTTGTCGTAACGCTTGACTTTTTTGAACCACGCAATGATTTCTGCGTCGGTTTTCGGTTGCAGTGTGCTCACCTGGCCAGGGGCCAGCGTCTTCGCCAGCAGCGCGGCTTCAACGTTGCGCAGCGTCACGGGCAGCAGCGCCATGTCACCAGGTTTGCTGCCGGGCTCGGCGTAGCGCTCAACGATACCGAATGGTGCGGCTGAAAACTTGGCCAATGGCGGCATGGCGGCAGTAGAAACAGTCAAGGGAAAACTGTCTGCATTGCGCAGCTGGCGATTGGATGCGTCTTTGAAGTCTTTGGGCAGCTCCAGCTTGAATTGCGCGCTTTCAGCAAAGACGGGTTTGAACGTGATGTTGTTCACCACGTCTGCTGCATCACCCTCTGCATCAAAGGTGGGTTTGAGCGACTCTTTGCCAGAATTTAAACGAATTGCTTCGGCCAACTTGCGCGGCACTGGCGCGTTGAAGTTCAGGCGCATTGGGCGGATGGGCAGGCAGGCCGACTGGGCGTTTTCGCGCTCGCAGGTAAAGCTGGCCGCAAACGGTTCGCGCACAGTGAAGTTAAAGCGCTTTTCAGAAGAGTTGGCTACGCCGCTGGGCGTGCTCACGCCTTTACCGTACACCAGTTGGACTTTGGTTGCTGGCGTCAATCTGCGGTTGCAGGCCAAAGTCACAAACTTGAGCGGCTCAACGGTTGCCGCGTTTTCAAGCCGCTGCGACTTGAGCAGCGCTGTGCGTTCGCTGCCGTCAATCAGTTTGATGGCGATTCGTTCGCCCAAGCCTTCAGCGGCGCACCACACGTTGTCCTGAACGCTTTTGAGCGTTGCTGCGCCATTGAGCTGGAGCAAAAAATACTGTTCTTCATCAATGCGCTCGCCAGGGTAGGGACGCACCGATCTGGCAAATGGTCCGCCGCTATTAAACTTGTAGCTGCTTGCGCCCGTATATACTGCGCCAGATGCCGATTTGAGTCCTGATCGGAGCTGTACAGAGCAATTCACTCCGGGCGGCAGGTCGTTTTCAAAGTCAAACGCCCATTCGCGGTCACTGATCCAGCGGCCATTGCCTTTGGTGGCTTGTGCGTCGCTGCAAGTGAGCGAGAGCGGCGCGGCGGCTTTTGGGTCCCCAAAGTTCACCACGCTGGTGTCGAACTTTGCGACCACTTGCCGTATTTGTGAAATCTCTCCCTGTGGACTGAGGCTAACGATTTGTAACGCGCTTGCCTGCATGGCCGTGCCTGCTGCAAGAGCGACGATGATTTTTAGTGCGATGGATGCCACAGTAATCCTCCCCGATTATTTTTTCAAACTTGAGGGTAGCTCAATTGACATGACTTTCCGTTACAACGAGTGAAGGGGAATAGTGCTTTTGCCCTCGAAAATCTGTTCTTTTAATTCAGGACGATGCCGATGACGAATGAAACCACCCTGCGCGCGTGCGGAAAATTGACAGCTGTTGCCGCTTTGTGCATAGGACTTGGCGCTTGCGGAGGCGGCGGTGGCAATGGCGATGCACCAGGCGTCAGCGGCGCAACTGGCGGCACCCAAAACGATGCCATTGCCCCCCTCCCTACGCCGGCAGCAGCCAATGCGTCGGCAGCAACACCCGCCGCTCCAGCTGCGTCAGCGCCAGCGTCCAGCCCTGGCGCGGCAGTGCCGGCACCAGCAGTTATGCCAGCCGCATCAGCAGCATCAGCGCCGCCTCAGGCCGCTACGGCCGATGTCAGTTGCGGCTTGAATGGCCCGGCAGGTATTGAAGCTGAAGTTTTGCAGCGCCTGAACGCGCTTCGCGCATCTGGCGCGGTGTGCGGCACGACCGCATACGCAGCAACCGGTGCTTTGGCGTGGAACAAAACATTGCTGCAAGCAGCGGTAGGGCACTCTACTGACATGGCACAAAAAAATTACTTTTCCCACACGGGTCAGGATGGTCGTAGTCCCAGCCAGCGCGTCACTTTAGCCGGATACATCTGGTCGAATACTGGCGAGAATATTGCAGGTGGGCAGCGCTCGGTTGAGCAGGTCATGGCCGGCTGGACCAACAGCCCAGGCCACTGCCAAAACCTCATGAACCCAAACTTTCGCGATGTAGCGGTAGCCTGCGTAAGAAACGATGCATCTACCTACCGCCTCTACTGGACCATATGCCGTGCAATCTGCAGCCGAACCTGCGCTGGCGCAGTTCCGCCCAGTGTGCTGCGCGCATTGAGCGAGCCGCGCAGGCTCAGCACGTCGTACACGTCTTTTTCAATTTTTGGGTGAAAGCCCTGCAGCACTTCAAGCGGCAGGTCTGACAGATCGACGTTGTGCGATGTGGCCGCCTTCACGGCGTGGGCCACAGCTTCATGTGCGTCCCGAAATGCCAGGCCTTTGTTAACCATGTAATCGGCCAGATCAGTTGCTGTAGCGTAGCCGCGCAACGCGGCTTGTTCCATGGCGGTCGCATTGGCGGTGATGCCGCCCACCATTTCCGCAAAAATGCGCAGGGTGTCCTTGAGCGTGTCTACCGTGTCAAACAGCGGCTCTTTGTCTTCCTGGTTGTCTTTGTTGTAAGCCAGTGGCTGCCCCTTCATGAGTGTGATCAAACCCATCAAATGGCCCACCACCCGACCGGTTTTTCCGCGCGCCAGCTCGGGCACGTCCGGGTTTTTCTTTTGCGGCATGATCGATGAGCCAGTGGTGAAACGGTCAGGAATATGGATAAAGCCAAAGTTCTGGCTCATCCACAAAATCAGCTCTTCACTCATGCGGCTGATGTGCACCATGGCAATCGACGCGGCGGCGGTAAATTCAATTGCAAAATCGCGGTCGCTTACAGCATCGAGCGAGTTCTGACACACGCAGGGCTTGCCATCCAGATCGACCATGCCGAGCGCGACGGCAACGCGCTCGCGGTCTAGCGGGTAGCCAGTACCTGCAAGCGCTGCCGCTCCCAGGGGCAGAAAATTGACGCGCTTGCGTACGTCTTGCATGCGCTCGGCATCGCGCGCAAACATCTCTACATAAGCCAGCATGTGGTGGCCAAAACTCACGGGTTGGGCCACTTGCAGGTGCGTAAAGCCAGGCATCACGGTTTCGATATTTGCTTGCGCAATTTTGACCAGCGCCATTTGCAGCTCGGTCAGCAGCTCAACAATCAAATCGATCTCACCGCGCAGCCACAGGCGCACGTCGGTCGCCACCTGGTCGTTGCGTGAGCGCCCGGTGTGCAGCCGCTTGCCTGCGTCGCCCACGAGCGCCGTCAGCCGCGCCTCGATATTCAGGTGAACGTCCTCCAGGTCAAGCTTCCACTTAAACGCGCCCGACTCAATTTCTCGGGTGATTTCGGCCATGCCGTGTTTGATCGACGCGTGGTCTTCGGCGCTGATGATGCGCTGTGCAGCCAGCATATTGGCGTGGGCTAACGAGCCTTGAATGTCGGCTTGCCACAGGCGTTTGTCAAAAAGAACGCTGGATGTGTAGCGCTTGACAAGGTCGCTCATCGGCTCAGAAAACAGGGCCGACCAGGCTTGGGATTTTTTATCGAGTTGGTTCACGTCTAACTTTCAGTGGCGGCTGGCGCGCAGCGCGGGGCGCGAAGCAGCTTGTTGTGCAGATGGGCCAGCAATGCAATACTTGCGTTTTGATTTTATCTGCCATGATGGCGCGTTCAAGCTTGCCCCCAATAAATGAAGCCAGCCGCACCCCCCAATTCGTTTGCTGAGTCAACGCTACAAGCGACCCTGCTGCCCGGTCTGGATGCCGCCGGGTCTGCGTATGTTGCGCCACTGCAGCCCAAAATGTTTGATGCCTGCCATGTAGGTGTGGTGTTGCGGGCTGTTCTGTTTGTTCAAAGTGTGGTCGCCGTGGCCGCGATGTTTTTGGCGATTGATCCGCTGGATTGGGTGCTCCGGTTTTCGCTTCTGACTGGCGGCGTGCTGCCCGCCACGGTCGCCTGGCTGGTGGCAACTTGCGCACTGAAATCAGCGTTGACCAGGTTTGCGCCGGCGGTGCAGTGGCTGTGCGGGGTTGCTTTGGGCGTGCTGGCTGGGCTTTACGGCTGCGGTCTGCTGTACTTTATGGGGCTGTTGGTACCGCCGCCGTGGTGGGCCAGCGGGGCATCGGGCGCACTTTTATCTGCCATGCTCCTGGCGGGACTCTACTGGCGGGCCAGAGCCCCAACCACCGCCCGACTGGCTGAACTGCAGTCGCGCATTCGTCCGCATTTTTTGTTCAATACGCTGAACACCGCAATTGCGCTGGTACGCGCTGAGCCGCGCAAAGCTGAGGCCGTGCTGGAAGACCTGAGTGAGTTGTTTCGCAGCGCATTGGCCGATCCGGCCGAGTCGGTGACGCTCACTCAGGAAATCGCGTTGGCAAAAAGCTATCTTGCGATTGAGAAAATCCGTTTCGGTGAGCGGCTGCAAGTGGTGTGGGATTTGGACCCCAGGGCAGGCAATGCCAAGCTGCCGCCCTTGCTGCTTCAGCCATTGGTTGAAAACGCGGTGAAACATGGGGTAGAGCCAAGTACAAATGGGGCACAGCTCAAAATTTCAACCCAGTTGCGCGGCGACACGGTGGTGGTGAAAGTCACCAACACCACACCGGCTGGTACGGGCGAACGCGGGCATGGGCTGGCACTGGCCAACGTGCGTGAACGCTTGCTGTTGCTGCACGACGTGCAGGCACGGTTTCAAACCGCGTACAAGGACGGGGTATTTCAAGTCAGGCTGGAGATGCCCGCATGAACCTGAATGTGCTGCTGGTAGACGATGAAGCGTTGGCCAGAGCCCGTCTGCGAACGCTGCTGGGTGATTGCGCAAACCCGGGCGCGATTGTTGTGGCAGAGGCGGAGACTGCAGCGCAGGCGCTCCAAGCGCTGCAGCGCGACAGTTTTGATGTGGTGCTGCTCGACGTGCGCATGCCGGGTGCCGATGGCGTGAGCCTGGCGCGAAGCATTTCTGAAATGAAGACCAGTCCAGCGGTCGTGTTCGTTACTGCGCACGCTGAGCATGCGGTTCAGGCATTTGAAGTGGCGGCTGTGGATTACCTCACCAAGCCGGTTCGACTAGAGCGTTTGCAGCAGGCGCTACAAAAAGTAGAGCGGTATCTGCAACTAGAGCGTGCGCCAGAGCCTCTTTTGGCCGAGGAAACGCTGGTGATTCAAGACCGTGGGCAAACCGAGCGCCTGGCGTTGTCCAGCGTGCTGTATTTCAAGGCGGAACTCAAATACATCACGGTAAGAACAGCATCAAGAAGTTATGTACTCGACGGTTCACTCAATGAGCTTGAAGAAAAATACGCTGCGTCTTTCATGCGGGTGCACCGCAATGCGCTGGTGGCGCGCCGCGCGATGCGGGCTCTTGTCAAACACTACGACGCGGAGGAGGGCGAAGGCTGGGCAGTGCGGCTAAATGGGCTGGCGGAGTTGCTCGCGGTTTCGAGGCGCCAACTTGCTAACGTGCGGGAAGCCATCACAAAGTGACTGCCTGGAGTTGGCGCAAGCTCCATTGATTTTGTCCTACAAGTTTCGCGGTGTACTGCTGCTCAAATTCTTTTTGAGTGCGCGGATTTCAGTCAGATTTTTTTGGACTTTTTGGCTTCATTTCCAGCCTTCTGTTACTTAAAATCGAATCGCCCTATTTCTATTTTCGAGGACGCCGCATGAATGCTGAGCCCGCCTTGAGCCATAGTGCAGCTGCTCTTGAAATGGACAAGCCGCCCGTGAGTTCTCCCACCTCAGAGCCACCACCGGTGTCCATGTTTGAAGCGCACATGCCCGTCAGCGTCCGCAGCGTGTCACTGGCGATCATTGCCCTGCTCGCCGCGCTGTTTTTTCTCCAGTGGGCCAGGGCGGTATTTATCCCTTTCATGCTCGGGCTGGTATTTAGCTACGCCTTGTCCCCAATCGTGAACTGGATGGAGGCCCGCCGCGTCCCGCGCGCCCTGGGGGCCGGCATGCTGCTTTTGGCACTGATGGGCGCACTTGGCACTACCGCTTATGCACTGTCTGACGAAGCAGCGCAACTTGTAGAGTCCCTGCCAGCCGCAGCGCAAAAATTCAGGCAAACCATTAAAAACCGGCAGGGAACAACGCAAAGCACGCTGGATACCGTGCAAAGAGCCGCTACCCAAATTGAGCAGGTTGCCCAGGGTTCAATTGTGTCCAGCGGGGGCGCGATGCGCGTAATCGTTGAGCCGGCCCGCTTCAACATCAAGGACTATTTATGGACTGGAACGATTGGGCTGGCCACCGTGGTGGGGCAGGCGACTGCGGTGGTGTTTTTGACCTATTTCCTGATGGTGTCGGGCAACACTTTCAGGCGCAAGCTCATCAAGCTCGCGGGACCATCACTGAGCAGTAAAAAAGTAACCCTGCAGGCGCTCGATGAAATTACAGGGCAAATTCAGCGGTACTTCCACGTGCAGCTGGCAACCAGTGCGCTGGTCGGCGTTCTTACAGGGCTGGCTTTGTGGGGGCTCGGGCTTGAGAACGCGGCTGTGTGGGGAATAGTTGCCGGTGTGTTGAACATGGTGCCGTATGTCGGCTCGCTGGTCACTGCGGTTGCTTCTGGCGCGGTAGCGTTTTTGCAGTTTGGCTCCAGCAACATGGCGCTGCTGGTGGCTGGCGCATCGGTAGTAATTCATACGATCGTCGGCAACATCATCACGCCGTGGCTGACCAGCCGTGCCAGCCGCATGAATCCGGTGGCAGTGTTTGTTGGCTTGCTGGCCTGGGGCTGGCTGTGGGGCGTTTGGGGCTTGCTGCTCGGCCTGCCTATTTTGATGATTGTCAAGGCGGTATGTGACCGGGTCGATGACCTCAAGCCGGTGGGCGAGTTTTTGGGTGCCTGATCGCGCGTGGTGGCGCTGAAGCCGTTATCGATTCGCTGGCTTCATGAATGCCTCTCAGTCGGTGGTCATGGCGTTTGGTTACTATAGCGGGTTGTTTTGAAATCGCAGAGAGAAATGAATATGCTCGAGTTGTTATCTGACCCCCAAATCTGGATTGCCTTTGCCACGCTGACAGCACTTGAGCTTGTACTGGGCATCGACAACATTATTTTCATTTCCATTTTGGTCGACAAGCTGCCCAAGGCGCAGCAAGAAACGGCGCGCAAAATCGGTCTGTTTATGGCGATGTTCATGCGGATTGGCCTGCTTTTCATCTTGTCCTGGATCGTCGGTTTGACTGCGCCGTTTTTTAGCGTTTTCGGTCAGGACATTTCAGGCCGAGACTTGATTTTGATTTTGGGTGGCTTGTTTTTGATCTGGAAAAGTACCGGTGAAATCCACCAGTCGCTCGAAGGGCAAGAGGCCCATGCGTCCAGCGCTGTCAAAGCAACTTTTGCCGCAGTCATCATCCAGATCATGATAGTAGACATGGTGTTTTCGCTGGACTCCATCATCACCGCCGTAGGCATGGTCGATGAGTTGGCAGTGATGGTTGCGGCTGTTGTGGTGTCGGTTGGCCTGATGATGCTGTTTGCATCCGCCATTGGCCGCTTTGTGTCGGCGCACCCCACCATCAAAATACTGGCATTGGCATTTCTTGTGGTGGTTGGCGTGGTGCTTGTAGCCGAGGGCTTTGGCACCAAAGTGCCTAAAGGCTATGTCTACTTTGCAATGGCGTTTTCGCTGGGCGTTGAAATGCTCAACATCTGGATGCGCAAGAGGTCGGCCAAGCCAGTCGTCTTGCACGACGCATACAGGGCTGCCGAAATCAAAGACGTCCAGCCGAAGTAGCTTGTCAATCAAAAAATACACTTTTGACATGTTATTCAATATATACGGGCGCGAGTAGCTACTGTATTAATAGCAAGTTTGGCTAACGTGTGTGCTGCCGCAGCGCTCGCCCGTTGTCTGTCTTCTGTAGGCATTGCCTTACAGACTGGCGTCGTGCCAGCTTTCTGCGACTCGCTGCAGTTGCTGGCAGCATTGGGCTTTAACAAGGAAGCTTTTGATGCAAGTTTTATTAAACACTGACCACCATATTGAAGGCGGCAAGGAAATGGCAGACCACTTGACTTCGGTCGTTAAAGATGCTCTTTCCAGGTTCGGCGAGCACGTCACCCTGGTTGAAGCGCATCTGGCGGACGAAAACGGTCAGGGCAAGACAGCGCCCAACGAAGTCCAATGCACGCTGAAGGCAAGTGTGGTGGGGCGTGAGGCGGTGGTGGTCAAAAGCCACGCCGACAGCGCACACCAGGCAATTGCTGGTGCAGCAACCAAGCTCAAGCGTGCCGTGGCCACAGTGTTGGAAAAGCACGACCCAAGGCAAGCCCAGCAACGTTCAGCGTCAGCCCCTGAACCAGAGTAGTGTTTAGGCGTGCAACACATTGCTGTTGCAGCTTGAGTTGGCAGGCCGACCCCTGCAGGCTGTGATGGCCATCCAGAGTTCGAAAAGTTCCTCTTTGGCCCTCACGAGCCGCGTGTGTTTTCCCTAATTTGCGTTGCGCGGCTTGCTTTTATGATGGAGCTGCGCAACTCAGCGCAGTTTTTACCATCAGGAGCCATCCATGCAAAGCCAGCAAAGTGCGTCCAGGGTCCAAAGTGCCCTTCACCGGTTTGGTGTTCTTAGCGGTCGCGGTGTTTTCTATATCGAGCCTGACATCTTGCGCCAACCTGCCAGCTGACAACGCTGACGCCGTTTTGCAGCGTGCCGACACGGCGATGGGAGGGTTTGCGCTTAAAAGCATATCTTTTTCAGGCAGTGGCACTGGCGCCACCTTTGGCCAGGCATATCTGGCAGGCCAGGCGTGGCCCAAAATTACTTACAGCAGTTTCTCGCGCGTGGCGGACTATGAGAACAGCGCGTTTCGTGAGGACGCCGCCCGCGCCAGAGCCGAGCCCAACGGCGGCGGAGCAGTGCCGCTAATGGGTAACGGCGAGCAGCGCACCAGCGGGTTTTTGCGCGGCGCCACAGCGTGGAACTTGGTCGGCCCTGCTCCAGTGGCAGCGCCAGTTGCTGCAGATTTACGGGTTCATGATTTATGGACCACACCGCACGGCGTCATCAAGGCTGCTTTGGCAAACAAGGCCACCGCTACCCAGCAAATGGAAGACGGCCGACAAATGACGGCAGTGTCTTTCACCATGCCGGGAAAGATGCGCGCAACGGCTTTCGTGAATGCAGCAGGGTTGGTTGAAAAAATCGACTCAAAAATGCCGCATCCGGTCAGCGGCGACACTGCATCAACCATTCGCTTTACAGACTACAAAGACTTTGGCGGCGTCAAGTTTCCGATGCGTATCCAGCAAACCATGGGCGGCTTTCCAGTGCTCGATTTAACGGTCAGCGAGGTCAAGCCCAATGCGCCGTCTGGCATTGAAGTGCCAGCGCTGGTCACGGCTTTTGCTGAGAACGTGGTCGTCACCAAGGCCGCTGACGGTGTGTGGCACATGGCCGGGGGCTCGCACAATAGTGTGGCCATTGAAATGAAGGACCACATGATCGTGGTCGAAAGCCCGCTGTACGACAGTCGCGCTGTACCGATGCTGGCAGAAGTTAAAAAGCTCAGCCCCGGCAAGCCGATTCGTTACGTGGTCAATTCGCACCACCACTTTGACCATTCGGGCGGATTGCGCAGTGCGGTTGCAGAAGGTGCAACGCTCGTTACCAGCGAATTGTCACGCCCGTTTTTTGAGAGCACGATGGCAAACCCCAACACCATCAAGCCCGATGCCATGCAACTGTCGGGCAAAAAAGCGGTGGTGGTTGGCGTGAATGGCAAGCGCAGCTTTACCGATGGCAGTCGCGTTGTGGACATTTACTACATCGATGGCAGCGTACACGCGCAGGGCTTTTTGATGGTGCACTTGCCGAAAGAAAAAATCCTGGTGGAAGCCGACGCCTACACCCCGGGCGCGCCCAATACGCCAGCGCCAGCCGTACCCAACGCCCTGCATGTGAACCTGGTGCAAAACCTGGACAGGTTGAAGCTGGATGTAGCGCAAATCTTGCCCCTGCACGGGCGCATTGTGCCGCTGGCCGAGCTCTACACCGCGATTGGAAGAAAGTAGTTTTTTAGGACTTAAACCCAATAAGTACGGGCGCGAACAGCTATTTAATTACTAGCAATTTAAAGCGCTTTGGCCAGAATCACAGCAGCCTGCTGCAAAAATTCAAACTCGTCGTCGTCGATAGGTTGTTTGCTAAAGTCATAGTGGCAAAGCGTTCCGAACAGAGTGCCGCTCGAGTGGCTCAACGGTAAGCCCACATAGCTCTTGATAACGCCCTGGTAGGTCTTGCCAACTAGTCGCGTGTCGGCACCAGAATCAGACGTGACGAGCTGGCCGTCACGCAAGGTTACCTGGCAAAAAACTCTGTGAAAGTGCCACCGGCGCGGGCACTGCTGTCACCGGGTCGCCCAACTTGTCACCAGTTCGACGATCGCAAGGTTGTCCCCGTCGAGTTTGAAAACAGCCGTACAACGATGTGCCACCCGGCGATTTAAGTACAGCAACCCGGTGCGAACACCACCTTCTGCGACAGCATGTTCAAACTGAACCAATTGGTTTTTTAGCGTGGGGTGACTATATCTGTGTACTCAGCAAGTTTTACTAACCGACGACTTTTGACGATAAATTTTTCGCAAGCGCCCATAACCACACGATTCGGACGGGTCAGAAGGATCGTTGTCTTTCCCCCACGGCTACCAGCTCCCGCGTGTCAGTGCTTGCCGTCACGCACCCATCGCCTGCGGGCGTAGAGGCCAACAAACGCAACTCCCAAAACCAACGCAAACCAGCCCACCGCTGCCGACTTGGCCACGATGCTCTGCATGCCGGGTGACGTGATGACGTACGGCGAGATCACAACGCCCAGGCCAATCAAAATACACAAGACGCCTTTGATGGCAAGCTCGTTAGCCGCGGTGGTGCTGGCCTTTTTAACAGGCGTTTGTTGAGGTAGGTCTGGAAGGGGCATGCCGGGCTGGTAAGGTAAAAGTTGCGCAACTGATAATACGTTCTAGCAACGAAAGACTTTTCACAATGGCGATTCAGTGGTTTCCAGGGCACATGTACCTGACGCAAAAGGCGATAAGTGAACGCATTAAAGAAATTGATGTGGTCATTGAGCTGCTTGACGCGCGGCTGCCGGGTTCGAGTGCCAATCCAAAGCTGGCCGAGCTGACGGCGTCTCGGCCCACCGTCAAGGTGCTGAACAAACAAGACTTGGCTGACCCGGCTATGACCGATCTGTGGCTGACGCATTACAACGCGATGCCAAACACCAGCGCAATTGCATTGGACGCGAGTGAGACGGCACCGGCCCGCAAGCTGATCGACGCGTGCCATAAGCTCGCGCCACTGCGCGGCAGCATGGTCAAGCCAATGCGCGTGCTGATATGCGGGATACCCAACGTCGGCAAGTCCACACTGATCAACACGCTGACAGGCAAGCGCGCCACCAAGACCGGCGATGAAGCAGGCATCACAAAAATTGAACAACGCATTGTGCTGGCCGATGGGTTCTATTTGTGGGACACACCCGGCATGCTGTGGCCGCGCATCATCGTGGCGCAAAGCGGCTACAACCTGGCGGCCAGTGGCGCGATTGGCCGTAACGCTTTCAGTGAGGAAGAAGTGGCGCTGGAGCTTTTGAA
>ENA-OBLH01000365-OBLH01000365.1-metagenomes-genome-assembly--contig:-NODE-365-length-15520-cov-4.56696_pt1 | contig 15520 bp, 12 predicted proteins | sample MGYA00153382_OBLH01 | MGnify analysis MGYA00153382
AAAAAAACGTATCGACGCTTTGCGCGCAACTATTTCGTAATTTATAGAAGTGCCCCTAAGGTTATGCCTATGGCGCAACGTGTGTGACAATCGTGGCAAATAGATATGTTGGATGGCGTATGTTGGACAAAGACGGCTTTAGGCCGAACGTCGCCATTGTGATTACCAATCACAAGAACCAGGTTTTTTGGGGAAAACGGATACGTGAACATTCTTGGCAGTTTCCGCAGGGCGGAATTAACCCAGGCGAAAGCCCAGAAGAAGCCATGTATCGCGAGCTCCATGAAGAGGTTGGGCTACGGTCGGAACATGTAGTAATTCTTGGGCGAACGAGGGACTGGTTGCGCTATGAAGTGCCATCAACCTGGGTCAAACGAGAGTGGCGAGGAAACTATCGCGGGCAAAAGCAGATCTGGTATTTGCTGCGTCTGGTAGGTCGCGATAGCGATCTGAATTTGCGTGCGGATTCGAAGCCTGAATTTGATGCGTGGCGCTGGAACGACTTTTGGGTCGATCTGGACGGCGTGATCGAGTTCAAGCGGGATGTGTACAAGCGGGCATTAAACGAGCTTGAGCGCTATCTGCATCACGGCAAAGCGGTGACGCGACGCGATCGTCTTTACGGCGGCACGGTGCACACGCCGCCTGGTGATTATCAGTTGCAGGCACCAGAAATCGAATGAAAAAAGGCCGCGAAAGCGGCCTTTTTTGCATAAGTGATGGGTCGGTTTAGAAGCGACCTCGCATGGCCATGCCGGTCCCCGCTGCTGCGGCAATCACCACGCCAACGATGATCGCCAGCACGATGTAGCAAACAATGATCAGCGCGGTGTAGCCAATCGATTTGTCCTGCGGATTTTTCATCAGCGGTGTCAAGCCGATGTAGAGCAAATACAGGCCATACAGCGCGGCGAGAATGCCCAGTACGCTCAACAGTGGCACCAACGCAAAGACGCCTGCCAACCAAACGGGCGTGGACGAATAAACCACCAGTTTGACTGCCTGTATGGAGTTCTTTTGGCCATCAAACGTGGGGGCAAGCGCATCAACGATGAGTGCCACCACGTAGATCACGACAAGGCCGAGCACATAGGTCAACACCAGTTGCACCAGCGCCGCTGCGATCGGCGTGCGGATTGTGCCCACGATTGGCAGCGACACGCCAATCAACGTCGATCCGATCAACCCACACACAGCCGGAATCGCCGCGAGAATCATCGCGTATCTGGTGAACAACGACTTGACGTCTGCGGACTCCGCAGCAATTTTTTCCCACTCGGTTTTAGGCGAAAGGATAATTCCCTTTACCCGTTCAATCAATTTCGCAAAATCCATTTTTATATCCCCTGTCGTAAATGTTTGCCGTGATTACAAGACGCAATGAATGCGCAAACCGCGACATTCATTGCCTACAACGCTACGCCGTGCGGAGTGTATGCCCGAAGCGCATCACTGCCTAGTGTGGCCCGGTGTGTTCTGCATGTTCGCAATGCCGTCCGGGTTGACGCGCGCAAGATGAATTTGCACTTGATCAACCGAATCTTTTTTTCGCAATGCCCATGCGACGTGGCCTCCAGCACTGTTGATAGCCGCGTTGTCGATGCTGCCACTCGCGACGCGCGTGCGTTTTGCGTTTACAAAATCGAACCAATCCAGTGCTTCGCCCGTGTCATCTAACGCATGCACCACGCCGAAGCGACCTGTCACAGAAAGTTGACGCAAACGCACCGATCTGGATGACACCGTCGAGTAAACAAGCTTGCCGCTGGGCCAACGCACGACCGACAGCGTGTCATCAGCGTAGCGCTTCACCAATGCAGAGCCCGGCACAAACGTGGCCTCGCCTGACGCGAGCCACTCAGGCAACGCCACGCGCGCCAGCGTCGGCATGCGCCACGCGAGCGCTGCACCCTCGCTTAAGTCAAAGTTCACCACGCTGCGCCCGTCGGGTGCGAAGCCTAGTTCGATGTTGCGCCCCATCGGGGCACGCGCCAATACGCGACCTTTTTTCGTGTACGTGCGCAGTTCGTAGGACGGATCGGTAGCCTCGCCCAATCGAAGCGCCACCGCGATATGTTTGCCGCGCACGTCAGCGTCAATCACTTTACCCTCGATAGGAACACGTGCCCACATTCGGCAAGTGGAAGGTTCGTAAAGTCGCAGCTCAGATGGCTCGCCCGTTACTCGTTCGATAACGGTGTTTCGATCAAATGAAAAACTCGTCGGCGACGAAAGAGAGCACAGCTGTCTGGGCGCGGCGGCATCCCGCTGCCAAAGAAAAATGCCGGGGTTTTTAGCGCCCGGTGCGCTGACCAGAATGATGAGTGAATCGTTGGCAGAAAACTGCACGTCAACCAGCTCGCGCGACGTGATTTGCCAAGCGAATGTCGTTGCCGAAGACGCTGCAAAAAAACCGGCGATCAACGTGCGAAAGAAAGTTGAATTGTTCATGTTCAAACAACAGGGGCTGGTAATCCGACGCTCAAGTTTTATCGCGCTCACAACACACCGTCTGGTCTGACCCTTATTTTTAAGCAACCCATTATGACGACATCGCGACACTCCTTTACTATCCGTGTCGAATAATTTGAAATCTGCATCATGGCAACCAAAAACACCTACGACTGCGCCAAATGCCCCGGCTACTGCTGTAGCTACGACTACATCGAAACCAAACCAGCGGACGTGACGCGTTTGGCCAAGCATCATGGCGTTGCGGTGGATGTTGCACGCGAAAAGTTCACCAAGCAGGTTGAGCACGAAGGCGAAACGATGCGCGTGCTGCGGCACCGCAAAGACACGGTGTACAAATCCATGTGCATGTTCTTTGATCAGTCCGAACGCCGTTGTACGATTTATGAAGGACGTCCTGCGGTGTGCCGGGATTACCCGAATGGCACGACCTGTGGCTACTACAACTTCCTCAAGTTTGAACGGAAACACCAGGGTGACAACAACTTCATTCCTTCTGCTTGATCAGCGTGCTATGAAAGCTTCGCATATTGCCGCACTAGTGGTTTCGACTGCGATCTTGTTGTCGGCATGCACGCAGGCGCCCGTTGTAAAAAATGAGGATCCTGCGGTGTTACAGCCGAAGCCAGTGGTCGTTGCTCCGGTAGTTCCAGAGGTGCCACCACCGACCATATCGGCAATGCCTGCGATTCCACCGCAAGACGCAGCAGTCGGAAGCGTTGGTTCGGCGGGCGGAACGGTTGCGCCATCGCGCGGTCAGCTGTCAGCGGTTCAGATTGCGGCGGTGGCATCGGTGACGCCTGAGGGCACTACGCGTTATGAGTGCGTGAAGGGCAAGGTAGGCTCGGAATCACGCGTCACCATTACGTTCCCTGAAAAATCAGGCCGCATTTGCGCGCGCTTCCCGGCGATGGGGCCGTGCCAATACGAACGTGACGCTTGCCGCGCAACGGGTGGCAGGGTAATTCGCTTCGACGGCGCTGAAATCACCAAAGACGTAGAAAAAGAGTACGACAAGCAGGTGCAGCGGTTCCGCTTGAACGCGGGGTGATATTGGCCGGTACCCGGCTCGCATTTCAGACGTAAGGCGATGCTAAACTGCGTTGATGAATTCGTCTCGTGCCCCTCTTTTTTCTGCCTTGCGGCCCCTTATCGCGGCGCTAGGCATTGCGCTGTTCGCCAACATCGCTCACGCTCAAGTGCCTGCCACCCCGGTCACGCTGAACTTTGTTGATGCTGACATTGATGTGGTTGCCAAAGCGGTAGGTGAGTTGACCGGCAAGACGTTCGTCCTTGACCCGCGAGTCAAGGGCAAGATCAACATTCAGTCAGCCAAAGGCATCTCTCCCGGCCTGGCGTATCCAACGTTTCTGTCGGCACTGCGCATGGCAGGCTTCGCAGCGGTTGAAGGCCCCGGCGGTGTAGTTCGTGTAGTACCCGAGGTCGATGCCAAGGCGCTGCCTACGCCGCTCACAGGCGGCACCGCAGGCGCTGTCGTCACCAAAGTGATTCCGCTGACGCACCAAAGCGCTGGGCAGGTAATCAACGCGTTGCGGCCCTTGGTGGCTGCGGCGAATGCGCTGACGGTGTATCCGCCAGGCAACGCGATCATCATCACGGACTACAGCGACAACATCGCGAAAATTCAGGCCGTGATTTCGCGGCTCGATACGCCGAGTGCGCCAGCGCCTGAGCTAATTCCGTTGAACCACGCCAACGCGCTTGACGTTGTGTCCACGCTGAACCGGGTGTTTGCCGAACCCGCTGCAAACGCAGATTCGCGTGATCGCCTGCTGATCACGGCTGATTTGCGAAGCAATTCAGTGATCATTCGCAGTGAGGATGGCGGTCGCTTGTCTCGCGTGCGTACGCTGGTGCAGGAGCTTGATCGCGCGACGGCGGCTCCAGGCAACATTCGCATGGTGTATCTCAAACATGCCGATGCGACGCAAATCGCGCAGACTTTGCGCCGCGTTTTAGGTGCTGACGGGGGGGGCAGTTCGAGTTCAGCTTCATCGCCACTGTCGTCATTGCTGCCTACCAACGGCCAGCAGCAGACAGCGCCTTCATCGCCGCTAGCAGCAGCGACTGCAGCGTTGACCGGAAGCACCGCTCAGCCCAGTTCAGGCAGCCTGCCGCAGGCGACCACTAACAACAGCTCAGCATTCACCGCTGGTGGTGCGACTGTCTACGCTGACAGCTCAATCAACGCTTTGGTGATCTCGGCACCGACGCCGGTTTACAACAATTTGCGCACCGTGATTGAGCAGCTTGACGTGCGCCGTGCGCAGGTGTTTGTTGAGGCGCTGATTGTTGAAGTGCAGGCGGATCGTGCCGCGGAATTTGGTATCCAGTGGCAAGGGTTGGACGGGCTTAATCGCCGCGGGACGCAGGGCTTTGGGGGCACTAACTTTGGCAGTACGTCGTCGACACCTACCAACAACATTTTGGGCGTTGCCAACAACCCGGCGGCGGTGGGGCAGGGTTTGAGTTTCGGGCTTGTTCGTGGCGCGATTACGATTGCTGGCAAGCAATACCTGAATCTTGGTCTGCTTGCGCGAGCATTACAAAGCGACGTATCCGCCAACATTCTGTCCATGCCCACGTTGCTGGCATTGGACAACGAAGAGGCGCGTTTTTCTGGTGGTCAAACTGTGCCTGTGTTGACTGGTCAGTACGCGAACGCAAGCAGCAACAATTCGGTTACCCCGTTTGCCACGTTTGACCGTAAAGAGGTAGGCCTGATTTTGCGCGTGAAACCGATGATCACAGAGGGTGGTTCGATCCGCTTGCAGCTTTATCAGGAAGTTTCAAGCGTCGCGCCATCAACGATCAGTGGTGTTGATGCAGTGGGCTTATCGACGTTTAACAAACGCGTGCTCGAAACCTCCGTGCTCGCCGATGACGGTCAAATCGTTGTCCTCGGTGGCCTGTTGCAGGAAGGCTTCACCAACGATCAGGAGAAGGTTCCGGTGTTGGGCGACGTGCCTGGTCTGGGGCAGCTGTTCCGCTATGACACGCGCAAACGCACAAAAACTAACCTCATGATCTTCTTGCGTCCTACGGTGTTGCGCGATGCCAACCAGGCGGGAATTCTGTCCAACGAGCGTTATCGCGTTCTCGGATTGGATCAGCAGGCCGTCAGTCCAGAGGCGCGTTTCATGATGCCCGACATGACTAATCCCGGTTTGCCAATGGGCACGCCCGTTCCTGCGCCAGTACAGCCGCGCAAGTAAACGGTGATCGTCTCAACGCATAGTCCGCGCTTTTGCACATGTCACTAACGCAGCTTCTCCCATTTGAACTAGCGCAAGAATTTGGCATCGTGCCGATGGCAGATGATGGCAGCGCGATCACTGTTGCGACGGCTCCGCACATGACGGTCGCGACGCTCTCCGCAGCGCGCCAACGCCTGGGCAAGCCGCTGCGCACTCAATCCGTGACAGCAGATCGTTTCCGCGAAATTGTCACTCAGACCTACGCGGCACACTCGGTCAACCAGGGCGCATCTGTCACCGAAAAGTCGGTTCGCTTAGAGGCAACTGCTGGCGACGCGGATTTGCTGTCATCCATCGCCAACGACAGCGACTCTCCTGCGGTTCGTATCGTCTCCGAGTTGCTGCGTGAAGCTCTGGCGCGAGGCGCATCCGACATTCATCTCGACGCAACTGAGCAAGGCGGACGGGTGCGGTTTCGTGTGGACGGCATCCTCAAAGATGCACGCGACACCGACAGCACGACGCACGCAGCGCTGGTCGCCCGCTGCAAGGTGATGGCGATTCTCGATATTGCTGAGCGCCGCTTGCCACAGGATGGGCGTTTGCAGGTCACGATTGCTGGTCACCGGGTAGACGTTCGCGTCGCCACATTGCCGACGCAACACGGCGAACGCGTGGTGCTGCGTTTGCTCGACACCAGTGCCGCACGACTTAATCTGGCAGCACTTGGATTTCAGACCGCAACCCTCGAAGCGCTGCGCAGCGCAGCCCGCATGCCACACGGATTGGTACTCGTCACAGGCCCTACGGGTTCTGGAAAAACGACGACCCTGTACGCGGCTGTGACCGAGCTGGATCGCGAGCGCTTGAACGTAGTGAGCGTTGAAGACCCAGTTGAATATGCGCTGGACAGGGTCGCGCAAACGCAGGTGAATCCGCGCATTGAACTGACTTTCGCCCGCGCCCTTCGCTCTATATTGCGGCACGATCCCGATGTGATCATCGTCGGTGAAATCCGTGATCGCGAAACCGCGGAGATCGCAATTCAAGCGAGCTTGACCGGGCATCTTGTGCTCGCGTCACTGCACACGAATACGGCGGGTGCGGCAATCACACGACTAGCCGATATGGGTGTTGAACCCTACCTTTTGGCGTCGTCTTTACGCGGGGTTCTCGCCCAACGGCTCGTCCGAAAGCTGTGCGTTGAATGCCGAAAAAAACGCGACATCACGGCTGAAGAAATGACCCTCCTCGAACGGCACAAGGCAGTCCCGGAAAGTGGCATCAAGTCATTGTTTGACGCTGTCGGTTGTACCGTCTGCTCTGGAACCGGTTATCGTGGCCGCGTCGGCTTATACCGCTGGATGCCGCTCAGTGCCGACATCGCGCGCGCGGTGCATTCACACGTAGCCGACACAGAGCTTGAGGCATTAGCGATTAACGATGGCTGGCCCGCGATTGCCAGCGACGCGTCGCGCTATCTGGCCGACGGCACCACCTCGTTAAGCGAGGTTTTGCGCGTGGTAACAGCGTGATCACCACCTCGTTTGCGCGCACCGAAATTCACACAGGATTGGAGCGACGCGTGTGTTGGGTGGGCGCCCTCTGCCCACCGGAACATGGCACTCACGGCGAAAGCGCATTGTCGACAGTTTGGCGGGCACGGGGTGCCTACTCTACAAAAAATCGCAGTCCGTCGCTGTGTCTTCTAACGCGGCGCGAAACGGTGGCATTCGGCGACATAAGAATTTTTTTTGGATTCCATGCGTTTCGCATTTGAGGCCGTCAACGCTGCGGGAGCGCGCGAGCGCGGCGATATCAATGCCGCTGACGAACGTAGCGCGCTGAAGGCCCTTGCTGCGCGCGGCTTGACCGTGCTCGCGCTCTCGGCGATGGCTGAGATTCAGGCCAAAGCCAGTTCTCGCCGCATCAGTGCTGCTGATCGGGCGTTGGCTGTGCGTCAATTGTCCGGGCTGATTGACGGTGGCGTGACGCTACCAAACGCGTTGGCCTCGGTGGCGATGCACTCTGGCATCGCGGCTGTCAGCGACGAACTCAACGCCGTGAACACCGCGCTGAATCAGGGTGAACCGCTCGCCACCGCGTTTGATCGCGCACCGAAATTGCTGCCAACGGTAGAGCGTCAAGTCGTCGTGGCCGGCGCCGAAGCGGGTGATTTGGCGCGGGTATTGTCGCGCCTGGCGGACTATTTTGAAGAGCGTGACGCCTTGCGCGGCAAGCTGGTCGGCGCGCTGGTTTATCCCGCGTTGGTTGGCATCGTGGCGCTCGGCGTGATCATTGCGTTGCTGGTGTTCGTCATGCCGCAAATCGTAGCGGCGTTTTCGCAAACCAAGCAAGCGCTGCCGTGGTTGACGCGAACGCTGTTGGCTGTTGCTACGTTTTTGCGTGGCTACGGGTTGTGGGTTTTCGCTGGCTTGATCGCGGGGCTGGCGTTTGCATTGTGGTCGCTGCGTGGCCCGTTGCGAGCTCGTGGTTTAGCGCTGCTGCAACGGGTGCCGCTGATCGGCCCGTTGGCGCAAAGTGCAGACGAGGTGCGCGTGTTGACCACACTTGCCATGCTTGCTGAAAGCGCCGTGCCACTGCCACGGGCGATGACCGCAGCGGCGTTGACTGCTCGCTTTCCGCAGAACGCCAGTCGCTTGAACGCTGCGCGGCAGCTGCTGGAGCAGGGTAGCAGCGTCGGCAGTGCGTTTGCTGATACTCAGGCCATTGACGGTATGTCGCTGGAACTGGTGCGTCAGGGCGAGGCGGTGGGCGGTGTTGCCGCTGCGTTTGCTAAGGCAGCACACCTGAAACGACAAAGTCTTGAGCGTCGCTTGCAGTGGTTTGCCACGCTAGTCGAGCCGGTGATGATCATCGTGCTCGGTGGCGTGGTGCTGGTGTTAGTGCTCGCGGTGATGCTGCCGATTGTGACGCTGAATTCGGCAGTTCGCTGATACATTGGATTGTGTACCTGCTGCGTCTCTATTCGTCTCTATAAAAACGGTAATACAGTTTCTCGTTTTTGAACGGATGCTCATCGGCAACGTGGTGGATGATGGACAGATCGACTAGGCGCTGTCCCATGCTCAGCGCCTCGTTCAACGTGTGGCCCTGCGCTTGAATCCACTCGACGGCCTCCGAGCCTACGAAGGTTTTGGTGTACTTCGTACCCATGTAGGAGCGGTCGGCGATGGAGAAACCTGCGTCGCTGCGGATCAATGAATAAAAACGTTCAATCGTCCAGCTTGCTGGAATTTGCGCGACTCGAAAGAAAAGCTCTTCATCGGCAAACGCTTGCTCGCGGGCGACGTGGTAAATCAAGCCTGCTGCTTGCAGCGACTGTCCGATGGCGATGGCTTTTTCGCGAGGCACGCGTAGCGCGCGCTCGATCCAGGTCACGCCTTCGCTGGCGACAAAACACTCAGGATATATACGCAGCCGATAGCGGCGATCCGCAATGTCTGCGCCGCCAGAGCGCTGCATACGAAACGCGAGCGCGGGCAAATCTATGCCATCCGCCTCGGCGTCGGCCACCAGGCGGGCGTTGATATTGGCCATGTTGGTTCGCGCCGCCGCGCGCAGATACGGCCCTACGCGGCGCGAGGCTGCGGCCACGGCTTCGTTATCGTCGAGCAACGCGGCGAACAATCGCTCGCCAGTCGCCGCCCAGCGCCATGGGTTGATTTGCCCGACGATCACGTCTGCGCCAGCCTCGTCGGCCCACACCTTGGCGGGTTCATCAATGTGATGAGTTGCCGAGGCAATCAGGCCGATTTTGGCGGTCGGAAAATGCTGTCGCACGCGGGTACAGGCATTGGCCAGTCGTACGCCCGCCTCAGCGAGTGCGGCGAGGTCGAACACCACTTTCACCGGGATGTCGTCGGTCGGCTTTTCCAGTTTGCGCTTCAGATCGTTGGCATCGGCGAACGCGTCAAGCGTGCATTCAAACGCGTCAGACGACGCGCGCGTCAGCGCTAGCGTTATCGGATCGCTCGACAGCAAAAGTATCTTGATCACCCCATTCCCTCCGGTTATTTATCGTATGTCGCGAGCAGGCCCTGCGACCTTACGCTACAAATACATTACGTCCAATTTTTAACGCCAGCTTCGCCATGCTATTACGCAATGCCACCGACGCCGATCTTCCTGCTATCCAGTCGATTTACGCCTACTGGGTGAATCACGGCACGGGGAGCTTTGAGCTGACGCCGCCAACGGTTGACGACATGTTGACGCGGCGCGCCGACGTGCTGACTAAAGGCTTGCCGTTTCTGGTCGCGCAGGAGGCGGGCGCGGTGCGCGGCTACGCCTATGCCAACTGGTTTCGGCCGCGGCCTGCTTATCGCTTCAGCGTCGAAAACTCGGTGTACATCCACCCCGAAGCGCGCCGTGGTGGCTTGGCGCGCTTGCTGATGGCCGAGCTGATGACGCGCTGTGAGCAGGCCGGTGCGCGGCAAATGATCGCGGTGATTGGCGACTCCGCCAACTTAGGCTCCATCGGTCTGCACACTGCGATGGGCTTCCGCCACGTCGGCACCATGCAATCCACAGGCTGGAAATTTGATCGCTGGCTGGATACCGTGTTCATGCAGCGGCAGTTGGGGGCGGGGGATACGAGTGCGGCGACACATGGGTAGAGTAGCGGTTGTGTTGAACGTTTCTCGCGCAAGCGGGAGAGGGGGCCAAACCAAGCGTCGAGCGAATAGATTCGGTGGGTTCGTGTTGCTTGCTGCCGCATTTTTTGCAGTTAGCTCCGTCGCCCAAGACCAAGCCCCTGAAGCCGCCTCAGGCCTGTTAAACAAGCAATCCGTCAGCTTCAAACGCCATGCCGTCGCCGCAGCGAATCCAATGGCTGCGCAAGCGGGTTACGCGATGCTCAAAAAAGGCGGCACGGCGGTGGACGCGATGATTGCCACGCAACTCGTGCTTGGGCTCGTTGAACCGCAAAGTTCCGGCCTCGGCGGTGGCGCATTTCTGCTGGTTCATGACGGCAAGACGCGCAAGCTCACGACCTACGACGGACGCGAGACGGCACCCGCTACGGCCACGTCCGATCTGTTCATCGGTAGCGACGGTCTGCCGCTCAAGTTTTATGACGCCGTTGTTGGCGGCAGAAGTGTGGGCGTGCCGGGCACCATGGCGCTCCTTGCTGAGGCTCACGGCAAGCATGGCAAGCTGCCGTGGAAGGCGCTGTTTCAACCCGCGATCACGCTGGCCGAGCGCGGATTTCCGGTCAGTCGCCGCCTCAACGCGCAGATTTCCGCAGATCGTTTTCTCAAGCTCGATCCTGCGTCGCGCGCGTACTTTTTTGACGCTTCGGGCGCGCCATTACCCGTCGGCTATTTGCGCAAAAATCCCGCCTACGCCGCCACATTAAAGGCCATCGCAGCGCGCGGACAGTCCGCGTTTTACTCGGGTGAAATCGCGGCGGACATCGTCGCTGCCGTCCGCTCACACGCGAACCCCGGCGGGCTGACCGCGGATGATCTCGCTGCTTACCGTGTCATTGAGCGCGAGCCTGTCTGCGGCGCGTATCGCAGCCTGCGGGTGTGTGGCATGGGGCCGCCATCGTCTGGAGGGCTCGCAGTCGCGCAAATTCTGGGCATGGTGGAGCGCTTTCCATTGTCACGCTGGGGGCCGAATTCTGCGGACAGCGTGCATGTGATCGCCGAAGCGGGGCGGCTGGCGTTTGCGGATCGCAATCGCTATATCGCAGACCCAAAATTTGTGACGCCGCCACGGCGCATGCTCGACCCGGAGTACGTCAAATCGCGCAGTGAATTGATCGATCTGAGCCAGAGCATAAGGCGCGCTGATCCGGGCTCGCCGAACGGCGTGCGCTACTCGCAAACGCTCCTCGATGATCAGTCGCTGGAGCTGCCGAGTACGTCGCACATTTCCATCGGGGATCGCTACGGCAACGCGGTGGCGATGACCACCACCATCGAAGATCAGTTCGGCGCGCGGCTGATGGTACGCGGGTTTTTGCTTAACAACGAACTCACCGATTTTTCGATGCTGTCAAAGGAGGGCGACATGACCGTTGCCAACAATGTGCAGCCCGGTAAACGACCACGATCCTCGATGGCCCCGACGATCCTTTACAAGCAAAACGATCAGGAAAATCGCCCCATCATCATCACCGGTTCACCGGGTGGCAGCGCGATCATCAACTACGTCGCCAAGAACATCATCGCGATGGTCGACTGGGGCTTGTCACCGCAGGCCGCCGCCAATCTGCCCAATTTCGGCTCGCGAAACGGCCCCACCGAACTGGAGCAAGGCACCTTCCTCGAAGCGCTAAAGCCCGAGCTGGAGCGCCGTGGCCACACCGTCAATCTCATGGAATTCACCAGCGGCACGCACAGCCTTCAGCGCGACGTTTCGGCGAAAAGCAAAGCGAAGCGCTGGCGCGGCGGCGCGGATCCCCGCCGTGAGGGCGTGGTGCTGGGGGATTGAGGTTTGCCGAGACAGTTTCGGGCATACAACTTTTTATTGAAAGCGCCATTTAATGTGGGCTTGGATGCCGTTTTGACTATAAGTCGATAAGTTGCATTTAACGCAGCTACCCCCAATGAAATAGCCATTTAATCAAAAAGCTGTATCTGAATATCGGCGAAACGGAGGCAGGTTTCACTCCACGTTTGCCGCTCCCGTGCGTCGCCGTCTAGCGCCCTTATCGAACACAACGATGCAGCGAACGCAACCTCGCGTAACGCCGAGCCTCTTGTCACGTGGCTAGCTGCAATACACAATTCGCGCAGCAACAAAAAATCGGCGGCCCGTCCTCATGCGTAACTCAGCCACAGCAAACACGATCCTTGCGGCGTTGATCGTGATCGGTGCGCTGGTTCAGCTCAACATCGCGTCCGCCGCCTACACCATCACCGGCGGTCCCGGCCCCGCACCGATCAACACCACCACACCGAACGCGGACTACGCCCAGCTCGACAACATCATGACGCAGTTCATGCAAAACGCGAATGTGCCCAACGCGCAGTTAGCCGTGGGCTATGGCGGGCGCATCCTCTACGTTCGTGGCTACACCGCCAGCACCGCAGAGCGCCCGTTGCAATCCATTACAGCCACGGTCAACGGCACACCGCGCACCTACAACGAACCGGCTTACGTCACCACCCAGCCGAATACCCATTTTCGCGTCGCCAGCCTGTCCAAACTAGTGACCGGACTCGCTTTGCAACAACTGGTGCTTGATGGCAAATTGGCCATGACCGATTCGGCGTATGCCATCCTGCGTCAAGATGCGTCCGCGGCCTCACAAGCTGCGTTCGCGCCCGCGCCGAGCGACGCCAACATGCTCAATGTCACGGTCAAGCATCTGGTCAATCACGAAGCTGGCATCGCGCGCGGCGCGCCGCTTGCGACACCCTCCGGTCAGCCGCAGGACATCATCGACTACTTCGACCCGCCAGGCACCGTGAAGCCGTGGCCGTACCCCTACAACGCTGCCACCGTTCAGGAGTTCGTCAAAACCTGCAAGCGCCATCTCGAAATCGACTTGCCGCGCCGCAAGCTGCATTACCCGCCCTGCAATCCACCGCAAGCATCGGGCGCGTACTACCAGACCTACACCAACCACGTGTACTGCTGGGCTGAGCGCGTGATCGAAATTCGCTCGGGCATGGCGTACGAAGATTATGTGCGCACCAAAGTGCTGGCACCGCTCGGGGTCGAAAAACCACGGCTGGCCAACAATGACGTGATGGCGCGCTGGTACACCGGCGACCCAGCCAACGCCGAGATCAATGCGTACTACGACCAGCCGATCACCAACAATCCAGGCGCCACGCTTGTTTCCAACTGGTGCGCACTTTTCGAAGGCACTCCCGCGCCACCGGGCTGCGTCGCGCCACGCCCCAACAGCTATCGAGCGCACGAATACGGCGGCGCGGGCGGTTGGGTGTTCTCCGCGCAGGAGTATCTGCGCATGTTGCAAAGCACTAAGGCGCGGCTGCGACCTCCGTACTTGCTGGACTTTCCGGCGAGCAACGTCAGCGGTTCCGACAGCCTATTTGACGGCCCCTTACTTGCCAGCGGCACCAGCGGCGCGAACACTTGGACCAGTCGCTACAGCTTCGGCGCGAGCGTCAACGAATGGCGCGTCACCGCGACCAACGCGCTCATTGGCTACTACACGACGCACACCGGCAGCCTCCCCGGCACACGCTCGTTCTACACCTCGGATGACGCGACGCCGATGAACTGGGTGGTTATCCTTAACACGCAACCCGACGCCGACTATGCCAATTGCAGCAGCGCGACCACCGTGCCCGACGCCACCAAATACTGGTGCCTGCTGCAGGGTATTCGCGTCAGCGAAAACAACGGCGCGAACATCACGGCGACCTCAACCAGCAATTCGATCTTCTCGCAGATGCGCGCGGTCTACAGCGACGCGCGCAAACGTACGACGATGATCAACGCAGCGGATACTTGGGTCGATCAGACGCCGCTGCCCTGCAATCTCGACGTCAACGGTTCGGGCAACGGCGTGAAGAACGGCATCGCCGACGGCCTCATGATTTTGCGCGCGATGAACGGCGCTCGCGGCGCGGGGATTGCTGGAGGTGCCTCGGGCACGACCTCTGGGGCAACGACTTCGTTTGATCGCGCCGAAAAAAATGCCCGCGATCTGGTGAGCACCAAAGTCATTGATATTGACGGCAACGGCGTGGTCGACCCCGCCGTCGATGGCGTGATCCTGCTGCGCGCCATGCTCGGCATGAAAGACACAGCCGTCACCGCAGGGCTCACCATCCCCGGCTTGCGCAACAACTGGACCGCGATCCGCAACTATCTCAACATGAGCTGTGCGGCGACTATTCCGTAAATCGGATGGGTCAAAGCGGCTCGCCCGCGATGCGGTGGTGCGTCGTCGTCATGACGACAACATAAAACACCACCCCTGCGCTAAAAAGCGAAACTCCCACGCGAGCAGGTAGGGATCAGGCACTTCACTTTTCCGCGAGTAAAGCGTACAGTTATGCTGGGGTTTCGGTGCGTAGCACGGTGACAAGCGGTAAACGTCAGCGGCCACAGGTCTTCCGCAAACCGTGCAATCCGAATCAAAATCAATACGGAAGCGGGGGCATCATGAGAACCAATTGGCCAGAAAATTTTTCTAGCGCTCGACGCGCGTTGCTGATCGCGGCGACCACCGCTTTTGCCTTGGGCTGGGCCAGCGTGCAGGCGGCAACGATCACCGTTAACTCGCTGGTGGACGACGTGTTCCCTGATGCAACTGGCGCGATCTTTGATGCGGGGGGCGCTCCGGTGGTGCTTACGGCTCCAAAATGCACGTTGCGCATGGCCATCGTGGCTGCGAACCTCGACTTTGCGGTGGGTGGCGGCAATGGTTGCGCGCAAGGCTCCGGCCCCGACGCCATTGACTTCACCCCGGCGTTGACCGCGGCCGCGCCTGCCGTCCTCGTGCTCGACGGCAGCAAGCGCACGCAGGTGCCACTGCCCCTGATCAACAACATCGCGCTGTTGCGGATCACCGCGCCGCTCACAATCACCGGACCTACCGCGAATCGAATCTCCGTCAGCGGCAGCGGCAGCCTCCACCTCGGGAGTTATCGCCCGCTCTGGATCAGCGACGGCGGCGACAACACCCTGATCGACGTGTCGATTTCGAATCTCACGTTGCGCGACGGTCGAGCGGTGACGCAGTTCGATCAATCAGTCATGCCAACGGTCGTTTCCGGTGCGGGCGGTGGTTGCCTCCTCAATTTTGAAAACCTGATGCTCACCGACGTGACGTTTGACAACTGCACATCGCAGGGTGCTTCCGAACCCGGGGTGCC
>ENA-OBLH01000366-OBLH01000366.1-metagenomes-genome-assembly--contig:-NODE-366-length-15462-cov-3.47582_pt1 | contig 15462 bp, 15 predicted proteins | sample MGYA00153382_OBLH01 | MGnify analysis MGYA00153382
CAATATCTACGTCAAGCCACTACCTGAGTTAATTGCTCAATACTAAGTTTCCCTGTAGCCAGATAATCCAAAAAGAATAAGGGTTCTGCCCCACAGGTCAACACATCATTAACACACATGGCCACGAGGTCAATACCCACGGTAGTGTGTTGCTCCAATTCAAAAGCTAGTTTTAATTTTGTCCCCACGCCATCGGTTCCTGAAACCAAAACTGGCTGCTGATAGCCGGGGGGCAGTTCAAACAAACCACTAAACCCCCCTAACCCGCCTAAAACTTCCGATCGCTGGGTACTGGCCACTAGGCTTTTAATTTGCTCGACAAAAGCTCGCCCCTGCTGCACATCAACCCCGGCTGCTGCGTAATCTGTCATTAATAATTGTCCTAACTTAAGAATTTATCTATCATCTAAACTACCATCCACTTTAACTTTTACTGATTTTAACTGATTTTAATGGAGGAGTTGTCTAACTTCATTTAAGGATACAGAAGGTTGGCTAGATTCTTCCTGTTTAGCAATTCTGAGGTCTTCTAGATCTGCTAAATCTTCTAAAATTTCTTTGAGAGTAACAAATTCTTCATAAGGAATGACAGCAAATTGGGGATGCCCATCTTTGGTGATAAATTCTGGATGTAAGTTAATCATGATTTTTTTATTGGTAGGCTTTATCTCTAGATTTAATTCGATAGATGACGATCGCTTCATTTTCAACTTCAAATAATACCCGATAGTTCCCGACTCTTAGTCGATATTCGGGAGTAAAGTGAGTTAGCTTTTTAACATCTCCTTGGAGGTCGTTTTCCATTGCTTGGATTTTTGCCAAAATTTTTGCTTGAGTTGGCTTTGATAAATCCTCTAAATCTTTAATTGCCCCTAGGTTTAAATTCAATTTCATATTTCATCTAGTGTATATCACCTCTTTTAAATTATCTAAAAAAGCTAGGCTACTAATTTTTATCAGTTGCGCCCAAATCTCCTGTGCTTTGTCTAGGAGATCATCTCAACTACAATTAAACTGAAATCCTTATCTAAACTATATGTCTATAAAACCAATCAAAGTTATTCTGGACACAGATCCGGGGGCTGATGATATTTTTGCGCTCCTCTGGTTAATTAGCCTATCTCTGCAATCTGTTGTAGAAATTACGGCGATTACTACGGTTGGGGGGAATGTACCTGAGCTTTCTACTTTTCAAGCTGCTCATAAAATATTAAATTTATTGGGAGTTAAAGGTATTGAGGTGGGAAGGGCTGCGCCTAGATTACGAGGAGAAATTAGGAATGCGGTGCATATTCATGGGCAAGATGGCATGGGAAATCTTTCTCATACCCTGCCGAATGTGGAGATGGAACTTAGCCAAGCTCGGTATGCTGATGAGGTAATTATTGAAAAGTTATCTCAGGCTCCGGGAGAAATTGACTTAGTGGCGATCGGCCCCTTGACTAACCTAGCGGCGGCAGAAACTAAAAGTCCGGGAATTCTCAAACAAGCTAAGTCGATCGTGCTTATGGGGGGAGCTTTTGATTGTCCGGGTAATGTCACCCCAGAGGCAGAATTTAATATTGCTTTTGATGCTCAGGCTGCGGCTCAGGTTTTTGCCAGTAGCGATCGCATTGTGGTCTTGCCTCTAGATATAACTAGTCACTTACTTTTGACTCCAGCCATGTTAGGGAGTATCACAAAAGCTAATGACCAAACTAAGTTGGCAATATTTCTCGACCAGTTGGGACATTTTATGTTTAAAACTAACCAAGAACATCGGGAAACTGGGGGAATAGAGGGCTGTTTGATGCACGATGCTTCGGCGATCGCCTATCTATTTTATCCAGAAACCCTATGGCTGCAAAGAGCAAGGGTCGAGATAGAAACTGAGGGTAAATTCACTCAGGGGAAGACTCTGTGCGATCGACGCCACTACCCGAAAACTAACCCGAATGCCTTCGTTGCGACTCAAGTGGATGCTCCTCACCTCATGGCAGCTTTGATTGCAGACCTAAAGTATTTGTTCAGTGTTGAGTCGTGTTTTTGACCTACTACCTTTTGTCGTATTAGACTCCTACTTATTTTATAAGACTTTAAAAAATATTAGGCTATTTTTGGGAGTTTCTCTGCTATTAGGTATATTGATTACTCTTGATACTATTGATCTTCTTACGTTTTTCTACTCAAAGGGGCAATTCTTATCAAGTTTTTCTAAGCAAAGGCTTAATCTTTAAAACTTAGTTTACACAATAATTACAAACTCAAAGAAATATATTTTGTCTGTAAAGAATGCTTTTAGGTGGTTTTATTGTCTTGCAAAGCTGTTATGTTTTAAACATAGGTTAAAGACAAGTCAAGGAAGTTTTCACGGGCAAGATATCAAGTTAGTCAAGTCAACCAATAGAGATCTAAACAAATGAAAAATATATTATTGAAGGCCGTTTGTATTGCTGCGATCGCACTACCATTCTCAGCACAAATGGTTAAGGCTGCTACTATCACAGCCAACCTAAGCGATGTAACTAATAACAATACTCAAAATTTTCCTACCGTTAAGATCATCCTTTCAGATGTAGGAGTTCCAGCAGGAACCGTCAAGGTTACAGTTCAAGTAGTCCCCGGCGCAACTGGTGGTACAGGCGACTTGCGGGGGGTTTACTTCAACCTCCCCAATGGTGTAACTAACGCTACAATCACTCCAACTGGTGGTGGTCCAATCACTGCGGTAACAGGTGTCACCAACAGCTTTGGCACTATTGATAATAGTGCTGATCTCAATGGATCAGGAGCTACTTTTGGTGTTGGTATAGAAGTTGGTAGCCAAGGCATTGCTAAGGGTGATGATTTTCAATCAACTGAATTTACTATTAGTGGTAATGGTTTGACCTTGGCTGGGTTTGCTTCTACTCAATTCGGTTCCAGAATGATGAGTGTTAGCACTTCCGCAGGCGGTGCTCGGAGTGAGAGCAGCAAGACTCTGGGTAATGGCGGTACGGTTGTAACACCACCATCCCCATCTCCTTCAACTTCTCCATCCCCATCTCCTTCTCCATCTCCTACTGGTGGCGGTGGTAATCCCTCTCCCTCTCCTTCTCCTTCAGTCCCCACGGGCGGCGGTGGCGGTGGTGGAACTCCACCAGATGTTGCAGAGCCAATCACCATTCTAGGTATGGGTTTGGGCTTGGGTGGATTGCTCCTAAGTCGGCGGAATCGTAACAAGAACAAATAAATCTCCCTAAGATTTCGTAAAATTAACCCATGCATGATAACTACTTCATGTATGGGTTTTGATTTAGGAAGGAAAACTCTAGAATATTCTGTTTCTATCTATTTTTATGTCACCGAAACATTTCCCGCTAAAACTCTACGGAATAATGGCGATCGCTGCCATCTTGATTGCGGTGCATATTTCCCTAGTCATGAGGCTACCAGAGATTCCTAATTTGCTGAATTGTAGTATCTTAATCTGGGCAGTGGGTGGTTTCTTGGTATGGGAAAGGCGTAAGGAATTAACTTGGGCAAACTCTCCCCTTAGTTATGGCTTGGGTTTGGGGATAGTTGCGATCGTCCTCTCTATCAATCTCTCCCTTGAGGGCTACCATACCTTTCTCCGCTTCACCCCCCTAGTGAGTGCGATCGGCTTGGGTCTTTTGGCATCAGGATATCAAGGCTTAAAACAATACCAATCAGAACTCACTATGCTTCTGTTTACTGCCCTGCCCCCCGGCTTGGTAGACAAGTTAGCCGAGTGGGATCTTCTGACAGCCAAACTATCCCATTTTCTGCTGCACTATGCTGGGTTTGATATCTATAGAAACGGTTCATTATTAACAGTTGGCACGGCAATCTCAACAGCAGAGAATACTGTAAACGTAGCTAAAGCTTGTGCCGGATCTGTCACCATGATACAACTATGGGTTTTAGCTATTCTTGGTATCTTTCTATTACCCACTAAACTTTGGCAGAAACTTACTATTCCCCTAATAGCTCTCATTAGTGCCTATTTTGTGAATGCCATCCGGGTAGCAGTTTTAGCTATTCTTGTCACCAACAAACCTGTATTTACCTATTGGCATGAAGGACTAGGAGGACAGGTATTTCCGATCGCAGCGATCGTAGTCTGGGGTTTGATTTGTAAGTTTTTAATTCTCAGAGACCCCGAAAAAATATGAGTAGAAAATTTTTATATATATTACGTTGGTGCGGCTATGGATTTTTGTTAATGGCAGGGTTTGATATTTTGCAATCCTTAATTCCCCTAGGATTTACTAACCCTCTTTGGGAAATGTCTACTATGTCCAGCTTAGTAGAAAGAGTTCCTATTCCTATTTTAGGATTTTTGCTAGTTTTTTGGGGAGAAGATAAAGAACGTAAAATCTGGGAAGAGAAATTCCTCAAGTTTCTGCCTTGGTTATGTTTAACCTTAGGCATAATATTTCTGCTCATGCTACCTTTGACAGTAATCAATACGTGGAGAATTAATCAGACAAATACTCTACAAGTAGACCAAAAACTCCAGCAAGAAGAGCGACAAATTGGACAATTAGAGAGCCAAGTTAATCAAGTTAACCTAGAACAATTAAGGGCGATCGCTACTCAGTTAAAATCTGTAGGGATGGAAGTGAACATCACCCAACCCCAACCCCAACTAAAGGCAGATATCCTTGCCCAAATTGCCAAAGCAAAAATTCAAATGCCCGATCGAGCATCCGCCCTAAAAAATAATCAAACCTTTGATCTCCTCAAAAAATCCCTCAAGCTATTTCTCGGAGCATTAATTAGTGGTGTTCTCTACCTGCAAGTTTGGCAGCATAGTAGCTGGATTAAAGAACTATAATCATAAAATCTAATCGGCAATACCTGTAGCTCCATGAACCCATCTTTTCGCAAAGCAATTTTTTCTTGGCAGAGCATTTTTACCCTGGTCATGTTTGGTTACATGTACCTGCCGATCGCCGTCCTTGGTTTTTATAGCTTTAATGATTCTGCCTACAGTGCCACTTGGCAAAGTTTTACTCTCAAGTGGTATCAGAAATTATTAAGTGATGGCCGGTTACTTTTAGCTCTGCAAAATAGCCTAGTAGTGGCAGGGACGGCGATGGCAATCTCTGCGGTGCTGGGAACCATGATGGCGGTGGGTTTAGCTAAGTACAAATTTTGGGGTAAGGGACTATACCAAGGGATTGCAATTCTCCCGGTAGTGGTGCCAGATATTGCTATGGCGGTAGCCACGCTAGTGTTTCTGGCGGTAGTAGGCTTACCCTTGAGTTTGGGGACAATTATTGCCGCCCATGTAGTATTTTGTTTGGCCTACGTTGCCGTGGTGGTTTCTTCCCGCTTAGTGTCCCTAGATCCCCATTTAGAAGAAGCAGCCCTAGATTTAGGAGCCACACCCCTACAGGCATTCAATAAAGTCCTTTTGCCGGAACTCATGCCCGCCATTATTGCTGGATGCTTACTAGCTTTTGTGTTGAGTATGGATGATTTTTTGATCTCTAGCTTCACCGCTGGGGCGGGTAACAACACCCTGCCGATGGAGATTTTTAGCCGGATTCGCACAGGGGTAAAACCAGATATTAATGCCCTGAGTGTATTACTAATTCTTGGTTCTGGCTTGATGGCCTTGATAGCAGAATCTCTTCGTTACCAATCGAATAAGCGCCGGTTCCAGTAGAGAAAAGAGAACGATAAGGCAAGATAAATAGTTTATGCTGATAGTAGAGGAAATGTTAGAAACAATTTATCGAATAGGACTTATATCTCAGGATTAAATCAATGCAACAGAACAACTGGCGAGTGGGGAATCTCTTTGGTATTCCTCTGTTTTTAGACCCTTCATGGTTCTTTGTGGTTCTTTTCGTCACTGTTGTCAATGCCTTGGATTTTCTGCCCCGGTTTGGCAGTATCTCTTGGGTAGCAGGCTTTGTGATGGCATTGCTATTATTTGGTTCGGTTCTGCTTCATGAGTTGGGGCATAGTCTTGTGGCATTGCGGCAGGGGATAAAAGTTAATTCCATCACCTTATTTTTGTTTGGGGGAGTAGCGGCGATCGATCGAGAATCTAGTACACCCTTGGGAGCTTTTGGAGTAGCGATCGCCGGACCAATGGTGAGCTTAGGATTATTCGCCCTCTTTGCTGTTGCTGCCCAATTTCTGCCTTCTGGAACCCTGCTCCGGTTTCTAGCAACCGATCTAGGCCGGATTAATTTAGTACTAGCAGTATTTAACATGATTCCGGGATTGCCCCTAGATGGGGGACAGGTTCTCAAAGCTCTAGTATGGCAAATTACGGGCGATCGCTTCAAGGGAGTCCGTTGGGCCGCTACAAGTGGCAAGTTTCTAGGGGGGTTAGCGATCGCTTTTGGCTTCAGCTTACTTCTATTTAGGGGCAGTTTTAGTGCCTTGTGGATTGCCCTGATTGGGCTATTTATTTACCGTAATGCTGATTCCTACGACAAACTAACGGTTTTACAACAAGCTCTCCTGCAAATTACCGCTGCCGATGCTATGACCAGAGATTTCCGAGTTGTAGATGCCCACATGAGTTTGCGTCAGTTTGCCGAAACCTATGTTCTCAGTGATATGCAAAAACCTGTTCCCTACTATGCCTCTGCTGATGGTCGCTACCGGGGCTTAGTTCCCATTGAAGACTTACAGATTGTGGAGCGCAGCCAATGGGATAGCCAGCAGTTGATGAGTATCGCTCGACCCTTGACTGAAATTCCTACCCTGCCAGAAAAAGCATCCTTAGGAGAAGTGATTAGTTATCTGGAGGAGAAACAGTTAAGTTTTCTGACTATTCTTTCTCCGGCTGAGACGGTATCAGGAGTGATCGATCGAGGGGATATCGTGCGATCGATCGCCAGCAAACTAAGCCTGCCTATTTCAGAAGCAGAAATCAAACGGATCAAGCAAGAAGGAACCTATCCTCCGGGATTCCAACTTCCAGCGATCGCCAAATCTAGTATGGCCAAAGAATAAAGTAATAATAGTTGCCATGTTTTTCTACTACCACTTGATAGCTAATTGCAAGTCCTAAGCCTGTACCTAAGCTATTCATTCATGTTTTTATAAGTTGCCACGGCCGAGGGAGAAATACGATTTAGGTAACGGAATATCCAATATTTAATCACTGAGTCTAAAATTACTGGGAAAGTGGCAATAAAAAGGAAAGTAAAATCCCGATTTTCGGCCAAGCCTAGATGACCAAAGACTCTTTCTATAATAATCTCCCAACCGTGGGGCGAGTGAAATCCTACAAATATATCTGTAAAGAGAATAATAATAAATGCCTTGGCACTATCGCTTAAACCATAGGCAATATCATCAAAGAATGATTTAAGAATAATCAAATTTTTCTGACTATTAACTAACACTAAACTAAAGGCAATTATAGATAAAATATCAGAAATTACATTTTTAATAGCATCATTACTGCGTCCTTTGTATTCCTCAGCGATTTCTTGAGCTTTCTCTTTAATTTTTTGTTCTTTTTCTAAAGGGGGTATGTCTGGCATCCCGCCGATAAAAACCTGAAAATTCAGCCCTCTCTGAAATTGTTCTAGCTCTTCTAGAGCTTCTTTTTGTAAATCTTGATTAATAAAAAGAATTTTGCTTTCCGTTGGAATAAATTGATTCATTAAGGGTGTAATTAAAAATGCCTTACTTAATTGTTGAGTTAGAATCGGCACAATAATTAAGACCAAGATAAACTTAACAGAAATAGAGGTTTTTAGCTTAGAACTACGATACTTACTAACATATTCTTGCTCTGATTTGGGATCTAAATCCCGTTGGATTTTGGCAAAAGTTCCTAAGATTGATCGAGGCAGTAGCCCTGTAGAATCAGAGAGATTTCCCTGCTCTCTATCCGCCATCTGCTCGATTAACTGCGATCGCTCTCCACCCGGAGAATTATCTACTGCCTTACTAGAATTTTCAGATTCTAGAACTGGTCTAGCTGGTCTAATAACTTTTACCAACTCATCCATCTCTACCCGACCAGAATAACGAGCGAGAACTTCATCAATAAAGTTTAGTTTGCTAATAATTATGGATGGTGGCAACTGAGCTTCGGCACTGGGGCGGTTTTTATCTTGGAGGGGATTCAGACGAATCACCTTGGCCTGTTGCAATTCCCCCGGACTGAGGAGGGATCGGCTCACCCGAAATTCTGCCAATCTGCCTTTAACCGTGCCGAGTAATTTATTTAAATCTTCCTGGAAATACTTAAAGGTATTACTGCCGTAGTTAGTCGATTCGATCGCCACTTTCCGGCCATTGAAATGTTCATCTTCCAGTTGCTTAATCTTCAAGGCGGCTTTATAAGCCTCATCTAGAGATCTTTCAGGAGTTTTGAGGAACCATTCGTTAGAACTATAAAGGAAATTTATAAAGCCCATCGCAGTTAAATTTAATAATTATGTATAGATTTAAGCATCGCTCTGAAGAAAATTTGAACCTAACTAGACTCAGTGTAAGCTGTCACAGTTTAGGGTCTTAATCTAGACTATTTGGTATGCTAATTTACTTATAGGGGAATTTATAGCATGATTTCAACTTGGATTGATGGTACGACTCGTAGTGGCAAAACAACTCGCTTGGTACAAGAATGTTCCACATGGCTAGCTGCCCCCAGAAAAACTCCGGTTATATCTCCCCTGAACCCACCTATTTTAGTTCTAGCTGCTAATGATGATAGTAAACGAGAACTTAGTAATCAGTTGACTTTGGCGATTGCGGCAACCGCAGCGCAAGCGATCGCTTCCCATCCCCATGCTACAACCCAAAGTAAATACCCCGTAGTTATTAAGAGTCCTCTAGGGTTTTTCCAAGACGAGGTATTACTATTTTTTCCCTTACTAACTCAAATCTTGACCCAAGGAACCTCTCCCGTCCCGCCTCTGTTTCCGATTAAACTCCACCCAGAAACTGAGCAAGAACTGGCGACTAGGCTCTGGCAGGGGCGACTAACTCCCCAAGTTCTTCAGCAAGCGGCAACGGGAGAATACCAACTAGTGCGACGTATCCTAGATTTAATGATGCTGGCGGGGTTGAGTGGATTGCCCCTAGAAAATATTCCGGCGCTGCTCCACCAAGGATTAGCTGGTGAGGAAGACCCAGCTTTGTATCCCCTCTACGGGGAATTATTACAGGACTGGTATAACTGGTGCTTAGAAAGGGGTTTGCTCACCTACGGAATTATGACCCAACTTTATTGGCGCTACCTGCTGCCCCATCCTGATTACCAGCATAATTTATTGCAACGCACAGGGGCAATATTTGCCGATGATGTGGATGATTATCCGGCGATCGCCTGTGATCTCTTAGAATTACTCCTCGATCGGGGGGTGAAGGGTATTTTTACCTACAATCCCTACGGCAAAGTGAGATTAGGCTTGAATGCCGACCCTGATTACCTACTAGGATTAAGCTCCCGCTGTCGGGTAGAAAATCTTACGGGGGTAGCACTAGGGGAAACTAGCGATGAATTAGCCGCAACTTTAGTAGATTTAGTCGCAAATCCCGTCTTTTTGCCCGTGCTGCCCCCCACAATTCAATCTATTCAAACCTTGGCTCGATCGCAAATGCTCCGCCAGACTGCCGCCACAATTATCGATCTGGTGCAATCAGGGATAGAACCAAAAGATATAGTTGTCATTGCCCCCGGCTTGGATGCGATCGCCCGCTACACCCTAACGGAAATTCTCACTTTTCAAGGCATTGGAGTTCATGGTCTAAATATCCAGAATCCCCTCAATAGCCAAGCCTTAATTCGGGGTTTATTAACTCTTCTTGCTTTGGTGTATCCCGGTTTGGGTAAGCTAGTAACGGGGCAGATGGTGGCAGAAATGTTGGTGGTGCTGAGTGGTCGGTCAACTCAACCCCAAGACAGGGAAAGTTATGATATAGATCCTGTGCGGGCTGGTTTATTGGTGGATCACTGCTTTGTCCCGGATTCAGATATGCCCAAGTTATTGCCTATAGAAAGTTTTCCTCGCTGGGATCGCTTGGTAGCTAAAGCTGCTACTGCCTATAGTGAGATCAGACAATGGTTAGAAGACCAGCGATCGCAACAACAACAAAGATTAGCCTTCAGTGCGATCGCCGTCCTCGATCGAGCAATGCAGAAATTCCTATTCCCCCGTCGCCACCTCAGCTATGAGCAACTATCTAGCTTAAGGGCATTAATGGAAACTGCCCAACACTACTGGGAAGTGGAGCAGAGAATCAGGCAAAGTCAAATCCAAAAATCAGCACCGGGGGAAACCATTTCTCGATTCATTCAGATGCTGGAGTTGGGAACCATTACTGCCAACCCCTACCCTGTCCAGTATCTCACTCCCCAAGCTGCCAACAGCATTACCCTAGCGAATATTTTCCAGTATCGCCAAGACCGCAGTTTTCACCAGTACCATTTTTGGTTAGATGTCGGTTCATCCCTCTGGTTGAGTGGGGGAGCTGCTACCCTCTATGCTGCCCCCATCTTCCTCAAGGGCTGGCGGGGAGAGCCTTGGACTGTAGAGCATGATTATGATGCCGATGAAGCAAGGTTGCAGCGAATTATCTACGATCTCTTGGGCAGGGTCGGCAAGCAACTTTATCTCTGCCATAGTGACCTTGCAGCCAATGGTCAGGAACAAACCGGGCCGCTGTTATCAGTAGTCAATGCGGCGGATACCCTATCGCTCCCCTAGAGGTAAGAGCGCAAGGATGACCTTGGCTTCCACCCCTTTCAAGAGGCGGGGGAGCCGGAAAGTTTCAAAGTCTCCCTTGAAAGGGAAATTTAGAGGGTTCTAGGACTGATACCTATCATGGTTTTACCTCACTTTGCTCTGCTAAAAGCCGTACTGCCTGTTGGAGATTGTTTTGAAAGTCGGGATTAGAACCTTCAAGATCAAGGGCAGCCTGAAAATTAGCGATCGCCTCCTCTAGATTTCCTTGGCTGACCCAGACAACGCCTAATCCATTGTAGCCATAGGCATTATTGGGGTTAAGGCTGAGGGCTGTATAAAAATTAGTGGCCGCTTCCTCTAGATTTCCTTGTTCCGCTAAGGCAATACCCAGATTACTATAGCCATAGGAATTATTAGGATCAAGGCGGATGGCAGTTTGAAAGTTGGTAATAGCTTCTGGGACTTTTCCTTGGGAATCTAAGGCAATACCTAGCCCTACGTAGGCATTGGTATTATTGGCATCCATCATAATTGCGCGGCGAAATATTTCCTCTGCTTGCACAAAACTACCATTGGCTTGAGCCTCATCTCCCTGTTGAAATAATTCATCAATACTTTGGGCTACTACAGGTGGGGCTGTAAATATGGCAGCGGCCAGGATTAGGGGCAGGAAAAAGCGTATTTTCATTTTGGCCTCGTTTTGGTATTAGGGAGTTCTGCTACCATAATCTACCAAACGACGCTCTGCCTCCCGGAGGCTATTTTCCGTAATAGTTCGGAGCCTGTTTTGGGCAGGAATTTGATCGGGGTTTAGTTGGAGAGAGGTACGAAAGTTAGCGATCGCTTTTCCTAAATTTCTCTGCTCATAAAATACTGTACCTAAACCCACATAACCATTAGCAGTCTGGGGATTAAGCTCAATTTTCCTACGAAATATCAACTCTGATGCCAAAAAACTCATGCCTTCTCTGGCGGCATAGCCTTCTTGAAACAATTCAGGAATCCTCTGAGCCAATCCAAGGTGAGTTGTAAATATCGTGGTAGCTAGGGCTAGAGGAATAAAAAAACAACTACGCATAGACTTGAGACAAACGTATTTTCCCAAGTCTAGCACAGGATTTTTCACCATAAGTCAATCACAAATTTGTTAAAGATATAAATATAAGTAGTTATTTTCTACCCAAAAGCCAATCGATAAATGGTTGTAAAGGTGTTATTAGTTTATAAATTTCATTTCCAATAACATTATAAATTCTATCACCTTCCTGCCCAATAGTAATTACGACTTTCCCACTAATACCCCTCTCTAAAACTTGAGGCTTGTCAAAAGCTATCCAAACAGCAACCATCTGTTTACTAGGATCACTATCTATTTTTCTCTCTGGCTGTTCACCCCTTGGGATTACTATTCCTGTCACTTCTTTTCCCCCGACAAAAGTAATTACAACATTCTGATTATCTTTGATATACTTTGTATATTCCAATTCAGAAATCATCGCTTTAAACATCATACTACGATGATCATAGTAGATAATTTCCGAGGATTTATTTAGCTTTTGACCAATAATAGGTTGTTGAAGCTCTTTAAACTCAGCGACTCCATCAAAGGGAGCTACATAATTTGTTTGCTCTTTATTTTCTACTTCTAAAGATTGGTTTCTCTTACGTAATTCTTTAATTGAATTTTCAACTTTATTAACCTCTTGTTCAGCTTGTCTTACTTTTTGATTAGCACTATCTACAGCTGCATTTTTCTCTGTTAAGCGATAGTAGTCTTCTTGACTATTATCTCTTAAGCGATCTTTCTCTACATTTTCCCTAGCGCTTGATTGAGAAATTTCAGCAATTAAAATATTCTTTCTAGTTGTTAATTCCCGGACTTCGTTATAAATAGCAACAACTTCTTTATTAAATCTCTGAGAAGGATCGGTATTAATCAGGACTTGAACCTGTGCTTGACGCTCCACCGCATCTCTTAAGTTATTTTCTGCACCATTTAGCTGGGCTTGTTTTACTGCCATTTCCTCCTCGATCACCATTATACTAGGTGCATTGTTTAATTTACTTCGACTTTGGTTAAGGCGGCTCAAAGCTATTTGCAAAGTAGTTTCAGCCTCCTGCAATTGTTTCTTGGCAAATTCATAGCTCTCTTGAGCTGATTTCTTTTCTGCTTCAACATTACTAATACTCTGATTAATTTCTCGAATTTTCTCTTCATATTGTAAATCTTTAGTCGTAGCAATAGTCTGGCCTTCTTTGAATTGACTAGTAGTGTTATTTGGCCAGTCTTTAGGAACTTGATTAGGAGGTATAGATATGAGTGATATGTTTTTTGGTTCTAGAGTACCAGAGGCAGAGACTGTGGGAACCCAAGGGATAAAGGTGGTTCCTAGGACTGCCGCAGCGATCGTACCCACCATAATCCAAGTATGATAGGATTTTCTGCCATCATTGCTTGGGGTTATTGTATTCGTTGGCGATGGAGATGCCGGAGAAGTTGGGATGGGAGGAGTTGGTTCGGTTGGGGGTTTGATTTGGTTGGGGGGAACTACTTTGAGCTTGGGGATGGAATGAGATTCTTCGTTGGGTTGCATAGATTTTTACCTGAGTAGTTATGGATAGATAGGTAGGGCTTGATCCTCTCAACCACCCCTTGAAAAGATGGAATTTATTCACCTCGACTACGCTCGGTAAGCGGAGCCGAAAGGGGATTTAGGGGGATCGATCGGGTTCTGGGAAGTAGAAATAGATTAGCCATGTGATTAACAGCGTGAGAAACAGCATAGGGATGTTTTCCATGCTCCAGCCGAGGAGTTGGGAGATGAGAAAGCCGAAGACTAGGAAGGTATAGGCAAGACTGAAGGGGGCATAGGCGAGGAGAATCCAGCGAGTTTCTTGAGGTTCGCGGCTAGGACGGAAGGTGATGATATCTCGGTACAAATCCCGCGATCGTCCTCTTAAGTCCAACACTCCGGTAATTGCTTCTAGAAAGTGATAGCCGTCAAACTTGGCGAGGGGATTGAGATTCCAAGCCACTGTCAACATGGCAGCAGTCATGATCAGATAGCTAGTGATTTTTAACCAATCTTCGGTATTTTGCCAAACCCAAAATGCCCCGGTGGCGATCGCTAACTGGACAATTATCCCGGCAGCAATTACTAAAGCTCGTTGATAAACCTTGGGCAAAAAATAGCCATCAGTAGTCTGGCAGTAAGCGGTGGGCATCAGGCACATGAACATTAATCCGACTTCAGGAACTTGCAAATCTAGCTCCGGGACTTGCCGGGCGTAGTGTTTGAGGGTGAAGCAATGCCCCAGTTCGTGGAGGGTGACGATCGCAAGGGAATAGGCAATAAATGGGATTAATAATTGTGAGCCTTGGGTTTTCCATAGATTCTGCCCATAGATAGCTATATTTCCAGATTGAGATGTCACCAATACTGCGGTGAGGATCATCAATAACAGTAAGCCATAACCACTAGTACGACTCCATATCCAGCCTAACTTAGCTACATGGCGACTCAGCCAAGGATCGGGATTGCCGAGGGCTTTCTCGAAGAATAGTAATTGCATGGGGTTGAACTTGCCTCGGCGCTTGCCTTTGACTGGGCTAGTTCCCACAATCATGCTTTCTGCTTTTAGGTGTTGCCACAGTATAGAAAAATCTGGAATTATTTGGACAATTTCTTGGGGAGGCTTGGTTTCCAGAAGGTCGATCGCTTCCTTGGACGGCTCATTCATATACACAAAAGTGCGATCGACGGGGTTCCGCAAAATCCAAATCTTTTCAGTCAGCCACCAATGACGATTTTCTATCCATTGCAACCCCGGTTTCAGGGGAGACTTACTTGGGGGGCGGAGGTCTCCATCCAAAATATCGTTGGCAAGACTATCCAAAGCTAGTACCCCAATATCTATTAATTCTTCGACTAATTTTTCAACTAAATCTTTTGGACAATTGATAAACTTCTTATGACAGCTCTGCTGTACTTGGGCTGCGGTATATTTGCCCACAAAGAATAATAGGGCATAAACTTCTGGCTCAGTCAAGTCATAGCTGCGATCGCCTACCTGCCAAGTAATCTGATTGGTTGATTGATCAAACTTAGGTTTAGGGTAATGGGGGCGTAGATCTGGCAGCACTCCATCCTGACAGTGATAATCTGAGAAAGATTGGTGGGCAAACATAGGAACTATAGTCCGATAGATTAAAGAGAAGTATAAATGATGCTACCTAATTGAGTCAATACCATAGAAGTAGATTTTAAGATTTATTGAGCATTTAAGGATTATGTCAAAAATGATCACAATGTCTGAATTAACCAACTAGCTTTAGTTTGAGATTATTATTTTCGATAAATTTTTTCTAAATAATATATTTTTTTTATAAAAACTTTACCTAATCTTTACAAGTAAGTCTTAAGGTTTACAAGAAATTTATATATTTTGAGGATAAAGCATACAAAAATTGCTCTAATGCAAGCTATAATCACTTCGGTGAGATCCTTGAAAGTTCTTTTAAAAACCTTAATCAGAAAGAGGTAGCATTCTATGAATAGTGTGAAAAAAGTATTGGTTTCTGTTGTCTCAGTCCTTATACAGAAAGGATTACGTCAATTTATATCAATACCTTTACAAGAGAATAAGATTATGAATCCACCATCTAATCTATTCTCCCGTCCCGGTAAGCATCAAAAGTCCCCCAGTGTCATACTACCTATCGATTTGGAGGATAGTGCTTCTTTAGATACTACGGTTGAGAGTGAGGCGATCGAGCTTAGCAAAGACTCCCCAGATTTGGCAG
>ENA-OBLH01000368-OBLH01000368.1-metagenomes-genome-assembly--contig:-NODE-368-length-15422-cov-5.56667_pt1 | contig 15422 bp, 13 predicted proteins | sample MGYA00153382_OBLH01 | MGnify analysis MGYA00153382
GCCATAAACCCAACACCGCACTGTTCGAGGGGCAGCTCGACATGGAGGGCGGCTATATCGTCACGCATGGCGGGCGGCACGGCAATGCGACGCAGACCAGCATCCCCGGTGTGTTCGCGGCAGGCGATGTGCAGGACCATATCTATCGCCAGGCCGTGACCAGTGCGGCGACCGGATGTCAGGCCGCGCTCGATGCCGAACGCTATCTCGACGGCATCGCCGAGGCGGTAGAGATAGCCGAAGCGGCGGAGTAATCTGTCCGGACAGGCGCAGTTTGCTGCTGTCGTCGCTGCTACGTCGCCTCCCAGACGATAGGATCGGTGAGGATGCCGCCGTGCTCGGCCTTGCACTGCGCGACGAAGGCGGGGGGCAGGGCGGCGATGCTGGCGACTTTCATGCCGTCGCTGCGCCAGATTTGCTGCCCGGCCTGGCCCTCGGGCATTTGCAGCCACGTCTGCCATTCGGTCTGGCTGGTCCAGCTCGACGTGGCGGGAATCGCGGTCAAGCGCGGGTTGGCCAAGTCGCGGGTTGCAACGACCCAGGTGTCCTGCGTCATTTCGGTGCGCGCTTTGGTGCTGCCCTTTGGCGTCCAGCGCGTGAAGGCGTGGCGCGACACCCAGGTGCGGTCGCCGATGGTCACGAATTCGAGGTGCGCGGGCTTCCCGAACACGGTCGATTCCATCGTGAAATTGGCGCTGACCTTGGGGCCGTTGGGGGTGAGGGTGCCGCCCGAGATGCCGCCGCGAAACGGCGGGACGGTCACGTCCTTGCCGGTCATCGGGTTGCGCCATGTCTTGATATAGGCACCCGTCGCGGGGTCGGTGTAGAACAGCCACGACCGCGATTTGGTCTCGACATCGCCATTGGGAAGGACGCGGCTGCGCCCGACGCTCGCGCCTTCGTAGTCATAGAGGCGGCGTCCGTAATCCGCGAGCGGCAGGTTCTGTCCGCCGATCAGGCCGTACACCTGTCCGCGCTGATACCCATAGACCGGCCTGCCCGACAGGTCGCCCTGAAGCCGCGCGAGGATCATCATCATCGCCTTGGGGTCTTTAGTGTCGACGGCAGCTTTGGTGGCGGCGTCTGCGGATATGGGGAGTGCGGCGATCGCCGCCGTTGTCAGGATGCTCGCGCCGATCAGGTCGCGCCGGTCGATATCGATGCCCATTTTACTCTCCCTTAAGCCTGCAAAATGTCGAGCGCCGATCGCTCGCCCGATTCCATCGCGCCTTCCATCCCGCGCGCAGTCGCGGCGGTGTGTTCGCCGCAAAAATGCACGCGGCCCATGTCTTTCCCGATCTCGTTGGCAAACGCCGCGATCTGGCCGGGTGCCCAGCAGGCATAGGCACCGCCCGAAAACCGGTCGCGTTGCCAGCTCACCGTCTTGACGTGGCGCAGCGCGCCCTTGGTCGCGGGCCGCGCCAACGCAAGGTCGGCGAGGATCGCGGCAGTGGAGCCGTCGGGCGACATGCGGTCGAGCGCGTCGGCGGCAAAGCCATTGACGAAAGCGAGGCAGGTCGTGACTTCATTGGCGTCGGCCCCGTAACGCAGCGCCATGAACCGGCCCGCCAGCGTATCGGTCCACATGCTGGCAGGGAGGCCGTCATCCTCCCAGAATTTGCGGGTCGGCACGAAATGCGCCTGCACGACCTTGTTATAGGGGAGTGTCGCAATGCCACGCGCCTGAGCGAGTGGTGGGGCAGGGTCGAGCTTGACGAGGCGCAGCGCACTGGCGGGCAGCGAGCAGATCAGGCGTTTGGCGCGGTAGCGCGAGCCATCGGCAGTCACTGCCTCGACGCCGGTCGCATCGGCGCGGATGCCGACGACGGCTTTGCCATAGCGTACGCCGGATTTGATCGCCTTGGCCATGGCATCGGGCAGCCGCTGGTTGCCGCCAGCAATCGCCATTGCGCCGCCACCACCTTGGCCTGCCATCGCGACCATGTTCTTGCCGATATGCCACCACATCAGCGCCGACACGTCGAATGCGCTGGTGCCGTAGGAGGGGTTGGTCGCGAACGCCATGCGGAGCTGTTCGGGTGTCCAGCCTTTGCCCGTCAGGAAATCGGCGACTGATACGTCGTTCTTGGCCTGCTCGGGCGACCGCCAGTCAGCGACATCGGGCAGCGGGTTGAAGGGCGACAGCGCAGAAAAACTCTGCAACCACGGCAACCGTTTGCGCCCCTCGCCCGCATAGGGATTGAGCGGGTGCGCCTCCCAGTCGGCGGCCTTGATTGTCTGGCCCTTGATATGGATGCACGTCGTCTCGCCCGCTGCCTCGGTGCGGACGCGCTGCGGGACCAGTTTTACACCCAGCGTATTGGCGCGGTCGATCAGCCGCGCATAGCCGCCGCCGATCCCGCTGCCGCCCGCCTCGGGCGCGCCGGGCACGTCGTCGAGCGTGTAGAGCCGCCCGCCCGCGCGGGTGCGCCCTTCGAGCACGATGACCTTTTGTCCTTGTTCTTCGAGCAGCAGCGCGGCGTTGAGGCCCGACAGGCCCGCGCCGATGACAATGACGTCGGCCACCTCCTGCGCGCGCGCGCCGGGGATGTAGCTGGCGGCGGCGAGTACGGCGCTCGATTTCAACAGGGTGCGGCGGTCGAGCATCGTCAAAACTCCGGCTTGGCGCGTTCGAGCGGCACCATCGCGCAATTGGCAAGCAGGTGCTTGAGGTTCACCCCGATGCGTTGCGCCGTCGGCTCGCCGAAGACGTATGCGCCCTCCGTTGCCTTGCCGCTCGCGTCGATTTCCGAAATGTACATGGTCAGCGAGTTGCGCGTGAATTGCCCCGGCGCGTTGTTATAGGCCCATGCGACGTTGCGGAGCTTGACCTCGAGCGTGCGCGGTGGCGTCTCCTGTGTCGTAAAGCGGACGCTGCCGCCTTGATCAAACACCGGAAACGGCCCGAACCTTTTGTACGGAACCGCGCGCCCGCCACCGACGCCGGGGACATCGACGAAACACTGGAACTCGCGCGCAAGCCGGTAATGGGTCCAGCTTGCGGCATCGAGACCATAGCCGAGCCAGATCGCCCGTTCGGCAATCATAAGACCCGCCGGTTTTGTGCAGGCCGCGCTCGTGCGCCCCGCGAACTGGGCGGCCTCGCGCCGGAGCAGGATGAAGCAATTGGGATTACCGCCTTCGCTGATGCGTACGGCGTCACCGGAAGGGTCGACGCTCAATGCCCAAGTCGACCGCCTGCCGCCGGCGAACTCGACGGCATAGGCCACCGCGTCGCCCGCGATGCGCTTCATCGTGAAACTGTTGCGCGGATTCTTGACCGCGTCCTTCTCGCTCGATCCCGGCTTGATCCGGCGCGCCTCGAAATAGGCCTGTTCGATCGAGTCATAATGGCGCGGTTCGTCGGTTGCCTTGCCCAGCCATTCGGCGATGACCATCAGATCGCGTTGCGCGGGCGGCTGGTCGGTGCCCTGAGCGAGGGCGGTCGCAGGCAGGAGCGCGAGAAGGGCGAGACAACGCATCATGGTAGTTTCCCGAAACGCAGATAGGCGAACCCGTCGATGCTGCCGCGCGTCGCGCCGCTCGCGATCTTCACGCTGCGGTCGCGGTACCAAGTCGCGCGGGGCCAGACGAACTGGTCGTACTCGGCGTAGACAAAGCCATCGGTCGCGTGTTCGTAGACACAGGTGCGCGGCGGCATTCCTCCTGTGTAGCGTCCTGCTTTTGCGTCGAAGGTGAAGAACAGGTCGCACCCGGGGACGAGGCGGAAGCTGTCGGGCTTTATCGCCGTCGCCATTGCCGCCGTCACCGGCTTGCGGTCGTATGTCGGCGCGTCGGTGAAGAAATGCTGGATCGCGCGCACACGCCCGTCGGGCAGGTCTTTCAGCACATAGACGCGCGAGCGGTTGGCGATGCCGCCATCAGCCGTCTTGTATTCGTTAAGCAGCACGACGACCGGCCCCATTATGGGCATATTGAGCCGCTCGATCGTCATGGTCCGTGCGGTGCGGGTGAGCTCGGGAACATCGGGTTCGCCCGCCGTGCTGTTCACCGTGACTTGTGCGCTGTTATCATATTTGCCCGTCCACCAGTCGGCAAGCTGCGCTGCATCGGCAAGGGCAGGTGCGGGAGCCAAAGCGAGAAGCAGTGCGAGCAACTTCATCGCTTGTCCTTCGGGAACTGCCCGGACTTGATGATGAACAGATCGTCGGGAAGCTTCGCCCCAATCGTGAAGTCCGAATATGTGAATTCGGCCTCCTTCTCGCCGTTGATGAACGACCGGATGCGGCCCGGCTGGACCCAGGGCGATCCGGGCTTGGTGAAGAATTCGCTGAACACGCGGTCGTGCAGGCCGCGTGGTGTGGCGAACTGGACGCGCACCAGCCGCGCGTCGCTAATGCGGACCGAGAAGACCGCGCTCTCGCCCACCGGATCGGTGACGCGGACGTTATACGCGGGCTTGCCATCGACCATGTCGTCGGCAAGGCGCTTCGTCGTGTAGCGCGGCGACAGAGCGAACCGGATCATCCCAAAGCCCATCGTCGTCCGCCAGAACGGCGCGTCGGCCCCTTCACCTGTCGGGCCGTCGATGCCGTAGGTGCGCTCGCCGTCAAACGCGATCTGCATCGTCGGCTTGCCGTCCTTGTACGCGCTAATCCGGATTTTGCCGTCGGCAACGCGCCCGCGCGGGTGGTCCTTGGGCTGGATGCGGTAAAGGTCATAGGGCTTGTATTCGACCGGCACCGGTCCGGCCTTATAGTCGAGATAGACGCCGCTCAGGTGATAGCTGCCGGGGTAGCGATACAGGTCGCCGCCCGCCGCTGCATAGGCCCGCTCGATGATCGTTTGCGGTGTGAGTGCGGGGTCGGTTGCCGGGATGGCAGGTGCGATGGCGCTGCTGGCCTGTGCGACCAGCACCCACTTGCCAGTGCGTTGCCGCCATGTCTGAAGGATGCGGAATGTGGCGGCATCCATCTTCGGGCGTTGGCGGTGGTTGACGAGTGTGACGACCGCCGTATCGCCATCGACACGTCCGGTGACCTCGCTGTTGTCATAAGCAGCGAAGCCATTGCCGAGATCCGCCAGCGCTGCCGCGCGGTCATAAGCCTTGCCCGATTGCGACACGAGGACGAGGTCGGGCGCAAACAACGATGAGGCAGCGTCCGTTTGTCCCGACAGGGCTGCCGCCCGGATCGTATCGAGGGCCGCCGTAATACCCGTCGGGACTTCGGCCGCGAGCGGCGCGGCGAACATGACGCTCGCCGCGACCGCCGCGACACGAAGTGCGGCTCTCACCATTTGAAGCTCGCCGTCAGGCCAAAGTTACGGAGACGCGGAGCGGTGACAGGGAAGTCGCGGATCGTCGTCGATGCGGTTGCCGCCGTCGGGCGCAGTTCGGGGCGAACCACGGTCTGCGCGTTGTCGATCGACCGCAGCGTATCGACGGGGGTGCGGTCGTTCAGCAGATTGGTGACGAACGCGGTAATCGTCAGCCCGTTCTGTAATTCTACGCCCGCGCGCAGATTGAGCGCGTGGCTGTCACCCGCCCAGCTGAGATTGTCGATCTGGGTAAACCGCTTCGATTCATAGGCATAATCGGCGCGCGCAAAGCCGCGAACGCCGTTGAAATCGTGCGAATAGGCAAGCGATGCCTGCAACTGGTGCTTCGGCGTGCGCGGTAGCGTCTGTCCCGCTGCCTGGCCCCTAGCGGCGATCAGCGCATTCGCCGCCGCCAGCCGCGCGTTGAATTGCGTGGTGAAGTTCGGGTTCGTCGCAACGGTGCCTGTGGGGTTGGGGAAATTCGTGTTCAACGTTGCGATATCGGCGGCAGTGATGAAGAAATCGGCTTGGTCGTCGTTGATGAAATCCTTGATCTTCGCATCGGTCAGCGAATAGCCGAGCCGCACCGTGAGATCGTCGGTCACGCGCCCGTTCAGCTCGATCTCGAATCCCTTGACCTGGCTGCGCCCGACATTGACCGTTGGCGCGATCTGCGCGGGCACGCCATCGCGCCGGGTGCCCGAAAAGGTTTGCGTCAGCTGCTGGTTAGTCCAGTCGAGTAGGAACGCAGCCGCATTGAGCGTAATGCGCGGCGTGATGTTCGTCTTGATGCCCAGCTCGTAATTCCAGACCTTTTCTTCCTTGAAGGTGGTGATTCCGAGCCCACGGAAACGTGCGACTTCGGCGTCGTCATAGACCGCCGACAGCAGGCCTGCATTGATGCCGCCGGGCTTGTTGCCCTTCGCAACGACGCCATAGATCAAAACATCTGGCGTGACTTTCCAGTCGATCGTGCCACGCGGCAGGAAGCTCTTGTAGATGCCGCTCTCGTTGATCGCCCGGCTGAACACCGTCGCGACGCCACCGACGGTAACGGTCGCGGTGCTGGTACCGATCGAGGTGACCGTTTCCTCCTGATAACGTGCTTCGGCGCTGATCTTCAGCGTATCGGTAATATCGAATTCGAGTTGGCCGAAAATCGCCTTGTTCTCGACGATGCCACGCGAAATCGGGTTGCGGATGATGAGGTTCGGTGAATCGCCGACGATGAATGACCGGGTGATGTTGCCCGCACCTGCCAGGTTCGGGACAATGACGTTAAGATTGGCCGAATAGTTCCCCGCGACGACTTGCCCCGCCGCGTTTACCTCCGAAGGATTGTCCTTTTCGTCATAGTAAAAGACGCCCGCGATGCCGCGAATGCGGCCCGTCGCGGGGCTCGATACCCGGAACTCGAACTGCTTGTCCTTGCCGCCACCCTGATCGATTGTCTCGAAGCTCAGCGAGCGCAGGTCCGAATAGTCCTGGTCGATGGGCACCGTTTGCTTGCGCGAATTGGTCGCGCCGATCAGCGTAAACGTCCAGTCGTTGACGTCCAGGTCGGCACGGATGCTGGCGCGGAACAGGTCGCGCTGCAAGCCGTCGGGGAAACCTGCTGCGCGGTATTCCGCCGTGTTGAGCGCAAATGTCGTCGGCGTCTCGATCTCGCCGCAGCGATAGCCGCGCACACGCGTCGAGGCGACCGGGCGTCCGCCCGAAAACGCGCCCGTCAGTTGGGGCAGGAAGCAGTTGATACCGCCCGGATTGAGCACCAGCGTGTTGGCGACCGGCAGTGTCTGGCCGAGCACACGTCCGATCCGCGAGATCGGATAATGCCCGTCGCGGTCGAATGCCCAGCCGACGCGCCCGACGATGTCGAGTGTCTCGGTCGGCGTCCAGCGCACGGTCGCGCCCATTGAATAGGTGCGCTGGCGACCCAGCGTTTCCTGCGCGTCGATGGCGTTGGCGTATTGCCCGCCGAAATTATAATAACGCGCGTTTGCCTCGACATAGAGCTTGTCCTTGATAATCGGACCGCTCGCATAGCCCGACAGCTCCTGGTAGTTATCGGACCCGATGGTTGCGTTCACTTTGCCGCGAAACTCGTTGTCGGGCTTGCGGGTGATGTAGTTGATCGCGCCCGAAAAGGTCGAACGCCCGAACAGCGCGCTCTGTGGCCCTTTGATGATTTCGACACGCTCGAGGTTGTCGAGTTGATAGCTGGCAATCGCGCCGGTCACGAAGATGCCGTCGACAAAAAACGCGGCGTTGGCCGAACCCTGGATGTTGGCCATACCACGGATGACGGGGCGGTCGGCGTTGCGTCCGAACCCTTCCTTGAACGAAAAACCAAGCGTCTGGTTGGCAAGGTCGCCGATGCTTTTCAGCCCCGACTGTGCGATGCGTTCCTCGGTAAAGGCGCTGACCGACAGCGGAACGTCCTGCAAATTCTCCTCGCGTTTGCGCGCGGTGACGATGATCGTCGCGTCGTCTGCGCTCTCGGCAGGGGTCTGCGCGAGAGCGGGCGTTGCCCAAGTTGCAATGGCCAGCGCGGTCAACGAGGCGGCGTTCAACAATGTCTTCATCGGTCTTCCCCTTTGCTTATTCATTCGTCGTTTTATTTGGTTGCCCCCTGAAGCCAGGCGATCAGCGTGCTACGGTCTTCGGCCTTCGCCATTCCGGCAAAGGCCATGCTGGTTCCCTTGATCTGCGCGCCGGGCCGCTCGAGCCAGCGGTCGAGACTTGCGGGTGTCCAGCGCGGCTTGGCGGCAGTAAAGGCAGCTGAATATTTGAAACCGGGTGCTGCCAGCGGCGCACGGCTGAACAGCTTGTTGAGGTTCGGCCCGACCTTGTTGAGGCCGCCCGCCTCGACCGTGTGGCAGGCGCGGCATTGCAGGAACAGGATTTGCCCGCGTGGGGCCGGTTGTGCGGCGAGCGTGGCAGGAGCCAGCGCGAGGCTTAGGGCGAACGCGACCCTCATCGTGCACCCTCGCGGACTTGCGCGATGCCCGCCAGCGATCCGGCGTCGGGTGCATAAGCAGCGGGGGCGACGCGGCCTTGCATATAGGCAGGCACCGGCAGTTCGAGGTGAACTGTCACGATGAAATCGCCCGCCGACGGGTTCGTGCGGAGCGGGACGATCTTTTCCCGATAGGTTTTCGAGTTCCAGAATGCGCGTGCATTGGCGAGGCAGGGAAAACGCACCGCGAGCATCGAGCGTTCGGGCGGTGCCGCGCCTTCGAACACCGCGACAGCGCGCGGATTGACGAGGTAATAGCCGCCGAGTTGCTGGTAGAGGCCCGACGCGCGGATCGCATCGGCATAGGCCGACAGCCGCTTGGCATCGCGGATCGTCCCCTCGACCAGCATGATGACCGGTCGGTTGTCGCACTTGACAGGGTCGGGCGGAGCCATCGGTGCAATTGGGGACGGGAGCGGCGGCGGAGCTGCACCGAGGAGTAGCAACGGTAGCAGGGCGCGCGGACTCATGATCCTGTGCCCTTGCGTGCGGTGAGTTCGACCAGAAAACCATCCGGCATGGCGAGGACCAGCGAGGGCGCGGCGGGCGTGGGGCGGGAGGCAATTCGTGCGCCGATCGATTTCGCGCGTGTTTCGGCTGCGGCTAGATCGGCGATGTCGAAGCTCCACATAGCGATGCCGCGACGGGGAGCCCTCGAGGTCCGCACGACCGGACGGTCGAGCATCTTCATGACAATGACGTAGCCTGTGGCCGAACCCGGCGCGAACCATTGCTGAAAAGCAAAGCGCGTCCCGTCGGGCAGCCCCAGACCGCCTTTGCTGCCCGCGCTGGTGAAGGCAGCGTTACGGCGCATTTCGTAGCCGAGGACCGACTTCAGAAAGCGCGCCGTGCCGTCGAGGTCGGCGACGACAATGCTCGAATAGGCGGGGCCGCCGATCCCGCTCGCCGCATCGACTGGGCCAACCGGCTTCATGTCACCACGGTCAATGCCGAGCACCAGCACCCCGTCGGGTGCCTGATAATGGATTTCCTCGACTGTGTATGGCGTGCCGCCCGGGCGCGGCAGCGTCATCCGGGTCACGCCGACGGCCGAACGAAACCCCGCGCGGGTAACACGGGCCTCGCGCGCTGCCTGCCCGTGGACCGGCATCCCCATCGCCAAGCCGCCGCTCGCCAGCGCATCGTGGCGTGGGCGAAAAACGGGCAATGTCGCCGACACGGCAATGGCGCGGACGGTGGCAGCGTCGCCACTCGCCGACCGCCGATACGTCACCGCGCGCAGCGATCCCCGCAGTCCGATCGACCGGACCTGCGCGACGGGCACGGGTTCTGCCGGTGTCGCGGTCATGCCCATTGCGTCGATGAAAAATCGGTGCGTTGCGGCGGGATCGCCGGTCAGGACGGTAACACCGCGCAACGGCGACGCGGCTACCGGATTGACGGGACCGGTTGCATCGAGCGGGTCGCTTGTGGGACGCGCAGGCGCAGCAGCGGGCTGCACCACCGCGAGCACAATCAGGGGTATCGTACGCATCCACAGGGTCATGCCCGCAACGCTAAAGGTCCGGACAACTTTCGCCTAGACTCGGGTTCGGCCCAAGCGCACACTCACGCTTCGCCAATGCGGATTCGCGTAAAATGTCGAGCGGAGCGGGGGGTACGAACTGGGCAGCAGCCCCGGCAGCTATGGCCGATGCCGGGTCGGCCAGACTCGCCTTCTGGGTCGCCTTTCCGATGGTTTTGGGCCTCTTTTCCGGCTGGAACCAGATCGGCATGATCGCGCCCGCGCTGCCGCTTGCCTGGTCGATGATCTATTGGGCGGTGCTTTCGGCCCTGATGTGGGCAGGCCTTGGCGCGGGTACCTGGATCGTCGCGCGTGCGGCGCCCGCGCGAGCGCCTCTCACCGCAGTGCTCGTTGCAGGCGCGTTGCTGGGCGTGGCGCTGACTCGCCCGGTCCATGCTGCTTTTCAGGCGCTCTTCGTGCCGCTGACCGCCGATCCGAGCGCAATGGCAACGCTTCCACCAGTGCCAGTGACGTTGGCGGCCTGGGGGTTGCTGTTCACCGGCAATGCGATGTTGATGTTGTTCTGGGTTGGCGGCGCGCTCTTCTTTGCGCGTTTCCTCGGCTATGCACCGGTGCGCGGCGCGCTGTCCGGGCGCGTTAGCGGAAGCGTTATGCCGTTCGCTACCGCGTCCCCGGTGCTGCCATCGCGGTTCTCCGCCCGGCTTTCACGCCTCGATCCGGCGGCGGTGCAAGTCATCCGCGCCGACGATCATTACACCTGTGCCATCGCGGAGGGTAGCGAGGAACTGGTGCTCTATCGCTTTGCCGACGCCGCTGCCGAACTCGAAGCGGTAGGATGGGTGCGCGTCCACCGGTCCTACTGCATCCGCCGCGACCGCATCGCCACAGTCCGCCCTCGCGGGCGCAGCCTCGAAATCGCGATGCAGGGCGGCATGATTGTCCCTGTGAGCGAACGCTACCGCGCCGTCGTCGAGAGGCTGGGTTAGGGTGGAGAGCTTTGGCGCGCCCGACAGGAGTCGAACCTGTGGCCTCAAGATTAGAAGTCTCGGGGCCACTTGTCATAATGAGCACGAAGTATAGCCAAAATTACATTTAGGGGGCTTCGTTGCAATTTTGACTCTGCTTTTCGCGGAACGTTACAAGAACTGTAACATTGAGAAAAGGAGGCAAGATACCCCAACGATACCCCGCACCCAAAAATACATGTCGGGTCACGGCCTCAAAGTTGCTTCTTCGACCGCCACCACCGTGTCATAACCGCCAATCTGGGTCAGCCCTTCGTGGCTATCGATCCCGGTATAGGCCAGCGAAGCGTTCTCATACCGACGAAACGCAAACACAGCCGCGTTCATCCGCTCGGTGTTGAACACCTTTAGGCGCACCAGCAGGTGGAAATCCTCGACCGTCAGTCCGGTCACGGTCAGAAACAGGTCCGGCTCCAGCTTGGTGATCACATCCTGAAGCGTGTTTTCGCGGAAATCGGTGAGATACATGAAGGCGGGGATGCGGGTCGCAAACTTGATCAGCTTCTCCTGAATCTGCTTGCGCTTCGATTTATATTCCCGCTCCTCGTCGCTCAGTTCCTTCTTCTCGGCTTTCGAAAGCTCGCCTTCCTTGGCCTTGTTCTTGAGCGCCTTGACGCTCTCGCTCTTGTTGATGATCGTCTCGATCACATTGTCGCCAAGCGTGCGCCAGCCCTCGATGCGCTCGACAGCCGCCATCGCCTCTTCATTGCCCAGAACGCGGCGCAACGTATCGTTGTCCACGTTGACGAGCATCGCCGATTCCCACTTGCGCGCCAGCAGCGTGGCCGACGTGCCCGCCATCGCGATGTCGAGGATGCCCCCGGCGTCGATCTGCGTCATGTTCGCGCCGTCATAGGCGAGCACCGGCAGAAACGAGACAAGTTCACGCACCGCGTTTTCCGGGTTCGGCTCGCCGGGCGACAGGCCGATGCCATATTCGGACAACTGCCGAAGGGCGCGGGTCGGCGCGAAATCGAAGACGAAGCAGACAGGCTTGAGAATTTCCTCTTCATTCGGATTGTCGCCATTCGGGTTCTTGATCGACCACGGCGACTGCACACGAAACGCGGCCTGAAAATACGTCTCGGGCGATTTCAGATTGCGAAGCATCAGGATCGACGACCACTGCGGCACGGTCACGCCGGTGGTCAGTTTGCCGCAGGACAGCGTGATCGTCTTGGTATCGAAGCCGCTGCCGATGGCGTGACGCACGGGCGGTAGGGCTTCGAGACCGATCCCCGCACCGGCCCCCGCCGCCATGATCACCTTATAATCATGCCAAAAGACATTCTGCTTCTCTTCCAGCAGATTGGCCATCGCTTGGCAGGCAGCGACATTGGGCAGGAACCAAAAGGCGTGCTGGAGATAGGGCAGCAGGCGGACATCCGAATACGGAAAAGGCGGACGCGTGCCGGTCTTTAGTGCCTCAACCGTTTGCGGCGCATAGGCACCCCGGATGATGCTCAGCCATTTCTGGACATCGTCCTTGTGCTTGAACGTCGCAAGCACGCCGGTGCCGGATGCCGTAAAGAACTCGTTCAGATCGAACTCGTCGAATTCGCCCGCGCTGGCGATCGCCAGTAATTCGTCGGGCATTTGATAGGTCAGCAACCGCATCTGCGGCAGAGCGCCATAGGGGTTGCGCCCGCCCGGATGCTCGGCTGCGAATGCCGCCTTGGCGCGTTGCTCGTCCGTGTAGGTCCAGTTGAAAATCTGCTCCTCGATAAACTCCCCGGTAGCGAGCGCCTTGAACGGGGTGCCTGAGAGATAGAGATAAGCGCGCGTCGTGATCGGCAGAAATTCCGCCTCGGCTTCGGACAGCACGCCAAGGTCTTCGTTCACCGTTTCGAGGTCGCTTGCATATTCGAGCGCGGTTTCCTTCTTGGCGACCGTCGCCTCTTCGCCCTCGAACAATTCCTTCGCGGTGTCGCGCCACGCGCCGAAGTGATATTCGTCGAAGATCACGATGTCCCAGTTGATCGTGTGCAACCACTCGTTGCGCGGCTTGATGTTGCCGGTCGCGTCGCGGCCCAACAGGTCCTGAAACGATCCGAAATAGACGACAGGCTTGGACTTATCGATCTGCGTCGGGTCACGACCCGATGATTTCGACAGATATTGCCAGCCGTCGAAATCAACATGATTTTCAAGATCGGCGCGCCACGCGTCTTCGACGGCGGGCTTGAACGTCACCACCAGAACCCGCTTTGCGCCGAGCCTCTTGGCGAGCTGATAGCTGGTGAAGGTCTTTCCGAACCGCATCTTGGCATTCCACAGGAAGCGGGGAACGGCCTTGGCATCCTCCTGCCAGCGCGACTGGAAATAGGCATGAGTCTGTTCGACCGCCGCCGCTTGCTCCGCGCGGGGTGGAAAATTCTGGTCGCGCGTCCCCTCCAAAGACTTTCCCGTGCGAAGCTCGATCAGCACGGTTTGAACGTCGGCGACGGTGCAGCGCATCCATTCGAGCTGCGTTTTTGCAAAACCCTTCCGCCGCAGCGCCTCGCGAACTGCGTAATCGGCGATGATCGTGCCATCGTCACGGGCGGCGCTTTCATCGAGCTCGATTGTGTAATTCGTGATCGCGGCGGTTTTGAGTTGTTCGGCAACGCGCCGCGTCACGTCGCGCGCCGTCTGACCGATCTTGAGCTGTCCCTCATGCGCGGCGTCCGCGATAGTGTAGGCGTAAATGCGGGGGTTGGCTTCGGGTTTGGGGGTGAGGATTTCCTCGATGGTGGGGCTAATCATTTGCACCCGCCATCGGGCGGATCATGCTTTCGATGAATGCGATCTCATCAGGGGTGATGTCATATTTCTGGTAAAGAGTGTCATCGGTCAATTCCTTGCTCCAAGACTGCTGCGGCACCCAAGAATAAGTTGATCGAAGGGCGTGCTGGCTGATTTTCCGCAGCGAAACGAGGAACCGAAAAAACCTCGTTTGCATGTAGTTGGCTACCGCGAGCGAATGCGCCTCTGATTCAAATGGCCCTGCAACGATCCACGTCTGCGTGCAGACCGAGTTCGGCTCGGCGACACTAGGCTTGCCTAAAACAGCGTCCGGCAAAATGTGTCCGCCGCTGTTACCTGGTCCTGCCTGGGGTGCGAGAACCTTCCAGTGGTCTATCAGGTGCGTATTCTTTTTTATCAGGGCACGTTCCATTGCTCCACTGCGTCGTCCAGTGTTGGAACTGGCATAAATTTTCACCTCGCCAGCAACAGGGTCGCGTTGCTTGAACGATGAGAAGTTTGTCGCCAAGCCAAACGGCGTGTCGCCAGTCAAAAGATCTTGAAAGCTGGGTTCCTCGAACGCGAGAACCTTCTTCAAAATCGTGGCCGCGCGCGAGTCCCTTATGAGCACATCGTATTCATCAAGCTTGCGTGGATTTGGACCACTGACATCAGCCCCTCTAATGAGAGTGCTGTCGCATTCACCTTGATTGTCGCGATCCCATAAAAAATAGCAGATGCCGCTTTTGAGATCGACGCCGGGAAAAACCTCCGCCGAATTGGGATAATCAACCAAACTTCTGACGCGGCGATCTGAGAGCATCGCCCTGCGAAAATCATCCATCCCACGCCCACCAGCCATCCATCGCGATGGGATAACCATGCTCAAATAGCGGGGCTCCAGCCCAATCGCTTGTTCGACAAAATGATTATAAATAGGGGAGTCATTTGTTCCTCCACCGCCGCCTGCCAATTGATACGGCGGGTTCCCAATAATCACGTCGAATTGCATCTCGCCTCCGAACATTCCAGAAAGCCGCAACTTCACGTCTTTGGTGTGAAGGAACGGATATGCATAGTTTTCTAACTCTACACCGCGGTCGTAGGGTTCTTTCTGGGGAGCGCCGCAAAGTCTGCACTTGGCACCAACCCAATCATGCTCGGTCCGCTCAAACCAAACATTCCCGTCATCGCTCTCGAACTCCTTGGCGACCGAATGCTCGCCCATCGCGTGCTTCGAGCAATAGAGGCTGCGCCGTGCGAGCAGGCTGGTCAGCCGGGTGATGCCGATACCGAACACCTGTTTGGTGAGGATATGATCGACGCGCGTCTGGAGGTCCGGGATTTCAGCTTCCAGCCCCTTGTTCAGCCGCGTAGTAATCTCGCGTAAGAACACGCCCGATTTCGTGCAGGGATCGAGAAAGCGGACTTTGCTGTCCGCCCATATATCTGCGCCACCATTCCCAGATGCCCAAGCATCCGCCAGCGTATCGAGCATCCGGTTTGCGAACTCGGGTGGCGTGAACACCTCGTCGTTCGACAGATTGGCGATGCACGTCAGCACATCCGGATTGCGCCCGCGAAGGGTAAAGCTGGCTTGAGCCGTCACTCTGCGCTTTCACGCAGTTGCTTGGCGGGGATCAGCACAGTCTTACCATTCCGTGCGACGACGATTTCCGTATCGGTCTGAATGGCCATCAAGCGCGCCGAGTCCGCAGCGCGCCGCATTGCTGCCATCGAGGAGCGTAAATCAGGGTTCCGCGCCCGCGAAAGGTCTTGCGGCATCAATCGATTTCTCCCCACTCCAGCATCACAGGTTCGGCACCGCTGTTATCATACAACGCCCAGTCATCGACTGCACCCTTGTAATAGCGGTGGAAATTATCGT
>ENA-OBLH01000370-OBLH01000370.1-metagenomes-genome-assembly--contig:-NODE-370-length-15363-cov-4.62954_pt1 | contig 15363 bp, 12 predicted proteins | sample MGYA00153382_OBLH01 | MGnify analysis MGYA00153382
GAGTTCACCGGCATGTTCGCGCTGGAGACAGCGCTCGATGAACTCGCTGAACAGATCGGCCTAGATCCGATCGAGCTTCGCATTCGTAACGAGCCTGCCGTTGACCCGGAAGACGGCAAGCCGTTCAGCACGCGTAATCTCGTCAAATGCTTGCGTAACGGCGCGATTGAATTCGGTTGGCAGCAGCGCAGCACAGCGCCGCGCAGGCTTCGCGAAGGCGAATGGTTAATCGGCATGGGCGTGGCCAGCGCGACCTATCCGAACCAGCATATTTTGAGCCTGCGGGCGCGCATTCGCTTTGAAGGCGGGCGCTACAAAGTGGAGCTGCAAGCGGCGGACATTGGCACCGGTGCGCTGACGATTCTGGGTCAGATTGGGGCCGATGCGCTGGACGTGAATCTGGATCAAATTGACGTCGTTCTCGGACGCACGGGGCTGCCGTGGGCGATGCCTGCAGGTGGCAGCGTGGGCACTTATGAATGGGGTAGCAGCATCGTTGCCGCTGCTGAAAAGTTTCGCAAAAAGTATGGCATTAGCCCACCAGAGGGTGCCAAGCTGACCGCCTCCGGCAAGCTACCGAAGGACTACAAATCGTACTCGCGTCACGCGTTCGGTGCGCAATTTGCGGAGGTGAAAGTCAGCGACGTTACGGGTGAAGTGCGCGTGACGCGCATGCTCGGAATGTTCGGCGCGGGGCGCATCATTAATCCGATCACGGCGCGCTCGCAGTTCATCGGCGGCATGACCATGGGGCTGAGCGCGGCGCTGTTCGAGGAGAGCGTGATCGATCCGCGATTTGGGCACGTGGTTAACAACGACCTCGCTGGCTATCACATCGCGGCGCATGCCGACGTCGTCGATATTAGAGCGAAATGGATTGAAGAATTCGATCCGTACTTCGGCCCGACGGGCGCCAAGGGCATCGGCGAACTAGGCATCGTCGGCGTGCCCGCCGCGATTGGCAACGCGATCTACAACGCGACCGGAAAACGATTGCGCAGTTTGCCGTTTACGCCGGATAAGTTGGTGGTTTGAGGGCTGCACGGCGATTGGAAATCGCTATCAGCATTTGCGTGAAACCAATGCTATATGTGGGCCTATACGTTGAAAATTCCTAAAGTCGATAAGTAACGATTTAACCTACTAAGCCAATATCACATGGCGCTTTCAGTCAAAAGCTATACTTTCTTAGCTTTGCTCGCGCCTTGGAGGCAAAGCAGCAAATGTCAAACGCAACAAAGACATAATATGTCGGACATCCGATTTACCAGCATCCCTCACAATGCTCACGAGGGCTGACTTTTAGGTTAAAACGAGCAGATCCGGAGCGCGAAATGGGCCGCGGAGGGAACGCTTGCCGCGGCCCGCGTGAGTGATCTCAAGCGGCTCGCGGCAAGCCGCTCCACAAATCCAGCGCGTCTAGCGGCCTACGACTCTTCAGCAAAACGGCGCAGCCGCTCCCTGCTATTGGTCAAGTGAACGCGCATAGACGCACGCGCCGAGTCGGGTTCTTGCCGCTCGATGGCGTCATAAATCATCCGGTGTTCGCGATTCACGCGATCCAGATAGGCGCTCTTTTCTTCTTTGGCAAGCTGCGGTGAATTGACCCGGGCGCGTGGAATCACCGTAGTGCCAAGATGGCGCATCAACTCGAAAAAGTGTGGATTTTGCGTAGCTTCAGCGATAGCCAAATGAAATCTGAAATCAGCCTCCAGCGTGTCCGCGCCGGACGCTGCGCAATTTTCAAATTCGCTGATCGCGTTGTGCATTTCGGTGAGTTGCCGCAGATTGCGCCGCGAGGCTGCAAGGCCCGCAGACTCTGTCTCCAGGCTGACGCGCAACTCCAGCACGTTGACGATATCAACCACCGTTTCAACGTCCACCGGATCAATTCGAAAGCCCTGCTCTTCGGGCAACGACTCACTGACGAAACTGCCGATACCGTGTTGTGTGACGACCAGCCGCGCTTGCTGCAAGCGGGACACCGCTTCGCGTACAACCGTGCGGCTGACGCCATGTTCGGCCATGATTTCTGCCTCGGTCGGCATGCGCATACCGACCGCGTAGGTGCCGTCCTTGATCCGCGACGAAAGCGCATCCACCAAATCCACGGCGAGGCTTCGACTTCTGCGCATCGTGCGCGGCGCTATCTGCGTAACCATCCGCGAACTTCCCCCAAGCTTTCCATAGTTCGACATCACATTTCCTTAAAGTCATTCTAGTGCCGCGTCACTGCCATTGCGCGCTGGACTGCGCGCTCTTCGCGATGTCTCTGCATCGTTATTGTTCAGTGAGTGTGGGAGGCCGGCGTTGAAAACTAGGGTAAGCCTGATTTGACGGGCTCATAAAAAAAACGGTAGCATTCGAATGTTAGCGCTAGCATTAATGCCGTGTACTGACCGACACGTGAAGGATCAGTGATGAGTAAAACCACTCTCGTTGCACATATCGCACCGTCAAACGCTACCCTATACGGCTGTTGTATGATAACTGACCTATTTCGATAAACGCGGGTTTCCGCTGTAATGTCAAACAAAATCAATCGTCTACTAATGACCGGCGCTGCGGGCGGACTCGGAAAGGTATTACGCCCACGCTTGGCCAGTATGGCCAATACGGTTCGCGTTTCGGACGTTGCCGATTTGGGCGATGTGGGTGCCAACGAAGAGCTGGTGCTCTGCGATCTCGGTGACCATGACGGCATGCTGGCCTTGCTTGACGGCGTGGATGCCGTCGTTCACCTCGGCGGCGTGTCGATTGACGGCCCGTTCGAGCCGATCCTGAACGCCAACATTCGCGGCGCCTACAACTTGTATGAAGGCGCCCGGATCAAGGGCGTCAAGCGCATCCTGTTCGCCAGCTCCAACCACGTTGTCGGCTTTCATAAACAGACGGATCGGCTGGATGCGACTGCGGCCATGCGCCCCGACGGGAACTACGGCGTCAGCAAGGCGTTCGGCGAATCGCTGTCGAGCTTCTACTTCGACCGCTACGGTATTGAGACCGTGTGCATGCGCATCGGCTCGTCGTTCCCCAAGGCAATCGATCACCGCATGATGAGCACGTGGCTGAGTTACGACGACTTGACCGAGCTGATTCGTTGCGCCCTGTTCGCCCCGACCGTTGGTCACACTATTGTTTACGCGGCGTCCGGCAACACGCCATCGTGGTGGGACAACCGTTACGCAGCGCACTTAGGCTGGACGCCGAAGGACTCTTCCGAGCCATTCCGTGCTGAAGTCGAAGCCACCGTGCTGCGGCTTGATCCAACCGATCCGGCGGCAAGGTATCAAGGCGGGCAGTTCGTCAAACTAGGCCCGTTTCCGCCGCAATGAGCATGAGTACAGCGAGCGCTGATTTGATCTTTGACGGCAAGCACGGCACAGGCGAGAGTCCTGTATGGGTGCCCGAAGAACAGACCTTGTATTGGGTTGATATTCCGGCGCAGCGCCTCTGGAACTGGATCGCCTCAAGTGGCCAAACACGTTCGTGGCTGTTGCCTGAAAAAGTCGGTTGCATCGCCCACATCGCCGGTAATCGCTGGCTCGCAGCGATGCAAACGGGCGTGTATTTGGTGACGCTCAACGCCGATGACAGCGTTAACACTGAGTTGTTCGCCAAAGCCGATCACGCCTTGATCAACATGCGCTTTAACGATGGTCGCTGTGATCGTCAGGGGCGTTTTTTGGCAGGCACCATGTTCATGGACATGGCGGCAGCCCGCGACGTTGGCGCGGTCAGCAGTTTTGCGGCCAATGGCGACCATCGCGTTCTGCTTGAACGGATGATCGTGCCCAACGGCATGGCGTTCAGCCCTGACGGTGCGACGATGTACCTGTCAGATTCGCATCCGTCGTCGCAACTCATCTGGGCGTTCGACTACGACACGGCAAACGGGACGCCTTCGAATAAGCGTGTGTTCGTCGATATGAATGCGCACCCCGGTCGCCCCGACGGCGCGGCAGTGGATGCCGACGGTTGCTACTGGATCTGCGGCAACGACGCTGGTCTGATTCATCGTTTCACGCCCGAAGGCAAGCTTGATCGCTCGCTTGCCGTACCCATCAAAAAACCCGCTATGTGCGCCTTTGGTGGGGTAAACCTTGACACCCTTTTTGTCACCTCGATTCGCCCCAGCGGCGTTGATCTTGAGGATCAACCGCTGGCAGGTGGCGTCTTCGCGCTCCGCCCCGGCGTGCGCGGCATCCCGGAACCTAAATTTACCCCGTAACTTTTGTCTTAACCCATGTCCAAGGAGGAAACTTGAAAATCACCACCAAACTACGCACGGCGTTGTCCCTGAGCATCGCCGCAGCCCTTACCTCGCAAGTAAGCGCGCTTGAATTTCGTTCTGCGGAAGTTCATCCAGACGACTACCCCACCACCGTCGCCGTCAAACAAATGGGCGAAACGCTCAAAAAGCTGACCAACGGTAAGCACAGCATCACCGTGTTCGCAGGCGGCAAACTCGGCAACGAAAAAGACTCGATTGAGCAGACCAAGATCGGCGCGATTGCCATGACCCGCATCAACGTAGCGCCCATGAACAACATTTGCGCACCGACGATGGTACCCACTATGCCGTTCTTATTCCGCAGCGCGGAACACATGCGCAAAGTGCTTGACGGCCCTATTGGGGAAGAGATCCTCAAGAGTTGTGAAGCGCAAGGCTTTATCGCGCTCGCCTTCTACGACAGCGGCTCACGCTCAATCTACTCCGTCAAGAAGCAGATCAAAACGCTGGCTGATGTGAAAGGCATGAAGATTCGTGTGCAGCAATCAGACCTTTGGGTTGCGCTGCTTGAGGCGATGGGTGCCAACGCCACGCCAATGCCTTATGGTGAGGTATACACCGCACTGAAGACTGGCCTCGTTGATGCCGCGGAAAACAATTACCCCTCCTACGACAGCTCGCGCCACTACGAAGTTGCCAAGTTCTACGCCAAGACCGAGCACTCAATGGCTCCGGAAATGCTGCTTTTCTCCAAGAAAATTTGGGACACACTGACGCCAGATGACCAGAAGGCGATCCGTCAAGCCGCCAAGGAGTCGGTGCCGGTCATGCGCAAACTGTGGGACGAGCGCGAAGCGAAATCGTTGGCCGCAGTCATAGCCGGCGGCGCGACCGTGACTGAAGTGGACAAAACATCGTTTCAGGCCGCAATGAAGCCCGTGTATGACAAGTTCATCGCGGATCCCAAGTTGAAAGACTTGGTCAAGCGGATTCAGGAAGTTAAATAGTCCGCCTCTTGCCTGAGTCGGCGGTCAAACGACTGCCGACTCAGGCAGCCGCTCTGCCTTCGACAAGCGGCAACTTCTTACTCTTTCTGTAGGTAATTCCATGTACACCCAAATCTGCCGGCGCATTGCGCGTGCATGCATGTGGCTGGGCATCGCGGGAATGATTGCGCTGATCAGCGCGGTCACCTGGCAAGTGTTCGGGCGCTATGTGCTCAACAACACACCCACATGGGCGGAAAGCCTTGCGCTGCTGCTGGTGCTCTGGGTGACGATGCTCGGCACGGCAGTTGGCGTGCGTGATGCTGGACACATCGGGTTGGAATCCATGCTGGTGCTCGCGCCCGACTGGTTGCGCCTCAAAATGGAGTATCTCATTCATTCGCTGCTGCTGATATTTGGCGCGATCATGGCGTGGAACTGCGCGTATCTCGTCGAATCGGTGTGGACTTATCGCCTGCCGACACTGGGCATTTCGGAGGGCTGGCGATACGTCCCAGCTACCGTTGCAGGCGTGCTGATCGTGATGTTTTCGATTGAGCACCTCATCGCCTTGTACCGAGGCACCGAAGTCGAATCCGCCTGGAAATAAGCGAAGAAGTACACAACACCATGACCATCGCTCTCACCATCCTCGCGGTCTCGTTCACGCTATTTTTGCTGCTCGGCGTACCGGTTGCGTTCGCCATTGGCCTGTCCGCCCTGTGTACCCTGCTCTACGAAGGCATGCCGCTCGCGGTGGGCTTTCAACAAATGACCTCGGGAATGAACATCTTTTCATTCTTAGCTATTCCGTTCTTCATCTTCGCCGGGGAGCTGATGCTTTATGGCGGGGTTGCCGACAAGATCGTCAACTTTGCGCGGGCCACTATCGGCCATGTGCGCGGCGGGCTTGGCATGAGCAATGTGCTCGCCTGTACCCTGTTCGGTGGCGTCTCCGGCTCGCCGGGTGCTGATGTATCGGCCATGGGTGCCGTGATGATCCCGATGATGAAAAAGGAGGGCTATCACGCCGACTACGCAGTGAACGTGACCACGCACGCGGCGCTGGTTGGCGCGCTAATGCCAACCAGCCACAACATGATCATCTACACGCTCGCCGCTGGGGGTAAGGTGTCCATCGCCGCATTGATTCTTGCCGGATTGCTGCCCGCATTGATCTTGACGATATGCAATCTTGTCGCCGCCTACGCGGTTGCGGTCAAGCGCGGTTATCCGTCGGGCACGTTCCCCGGCTGGTCGATTGTTGCCCGCACTTTTGCCGCGGCGCTACCCGGTCTTTTCGTCGTGGTGCTGATACTTGTGGGGATTCTGTCGGGTGTGTTCACCGCGACCGAATCAGCAGCGGTCGCCATTCTGTACACCCTGGCGCTGACCATCTTTCTGTATCGCACGCTAACCTGGGAACACTTCCTTAAAGCAGCATCGAAGGCGGTCAAAACCACCGGAACGATCCTGCTGCTCATTGGTATCTCCGCGACTTTTGGCTACCTCATCAGCCTGTACGGCGTGGCTGAACTCACTGGCGCGGCGATTGAGGCCATCACCACGACGCCGTGGATCGTTTTTCTGCTGGTCAACCTGATCCTGTTCGTGCTCGGCACATTCCTCGATATGGCCGCAACCATCCTGCTGTGTACGCCTATCTTCCTGCCGATTTGCATGAAGTTCGGCATGGATCCCGTGCAGTTCGGCATGATCCTGCTTATTAACTGCGCGCTTGGGCTGAACACACCGCCGGTAGGCACCGTGCAGTTCATTGGCTGTACCATCGGCGGGGTATCGGTGGGGCATGTGATGAAGACGATCTGGCCGTTTTACGGCGCGCTAATCGCTGCGTTGATGATCGTGACCTACGTGCCCGCATTTTCAATGTGGCTGCCCGGTCTGGTCATGGGCAAATAAGCAGGAGCAAGTTAATGAAAACCACCCCCGTCACGCCAGAAGATTTGAGCGCCTCCGTCCTCGCCGTTCCGCCCATGGCGCGCAACGCCGACTGGTCGCTGAACATCGCGGGCAACAAAGCGATGATTCGTCATCTGGAAGCGGGCGGCGTGCGCACGCTGATGTACGGCGGCAACGCCAACTTCTACAACATTGGCGTTCGCGACTATCACAAGGTCCTCGAAATGCTGGAGACGCTGGCGGGCGACGATAGCTGGGTCATCCCGTCCATCGGGCCCGATTTCGGCAAGGCGATAGACCAGATTGATTTGCTCCGCAGCCGCGCGTTTCCGACGGCAATGGTGTTGCCGTTGCAGTTTCCGTCAACCGACGATGGACTGGCAACCGGCATAGCACGTCTCTCGCAGTTCTACAAAAAACCGCTGATTGTTTACATCAAATCCGACGGTTATCTTGAACCAAAAACCGTTGGCAAACTGGTGGCTGACGGCGTCGCCTGCGCGGTGAAATACGGCACGGTTCGCGCCGATCCATCGAACGATCCTTACCTGAAAGAACTGACGCAGCACGTTGACCCAAAATTCATCCTGAGCGGCATCGGCGAAACACCCGCCATCATTCATCTACGCGATTTCGGCTTGCAGGGATTTACGTCCGGCTCAGTGTGCATTGCACCACGCGGCTCGATGAAAATGTTGCAACTGATCAAAGCGGGCCAGTACAACGAAGCGGCAAAGATTCGCGAAGCTTACGCCGAGATGGAAGCCTGCCGCGACACGATCAGCCCAATCCGCACGCTGCACGAGGCCGTCACGCTAGCAGGCATCGCCAACATGGGCCCGATGCTACCAATGCTCTCCAACATTGGCTCAGAGCACCACGAACGGGTCGGCGCTGCGGCGAAGGCGTTGTTGGCGTTTGATCAGACGTTGGCTTAGTCCGCCTTCGTAATCGCGACGAAGGCCGCGACCGCTACAAACGCTTAGTAGGCCGCAGGTGACCTTCGTGTCATACACAGCTTTTCGCACTAATGCCCGTTTGATGGGGGCTTAACCGGGAACTGCGTCGATTATCGATTATTGCAATAAAAGCGCAAGCTTTGCGCATGACCTGCACGCCCACTTTGTCACTGGCGCTCGTGTTCAGGCTCCGCGTGCAGGCAGCGCTGCCGTCATCGTTCCACTTAATAAAGCCTAAGGAGCAATCATGGCTTTTGGAATCACTGAGAATATCGACGACGTGATGAACGAGATCAACATGACGCCGCTGGTCGACGTGATGTTGGTGCTGCTGATCATCTTCATCATCACCGTACCGGTGATGAAACATGCGGTGAATATTGATCTGCCGAGAGCGACTAATCAACCGCAAGACACCAACCCCGAAACGGTCAGACTGACCGTCGATGCGCAGGGCGTTTATTTCTGGAATGAGCAGCGTATTGAAGATGCTGCGTTGCCTGATTTACTCAAAGCTGATGCAGCAAAAAACCCGCAACCGGATTTAGATATTCGTGGTGACAAGGCGGTACGCTATGAACGCGTAGCCGAAGCTATGGCTGCTGCGCAACAGGCGGGGCTGAAGAGGATTGGCTTTATCACCGAGCCGAAGCGCTAACCGCGTTTTGTAGGAGCGGCCTAGGCCGCGATCATCGCTCCGCCTGGCAAACCGAAACCGCGGCCAAGGCCGCTCCTACCAGGACAGCGTCGCGTGGCTAATCGTCACCACCACCATGACGCAACGCCTCCAGCATTACCGATTCAATCTGCAATGCCGTGCGGCTACCTGAGTCTGCGCCAACGCGTGCGGCGGTATCTGACTGCTCGAACGCCAGTCGTCCGCTGATTATGATGGCTATTGACGGATTCTTTGAGGCTCGGCGAGCGGCAGCGATCGTAGTCTTCAACCGTTCAGCCCAGTCTTCACGACAGAACGATGGGCTCATCGATATATCGAGCGAGTCAAACCAGTTGTCAGCAACCAGCGTTTGTAGCGCCTCGTCGGTAGCCGGAAACTCAACCCGCGTGTTCCATCCCGCTTGCCACAGCATCTCCGCGTTAGTGGTCGCGTCGAGCATGTGCGGCTCGCCCGGTTGCGTCGCCAGCAAGGCCGAATGTTGGTTCGCCGCCTGCATCGTAGGCTCGACGTTAGATAAATCAAGGCGACGAATGGCAGTCTGCATGCGACACAAGCCAAGCGTTACGTCCAGCTCCGAGCATTCATCGCTCTGCCACAAATCGCCCAGCGAGCGCGCCGTGGGCTCGATCAACAGCGCGCACAGCTCACCCAATGAGTGACGTTCTGCATACGCATCAGCAATCAATTTGAAAGCGCGCGCGGGCTCTGCGGCCAACAACAACCGCGGCAATTGCGACAACTGCGACAGTTGCGTGATTTCGACATCGGGTACCGCGAAGTCGTCGCTCAAAGGTTGCAGCAAACCATGTGCCGCAGCGAGCTGCGGAATCGCGACGCGGCGAACCACTTCGGTCAATACGGCGCGGTCAAGATCGCGTTGATCAGGCATCGAGAGGTCGTCAACGACGCGCGGAGGAGCCAACATCGCAAGGATCGATGGCGCAGCTTTCGGCGTACGGTAAAGCACCTCAACCACGGCGGGCGCTACGTACATGGAATCGGTGTAAAGCGAGTTCGCGGCGGCGTCCGGCTGCGCGAGGCGCATGTCCCATTTGGAGAAGAAACGATTGGTAGTGGGTGCGTTGCCCAGCAACTCAACATCAGTGTGACGGGCATCGCGTCGAATCGCACCCCACAAGACCTCTAGCGCTTGTGGTGGCCCTTCCAGACATTGAAAGAAGCGACCTTAGTCGTAAATCAACAGGCCAGTGACGTCGGACGCCTTGTTACGCGCTTGTGCCGTTTGCAGCAGCAAGTGCAGCTCTTCTTCGCTAAACGGTTGGGTCGCTCGACTCTGATAAGTGAGCGTGGCGAGCATCGCAACATTCGCAACGGTGGCAGCGCTTAGCCCGTATGCACCCCGACCTGTAACTGGGATCCCCTAGCAGCTCCCATCATGTCCTCCTTATTGCATATCGTTCACGGAGCAACAAGTTTCGTTGTCCTGCACAAATACACAACCGAATATTAGTCCCGCTTTAGTCGCTCGTCTAGCTAAATTTACATGTTATCGAGACCTGAATAGTCGACGCTCTACTGATAAAAATAGCAATTGTCTAAGTCATAAACTCGTCACGTCTAACGCATTAGGGTAGAGATTGGCGCATGACGCAGTCGTTGTCCAAGGTTTAGGCGATTTTGCGCAGACGAAAAAAAAGCCGTCATCGACGGCGTTTTTTCTAAATTCTTGCGAGCGTTGAACCCGCTCTGAATTTTGCGGCGGGTTCAGCGCCGGTTGGACGTCACGCGCGGGGTTACACGCAGGAGATCGAGGCCACCGCCACTTTGCCCGCTGCGTCTAACACCAAAATGCTGGCAGTTTGGCCCTTGAGCAACTTCCATTTCGCGTCGGACACAAAACTTGCGGCTACGCTGGTTCCGCCTGAAAGCGTTGCCGCAATTTGCGGTATGGAGGACGTCGAGATGTACGGCGCTGTGCCGCCACTCACCTTGTAGCGTGCCGTGCTGGACGAGCAATACGTGCTCAACGGATCGGCCGTCAACGACAACGTAAACGGCGACACGGTCAAGTCAGTGGTCGCCGTGGTGCTGCGCGCTACCGTACCGGCTGAGGTGGTGTAGGTGGCTTTGGTGATCACGCCGGCAGCGTCAGTGACAGTGATGACCGTACTGGATGTGGTGCAGGCTCCTTCCGCATTTTCAGCGGTAAAGCGCCCGCCGGATTTCGCAACTGTCACGCCACCACCGGGGGCGGCCGCCGCACTGTCGTTGGCGAGCACCAGCGTGTTGGCAGCAGGAAGCGTGACCGCATAGGGGGCGGTGCCGCCGTACACGTTGAATTCGCGACGTACGAATGGGCACTCGTTCACGAAATAGCCGACCATGCCGCCGGTGGTCGGCACGACGTTCAGGGCGGACGCGCCGCTGGTTTGCTTGAGCACGGTGATCCACGTATCAACGCGATGGGTGCTGACGGTATCTGTTGCGCGCAAGAACGATGCTTCGGACGACGACTCAACGTCAGCCCGCATGGCAACGGTGGCCACACCCTGCGCATCGGTATTGACTGTCACAACGCGCGAGAATATCGCAGCGTTTGCCGTTGCTGCAAACGTGGCACCGATAGTCAGCGCCTCAAAACGCACCGGGCGATTGGCAATGGCCACGCCTGCGGCATCTTTCAACGTCACCGCCGCAGTGCCCGCCTCGCCTGCGCACAGGGTGGCGGCAGAAATCGCCGCGTTATTGACCGGCGCGCAGACCGATCCGGCGGCGTTTGTAAATTTGATCAATCCTGATGGAATCGTTGCGGGCGTAACGGTTACGGTCACGACCGACGTTGCCGCCGCGCTATCGGTGACCGTCAACGTGACCGGCGTATCAACGGTGACATTGGTCGGCGTGAAGGTGAACGACGCGCCCGTGATCACAGCAGTGACTGGCACTACGGTCGCGTTGCTTGACGTCACACGGAACGGGCCTTTGCCGCCTGTAATGCCGACCGTGTTGGGCGTGTTGCCAAACGCAACGAAGGTGGCCGGGCCAGCCAACAGCGTGCTTGTAACGACAGGAGTTGTGGTGGAGTCGCTGCCACCGCCACAGCTGGAGAGCGCCAACGCGAGCGATGAGGCGATTGCGCCCAGTGCGAGTTTGCCAAAAAGAGTCTGATTCATGCGCCTGTATGCCATTTGTTTTGTGGAATCTCGCCTGCGATGGCTACGAATTGGACGCGGTCTAAACGCGCTCAACAGCCAATTGCCGACTAATTTTTTGATTTTAACGACCCGACGCCTCGCTAGAGCCTTGCCGAGGCTCCTTTACTGCCAAGTTTGGCCAGCCGCTGCAACGCTGCGTCCAGCGTATCGTCCCGTTTTGCAAAGCAAAAGCGGATAGTTTGCTGCTCGGTCGGCGTTGAGCAAAACGCGGAAAGCGGAATCGGCGTCACGCCTATTTCACGCGTCAACCACTCGCTGCACGCGCGTTCAGTCAGGTCGCGCAGCACCGGAACGTCAGCGTAGCTCACGCATTGAAAGTAGCTGCCCTCGCACGGCAACAAGCGTAACGGTGTCGCTACAAGGCGCGCCGCGAAGCCACTAGCAAAGCGATCTCGCTTGGCTTGATAAAACGCTGGCAGCGTGAGGTACGGCGCAGAATCGCCCAAATATTCAGCAATGCCTTGCTGCATGGCGCTGTTGGCAGTGAACACGGTGTACTGATGGACTTTGCGAAACTCGACGGTCAGCAGCGCGGGTGCGCACACCGTGCCGATCTTCCAGCCAGTGACATGAAATGTCTTGCCAAACGACGAAATGATGAACGCCCGTTCACGCAAACGCTGGTTTTGCGCCGCGCTCTGATGATTTAGGCCGTCGAACACCATGTGCTCATAGACCTCGTCCGAGAGCAGCCAGATGTCGCGCTCCGCGATCAAATCAGCCAGCATGTCCCACTGCGCCGCACTCCACACGCGACCGCTCGGATTGTGCGGACTGTTGACGATGATGGCGCGTGTTTTCGGCGTGATCGCAGCGCTGATGGCGTCAAAATCCGGCGCAAACGAGCCCACCAGCAGCGGAACAGGCACCGCCACGCCGCCCGCCAGATCAATATTCGGGATGTAGCTGTCGTAACACGGCTCAAGCACGATCACCTCGTCGCCCGCCCGGACGACCGCCAGAATCGCCGACAAAATGCCCTGCGTCGCGCCGGATGTGATGGTCACCTCAGTATTGGCGTCGTAGGGCACGCCGTGCAGCGCTTCCACTTTGGCCGCGACGCGCTGGCGTAGCAATGGCACTCCAGTCATCAACGGATATTGGTTGTGCCCCGCTTTCATCGCGCCGGTGACGGCGTCAATCAGCCGAGGATCGCAGTCAAAATCCGGGAATCCCTGGCCCAGATTGATCGCTTTATGCTCGGCAGCCAGCGCCGACATCACGGAGAACACGGTGGTACCCACGCGGGGCAGTTTGGATTGCAAAATCGGTGCGGTCATGTGCTGGTGAAAAGAAGCTGAAGGGCGTTGCATTCGTCAGCTATAGTAGCGGTTGCTACATTACCCGACGCGCAGCCACCCGCGGCCCCATTGGACGTTCTTTTACTTCTCGGGCTCATTCTGTTGAATGGCCTTTTTGCCATGAGCGAAATCGCTCTGGTGTCCGTTAAAAAAATTCGCCTTGAACATATGGCGCAGCAGGGCGACAAGGGCGCGAAAGCCGCGCTCGCGCTGGGCGCGGAGCCAACGCGCTTGCTCTCCACCGTACAAACTGGAATCACGCTGATCACGCTGGCGATGGGTGCTTTTGGCGAGAGCGCCTTCACGGTGCGGTTAGAGAGCTGGTTCAGCCAATGGTTGTGGGCTGCTGAATACGGTCGGCAGGCGGCGACGTTGGTTGTCATCGTCACGATTGGCATACTGTCCATCATCCTCGGTGAACTGGTGCCCAAGCGCATAGGTTTGCTCTACCCCGAAGCCATCGCTCGCTGGAGCGCGCGACCGATGCAATGGTTTGCTAGCGCGGCGATGCCGCTGGTGCGGGCGCTGGCGTTTGCGACCGACACGCTGGTCAAGCCGTTTGGCCGCAATCAATCTGATGATCCGCCGGTGACCGAGGAAGAAATCAAGGGCCTGATGCGTCAAGGCACCAATGCGGGCGTGTTTGAAGCGGGCGAAAGTCACATCGTGGCGCGCGTGTTTAATCTCGATGATTACACCGTGGATCGCATCATGACGCCGAGGGCTGACATGGTCGTCATCGACGTTGAGGCGGATGCGAGCGTGACGCTTGAAATGTTGAAGCAGAGCGATTTCACGCGCTATCCCGTGGTGAAAGACGACGTGTCCAACGTGATTGGTGTGATCGACTCTGGTGACCTGCTGGCGCACTACTTGAAGAGCGGCAAGCTCATGCCGGATCGCGTGCGCAAAGACGCCGTCTTCGTGCCCGAAACCGTGACCGTACTCGCGTTGCTTGAGACGTTCAAGCGCACCGGCGAGTCGCTCGCATTCGTGGTCGACGAACACGGCGAAGTGCTCGGCATGATCACGCAAACGGACTTGCTTGAAGCCATCGTCGGCGACATGGGCGACCATGACCAACCGGCAAATTCGGACGCGGTGAAGCGCGCCGACGGCTCGTGGATTGTTGACGGCGCGATGACGCTGGAGCGCTTCCGCGAAGTGTTTCCCGAAGCGCCGACATTTAAGGGCGAAGTCAGCGGCGACTATCGAACGTTGGGCGGCTACATGATGGCGGAACTGGGCCGCATCGCCGCCGTGGCCGACACGGTCACGCACGACGGTTACCGTATGGAAATCATCGACATGGACGGCAAACGAGTCGATAAATTACTAGTGAATCCGCCACGCGAAGACACGGGCATTTAGGCCCTCGAACTCGGGCCTGCAATGTTGTCAACCGTCTCCGTCATATTGCCAGCCGCGATCATCGTGATCGCAGGTTTTGTAGCGGGTCGCCGCGTGCTTGACCCAACCGCCATCAAGGCGTTATCAGACCTCTGCTTTTTGCTGTTCCTGCCGTGCCTTTTGTTTCGATCAATGGCTACGGCGCGGTTTGAAGGCTCGGATTTGACCCTGCTGGCGGCGTATTTTGGCGCGTCATTGCTGTGGTTTTTGTGCGTCGCGCTGTTCTCGCTTCGCAACAGCGTACACACGACCGCCGGGGCCATAGTGATGGGCTTGGGCGCGGTGTTTTCGAACACGGTGCAACTCGGCATTCCTATTCAGAAACTCGCGTTCGGCGACGCTGGCCTGAAGCTTCACCTGTCGATCATCGCGCTACATTCGTTGGTGCTGCTTACAGTCGCGACGGTTTGGCTGGAAGTGTCTCGCGCCCGTGAATCGACCAACGAGAAGAGCCTTGCCCGGAACATTTTCCACGTCGTCAAAACCTCCGTTCTGCACCCCGTGATTCTGCCGATTCTCATCGGTTTGCTGTGGGGGTTTGCCGAGTTGCCGCTGCCACCGTGGGCCGATCAACCGCTCGGATTTTTGGCCTCTGCGGCTGGCCCGCTGATGCTCGTGCTGATGGGCGCGCAGCTCTCAACCATGAAACTCTCGGAACACTTGCGCGGCGCGTTCGCACTCATGATCGCCAAAAA
>ENA-OBLH01000371-OBLH01000371.1-metagenomes-genome-assembly--contig:-NODE-371-length-15357-cov-3.20736_pt1 | contig 15357 bp, 12 predicted proteins | sample MGYA00153382_OBLH01 | MGnify analysis MGYA00153382
TTGCTTCTCGAAGAGTGGGTCTTGGCTTAACCCGAATTCACGTAGATTAGGGTGTTGAAATTTCTGGAAACAAGGAGCTTAAGCCCCTTGCCTATCCTAACCCCCTTGGCAAGCGCTATACAAAAATAAGGATCGGGAATAATGGGCATAGCTAAGCCAGAGTTATAATCAGAATTAGTCTACGAAGGTGGACTTTGTTCTCCTAGCTGCGATTTCAATCGCCGGGGGTAATCAAACTTCTGCTTCTGGTGGTTCATGGCGGGCATTGGGGGGCAGGGCTGCGACGATCGCATCCAACAATCTGCCTACGGGAATCACCTCCAAATCTAACGGTGGTAGAGCTTGTCCCTTGGGAACGATCGCTCGTTGAAAACCCAGCTTGGCAGCTTCCTTGAGGCGGAGTTCTAGCTGAGAGACTAAGCGGATTTGTCCCCCCAAGCCGATCTCCCCAATAATCACAGTGCGGGGATCCACCACCCGATCGCGGAAACTGGCCACCACAGCGATCGCAATCCCCAGATCCGCTGCTGGTTCTTCCACCCCCAAGCCCCCCGCCGAAGCAACGTAGGCATCTAGTTTGGAGAGGGGAATCCCCACCCGTTTTTCTAGAACAGCGAGGATCTGCTGTAAACGGTTGTAATCTACCCCTGTGGTAGAGCGGCGGGGAGCAGAGTAGCTAGAAGGGCTAACCAAAGCCTGCAATTCCACCACGATCGGGCGAGTTCCTTCACAGGCGACAATAGTGGCAGTGCCGGGGGCAAATTCATCCCGGTTGCCCAAAAATAATTCTGAGGGATTTGTTACCTGCCGTAAGCCTCGATCGATCATCTCAAACACCCCAATCTCGTGAGTAGCTCCAAAGCGATTTTTCACCGATCGCAATAATCTATGGGCAGCATAGCGATCGCCCTCAAAGTACAACACTGTATCTACCAAATGTTCCAATACCCGCGGCCCGGCGATCGCCCCTTCCTTGGTGACGTGACCCACAATAAACAAAGTAATATGCTCCCGTTTTGCCACCTGCATCAGGGCTGCCGTACATTCCCGCACCTGAGAAACAGAACCGGGAGCAGAACTCAGAGCAGCCAGGTACACACTCTGGATACTATCAATCACTGCTACTTGAGGCTTGAGGGATTCTAATTCTTGGATAATTTCTTCTAGGTTAGTTTCTGCCAAGATATAAAGGTTGACGGGACTGCCGAGATCAACATCTTGGGATGGTTTCTGTTTAGCTTGTTTCTTTTTCGCCACCTGATCCAGAACTTGATCCCCAGAATCATCTTGAGGATTATCCTCCGAATCATCTACCACTCCTAGGCGACCCGCCCGGAGTTTCACTTGTTGGGCAGATTCTTCCCCAGTGACGTAGAGAATGCGATTCTTGCTGGCTAGTTGGTTAGCCACTTGCAACAACAGGGTAGATTTGCCAATCCCCGGATCTCCCCCAATCAGCACCAGAGAGCCGGGAACAATCCCTCCCCCAAGGACTCGATCGAGTTCTTCATAGCCAGAGGCAAACCGGGACTGGTCTCGATCTTCAATCTCCGAAAATCTTACCGATGCCCGAGGTTTTATACTAGAATTCCGGGAGCCAGACCAACCCGGACGACGAGTATTAGTCTCTTGGGGGGCAAGCTGCTCTTCTAGAGAATTGTAAGTACTACAGCCGGGGCAGCGCCCATGCCATTGGGGAAAATCACCACCACAGCTATGACAAACATAACGAGTCTTTGGTTTTGCCATAGTTATAGTTACCGCCCCTAGGTATTTACAAACCGTTATATAATTAATAATACTTCTTAGATCTTAACAGGTTAAATCTGTATTAAAAATCGGGGAAATCGTTAATTAGTATGGGCATTGTATTATAAGGCAGTAAGATCTAGTCACTAATAACTTAACAAAGTATATTTCGTTTGGGAGTATAAAATCCTTTGGAAAATCATAAAGAAAAAATCCTAGTTGTTGATGATGAAGCCAGTATTCGCCGAATTCTGGAAACCCGCCTCTCCATGATTGGCTACGATGTAGTCACCGCCGCTGATGGGGAGGAGGCCCTAGAAACGTTTCGCAATACCAATCCAGATCTAGTGGTTCTAGATGTCATGATGCCTAAGCTGGATGGCTATGGAGTTTGTCAGGAACTCCGCAAAGAATCAGATATTCCGATTATTATGCTTACCGCCTTGGGGGATGTGGCCGATCGCATCACTGGTTTAGAGCTAGGGGCTGATGATTATGTAGTTAAGCCTTTCTCTCCTAAGGAACTAGAAGCCAGGATTCGATCGGTACTGCGGCGAGTTGATAAAACCGGAACTTCTGGAATACCTAGTTCTGGGGTCATAACTGTCACTACCATCAGAATTGATACCAACAAGCGTCAAGTCTATAAAGGTGATGAACGAATTCGCCTCACGGGCATGGAGTTTAGCCTGTTGGAGCTTTTAGTTAGTCGCTCTGGGGAACCCTTCTCAAGGTCAGAAATTCTCCAAGAAGTTTGGGGCTACACTCCTGAACGTCATGTGGACACAAGGGTGGTGGATGTGCATATTTCCCGACTCCGGGCAAAACTGGAAGAAGACCCCAGCAATCCAGAGTTAATTTTGACAGCTAGAGGCACAGGCTATCTTTTTCAACGCATTATAGATCCCGATGAAAAGTAACCTAGAGAGCTATAGCCCTCCCAAAAGAGGGACAGCCACTTTCCTTTAGATGCGTTGAGAGCTGGTGGAATGCTTACTCTGTATGCGATCGCAATCCTGAGCCAATGCAGTGATGACCAATCGATAACCAAAGCTACTTCTCCAGCTAGGGAGTCTTGGTTAAGGCAATCTGCTTTGCTCTATCCTTGATAGCGCTTATCTGGGATTCATTTAGGGGAGACAGCCCCGTTCTTTTGATTGCCTCAACTAAAGCATTGCGATCGCATACAGACCAAACTACCCCAGAAGGCAGTTCTTCTCTCTCTAGAATGCCTTCGGATTTGAGATTGCCTAGTCGGGCGGAGATTGACGAGTTAGACTGCCCCGGAGTCCCTAGTCCAAAAAGTATTTTTTGATAGGGAAGTTTCCCCCATACCTCGAATAACCTATAGAAGGCCGAATACTCTTTATAAACAGGATAGGATTTTCTCTCTCTTCCAAAGAAAATTATTTTGATGATTGCCAAACTCAATGACTGATCCGCTTTTGTGTCATGAAGCCAGTTAAGCTCCCACTGTTCCCCTTGAGCCAGTAGCTCTCTACGATCTTTATCTTCTTGGTCAAAAAGAAATTCCCTGCTACAGGACACGATCGTTCTTTTGTCAGGGGCAGTACCCTCACTGGAAACATAGGACAACTGAAATATTACAGGTGTTCCGGGATATCTTGCTGGGGTTGTAGTAAAAACTTTTCTGCTAAATTCTCGACAAAGAGAAGGGAGTTTGTCTGCAAACTTATCCATCCGCCTTGGAATCCGAAGAACTTCTAGCAGAAACATCTGATCCGCTCCGATCGCACTTTCTCCTTTTGTCTCAAGAATTGGCTCAATTATTCTTTCACTCAAGCAAATACTTTGACTCAGGTGAGGTAATGCTATGCAGATTTCTGGCTCAATCATCTGATCCTTCTGGAAAATCTTCTGATTCCATCGATGCGATATTAACCCAATCTTCCGATCGTGACTCATTGAACAGCATTCGACAGGGATATCTACCAATAAACTCTTTGTGCCAATCAACGATTGCGTTCTTAAACATCTTGTCTCCAAAGCACCATTGAACATCTACGCCCACCTCAAAATAATCACTAGTTCTTTCTGTTAACTCATCAATACTTATTTCTGACAACTGTATTTCATAGACAGAGACAAGCCCAAATGGGAAGATAAAAGCAACATCTGCAATCCGGTACTTCTCCCTATTAGGCATCCAAATCCTATATTCTAGCTGCCCGATGGATGGGAGACATTCAGGATCGATTTTATTCGCTTGATGTAACAGAAGGTATTTCCCTTCTTGATGCTCGACAGATTCTCCAAGCCTAAGAACATCCTTCGAGTATCTGCCGTACTCTATATCAGGCAAAACATTCTCATCCCATACGGCTTTCCCTTTTATTCTCCAGTGAGCCGTTACTGGACTCCCTTTCCTCAGATAGCTACCAACGGGGTTCACTGGTAATCCGGTCACTGGACAATAATACCCTTCCCAGTCTCTCCCTTCTCTAGAAAATTTACGACCCGCCAAGCAGACTCTCTCTCCAGTCTCCTTTCTTATTGCAGTTAGCGTCATATTCTCTCTCTAATACTTTTCCTTGGTGTATTTATTATTACATACTTTCCTTGGGTGTAGAGTGAAAGATGAGTATGTCAATAAAATGCTTTAAGGAATTGTGTACAATACAATTGCCTGGACAGTAAGTGAACGTCAGCTTCATGCTGTGTGCTTGAGTCAAGTCCGCTTAAGCCTAGCTTCCTACAGGCTCTAAATCATTGTCTCAAGAATTTCTTCAGCCCCTGATAAACCGCCTTAAGCAGAGACTCATTCGTTCCTTTAGATACAGTTCCTCTGAATCCCCCTTGACCGGGGGGACTTGAATATTTGGTAGGTATCTGACCAAGCTGAGAGGTGCGGTGCTTTAATTAATAAAAATCTCATTATGAATGGGAATTTTAATAATAAATTTAGTCCCCGTGTAGAGTTGAGAAATACATTCTATTTCGCCATTATGTTTCTCAGTAATAATTTGATAACTAATAGATAATCCCATGCCCGTTCCCTTGCCGATCGCCTTGGTGGTAAAGAAAGGATTAAAAATATATTGCTTAGTTTCCTCAGTCATCCCCATGCCATTATCAGCGATGGAAATTTGAATCCAACTATCATTAAGAATCTTAGTTTGAATAATGATTTTCTTAGGTAGGTCTGGAGAATAAAGATATTGAAATTCTGGGGGCGTATTAGTCGGAGAACCATAACTTGATTCGATCGCATCAATGGCATTTGCTAAAATATTCATAAATACCTGATTGAGTTGTCCTGCGGAACATTGTACCAAGGGCAGATCGCCATACTCCCGATAGATTTCAATCCCCAGATTATCCTCACTAGCATGGAGACGATGCTGCAAAATGAGGAGAGTACTTTCAATGCCTTCATGGATATCCACCGCCTTAAATTCTGATTGATCCATGCGGGAAAAATTACGTAGAGATAAGACAATATCCCGGATGCGATCGGTCCCAACTTTCATAGACCCCAACATCTTCGGTAGATCTCCTGTCAAAAATTCTAGATCAACTTCTCTAGCCAAGGCTTTAATTTCTGGATCATCACTAGGGTGCCGTTTTTGATAGAGGCTAATCATCCGTAGCAAATCCACCACGTACTGCTCTAAATACATTAAATTACCGTGGATAAAACTAACCGGATTATTAATTTCATGGGCAACCCCGGCAACTAACTGTCCTAAACTAGACATCTTTTCGGTTTGAATCATCTGGGATTGGGCTTTTTGTAATTCTTGTAGAGCTTCTTCTAATTGTTTTGCTTGTAATTGAGCCTGAACAGTAGCTTTTTTTAGTTCTTGAAGATTGTTATAGGCCTTGGAATGGTAACGAGCTCTCGCAATAAATTCTAGCCGATCCGGGAGCTTGACTAAATAATCGTTGGCTCCGAGGTTAAAGGCTTCGGCTTTAAGTTCGGCATCTTCCTTCGAGGAGAGCATCACCAAAGGAATTTCCCTAGTAATTTCATTTGCTCTTAAAAACTTCGCCAGGATTAAGCCATCAAGTTCTGGCATGATTAAGTCTAGAAAAATTACCGTAGGCTGAACTTCTTGGATCATCGATAGAGCGAGGACTGGATTGGTGCAGTAATGAAAACTAATATCTGACTCTATTGCCAAGATCCGGCGGACAGCCTCACAAATAATTAGTTGATCATCAATCAGGAGAACTCTAACCGGATAAGCTGAGAGACTAGATAGCTCTGCATTTTCTTGGCTGTTGGTAGAGTCAGACATAGGCTAGTTACCGAAATTTGATGGTAATAGTTTTAGAAATGTCCCACAGCAATCGCACAGGCAGAAGCGATCGCCTTGAGGGGCAAAATTTGGATAGCAGCACCGATTTCAGCAGCAGCCTTGGGCATTCCATAGACTGTAGAGGTTGCTTGATCTTGGGCGATCGTCTGCCAACCTGCGGAGCGCAAAGATAAAAGTCCCTTAGCTCCATCTTGTCCCATGCCCGTGAGGAGAACTGCCGCCCCTCTCCTCGACCAATTTTTTACTAGGCTACCAAATAACACATCCACTGAGGGACGATATACATAATCTTCGGGATGGGCAGTATAGTGGAGTGCTAAATCTGCGCCTAAAACTAGATGATCATTGGTTCCTGCTAATAATACTTTGCCAACTTCGAGACGGTCTCCGGGTACTGCCATTTTTACTCCCAGGGGGGATTGTTGGTTGAGCCACAGGGCAAGATTCGGGGCAAACTGAGCATCCATGTGTTGCACAATCACCACGGCAGCCTTGAGGTCAGGAGGGAAACAACTAAGCAGGGTAACGAGGGCTTGGGGGCCGCCGGCGGAAGCGCCGATGGCAATCAGGGGAGGCAGGGAGGAGTTGTGAGGAATCGAGGGAGTTGGCTCAAAATTTAGGGGTCTTTTCCGATCGGATTTCCCAATCAATTTAGCGATCGTGGCAATTTTTGCAAGTAAACTTACTCCCCCTGTAGATTGCCCCGTTAGCCCCAGAATCGGTGTATTCACGGCATCTAAAGCCCCGTAGCCCATAGCAGCAAACACCTTAGAGGTATTACCTTTGACACTAGCAGTCACCATCAGAATGGCACAGGGAGACTGACTCATAATTTGTTTAGTTGCCTCCACGCCATTCATCTCAGGCATAATCAAATCCATCAAAATCAAATCGGGAGTATCTACGGCACATTTAGCCACAGCTTCCAAACCATTAGTGGCAACCCAAGCTAATTCGTAGCTAGGTACCGTTATTAATACCCGCCGCATGGCTTCTACTGCCATAGACAGATCATTGGCGATCGCAATTCTCACAGGCTAGGGTTCTCCAATTAAATCAATGACTGCATGGAGTAGAGTATCATCATGAAAACTACTTTTAGTTAAATAATAGTTAGCCCCAACTTCCATCCCCCGCAGGCGATCTTCCTCTCGATCTTTGTAGGAGACAATGATCACAGGCATATCTTTAAGGTTGGGATTACCTTTGATTTGACTGACTAATTCAATTCCATTCATCCGGGGCATATCGATATCGGTAACTATTAAATCGTAGGTTCCTGTACGGATAGCATTCCAGCCATCAATACCATTTACTGCTACTTCCACTTTATAACCTTTATTTTCCAGGATCTTACGTTCCATTTCTCGAACTGTAATGGAATCATCAACAACTAAGATCCTCCGAATAGTTTTGGCCAGGGCTTGATCCTGTTGATGGCTAACTTGGTTTAACTGTCCACTTGCCAGCAGGGTCGTAAGCGATCGTACTAAATCTTCCACATCCACAATCAAAACCGAAGACCCATCATCCATTAAGGCTGCCGCACTAATATCTCGGACTTTCCCTAAACGGGGATCTAGGGGACGAACCACCAACTCCCGTTCTCCCAGAAAGCGATCGACCACTAAACCATAACAACTCAAATGTTGGCGTAGTCTTTCCCCAGAACTATCACTCACCACCACCACCGCCAAGGTATCGGAGGTTTCGGGAGAAGGAGGCAATTCCAGAACTTGAGCTGCGGAAATTAAACCAATATGTCTATCCTTATCGGTAAAGTATTGGCGATTTTCCACAAGGCTAATTTCTGTCCTAGATAGCTGAATTACCTGCTCAATGCGGGTGAGGGGAAAGGCGTAGGGTTCGCCGGCAATCTCGACTAAGAGAGTCCGAATTACCGATAGGGTCAAGGGTAACTGCATAGAAAAGCTCATCCCCTGCCCCGGATAGGTCACTGCCCGGAGGGTTCCCCCCACCTGCTGCACCATACTTTGAGCCACATCTAGCCCCACACCCCGACCAGAAATTTCTGTTACTTGCTGGGCGGTGGAAAATCCCGGTAAAAATAAAAATTCCAGCAGTTCTGCCTCATTCAGTTGTGCTGCCATTTCGGGCGCTGCTAGGTGTTGATTAATTACTTTTTGCCGGAGTTTTTCTAGATCAACACCCCGCCCATCATCACTGATCGTTAGGTCTAGCATTCCGGCTCGATGGGTCGCTTCAATTCTGACCTTGCCTTCTGGAGGTTTACCCACGGCCAGGCGTTCGGCAGGAGTTTCAATCCCATGATCGATGGCATTTCGCAGCAGGTGAGTTAGGGGAGCTTCCAACCGTTCTAAGATATCTCGATCGATCTCTGTCGCTTTGCCGACAATCTCCAACTGGACTTGTTTCCCTAGTTGGCGGGCAATATCTCGCATCATCCGGGGAAATCCCTGTACTCCATCCCCCAAGGGAGCCATGTGGCTGGCAATTACTTCTCGGTAGAGGCGATCGGCAAGATTGGTAGAGCGGCGAGCATATAATTCTACTTCTGTCAGGCGATCGAGCAAAAATTGATGGCACTCCCCGGCTTTATCTTTGGCAGCCTTTAATTGTTCTAGGTTTTGGGATTCGGAAGCAGCACTTTTAATAGATGCTTGGAGTTGATCTAAAAAAGTTGCTAAGTCGGTTTGTTGGGTTTTGAGTTTTAGTAAAGAATCAGCAAAGGGCTGTAACCAATTAGCTTCTACTAGGGTTTCCCCAGCTAACCCCATGAGCCGATTCAGGTTATCTGCACTCACCCGGATCATGCGATCGGGAGAGGGGCTAGGATAGCGGTAGGTTTGGCTATTATTGATTTTCTGGGGAATTTTTAGTCCTAGGGGGGAGCTGTCTTGAGGGGGCGGGGTAATTTCTAGGGAGTTTGGCGGAGATATTTTAGTAATTGTCTCTCCGGGGTTAGAGACTCTTTCTGGCAAGACTTCTAGGGTAACAGGGGGGAAATTTTCTAAGCTAATATCTGGATTAATTTCTGAGATATTTTGGGGGCTGGGCTGTAGAACTAATCGTGTTTCTGGAGAATCTGGGGAAGGATGATCTTCTGGGCTGATCTCTGGATTTTCTTCTGGCTTATTACCCCCTGCTGAAGATATCGGCTTGATTGGGGGTGGGGAAGTAGGGAGATTAGCAAGGTTGGCGATCCTAGCTGTGGTGGCCACGATCGCTGCTACCACCGTAGAAGTTTCTGGCAGAGTGAATCCTTCCTCTAGTTGGAGAGCGGGGATTTGGGTGATTTGCAACAGTTGATCTACCCCTTCCAGCAACACATCAATCTGAGTTGCTCCCAAAATAATCTTGCCCTGCTGGGCAGCCACAAAGCACTCTTCCATGACGTAAGCCACCTGCACCGCCGCATCCACTTGAACAATCCGGGCAGCACCCTTAATGGAGTGGGCAGCACGCATTAGAGATGCTAGGGTTTCCACTACATCGACGTTATTTTCTAGAGCTAGAAGACCATCATTGAGAGTAGCAGCTTGGGTTTCTACCTCCATCCGAAACAAATCAAACATGGAAAAATTACTAAGATCCTGTCCGCTCATAGTACCCGCCGATTTAAGGTGTTAAATAATAGTTCATCATCTAGATAGTTCACATGGGTAGCTTGCCAGTCAAAGACACCTTGGGTATAGGTACTAGCGGACTTCGAGATGACCATTGGTGCAGAGCGGAGGTCTTGAGCCGTAAAGCGTTGGACTCCATAAATTTCATCGACCGGAAATACCCACCGACTTCCCTCCCGTTCCACTACCACTAGACGCTGGTAAATTAAAAAATTAGTCGCTGGGGACGGCGCTTGATTAGTTTCTAAGTCTAGAAGGTGATTTAAGGATACACAAAGTTGAATTTCTCCTCGAATACTGACTAACCCTAAAAGAATTTCATTAGTGCGGTGGGGTAAGGTATGAATCCGACTAATATCAGTTACTTCCTTAAAAATATTTGCCTTGAGAGCTAACCATTCTTTTTGTAAACGAAAGATGACTACCGAGAGGACTCTCTGACTGGTGATGGTAGGGGCAGTACTACCCTCGATGTTCGCTTTAGCGTTGGGTCGCAATATCGCTCTCTGTTCTAGGAAGGGAGTCGAACTGAGTAACCCAATTTTTTGATCCTTAGGACTTTTCGGGGTGACAGTTTTAGTTTCTGCGAGTTTAGTTTCTGCGAGGAGGCGAGTCCATTCCTGTTGATAGCCCGGAGGGGGCTGACGATCGAGCAGTTCCTGACCATTTTGGGAATAGATAGCACAATTGCGGCAGTGAATCGCTGTAGCTAATTCTGCACAGGAGCGATCGCCATTCACACCGATGATATTCCAGCAGTGGTTAAGGTGGGGCTGATCCGTAGAAACAGAAAGATTCATAGGTTAGTCTTGATTTTTCTGAGAATTAATCTAATGTGATCTTGGTGATTTTGTGTGATCTTGGCTGAAATTTAGCTAAGTTTAAGTTGACCTAGAAAAATTAACCTTCTTGGACTTTAAAGCCAGCCACTTCCCGGCGGAGATTTTGGGCAGCATCGTTCAGTTGTTCGATCGCACTATTAGTTTCTCGGAGAGAACTGGCGGTCTGGACAGAAGACTCACTCAGTTGGCGCATGGCCTCACTGATCTGTTGCGCTCCCTGAGCCTGAGCCTCCATGCCTTGATTAACAAAGGTGAATTGGGGAGTTAGGGCTTGGACTTGCTCAATAATTACCGAAAGTTGACCACTAGCTTTTTGGACATCATCTACACCCTGATCTACCTCTCGACTAAATTTATCCATTTCCATTACCCCTGTAGATACGGCTCCCTGCATTTCCTTCACCATTTGCTCAATATCAAGGGTAGCGATCGCAGTCTGGTCTGCCAATCTCCTAATTTCCCGCGCAACTACCGCAAAACCTAAACCATACTCCCCAGCTTTCTCGGCTTCGATCGCCGCATTCAAAGATAATAAATTTGTCTGATCAGCTACCTTTGTGATCGTTGCTACCATGCCATTAATATTATTAGCCTTGTCACTAATAGTGCCTAACTTAGTAGAAATAGAATCTGTCGCTACGGCTAACTGGCGCATAGTAGTTTCCATACGAGATAGATCCTTACGCCCACCATCGGCAGCTTTATTACTAATCTCCAACATTTCTGCCACCACCATCATAGTCTTCACCAACTCGCTAGTCGTTGCCGCAATCTCTCTAGTTGTTGCTACTACTTCATTGGTAGACGCAACTTGTTCGGTCATCGTCGCTTCTAACTGTTTTCCTGAAGCTGCAATTTGAGTAGAAGAAGTAGTAACTTGAATCCCCGAATGTTGGACTTGGCGAATCAGAGAATTAAGATTCAGTACCATGTTTTTCAGAGCCATAAACAATCTACCAATATCATCATTATCGTTAGTTTCTAACTGGGTAGTAAGATCTCCAGTAGAAACTTGTTCCGCCGCCTTAACTGCTTCCCCTAGGGCTTGGCGCAGAACCTTGGCAATTACGATCGATACAACAATGGCGATCACAACTATGAGAATAATACTGATTAAAGTTATGTAATTAAAGAAAGCTTGTGATTGATTAGTGATTTGTTGTCTTTTAGCTAAAAGTTCCTCCTCGGCAGTAGCTATTTCTTGGAGCTTTTGTTTAAAATTATCGGCACTTTCTTTGTTTCTAGAAGATATAAATAAAGTCCGCATTTCCTGTTCTTTATTAGCCCTTTTTAGCTGTCTAGCGTTTGCGAGCATCGCTAGTCTTTCCTGAATCACTGGTTGAATAGCAATGAGTCTTTTCTGCTCTTGAGTATCCGTGGCAAGTTTCTCTAGTCCTGTAATTACTTTCTTAATATCCCCCTCAGCACTATTTACTGGACTTAGATCCTCCTCTCTTCCCGTAATAAGATAAGCTCGGTTAGCACTCTCTGCCATGAGGACAATGGTTTCTAATTTTTGAATATGTGCTTGAATTTCATTTGTTCGGGACACTGAGGTAATCGATTCGACTAAAGTGTCCGTAGTTAATTTTGATATCAAACTGGTAACTATTGTGACAACAACAATTATGCTAAAACCTAGGGGAACTAGTTGATTAATTCTTAAACTTTTTTGCATAATAAGTTAATTTCTCCTTTAATTTTCAATTATTTCTATAGATTCCCTAGATTAGCCGATAGATTAGCTAATAGCTATTTTTGTAGACGTTGAATTCGCTGCCAAATTACCTCAGCACGAGCTAGATCTCCCTGTTGTTCTTTGATTAGTGCTAAATGGACTAAAGCCTCTTCTAAATGCGGATTAAGATAAATAGATTTTTCAAAGTTTTTTTCTGCCTGTGCCAACTGTCCTTGAGCTTGGTGTAATTCCCCTAGTAGATAGTAGGCATCCGCACTAGATCGATTTTGTTGTAAGTAGGTTTCACATAAATTAATAGCGGTAACTATCTGCCCTCGATCGGCTAATTCTCTAGCATTTTCCAAGGCACTTTTGAGAATTTTTTGAGGATTTTCTGGGGCATAAGTTGAAGAATTTTCTGGGCGGCGCTTTTCCTGAGTAGGTGCTAGGGAAATATCCTTTGGTTTAGCTTTAGGAAGGGCTGGGGGAGTTTTAGGAGGATAGATTTTTAGAGAGTTTGGCTGGGGTAGACAAGGCGAATTCAAAGATGCAGGCACCCTAATTTTTTGGTAGGCAAAGGTATGGGGATAGGCGATCGCCTTAAATTTAGGAGAAGTAGAAATTTCTCCAGTTTCTGAGTGACCTACAAATAATAGTCCTTGGGGTTTGAGCAGATAATGAAGAGATTGGATGGTTTTAGTTCTAGCGATCGTATCAAAATAGATTAAAACATTACGACAAAAGATCACATCATAAAGCTCTTGACGACTGGGAAGTGTCATTTCTAGTAAGTTATTTTGCTGAAAATGAACTGTATTGGCGATCGCCTCGGATAATTTGTAACCTTCGGGAGTTGTTTCAAAGTAGCGGTCACGAAAAGTATTATCTGTCCCTCGAAAAGAATTAGAGTTATATACTCTTTGGTGGGCTTTGTTCAGGGCTAGGCGACTAATATCTAGAGCATCAATCTGGAAATTAGTCGTGGGCAATCCAGCTTCTAGGAGAGTAATGGCGATCGAGTAGGGTTCTTCCCCCGTAGCACAGGGAGCACTCAGCATCCGCCATACTTTTGGATAGGGAGTTGCTAACCCCTCGGCTCGAATATATTGCCCCAAGTAATTAAAGGGTTCCCGGTCACGAAAGAACCACGTTTCTGGGACGACTACCCCCTCAATGAGAGTTTCTAACTCTGGGGGACTAGCGAGGAGATGATGATAATAAGCCGATAAATTTGGCAATTTCAGGGCGATTCGGCGCAGATGCACAGCTCCAGCGATTACCTTAGAACCAATAGAATTAGCCTCTAGCCCGATGGTTCTCCTGAGGAGGGTTTCGATCGCTGTTTCATAACTTTCATCAAGTTGATTATTCATGGACTTCGGGGAGTAGGGCGATCGATTCTGTAGCCGAGAAAAGGCATTCTACACGAATTAGTTGAATCATCCCTTGCTTATCTGTAAATATTTTGCCCAAATAAGGGGCAGCATCTAGCTTTATTCCCCCATCCTTCAGGTCAGCTTCTGGCAAATCTAGGGTTGTGGTTGCCCGTTCTGCCTGTAAACCTAGGAGCTGAGGGGTAGAGCTTTGTCCAGAAGTTTGGTTATTTACCAAAATAATTCGGGTACTCAGGATATTTAAGCTGGCTTTACCCTGAATCAAATGGCTAAGATCAAGCACTGGGACAATTTGCCCCCCATAGTTAAACAATCCTGAAATGTGCTCTGGAGCATGATGTACTTTTTCGAGGATTAGATTCGGAAATATTTGGACTACTTGTCTACTTTTCAAGGCATAACGGTTATCACCCACATAAAATAGCAGCAGCAACATCTAGGCAGACCTATTTTTTAATTATTTGTAGCTAGTACAATGGCCATACAGCACGACCAGATATTCCATAGCTGAACTCATTTAGCAACCTAGAACTGATTAGACTCTGCTGGTGGCGCTGTGGCTCCGGGTTGATTGATGAAGAAATTTTGAGCAGCATCATTTTGATAAATACAGCGAATATCTGGGGTTCCTTCTAAGGCTCCCGTATAGCCAAAGGTATTCATGCGTTGTTTGCATTCATTTACCTGCTGGGAGGTAACTAATTTCTTTTGCTCTAGTACTGTCCAGTTGTTGGTTCGCATTACACAACCGGGGCGCATGACTGGCTGAGATACATAGACATTAAAGGGATTAAGGGTGACGTAGAGGCGGCTATCCATGACCATGGCACTGGCGCCAAATTGGGCGCAAAATTCTGGATTCGGGGCGCTCCGATCGATTACCTCCCGGGAAGCTACATTCACTGGATCCAAGGTAGCAGTAGAACTAAAACCGATACCTACCCCAATCCCAAGGATAAACACACCACCAAGAATAGCGATCGTGGCATAGTTAAAAGCTGATTTATTCCCAGATTTTGGGGGCTTACTAGGTTCTGCTGGGGAGTAGCGGGGTGGTTTACGTTGTTTCATGGATATTTCCTAAGCTCTTAGCAATATTTACAATAGGGGATGAATATTAATTTTAGCTCTAATCTTCGATCGTAGGGCTAGAAACCATGACTGGTTCTTGGTAGAGGGGGACAGTGAAAGTAACTGTCGAACCTAGCCCTTCCCCCATGCTATAAAAATTAACCACACCCCCCATAGCTTCAATTAATCTCTGGGAAATAGCTAACCCCAAACCCGTCCCCCCGTACTGTCTAGTTCTAGAGCCATCTACTTGAGAGAAAGATTGAAATAGCCGATCCTGCTTATCAAGAGAAACCCCAATCCCGGTATCTGCCACCTGGACTTTAACGCTCCCCGGAAATTCCTGATTGTGGAAGTAGACTTTTTTCTTCTGGATCTCTGCCGAAACCGTCACGCCGCCTTCATGGGTAAATTTGATGGCATTACCTACCAAATTCAGCATGATCTGGAGGAGTCTCTGATAGTTGCCATAGACAATAATGGGATCCCGCGTGGATGCTATTTCAACACAAAGACTGAGATTTTTTTGCTGGGCTTGATTGCTGGCAAAGTCTTCTAAGTCACTCATCAGTTCCTCCAACTTCACGGGGGAGAGGTCTAGATCCATTTTGCCGGCTTCAATTTTGGCTAGGTCTAAAATATCGTTGATGACGTTGAGAAGATGAATCGCCGATTTGTGTGCCTCTTGGATAAATTCTGCCTGTTCTTCTGGGTCGTCCGCCATGCCCTCCA
>ENA-OBLH01000372-OBLH01000372.1-metagenomes-genome-assembly--contig:-NODE-372-length-15347-cov-6.01197_pt1 | contig 15347 bp, 10 predicted proteins | sample MGYA00153382_OBLH01 | MGnify analysis MGYA00153382
TTCGTCGCTAAGACGGATCATTAGGATCATGCGGATCGATCCGCTTTGGCCTGTTTCGGACTTCAGCACCTTGTGCAGGCAGCAGCTCGTTCATGGTTGGCCACCATTTCTTAGCTTCAAGCCTGCGTTTTGAACAGCACTAAGAGCTCCGCTTTTCAGCGGGAAACGGCAGTTTTAATGTCCCTGAGTCACTGAGCCGGTACTGATCCACGCACAGCCAGCACCCCAATAAATGAATGCGCCGACGTCTCCCCCGAATTGAGTAGCACATGAGCTTGGAGTCCAATCCCAACGACAGGAGATTGGATATGAAGAAGCGATTCACCGAAGAGCAGATCATTGGATTCCTGCGAGAAGCCGATGCCGGTTTGACCGTGGCAGAGCTGTGCCGCAGGCACGGCTTCTCTGAAGCTAGCTACTACCTATGGCGAAGCAAGTTCGGCGGCATGAATGTCTCGGATGCCAAGCGCCTCAAAGAGCTGGAGGCAGAAAACGGCCGCCTCAAGCGGCTGCTGGCCGAGACCATCAAAGAGGCTTTAAGAAAAAAGTGGTGAGCACACCCACCAGGCGGGAGCTGGTGTGCTTTATCAAAGACAAGGGACTGAGCCGAGCGGCGGGCGTTACGTGCAGCTCGCATGAATGGCAGTGCCTACCGCTACAAGCCTGCGGCTGACAAGAGCTGCGAGCTGCGCCAAAAGATCGTGGCGTTGGCCCAGCGTCACCGGCGCTATGGTGCTGGCATGATTTATCTGAAGCTGCGCCAAGCCGGTGAGAAGGTCAATCACAAGCGTGTGGAGCGGCTCTATGCCCAAGCAGGGTTGAAGCTCAGAAAACGCAAACGAAAGAAGGTCCCGCAGGCAGATCGCTGCCCCTTGGGAAGACCCTGCGCAGCCAATCAGGTGTGGTCCATGGACTTTGTGTTTGATCGCATTGCTGAAGGGCGAAGCATCAAGAGCCTGACTGTGATCGATGACGCCACCCATGAGGCTGTGGCCATCGTGTCAGAGCGAGCTTTGAGTGTGGGCGGCACCTGGTGCGAATTCTGGATCAGTTGGCCTGCACCAGAGGCTTGCCCCAAGCTATCAGGACAGATAACGGCAGGGAGTTCTGCGGTCGAGCAATGCTGAGCTGGGCCCATGAGCGAGGCATCAGGCTGTTTCTGATTGAACCAGGAAAACCCAATCAGAACGCTTATATCGAATCATTCAACGGAAGGTTCAGGGATGAATGTCTCAACGAGCACTGGTTTGCCTGCTTGCAGCATGCCAAGGTTGTTATCGAGAGCTGGCGACGGGAATACAACGAGGAAAGGCCCAAGAAGTCGCTGGGCGGTTTGCCGCCGGCGATCTACGCAGCGACTTTGAAGCAGAAAGACGTTAAATTGACCTCGGACTCTAAAGCCAAGTGCTACTGAAAACGGGGTGACGTCGGCGCAGCAGCATTTCGACAGGAAAGGGAGGGCGGCCCTTGCAACATTCTGGCGCATACGGTGTGATCAGGGCGAGCAAGTCCTTTTAGAGCCGCTAACACCACCTCTGATACGTCGTTGCTTTGCCTTCTCGTACGCCTGTACTGCCTACGGCTTCACGCCTCGTCTCAGTCGCAAATCTGCGATTTGCTAGGTGGTGTTAGCCACTCTAAGCGGGCGACCTGCTGCATCTGCTCAAGGAATTCACGCTTGCGGGTCTTCCTGGTGGAAAGGTTCAGGCCGAGATCAGATTGCTGCATGGGCCGCGATGTAGCCGCACCCGGCACACATGCGCAAGCACATGCGTGAGGGATTTATGCAGAGGTTCCCTAACTAGCATTTTGCTAAAATCGCTGAATCTCTGCGCGTGAGGTCAAAAGCATCTGTCCATTCGGACCGTTGACTTTCACGCTTCAATAATGGTCTGATAATTCCAAAGTAATTTGACAATGGGAAATAAGAGTAATGTCTCGTCGCAAACTTAATTGCGTCGATCTTTTTGCAGGAGCGGGCGGTTTTTCACTTGCAGCGCGTAATGCAGGCTTCCACGTTGAAGCCGCGATTGAGTTTAATCCCAAGGCATGCGCCACATATCGAAAAAATCTTGTTAGTCGCAACGGAACAAGATTGTATGAGAGCGATGCCTTATCAGTCGATCCTTTCGAACTACGTGACCGCCATTTTCATTCGAAGCAGTGCGATGTGGTGTTGGGAGGTCCTCCTTGCCAAGGCTTCTCAGTTCACCGAATAAACGGGGCTGGAGTAGACGACCCAAGAAATAAACTCATTCACAGATACTTCGATTTTGTTAATGCACTGCGTCCAAAAGTATTTCTGATGGAGAATGTCCCAGGAATACTCTGGCCCCGACATCGCGCTTTCTTAGATAAGTTCTACAAGTCAGGCGCAAAGGCTGGCTATGTGCTAAAGCCTCCTGTGGTGATTGACGCTCGGGATTATGGCGTACCGCAGCGAAGAAAACGTGTTTTCATTCTTGGCATTCGGCGTGATATCGAGTTGGAGTTTGACTGGCCACCATCGCCGACGCATGGAAATTCGGAAAGCATCCAAACTAATCCATGTCTGTACCCGTGGGTCGCTGCCTCAACGGTATTTGACAAGCCAATCAGCAAGGAAGACCCAAACAACCATCATATGCAACATAGCCCGGAAATCGTTCAGGTTTTTCAGTCAACTCCCCATAATGGTGGAAGCCGCTCTCAGTCTGGTCGAGTTCTTAAATGCCACGAAAATTATCGCGGGCATTCAGATGTTTATGGTCGTATCGATCCCGCGCAGCCTGGCCCAACCATGACGACAGCATGTATTAATCCATCCAAAGGCAGGTTTGTACATCCTACCAATAATCACGGCATAACGTTGAGGCATGCAGCTAGATTCCAAACCTTTCCAGATAATTTCGTTTTCGAAGGTGGACTTATTTCTGGCGGAGAACAGATTGGAAATGCGGTTCCAATCGCACTCGGCACGGCACTACTGTCCCAAATCTTTAATGCAATCAATTCATTAGGATAGCAGCAATGGAAGCCATAGCTTTTCAGGCAAGAGCTCGAACAATTGATCATCTGGGGCGAGAGCAGATCGCAGACTGCCCTACGGCGATTTCAGAGTTGTGGAAAAACTCATATGACGCATATGCACACGCAGTCCACCTTCATATTCTGAGCGGCGACATCAGTACCGCAGCACTGGTTGATGATGGCCATGGAATGTCTCGAGACGAAGTCGTAGAAAAGTGGCTTGTATTAGGAACGGAATCAAAGGCTAGCGGCGAGGCTGTGGAGCCGACTGACTACAACGGTCTCGCTAAACGGGTCCGACAAGGTCAGAAAGGTATTGGCAGGTTGTCAGCAGCAGCCCTTGGACCTCTAATGCTGCTGGTATCAAAGCGGCGGAACTACAGCTTCGTTGCATGCTTAGTTGATTGGCGCTTATTCCAGAATCCATTCCTGCTTCTCAACGATATCAAAATTCCCGTCGTCGAATTCGCCGAAAAGTCTGAGCTTCTTCCATTAGTCGATGCAATGTTCGACAAGCTCATGAGCAATGTTTGGGGTGATTCTGAAGACGAAGCTCGAAAAATGCGTCTCTCCGAAGCGTGGCGCAAATTCGATCAAATCGAAACCCTTGAGCAGAGGGAATCAACACGGAGTGCGATTGAAAACGTCTTAATCAAGACAAGTTTTACTGAGCGGCAGTTTGATCTTTGGCCCGCTTGGTCGGGGGAGCGACTGAATGGAACTGCCATGTTCATATCAGATATCGCTTTTGACTTAGAAGCGCAACTGACGACCGGGCACACGTCAATGGACGAATCTGTTATTCAGTCTGCTCGTAGTCGCTTGGTTGCCACTCTATCGAAGTTTACAGACCCCTATCGCGGGGACTTTAGGGAACCTAGCGTGCCCCCTCTAAAAGAAAATCTCTGCTTGGATGGGGATGTAGACACGCAGTTCCACTACGGAGTGACAGCATGGGATGGGGCCTTGAAGCGAATGATCGTATCCGATGTGCAAGAGTTTGGAGTCGGGAACTTGGAATCGCTCGAACACGTCATTGATGGAGGGATTGACTCTGCTGGAGTGTTCAAAGGCCGGGTGAAGCTCTTTGGGAAGTGGTTGTTGGAGGAGGTCGTAATAACGCCACCTGCGGCACCTCCGACACGCCGTGATTCAAGAATCGGCCCCTTTGCCCTTCGACTAGGGACGTTTGAGCAAGAACCCAAAAACACTACTCACGAACATGCTGTACATGCTGGGCTACTTAAGATGACCGAAAAGGCCGCTGGATTCTTAGTCTTCCGAGATGGCTTGCGCGTCCTCCCGTACGGCCGAGAAGACAATGATTTTTTCGATATTGAGCGGCGGAGAGGGCAGCACGCAGGGCGCGAGTTCTGGGCCCTCCGAAGAATGTTTGGTCGTATATCGCTCTCGAGAGAAAGAAACCCTAACCTGAAGGACAAAGCGGGGCGAGAAGGTTTTATCGACAACAAAGCCGCAAAAGTATTTCGCGACATTATTGAGAACATTCTTAGAACAACTGCGCATAGATTTTATGGGTCGAATGCAGCAGCCCGACAAGAGACTCTTCCAGAGCTCAACAAGAACTTTTCGAAAATTAAAGCTGAAGAGGCTCAGAAAAAGCTAAGCCAAACGCGAAGAAAAGAATTCAGGAAGAATCTTGAAATCTTTTCACCACAAATTAGAGAGATACGAGAAGAGTTAGAGAAAATAACGGATAGCGCTAAATCACAAGATTTACCTTCCGACGAATCAGCGCTTATGTTGCTGCGGGCAACTGTAGAAAGTCTGCGTGAGCGCCAAAACCAACTTACTCTCGGATCAGCGCCAGCGAAGCTGGGAACCCTTGAGTCTACATACAAGGATTTTCGTAATAATGCTTTGAGAACATCGGAGCTGGTTGGGCAACTGCGCGATTCTATAAGTGTGGCGATTGATCGCGTTAAGCCAAAGTCGAAAGAAGAAATAGCGCACTCTTTGCTTCAACGAAACGCAGCTTATCTGCACGGGCGTATTAGAAGGTGGGCTACGGAATGCCGTTCTCTCATGGACGGCGAGACGCAAAGAATTGCCAATCTTGTTGAGGAGCGGAACAAGAGTTATCACGCTGCTGTAGCTAGTCTTCTTTCTGATCTTCGAGAAGACAGAGCCAGCTTGTCGGATGTCCTCAAGCGACTGGAGTCAGAGAAGGAGCGCCAGGATCATGAAAATGAGCAGCTATTCGAGAACTATCTATCGACGATCAGGGCGCTTGCCGAAAATATTGACCTACAAAACTTAGTTAGCGTATCCATTACCGAGAACATCGCAAATCGCGAGGAAATTCAGCGCCTAAATTCTCTTGCACAGCTCGGCATCACTGTCGAGATTGTTAGTCATGAAGTATCTGGATTTGACGGAGCAATTAGAGACGGGTTGCTGCGTATGCCTGATGCAGTCAAGTCAACGGATGCATACCGGGCCATTGAACAGGGTCATGAATCCTTATCCGAGCGGCTTCGGTTTCTATCCCCATTGAAGCTTTCGGGTGAGAGGTCTAGTCAATGGATAAAGGGGGCAGAGATTGCGAATTTTGTTTCCATAATTCTTAGCTCTCAGTTGAAATCTTCCAACATCGAGCTCATCCACACTGCCGCCTTTGATCGGGTTGAGGTATTCGACCAATTTTCACGAATCGCTCCTGTCTTTGTGAATTTAGTAAACAATTCTATTTATTGGGTGGGGCATGGGAATGCTGAAAAGCGAATAATCCAATTGGACGTTAAAAGGGATCAAGTGATCGTCTCAGACAACGGTCCGGGCGTTGAGGCTGCGGATGTATCTAGTTTATTTTCTCTGTTCTTTACAAGAAAAATTCGTGGAGGAAGGGGTGTAGGTCTTTATCTTTGCCGAGCAAACCTTGCTGCCGCGGGGCATTCTATTGAGTACATCACTGAGCCGGGCTTGAAATCGCTACCGGGTGCGAATTTTGGAGTGCGCTTAAGTGGGGCGAAATATGACTAATTCTGTGGTTGCTTATAGGACACTTATCGAAAAGGCGTACATTGAGCCAATCCGAAGTGTTGTTGTCGTAGATGATGATTTTCCAACACTGGATAAGTTGCTTGCGACCGCAGTTCAACCTGCGGAAGTTGCTAGCGTGGGCGCCGTGGAAACATTAGCTAAAACAGTTTCTACGGAGAGTTCTGTCCCTAGTGAAGAAAATTCAGAAACGACTTCATCAATTCATTTCAACTTCAAGGGTAAGGAACGAGAAGTGAGGCGCGCAGCTGATCTGATTGCGGCGTGCAGAAATCGAACGCCGCCTTGGATCGTCGACATTCACGACGGAAGCGCAAATGACGGGGTGGATGAGTTGGATCTAGCGCCTACGCTTCACCATAGCGATCTAATGATCCTTGACTACCATCTGAACGGAGATGGAGGCGATGGCCAGAGAGCTATCGATATTCTCAGAGCTCTAGCAAAAAATGGACAGTTCAACTTGGTAGTCGTCTTCACCAAGGGAATTGAAGGAGGCCTAGAGCCTGTTTTCGAGCAGATTTGGACAGGCCTATTGTCGAAAGAAAATGATGGCAAAGCTAGCGCTGAAAAGCTTCGAGCACTTAAAAATTTCATAGCGGAGTGGGAAGACGAGATTGATGGTGAAATCTTGAAGTCTTTGCTAGATCTCACATCCACCAAATCCTATTTAAGGCAGCGTAGTGGCGAAAATGTTTTTGTTGTGGATTCGCTCAAGCCCTTATTTGAAAAAATTTTAAAGCAGTGTCCAGAACCATTACTTAGTGCAGGGTTAAGACTTTCGCTCGATGGAGCGGAGAGAAATGTAAAAGTCACGCCAGAACATTTGTTCGAGTATGGGCTCTTTGCGCGGGAAGAAAAACTTCTTTCGTCGCTCAGTAGCACTGGCTTCGGCAATATAAGGTGGAATTATTCGTCCAATTTAAATTGGCTGCGACTTGATCAACTCTTTTTAACAGTCGTGAACAAGGGGGAGGCGACCCCATCTGAACTGGTGGATTGTCTTACTGCTGCGTTGGTTGATTGGGAGCCGGGACCCCATCAGTTATTGATGACAAAGATGCGAAATCAACTAGGGGAATACGGAGTTGTTGAGGAAGCAACAGTATTGGCCGACCATGCTTTGCAGTCTGGCTGGCTCCATCAAATGTTGGGTACATTGGGGGCGAAAGAGGTCATGACCCAATCAGTCAATCGCCACTGGGATGCCTTAGGTAATGGTGTATTAAACCGGGTCTCTCAATACGGCCATGATTTGGTTAATCATTTCAGATCGCGCGATAAGAGTGCAGTATTTGCTAAGCACTCGAAGCCTGAGTTCACTGAACAAACAAGACTTGCCCACTTAAATCACTATTATAGCAATAAACCGGTTGATTCGAAAAGTTTGACAACAGGTCATGTAATCCAAATAAAGAGCACTGGAAATGACGATGCTTTGCCTGAATATTGGATATGCCTATCTCCCGCGTGTGATCTTGTGCCTCATCAGATTAAGGAGAAAAGTTGGCGATCAAGGCTAGGCGAAGCTATTCCATTTATCGGAGTTGAGCTGAAGCACGAAAATGTTGCAAAAGCACTCGAAAACATTAATCATAATCGACACGTATTTATTAAGGGCGATGATGGAGACATCAAGTGTTATGCATTTTCAGGTTCACAAAATACGTCGACACCAGTATGGGAGCAGATGTTTGCCCTTGATTCTGGAGCAATCTCAGCAGGCGAAGACGGATTAATGACTATCTCATTGCAGCGAATGTCTTTCCTCCAGGCTCCGGCGGTTGCTTTTAATGACGCAGTTGAGTCTGAGGCAGATTCTTCTATTGCTGAAGCATCGACAGGCCTTAAGTTCGTGCATTGTCATGCAAGAGTAGTCTCACAGCTTCGATACGAGTATGCGCTGAACCTTTTACACCGGCTGGGCAGCTCGTTCTCAAGGGTAGGCTTGGATTTTCAGGGCTTTCGCCCCACTCCTAAGTGACGACGAAAGCAATTGCTGCAAAGCAAATGCATTGTTTGTAGACGCCAGCTTAAGCCTGATTGCAATTGGTCAACTCAGCAATGTCAACGACTAACGCCACCAAAAGTAGAGTGAATCTTGCTAGCTGATTCACTCTACACCTTGATGCGTGAGTATTAGCAGCAAATCCACCATGCGTTCGCAAGGTAAAACCGCCACTGATTCGCATCGAAAATCCACCACCTCATCGCGCTGTGGCATGGTGGCCTTTTAACGCTGACGTAGCCGATAGCTAGCCCTGCACTGGTTTTCCTGCGATGGCTGCTCTCGGCTGTGGATTCAACCGATCGATGCAACACGCTCGTTGAACACTTCAGCCGGTGTCTTGTACCCCAAGGTTTTCCTCGGGCGTTCATTTAATTTTCTGGCAATTGCATCCAACTCGTCTTGCGAGTAACCAGAGATATCGACTCCTTTGGGCATGTACTGCCGACGTCCCCCCGCTTTCAGTAGCAGTTGAGCTTGGAGTCCAATCCCAACGACAGGAGATTGGACATGAAGAAGCGATTCACGGAAGAACAGATCATTGGCTTCCTTCGGGAAGCTGAATCGGGCTTGCCGGTAGCTGAGCTTTGTCGACGGCACGGATTCTCCGAGGCCAGCTACTACCTATGGCGCAGCAAGTTTGGCGGCATGAGCGTGTCCGATGCCAAGCGCCTCAAGGAGCTGGAAACTGAGAACGGGCGCCTTAAACGGCTGCTGGCCGATGCACTGCTTGAGAACGAGGTGACGAAAGAAGCCTTGAGAAAAAAGTGGTGAGCGCACCGGCAAGGCGGGAGTTGGTGCGCCATATGAACTGCCAAGGGATAAGCGAGAGACGAGCACTGCGTGTCATTGGCATGAGTCCCAGTGCTTACCGTTATCAACCAGCAGCAGATCGCAATTGCGCCCTCAGACACAAGATCATCGCTTTGGCGCAACGCCATCGACGTTACGGCGCCGGCATGATTTACCTGAAGCTGCGCCAAGCTGGCGAGCTGGTCAATCACAAGCGGGTGGAACGTCTGTATGCCCAGGCTGGCTTGCAAGTGAGGAAGCGCAAAAAGATCCCAATGGTCGAGCGACATCCTTTGGAGCGTCCGGCAATGGCCAATCAGGTGTGGTCTATGGACTTTGTGTTCGACCGGACGGCCGAAGGACGCAGCATCAAGAGCTTGACCGTGGTTGATGACGCCACGCATGAAGCGGTAGCTATCGTGGCCGAGCGTGCATTGGGTGGCCACCAACTGGTGCGCATCCTGGAGCAATTGGCAAGGTCCAGAGGATTGCCCAAGGCCATCAGAACAGACAACGGCAAGGAGTTCTGCAGCCGTGCCATGGTGAACTGGGCACATGCACGAGGTGTGCAACTGTTCCTGATCGAGCCAGGTAAACCCAATCAGAACGCTTACATCGAGTCATTCAACGGGAGGTTGCGTGACGAATGTCTCAACGAGCACTGGTTCACAAGTCTGGCGCATGCCCGGGTCATCGTCGAAGCATGGCGCCGGGAATACAACGAAGAGCGGCCTAAGAAATCGCTTGGAGGGCTGACGCCCTCAGCCTATGCGCAGAGGTTGATGCAGAAGCAGTTAAATTAAACCCCGGACTCTAAAGCTAGGTGCTACTCAAATATGGGGTGACGTCGGGTGCGCAGCAGCATCTTGTGTTCGAGCAATTTGTTAACGGTCTGCAGGATTTGTTTGGCGAGCTTGTGCGTTTCAAGCAAGTGGCGAAAGTGCAAGATAGTGCTCTCATCAGGCGTTGCGCTATCCCATGACAGGCTGGCGAAGTCCCGAAACAGTGGCATATCGTGCAGCGCCTCTTCCATGGCAGGATCGCTGAGCAGTGAACCACTGCTGCATAAAATTAATGCGCAGCAGCATATCGGCAGGAACGGGAGGGCGGCTCTTGCGACCTTCTGGCGCGTAAGGTGTGATCAGGGCGAGCGGGCGACTTGCTGCATCTGCTCAAGGAATTCACACTTGCGGGTCTTCCTGGTGGAAAGGCTCAGGCCGAGATCAGATTGCTGCATGGGCCACGATGCAGCCGCACCCAGCACGCACCCAGCACGCATGTGCAAGCACATGCGTGCCGGGAGTTATGCAGAAGGCCCCCTCATGCTTATTTCACCAGTTCACGCCAGCTAATGCGTCTACCCAGCGGCTTGGGTGCGGCATAGGGAATGTCAATGTCCAAAGGCTTGTCCCCGACGCCGGTCGTCGATATGTGATCGGTTACCTTGCCATCGCCCGTGGTAGTGGTGGCATGTCCCGAAATCGTTGAGCCATCCACCATGGTCGATACATCGCCCTTGCCATCCGGCCCTTCGTTGATGGCCTGACCAGTGTTGAAGTTCAGGTAATTGATCCAGCCATAGCCGCCTGCCAGGCATATATCGGGTGAAGGCACGTTGCTGGCGATGACCAGGGTTGAGTTGGCCAGCCGCATGTCGATATTCACGCGTTCACCTGAGTCGGGCAAATCTACGTACCAACCTTTGGCATCATCCTTGCAGTCAGATGAACTGCCCAAGCACTCTATCGTGCGTGTGCGCTGGCCGCCCGCTCCAGTACTGGGCTTCAGCAGCATCTGGTTGAGCCGGCTGCGCAGCGATTCCCCCGTAATGTTGTCCATGTTGTCATCAAAGCCATAGACGCTTTGCGTACTCTTGTCTGCAAGATCGGATGCGGCATACAGCCTGCCGGTTCCCACCAGGATGCGCGGCCTCTCGGATGCCGCAGAGGTGGGTACCAGTTCCATGCGCGTGGTAATGGGCTGAGGATTGCTGCGTTCGTCCACCAGTTGAACGACCTTCTTTGCGCCCTTGGCTGAGCCGTCCTTGTTGAACTCGAAGCGCCAGACATTGCCTTGCAGATCGCCGCCATACAGCAGCTGCGTAGTGTTGTCGATGGCTGGGTTGCGTGCGTAGTTGTTGATCTCCCTCAGGCCGCTGCCAGCCGTGGCAATCGTGTGGATGATGCTGCCGTCGTTGGCATCAAGCACATAGAGATACCCGTTGTTATCCGTATTGTTGTAGCCCGAGGTCAGGAACACTGCCCAGCGGCCGTCAGGCAACTTGGACACCAGTGGCCGCCCAAAGCTATGACCCATGGTGGCTATGCTCGTGCTGTTGACTTCCCATAGCGGCTTGGGGTCCTGCGGGTCGGTGATATCCAGCGCATAGTAGCCCTTGCCGCCCTTGTTGAATCCGCCCACCAGGATGGTTTTCCAGGTGCTGCCGGCCTGAATGTCGGCCATCACCGCAGAGCCGTCCACAAAGTAGCGGTGACTGCCTTCATAGCTGACACTTGCCAGTCTGGGCAGCTCTGGCATCACGGTCGCTGGCACAAAGGCCCAGGCCTCGCGTGCAGCCGTCAGCACCTGTTTGCGGCCTTCGGTGCCGGAAGCACGCGGGTCCACTTCGGCATAGAAGGCATGCAGCATGCCATCGTTGCCACCCACATATACCATCGGCGTGCGGCCACGCTGGGCCAGCCGAAAGGCGCTATAGCCTGCATCCCGGTACTTGCGCAGTGGCTCCCCCACATACAGTGGCTGGGAGCCGATGATGTCGCCCAGCCTGCTCTCGCGCGTACGGTACAGCCTGCCAATCTGGTCCTTGGTGAAGCCTTCCTTGCTCCGGTCGCCACGAATGAAGTCCACCAGATTCTGGCCCAGGGCGGCCTGCTTTTGCGCTGCCGACATCTGGTCGTACTGTGCCAGACGGCTTGAGGCATTGGTGCCGTTAAAGTTGCTTTGCAGGCTGCCCAGCTCGCTCCATGTGAAAGGCTTTCGCGTCCTGCCGTCCATGAAGTAAATCGTACGGGGGTCGCTGGCCTGATCACGGGCATCGAGCCTGGCCCGTGCCGACCAGCCGTCAATCTGTGTGCGCTGGCCCGATTGCGGATCGATCTCATAGGCCAGCAGATCGCCAGACCATCGGCCGGTCTTGTAAGTGGCACCATAGGCGTAGTGGCTGTCGGCACTGACCAGTGCAGAGGAAACCGTCACGCCGGCCCCCGAACCCATGACGGCGCGAATGTCTGTAAACACCTCGCTCAGGCCGGCCTCAATGGCTTTGGGATCATTGGCGCTGAAGTACAGGCCCCGGCCATTCACGGCGGTATGCCAGAAATCATCGATGGATTGCCGCTGCTCGTAGTTTGACGTGCCCTCAATGGGCCAGATCGGCCAGGTCTTTTTGCCCGTGCGCAGGTCGGCGAAATCACCCGCACCATTCTTGTAGTTCTTGTCGTACTTGAGCGTCCCCGAAACGCCCATGCCAATGACATAGGTGCTCATGTGCTGCCAAGTAGCCTTATCGTCCTCCGCACCGTTACCTGCGGGCTTTACCACGTTGTCGCTGTCAGGGCGAAGGTCGGTCGCATAGTAATACTGGGCCACGTCGGCCAGCGAGTTGGTGCTTCCCCCTTTGGCGTCCTGCATATTCAATTCTTCGCAGGGCAGCTTGCCACAGGCCGTGTGGGTCTCTGGAAGGTCTGTCCATGGCGGCGTTCCTGGCTGCGGCCGGCCGTTCGGGGGCTGTTCAAGCGGATCCAGTGCAACCCATTCCTCAGGTGCATAGCATCTTGCAGGGGACTCCAAGTCACCGCTGAAGGCAATGCGGCTACCTGTCGACGTTTCCGTCTCGACCGTGCCGGTCATCACCTTCTTGTCGGACCAATACCTGCCCTCGTAGGTCTTCTTCCTGCCAAAAACTTTCTCGCAGGTTGCCGCAGGGCAATTGGCGGGTTTTTCGGACACGATTTCGCTTGTGGGCTGGTCCACGCCTGCGCAGTCCGTCACTTTTTGCGTGCTCGCGTTGTAGCCTGGGATACAGGCTTCGCCCTGGAGCACTGCGACGGTGTGGGGGCCGTCCTTGATGCACTGGATTTCGACACCATTTTCAGCCGTTCCCTTGCTGGCCTCGCAAGCCGCAAAGTCCGCTTCGGATTGCAAGTAGCTCAGTCCGCCCGCACCTTCATCGATCTTGAGACAACTGCTGGTGGTCCAGCCATTGGCTTGCGTTGGATTCCCGCCCCCATCCCCAAGCAGCGAAGAGTCGCAGGTGCCGAAGGCCATGTCCGTGGCATCAGAATTGCTTTTACAGCCTGAAACGCTCTGGAAGCCTATCGTTGATTCCGAGCAGGAAGGCACGGATTTGCCTGGCTCGGAGACACTGGTGCATGTGGTCTGCGTCCAACCATTGGCCGCCGAAGGGGCGCTGGGAGTGCACTGACTCGTTGCAACGTCAATCGGATCGGGGGCATCAACAGTGCAACTGCTGTAAATACAGCCATTTTCTGCCGTGGCAGCCTGTGGTGTGCAGGTGCCTGGAGCCATGGGACGGTCCTCCGGGATGGCAATGCCCTCCTTGCCTGGCACTGGCTTGCACGATGGCGGGTCTGTGACTTCGCCCTTGTTTTTGCACTGGCGGCCGATCCAGCCGTTGCTCGCCGAGGGAGTCTCGTCAGCCGCGCAGGTCTTCGCAGGGCGCCAGCTACTGCTTTTTTCCTCGCAGGTCAGGCCCGCCGAAGTATTTGTCCGGCAGGTGGAGGAGTCCGGCTGAACCGGACCGCTCCAAGTGCTCGGCAAGGGCGTGCATTCATAGAAATATCCGTTCGTGGCGCCGGCTGTGCAAGAGTTCGGAGGAACAGTCGTGACCACAGGGTCCCCACGGCTGCCGCACTGGGTATTCATGCGCAGCGGTGTGTCGGCAATGGGACCCGGGGTACAGACTGCAGTCCACTCCTGGCCAGAAGACTTTGTGCATTCCGAATACAGGTTGTTGCTGGATGCATCCAGCACAGGGGTGCTCGTAATCTGGCAGCTATTGTCCGTGACCGCTCCGGCCATCACTTTCATGCAACTGGTCGTCTTGAATCCGTTGTCCTTGGTGGGCGAAACCGATTTGCACTCGTCGGCTGTGACGAATTTTTCTTCCCTGTGGCTGCTGTTGCAGTTGGAGAACTGCACCATTGAAAGAGGATTGCCACCATGGCCTTGCGATGCCTCCAGGATTTTGTCCCGCAGGTCCGGGTGAATGGCCCCGCAAGAGGCAACAGGCCCGGAATAAGGTGCGACCCAGGCCCCGTCACATTTGATGAGCCCCAGTCCCTGCACATACTGGCCATTTCTGCCGCAATAATCCTTTGCACTGACGGGAACGGACGAGGTCTCGCACTCGACCTTAAAGAATCCGTCTGTGCCGGCAGAGCAGGACTGCACCACGCTCCACTGGTCGTTGCCCTCCAGCCTGCAGCCGCCTGCAAATTGACTGCATACCGTTTTGTCGGTGGTCTTGAGGTCCTGCTCGCCCACGGCAGGGTTCTTGTACCAGTAAAAATAGCGCTTTTGCCGGGTCTGTATGGCCAGGGCCGAAGCCCAGGGCGTCTGTGTTTCCGTACTCCAGGTGGTTGTCGACTTCAAGCGGTATTGCGCCTTAGTGACATAGTCCCAGGTAAGCAATTGCCGGTAGCGCTTGCTGGTGACCGTGTCTGTCCTTTGCGAATGCCAGTAGGTGCGGACACGCTTGGGCCATTGCAGCTCCTCCTCTTTGTTGCTGATTTTTCCGAAGCTCTCCAGCAGCGTATTCGTGCTTTTCTTCGCCCATCGAAGAGTGGCGGTGCTCCACTGTTTCTTGAGAACGTCCTTCTTGACGATCTTTTTGTAGGTGGTCTCGGTCTTGGTGCCGCCGCCTGGCGTTGTCACCTTCCAGCCCAGTTCGCACTGCGCCCACTGATAGCTGACGCTGGCATCGTGTACGTCTTTGGTGCCGCCAACCGAGCCGTCGAAAATAGGCCGCGGGCGCAGTCCATCGGCATCGGTCAGCGATGCTGGCGGGCCGTCCTGCTGGCCTACCAGGGTTTTGCCATCAATCTTCACAGGCCCTGCGCTCTCTTGCCCGATGTTCCAGTACCCATCAGTGGTAACAATGGCGTAATGGCGCTGGCAGGCCGACACCACGGGGTCGACGAAAGGCGTCATGCTGGCATTGATGCTGTCGCTTTGGCCTGCATAGTAGCGGCCTACGCGAGCCAGCGCCTCGCGAGCGGGCGAGGAACCGCCAGTCTTGATCGTCTGTATGGCCTCGAGCCACTGCTGCTTGCCCTCTGTGTTGAAGTCAGTTACCGGTAGAAACTTGCTGTGCGGCCCGGTACCGGGATTGGCTACGGTCAGAAAGCCGATGCGGAAATTGTCGTTCAGCGTGGAAAAAGCCAGGTTGACCGACGACTTGGCCATGTTGATGCGCGTGCGGTAATAGCTATACCAGTTGGCGAAATTTTGCCTCTGGGCAGCTGGTATGGCTCGG
>ENA-OBLH01000373-OBLH01000373.1-metagenomes-genome-assembly--contig:-NODE-373-length-15323-cov-6.14907_pt1 | contig 15323 bp, 13 predicted proteins | sample MGYA00153382_OBLH01 | MGnify analysis MGYA00153382
GGTCGTGCATCAAAGTGTCGTGTGATGGATAAAATAGAGAAAATATTATATCCGTACTAAGAAAATGGAATGTAAGCTCTGTGGTCATCCCAAAACTCATAAACACGGCAAAATGCCCAATGGTCATCAACGCTATCTTTGTCTAGGGTGCAAACAGACCTTTGTCGAAACCCTTGATACTATCTATTACTATAAACACGTCAGCCCAGAAAAAATTAGAGAAGTACTCCAAGCCCATAGCGAAGGAAGTAGCTTGCGAGGGATTAGCCGCATTACTGAACTGGCATACAACACAGTAGTTAGCATAGTGCGTGCAGCAAGTAGCAAAGCCCAGCTAGTCCATAATGCTCAAGTAGAGAAAGTAGAAACCGAGGAAGTAAGTGCAGATGAGATGTGGTCATTTGTGCAAAAAAACAGAAGCAATGCTTGCCAGAAGAATTAGAAGTGGGAGATTGCTGGATAGCCATCAGTTTAGCAAGTAGCAGTGGATTAATTCTGTCAGCACGAGTGGGCAAACATACCGATGAATTATTAGAGGAGTTGGTAGTAAGTACAGAAGGAAAAACCGAATGTAAAGAATGGAATAGTGATAACTGGGGAGGGTATGAAAGGGTACTACCACCAGAGGTGTTGCATTACATCGGCAAGGATAAGACCCAGAGATTAGAAAGAACCAATGGCACTGTCAGGCAGCAAACCGGAAGATGGCATCGACGACAAAATAAGTTTGGGAAGGTATGGGAACAAACGAAGGTAACAACTAGATTAGTCGTGAGCTATTTCAATTGGATTTGGAAGCATAGCCGCTTAAAAACTACGGCGGCTCAACGGGCAAATTTGACAACTGTCCCTTGGACTTGGAATGATGTTATTACCTACCCAACATTACTCTGATGCACAATCCAAAAATGTAAGAATTTACAGAATTAATTTTTTAACACTACTAAATTAAGTAATATGTCAAACATTTTCCTTCTTTCTTCTCTTTTTTACTGTAATCTCCTTAATAGGTTGAATGTATTTTGGAGAAATAGTTGAAAGTATTACTTTTTTAATAGTACCAAGGCTAATATCTTTAGCTGGGATGTCTCTTAAACCTAATTATATATTGCCAATAACTGAACTCTCCCCCTCATGATTACAAAGGATTTAGAATTATTCCAAACTCTTAGCCCTAGTGCTATGGATCAAATAATGTTGTACCTAGCTTTCATTGCGATGAGAACTAGTGGTCATAGACATGGAGCATTTTTAGATGCAGCAGCTACAGCAGCAAAATGTGCTATTTACATGACCTATATGGAGCAGGAGCAAAATATTCGCCATACAGGACATCTGCACCATATTGAACCAAAGCGAGTCAAGGTAATTGTTGAGGAAGTACGGGAGGCTCTAGCGACAGGAAAATTATTAAAGATGTTTGGGGCGCAAGAACCCCGCTATTTGATCGAATTTCCCTATGTGTGGCTAGAGCAGTTTCCTTGGCAGCCCGGAGAACCCCGGGTTCATAATACTAACCTGCCGATCGAATATAAACGGGACCTAGAAGCAAAATTACCCGCTTCGATTCCTGATGCTCAAGTTATTAATTCTTTCCAATTTTTAGAGCTAATTGAGTTTCTCTATAATCGATCGCAACAGGATCTAGCAGCCGATCGCAAAGTGCCTATTAGCGAGGCTTTTACGGAGCATATCAAACGACGGCTAATCTATTCGGGAACCGTTAGCCGGATTGACTGCCCTTGGGGATTGCCTTTCTATCTTCTCAATCGCTCCTACTATGCCCCAGTAGAAGAAGAGGAACGCACCTACACCATGATAGAAGACACTGCTCGGTATTTCCGCCTGATGCGGGACTGGACAGCCCATAATCCTAAGGTGATGCGGGTATTAGAAGAATTAGATGTGGCTCCGGGTCAAATGGAGGCTGCCCAAGCGGAATTAGATCAAACTATCCGTGCCTGGGCAGATAAGTACCATCAGCCGGGGGGACAAACGATGGTACTCCAAATGGTGTTTGGGGATAAAGACTAGTCTTTCAAGAGCAGATAGTAGAGTTCTCCAGTATCAGTAACAATTCCCGCCCGATCGCCTGCTACTTCTCCTGTACCCAGAAAAATATCCACCCGTCCAGCCCCAATAATAGCCCCGCCGGTATCTTGATCTAGGACAAAGCGATTTACAAGACGTTTTTCTAGGCCACCATTAGCTGTAGGAAAGGGAATTTGGGTACGGATCATGGCTAAAGCCCCCGGCGGCATGAGGCTTTTATCCGTGGCGATCGAGCGATCGGCTGTTACTGGTACACCGATACTGCCCGTGGCCTGCGCCCCATTAGTCTCCCGAAAAAATACATAACTCCGATTGCGGGGTAAGTATTCACTCAAGGTTTCTGGATGCTGACGGAAGTATTCAACCATCACGGGCAGGGTTAAACCTTCTGCTGGCAAAATACCATCTCTAACCATTTCCCGCCCAATACTGATATAGGAATAACTAGTTTTTCCGGCATAGCCAATGGATTTAATTTCTTCATTAGGAAATCTGAGACGGGCTGAACCTTGGACATGGACAAGATAAGCCTGGAGCCGATCGCGTAGCCACGCAATTTCTAAACCCCGCAGAGGACCATTAACCCCAGTACCATCCCGACCTTCAATATCAAGCCGGCTAGGATTCCCTGATAAATTAGTCGGCAGGCGATACAAGGGATAACGATATTCTTCTGTAGGAACAGGACTGGCGGCATAAATCGGCTCAAAGTAGGCCGTAAACTTCACTGTGCCTTGATTATCCCGGCCGATAGACTTGTACCAAGTAAACTCTTTGTTTACTGCCGCTTGCAATTCCGTAGGAGTACGAGATATTTCTACTAGGTCACGAAATCTTTGTACCGAGGCTAATACTTTTTCTCGGGGTAATCCGTGGACACCATTACTGTAGGTTCTTGCAGCCGTGTTGGTTTGTAGATAGCGGAGGCTGTTATCGATCGCTGCAAGTAAATTCACCTTATCTCCAGCAATATTCTCGCCGCCCCAAATCTGGTCATCAAAACCTAGATCAGCTACTTGAGGAACATTGGTATTAGCTCCTTGGAAAGAAATTGGTCTTAAGGGTGTAGCTGCTGCCAGAGACCCGGCACCATGACCTAGAATAATCAGGGCAATACCTATCCCTAGCCACATCAGAAATTTTTTAATCATACAAAAATAGAGGAAAACTGGAGGAGCAAACAACGAACTATTTTAAGCCCTTGAGAGTCTTCCTGCCTATTTTCCTGACATCAGGATTTTTCCCCTTCAGGATTTACCAAAATACAGGTACAACGCAGCTTATAATGCTACCTGTTCTGCTGCCTGAGCTAGTTGAGCCGCCACCTGTTTCATGTAGGGCTGGATCAACCACCACAACAAGGGTGATAGCCAACCCCGGAGATTGACCGAATAAGAAATATAGCTACCCCACAAAGTAGACTCCACCCGATAAGTAACCCGATTTTCCACCCCGGGAATTGTCATGACTCGCACGCTCAAGAGTTCCATTGGGGTTACTCTTTCCACAAAAATCCGAATGGGAATCGGGAATAAACGAGTAACAACTTGATAAATTAATCCCGGTTTGGGGACTAACCCTTGGGGCGCATTGGTACTGGTCAAAAAAGGATGCCAAGATATATCAGCAAGGTTAATTAGTTTCTGCCACAGCACATCCACAGAAGCAGCACTAACTACTCGATAGGTTTCATCGTAAACAAACTGGAGGGCTAATCCCTCACGGCGGACTATAAACTTAAACGAAAAATTGAGAATCAAGGTCTACCTCCTAGCCATCGAACCTTTAATTTTAACGAAATGTTCTTGTGACTATGCAGTTTCTACAGGATAATTTTCAATTGTGGGATTAATGGGATCCATTAGCTAGGTTATCATCATCACTTTGAATATCTGATCTGAAATATCTGGATAGTCGATCGCTCCTGTGCCACTAAAAAATTACCTCCCCAAAATCCTCAAAAAAATATAGTAAATAAATATTAAGTAATACTATGACTACCAAAGCTACTAATATTCCTGACTCCGTACCAGTATCTATGAGTCCTAATCTACCTCCAGCCGATTCCAGAGCTAGGGTAAAACAATTTATGCAGGCTTTGCAGGATGAAATTTGTGTCAAGTTAGAATCTGTTGATGGTAAAGGTAAATTTCAAGAAGATGCGTGGCAGCGGCCAGAAGGAGGCGGGGGACGATCGCGGATTCTCAAGCAGGGGGGGATTTTTGAACAAGCAGGGGTGGGTTTCTCTGAGGTCTGGGGTGATAAACTACCCCCGGCCATCTTGGCTCAACGCCCTGATGCTGATGGTCATAGCTTTTACGCCATTGGTACTTCTATGGTGCTTCATCCCCACAATCCCTATGCTCCGACAGTCCATCTCAACTACCGTTACTTTGAGGCTGGCCCGGTGTGGTGGTTTGGGGGCGGGGCAGACTTGACTCCCTACTATCCCTTCAAGGAAGATGCTCAACATTTTCATCAAACTTTCAAAGAAGCGTGCGATCGCCACCATCAGGAATACTACCCAGTCTTCAAGCGCTGGTGTGATGAATATTTTTACCTCAAACACCGCCAAGAAACCAGAGGGATTGGGGGCTTATTCTTTGACTACCAAAATGGTGAGGGAGAATTATACCGAGGTCAGGATGCTCAGGGGACTGCGGCCTTGTATAGCCAAAGTTTAGGAGAGTTGCCATCTCGGAGTTGGGAGGAGCTATTTAGCTTTGTGAATGATTGTGGTCGGGCCTTTTTGCCTGCCTATGTGCCAATTGTAGAAAAGCGATCGGCCATGGAATACAACGATCATCAGCGGCAGTTTCAGCTTTATCGCCGGGGACGTTATGTGGAATTTAATCTGGTGTACGATCGAGGAACAATTTTTGGATTACAAACTAATGGTCGTACCGAGTCGATTCTCATGTCTCTCCCGCCCCTAGTGCGTTGGGAATATGGCTATCAACCGGAGCCAAATAGCCCAGAGGCAGAACTCTATAATTATTTTCTCAAGCCTCAAGATTGGTTAGTATAACTAGTAGGGTGCGTTAATGAAATGTAACGCACCTCTTGAATCTACTGCTTGTTGTTGGGTTTTAGTTCGGTTTTGAAACTAAGGAGCCTGGTCAAAATGTCTAAAATATTTTTATATTATATTAATCCTGCATAGACTTTACAAGGCTTTCTATGAGCTTTTTGTTTTGCCCGATCGAGAACCGTAAAGCCTAGCAGCAAATACCGTGATTATTTCAAGAACATCTGAAGCTAGCTCTTCCTCAAAAGTTGCATCTTCTTTTTTATTTAGAATTACTATCTCGACACCGTGATACTCGCAAATAGCAAAAACTAGCTCTGACCCAAACCTTAACAGTCTATCTTTATGGGTTATAACTAATCTTGCTACATCACCATCTAGCAATGTATTTAGTAGTTTAGATAGTCCCTTCTTTCGATAATTCATCCCAGAACCCAAGTCTCTAATAACCTCAAACTCCCATCCATTTGATAGGCAGTAACCAGAAAGAAAAGCATCTTACCTATCTAAATCTGCTTTCTGATCATGGCTAGAGACTCTAGCATAGGCTAATGTCTTGCCAGCCCTTTGCTCAATAAAATCTTCTAGCCTGTATCTTCTATGCCCTCCATCAGTCCTAACTGATTTAATCTTTCCTTCTCTCTCCCATCGCCTTACCGTGTCAACACTGACAGATTTTAATTCTGCTATCTCTCCAATGCTTACCAATCTATCCATAAAATATACCTAGATTTTACTATCTTAAATCTAGGTATATCTAGATATTTTGTTAACTGCTTAATACCCTTCGATCGCTCTCCCAAAACTTCCTAAATATACGTTGCATAAATACTTACCCCTACAGCGATATTTACTTTGTAAGGTGCTAGTTACTTTACCTACTGTCAGGGTGATAGTAACTATATCTTAGCGCAGAAAAGGAGGTGGAAATTGTCTTTAGACAAAAAAATGCTGCCTCCTTGGAAGCAACACTAAATAACAATGGTATAAGTCTATGTCTAAACTCTCAAAAGTTCAAGCTTTTGTGGCAATTTTGCTCATTTTTTCTGGTCTTGGCTCCTATGCTAATGCTGCAAGTGAGGCTGGCAATCTCAAAACTGCGGATAATTCAGGCAGGTGTTACACATCTAAAGGGTTGGAGATTCCTTGCCCTCAATAATTAGCTGATTCTAGCGATCGCCTGTCCTGTCAATGTTCTAATCGTTAATCTTAAACTCGCTATCTACAATAATCCAACGATCAAGTACTGACAAATAGGCGATCGCTCTTTTTTTATCTTCACTAAAGAAGTACTGATTCCAGAAAATCATCTACTATAGTAAGTAACTTTATCACAGATCACTACCGAAGAACCAAGAGGTGTAGATTATGGTACTTAATCCTCAATCAGAAGCCATCGTTGAAGAAGTAATTCAGCCAAATCGTCGTGGCAGAGTTTATTACCAAGCAGGGTATTGGCCTGCAAGATGTCGGAGAGCCATTACCCTAGAAGAAGGAACTATTTGTTCGGTCGTGAACATAGAAGGAATTACTCTGATTGTAGAGCCGACTCCGCTTTAGTTAAATTTGTCCACTTTAGTTAAATTCGTTCACATTATCTAAAAGTATTTCCTGCCATTGGTAAATAATTTGCCCTAGGACTTTTGTCTCTGGTGTTGTAGTTGTCAGTTTGCCTTGGAGGAGTTTTAATCCTTGGAGTACTGGTAATAATAATCCTGAATTTATAGCTACATTATTTTCCTGCTGAGAGTAGATTGCTATTTTATTTTTAATTAGTAAGAGTTCCTGAAGTTGATCTAGAAATTCCAAATCTAAGGAATTTGTTAACTTCAATTCTGGGTTTGGGGAAGAGCTAACTGAGAAATCAGCTAATTGTTGATATCCCAGAAACTCCTGCATTAGCTGGAAAGCTTGATTAACTTCCTGACCACCGGGGTAGGGCAGGTTAGGAACTAATAAATCTGAGTCTTTAATAACTGGTAACTGATCATTGATAATTGATAACTGTTTACTGAACTGACTTAGGGGGGTATTTTTACGTTGTCGCTGCCAATATGTTAAGAACCCGATAAAGCGATCGCTGAAACTATTTAGACTATCAGTACTTATATTTACCCAAGTGTGTCCCAATTCTCCTAATAAAACTGTGCGTTGATTAGGTAACAATTGCCAATCTTGTTGACTAACGGGGGGATAGAAATATTGATTTAAGGCAGGGTTTTCTAGCCAATTGTAGAAGATTTTTAGGGGCGAGGGATGACGATCGAGATACTGGACTAATGCCCGCTGAGCGATCGCTCTTTGCCAAGGATTGATCATTACTTGTAAGCATTTTTCTAAACCCGCTCTAGAATCGATCGAATCTAGCTGGAGTTGTCTTTGCAACCAGAAACCAGCACCGGGCAGGGGTAAAACTAGCAATTCATCCCAGAGGATCGGATGATCTTTCCCTTGTTTGCCAAGTATCAAAGTAACTACACTCCAAAGAAACTCCAAGGCATAAATGGGCAGGCGCAAAGCCCCCACTGCCACCATGAGGTTAAACCAAATCCCGATCGTCTTGAAGGTATTAACTGCTGGCAGGACTCGTCCCCGGATGCTGATGGCAGCAGTGAAGAGAACGATCGTAATCACCGCCCCAGCAAAGGCAATCACTAGAGTGAAAAATAAACTGCTAAATACTCCTGTAGCTCGGCGACCGCTCAAACCACTGGCAGCACCTAGGGTTAAGCCCAGAGTCATCCCCAAGAGAATATAAAGGACTAAAACTAGAGCTTCAGCGCTAAATTGTTCCTTGAAACTGGGGTTGTTGCGGAAGCGATCGATCACTATCAAGGCCCCAGAGAGCAAAATACTATTGCTACAAGTAATTAATAAACTTGCCCCAAAAGTCCCTAATCCTCCAGCGATAATTAATCCTAGAACTAGGAAAATCCCCATTGCTGCGATCGCTGTCATGGCTGCTAAACTGGCACAACTAGCAAAAATTAGATTAAAAAATAACTGTTGATTTCTCACTCCCCCTAGGGCAAGTTCTGCCCCGGTGTTCACTGCCCATAGCTTGGGGAACCGCTCAAACCCAGTAGAAATTACCTGCTTGCCATCGGGAGTGGCGTTCACTGTGCGTACCCAGCTTTGGTGGCCGGTTAAGGTATGTTGGAGTTTGCCGGTGGCTAAATCCCAGATTTTGGCTGTCCGATCGCTAGATCCAGAAATTATCTGCCCCAAGGAAGTAATGGTTATATCCGTCACCCAGCCCTGATGCCCCGTGAGGGTATGGAGTAATTTATTTTGTTGCAGATCCCAGACTCGTACCGTGCGATCGTCTGCCCCAGAAACGGCATACTTGCCGTCATTGGTGATGGCTAAATCCTCGATCGTACTGGTATGTCCCGTTAGAGTTGTAATTTCTCGACCTTGGCTGAGATTCCAGACCTTGAGTTGGTTATCGGTAGCAGCAGAAATAATTTCTTGTTGGTCAGGAGTGACAGCCACCTGAGTTACTCCGCCCTGATGTCCCTTGAGAGTATATTTAACTTCTCCCGTGGCCACATCCCAAACCTTGATCTGCTGATCCTTACTGCCAGAAATTAATTGTTTTCCATCCCTAGTAATCGCTAGGGAGATTACGGGCTGTTCGTGACCAGTGAAAGTGCGGATATTTTCCCCAGAATCTAAATTCCACAATTTTAGGGTATTATCCACCGAAGCCGAAATTACTTGAGTTTGGTTGGGCAAAATTGCTAAGTCTGTCACCCAGCCCCGATGTCCTTTCAGGGTTTTCAGGGATTTTCCCCGATTTAAATCCCAGACCCGGAGAGTTCGATCGCGCCCCCCAGATACGGCTATTTTGCCATCTTGGGTGATATCCACAGTATTGACGCTAGTATCATGCCCTCGTAAAGTATGTAATTCCTTGCCTTGCTGTAAATCCCAGACCTTGAGAGTGGCATCCGCCGAAACTATTTGTACCCGTTCAAAGCGATCGCCCGCCGCCGTCACCATTACCTGCCCGTTGCCAGAAATTGCCACACTATTTACCCAAGAAGTATGTCCCGCCGTCATCCCCTGGCGATAAAACCAGAGAGCGATCGCTCCTAATAGGGCAGTACCCAGGAGAGCGATCGGCAGCATTAAGTACAGCCGTCGGTAAGCTGGTACAGACAAACCACGCCAAAATCTTGCCAGCCCTCCTAGGCGATAGACTTCTGGATTAGCTTGGTAAAGATAGCTATGGGCAGCACTGGGACGAAAAAATACCCAATAGGTCAACAGAGCATAGTGGTAAGGATTGAAAGGATTAAGGCGTTGGGGTAGTTGTTCACGGGGCTGGGGGAAAGTAGGCATAGAGAAAATAATTAATTTCTAGGAGATAGGCAACCATGCCGCTATTTATCAATTTACCTCCCTGTACCTCTTTTCAACTAACAACTACTTAGCTTTTGGGGGCAGAGGTTTTTTCTTCTGGCTACGGAGGCGTTCTATACTCAGGGCAACTACTCCGATCGTTACCAAGAGCATTCCCAACACTTGGTTGATATTCAGAACTTCTTTAATAATTACAAGAGCCATTACTGAAGTCAGGGCCGGACCTGTAGCTCCAATTACCGAGAAGGGAGCGGCGCCAATCATACCAATTCCGATATTGGTCATTAGATAACCAGCTAGGGTCAAACTACCCAGAATTAGGGCAGTGATGACGATCGCTCCCCACATTTGAGGATTCACCTTCACGGCAAAGGCCGCCGGCAGAGGCAACATCAGAGTAAAGCCCGACAAGAGGAGAATAATAATAAAATTAATCACACTAAAAGGCACAGGATGGACTTTCTTTTGGGCAGCTTGGGTCAGGGTGACATAAAGGGCAAAGGCGATACCAGAAACCACTGCGAGGATTACCCCAGAAATAGTTAGGTTGGCTGTATTTCCCCCAGTGGGCAGGGAGATTAAGACTACTCCAGCAAAAACTGTGGCAGTAATGAGCGATCGCACTAGAGTCGGCCGCTCCCCAAATAAGACCCAAGCCAAGAGGACCGTAATAATTGGGTAGATAAAAAATATGGTCGTTACTACTCCTGTGGGGGCTTGCCCAAAAGCTAGGAAGATAGTTACTTGAGAAACAAACAGGAAGAAGCCACTGCCGATCGTATTCCAAGTCCGGTCTCTATCATCAAAGGTAGCAAACTGGCGCAAGTCGCTAAATAAATTGGGGTAGCGTACCCAGCCAATTACCAACATCATTGGTACTACCACTAGCATTCGCATCCAGAGAATTAATAGGGAATTCCCGGCGCCCGGAGGAATAAATCCCCCCAAATTTTCGATCCCCATTACCGTTGACTTCTTCAGCATGATCCGGAAGATCACATTCTGGAGGGAGAGTGCCACCGAAGATAGAAGTGCCAGTATCAAACCAATTTGCTGGAGAGAAGCTCCCTGTTTGGCAGGAGGGGTTGGAGGTGGAGGTGGTTCCAAAACCTCTGGCGTTGTTAAGTTGGTTTCTGGATTAACCTCTAGGTCAGGGTCTGGGAGAGTTTCTGCATAGGTTCTACCCCCATTACCGTTAGGAGCTATAGGAGTGGTCATCCCGGCATCGTTATGGGAGGGGATGTAGGGTGAATAGCCAGAATTTAGTCTTCCGGCCTCTTCAATGCGGGGAACTTCTTGGCGCAGGCGATCAACCAAAGACTCGATAATAGTTTCTCCCTGCTGCTCTAAGCTATACATCTGCCCAATCTGTTGCGAGAGGGAACTTTGGTAGCTGGTTAAATCCTGTTGGAGAGAGCGAAAGGTTGATCGGAGAGTATTATCTAGAGCGGCAATGATTTTATAGGCATTATCACTATAGTCATTTGTAGAACTGCCCAAATCACCATTCAGACTATTCATAGTAGGCTGAACCTCGCCTCGGGAGGCTTTAGCTTCATCTACTAATTGATTCAGGCGTTGGGTCAGGAGTTCTTCTACTTGAGATACTAGAACCGAACTAAATTGTTGGACTAACTCCTGTTGCTGAGTTAAAACTTGCTGACGTTGCCCTTGAAGATCGTCAATTTCATAGAGCAAGCGGGATTTATCAGTTTGCAATCGGTCTAAATCTTGACGTAACTGAGAAACCAAATCTATTCTCAGGCGTTCTAGTTCACTTGTCATAGTACTGAGAGCTTCTGGGGTCGAGTCTCTGGTCGATTCTTCCAGAGATGAAGCAGCAGTGCCCTGATCATCTGGCTCATTTGTCAGTGGTTGGTTATCCGATTGCGACATTTTATATTTTACCCTTCAGCGAATTTCCTAGTTTCAGTCAATTAACTAGATATTTTCAATATTTTGACAAAAAAAGTTCATCTTAGGTAGAAATTACTGTAAATTTTCAATTACCTTTCACAAAACTATACCGAATTTTGATTTTAAGCTCTCCTGTAGTAAAAATTCACCCTTGAGCAATTACACCATATTTTTGGAGAATCTTACGATTAATTTGCCGAAAATACCTATAAAACCTAGGATTTATGATTTATGAACAGAAAAAATATTTGGTGGTTAGCTTTAGTTAGTTTAGTAACCCTAGGGATAGTTTTATTTTTTAATCTGGGTGTTGGGGCAGTGGTAGAAAATTTCATTATGAATCTTAGCCAAGTCGGTCTCAGTAAAAATCTCCCGCTTCAGCAACCTAAGTCGACCCTTTTACCAGACCCCATGCCCACGCCAGAACTTCGCTATCAAATCCATAATTTGCCCCAAGCGGTGGTGCATAGCCTAGAAATTCCTCGAAATTATCAGGTGAAAATGGCTATAGCTAATGAGCTACAAACTTTGCCCCGATTTGCTGCCAATCAGAGAATCACTGCTCTTCTCAACGGGGGCTTTTTTGATCCCCAGAATCAACTATCTACTTCTTTTGTCATCTCCCAAGGGCAGTTAGTGGCCGATCCCCGCCAGAATCCAAGGTTAATGGGGAATCCTCAATTAACTACTTATTTAGATAAAATTTTGAATCGATCGGAACTCCGCCTCTACACCTGTGGCCAAAATAAACGCTATGCAATTACCAACCATAACCAACCCATCCCAGCAGAGTGCCAACTTACAGAATCTATAGGCGGTGGGCCGCAATTGTTACCGGAGTTGACTGCTAGGGAAGAAGCATTTTTTGAAACTGCAAATGGGACAGTGGTAAGGGATGCGATCGGACTCAATCAACCCAATGCCCGCACCGCCGTAGGTATCAAAGCCAATGGTGATCTAGTTTGGGTAATGGTCGCCCAAAAGCCAGAGAATCCCCGCAATTCCGGTCTATCTCTTCCCGACCTTGCTAAGTTTATGACTCAACTAGGTGTAGTACAGGCATTAAACCTAGATGGGGGCAGTTCCTCTAGTTTTTACTATCAAGGGCAAACCTTCTACGGGAAAGTGAATCCAGAGGGCGATCGTATTCAAAGGGCAGTGAAATCAGTTCTAGTATTATCAGAGATAAATTGAATTCTTTGAAATAATTTTTAATTAACTTTTTTGGGCTAATAAAAAATCCCTGACGAATTTTCTTGGAGTAAATAGTTCTTGATCGTCCCTCCTTACTCCACAGTGGGTATTGCGGGGATAATTTTGCCAGAGTTGTAGGACAGGTATGGGGAGCTAGAGTAGAAGTAATTAGAAAGAAAGGGAAAGACTTTGAGATTTTACCCAGACGCTGGGTAGTAGAGAAAACCTTTGGGTGGTTTAATCACTATCGACGTTTAAGTAAGGACTACGAGACACTACCAGAGGTCAATGAAGCTCTAATATATTCTGTGATGTGTCGTTTGATGGTGAGTCGATTAAATTCTGCTAATCTAACCTCTTCTTTATAAATGGTCTCTAAGCTATTAAATCGAAATTGCCTTACAATATATGTAAAGTTTTATGTCGAACTTTCCAACAAACCTTGTGAAACTATGCCTAATCTCTCTACACCAGAACAAGCCAACCCCGCTTTAGAACTAAGCTACAGCCGTAGTGATTGGCAACAGGGCTACCTTTCTCAGCCCCAAGAATTTGATTATGAAATTACAGATATTACTGGCACGATTCCCCCAGACATCAAGGGATCTTTATTTCGGAATGGCCCGGGATTGCTGGATATTGGGGGCGAATATATTCATCATCCCTTTGACGGCGATGGCATGATCACAGCGATCGCCTTCCAAGATGGACTCGCCCACCTGAAGAGTCGCTTTGTGAAAACCGAAGGCTATGTAACCGAGCAGGCAGCAGGGAAAATCCTCTACCGGGGCGTATTTGGTACCCAAAAACAAGGCGGCTGGCTGACAAATATTTTTGATGTCAAACTAAAGAATATTGCCAATACAAATATTATCTACTGGGGTGGCAAACTCCTTGCTCTGTGGGAAGCAGCCCTTCCCCACCGCCTTGATCCTCAAACTTTGGAAACCTTGGGCTTAGATACCCTAGATGGAATTTTGCAGCCCGGAGAGGCTTTTGCAGCTCATCCCCGGATTGTGGAGGATAGGAGGGGTAAGCGCTTGATTAACTTTGCCATTAGTCCCGGAATTTCTAGCAAGATTTCTATCTATGAATTAGACCAGCAGGGAAAGTTGCTTCAAAAACAAACCCGTAGCGTTCCCGGATTTTCCTTCATTCATGATTTTGTCGTCACCGAAAATTATTATATATTTTTCCAAAATCCCGTCACCTTCAATCCCCTGCCCTTTGCTCTAGGAATACGGGGAGCAGGAGAATGTGTAGGCTTCGATGCTACAAAACCTACCAAGATTTTACTTATTCCTCGATCGCCCGATCAGCCCCTGCGATCGCTCTCTACAAAAGCTGGTTTTGTATTTCATCATGCCAATGCTTGGGAGGCTGAAGGTAAAGTTTATGTTGATTCTATTTGTTATGAATCTTTCCCGGATGTAGAGCCAAATAGTGATTTCCGAGAGATTGATTTTGCCAGTATAGACCCCGGACAATTGTGGCGGTTTAGCTTAGATTTAGCGCAGAATCAGGTTGATCGGCAACTCCTCGAAAGTCGCTGCTGTGAATTTCCGGCACTTAACCCTCAAAATGCAGGTAAATCCTACCGTTATCTATACTTAGGGGCAGCAGCCCAGCCGGCAGGCAATGCACCTCTGCAACAAATTCTTAAACTTGATCTAGCAACAGGGGCTAAACAAATCTGGAATGCCGCACCAAAAGGTTTTGTCGGTGAACCAATCTTTGTCCCCCATCCCCAAGCAGAGCAGGAAGATCAGGGCTGGGTACTGAGCTTAGTTTACGATGCCGATAATCATCGCTCTGACTTAGTTATTCTAGATGCCCAGAACTTGAGTAATCCCGTAGCAAGGTTGCACCTAAAACACCATATTCCCTATGGTTTGCATGGTAGCTGGGTAGAAGAAATTTAGGTTGAATAACGAATTTAGCAGAGCATTTAGAAAACCAGAGCCATGATGTCATCACTCGTTATCTGGCAAAATGTCTCTTGCGTAAGTCCTGACTTAGACCCCACACCACCAGCAGGGCGTGTTACGATTTTTAATAGAGCAAATCTTCCCTCCTCCTAAAACCTATGGTATCCCCTCAGCCCCCTCAAAATATCCCTGAAAATATCCTCATAAATATTCCTGAAACCACCCAACTGATTGATGTGGAGTTTACAGAAAAAAGCGATCGCCCCCCCGAAGACGACTATCAATCAAGCTCCAAATACGATCCTGAAGCCATCACCGCCTACTACCAACAGCGCTTTTGGGAAGTCTTAACTCGCTTTCTTAACACCGTGCTACCTTTGCTGTCCTTCGCCTTTGGCCTATGGTGGGACAAATTCACTAATAATTCAGGAAAGAAAGAGCAACAACGGGCGGTGCAATTACGGAAAACCATTACTAAACTGGGGCCTGCCTATATCAAGGTCGGACAAGCCCTATCCACTAGGCCAGATTTGTTAACCGCCATTTATATGGAAGAATTGGCTTGCTTACAAGATCAATTACCCCCATTTCCTACTGAATTAGCCTTTCAGTTTATAAAAGAAGAATTAAATGCTAGTCCCTACGAACTCTATGCCGAAATTAGTGCCCAGCCGGTGGCAGCAGCTTCCTTAGGCCAAGTTTATAAAGGCAAGCTAAAAACTGGAGAAGCCGTAGCGATTAAAGTCCAGCGTCCGGGTTTAAAAGAAAATATTGCCTTAGATATTTATATTCTGCGGCAGTTGGCGGGATGGGCAGAAAAAAATATCCCTAGAGTT
>ENA-OBLH01000375-OBLH01000375.1-metagenomes-genome-assembly--contig:-NODE-375-length-15269-cov-5.94978_pt1 | contig 15269 bp, 11 predicted proteins | sample MGYA00153382_OBLH01 | MGnify analysis MGYA00153382
GCGATGCCGATGGGTGGGCAAAACTGCCCGAATAACCAAGACGCAAACTGGTGCCCCGTAGCATATCCGGATGGGCACTCACTACATTGGGAAATTCATTTTGCCTTTCCGATTGCACCCTAATGACAGCCTCCCTCCAAATTCTGATGAAAAAGTCCTCGGACAGATTTTGTCGGCAATGATCGACCACTGCCCGCCAGGATTTTTTCAACACAATTTTAAACTTAGCCGTCAGTCTGCTTTCGGGAAGTGAGTGATCGATAGCTGCCAGTTTTGACGTCATCCCTGTTTTTTCATCCAGTTTGAGCGAGAGTTTTCTGGCCTTGTGAGGACCACGAGGAACAAGACGAGGCGGTGAAGAAGTCGAGGTATACCGACGAGCAGATCGCGTTCGCGCTGAAGCAGGCGGAGACTGATGTGATCCGGCGGATGGGCGTGTCGGAGCAGACATTCTACCAGTGGAAAAAGGTCTATGGCGGGCCGGGCGTGGGCGAGTTGCGGCGGGTGAAGCAACTCGAGGATGAGTATCGCAAACTCAAGCAGCTGGTCGCCGACCTGAGCCTGGACAAGCACACTCTGCAGGATGTCTTGGCAAAAAAGCTTTGAAGCCTGAACGGCGGCGCGAGTTGGTCGCGCACGTTCAGGCTTCTCATCGGGTGAGCGAGCGTCGCGGCTGTCTGGCGCTGGGCATCGACCGGTTATCGTTGCGCTACATGTCGCACAAGCCCGATCAGACGCCGCTGGTGCGGCGCATCCGCGATCTCGCGGGGGTGCACACGCGCTACGGCTATCATCGGATCTACATTCTGCTGGGCAGGGAGGGTTGGCTGGTGAATCACAAGCGCGTGTATCGGCTCTATCGGGACGATGGCTTGAGCCTGCGGCTCAAGCGTCCGCGTCGTAACATCAGCGCGGCGAACCGGGCAAGCCGACCGACAATGCGTTTGTCGAGAGCTTCAACGGTCGTCTGCGCGACGAGTGCCTGAACACGCACTAGTCCCTGTCGCTGCCCGACGCGCGGGCCAAGATCGAGGCCTGGCGGCGGGACGATAACGAGAGTCGGCCTCTGGTTGCAACTGGATGAAGGACGGGGGGCACGTCACGGACCCTCGAGCGATAAGCATGGTCAAAAGAGCTTGAGGGCTCTTGCGTTGATCAAACTCTTCCCAAGCCACTGCTGGCTCCGCGCCGATAAATTTGCGACCTAAACAAAAATCGCGATCGTCCGATTAGGTGTTGTGGGTGCGCGTAAGCGCAAGGCCGACGGAGACAGTTATGGTTGCGGTTGTGACGGGCAATGGCTTGGGCCTCGGGCGCAGCTCGGTCGGTATGCTGGGTTCGCGGGGGCAGCTTGGCTCGGCGGCGCTCGGTCGTGCAAACGACGGTGTCACGCTCAACGCGGCGAACGGCAATCTGGTCATCGGCAACCGTGACGAATTGCTGGTCGGGCGAGGCCCAGATGTTAGCATCAACCGGACGTATAACAGCCTTGGGCAGTTTACCGACGACAATGGTGACAACTGGGCATCGATCGGATCGCGTGTCGTCGATTTCGTTGGCGGGTGGTTTGCGGCGGGGAGCTACCTCGACCGGCTCGACTGGGACGGTGGCCGCACGCGGTACACTTTCGACACGGGCAAAGGTGTCTATGTGTCGAGAGAGGGCGCAGGTGCCTATGACAGCATTACCTATGTCGGCAGCAGCTGGACGTGGACCGACGGCGATACTGGCGTGGTCGAAGTCTATGGGGCGGACTATAACAATCGTGTCGTCTCGCGTGCCGACCGCGACGGCAATGCCGTCACCTATGCCTATGCCAATGACAAGATCAGCCGGATCACGACGGCAGACGGCGGCTTCACCGAGTTAGTGTGGCAAGGCAATAATCTCGAGCGGCTGACAACAACGGCCATCGACCCCGCAAGCGGCAACAACAAGACGATCACGCGGACGCGCTATACCTATGACGGGTATAACCGGCTTTCCACGGTGTCGGTCGATTTGTCGGTCGATGACAACAACATTGTCGATGGTCGCGTCTATACAACGACCTATCTATATGCCGGATCGTCCAAACTGGTCTCCTCTATCAGCCAGACCGACGGATCGCTGCTGCAGATCGGCTATGACGGGGCGAACCGGGTCGCGTCGGTTACCGAAACGGTCGAGCAGGGCGTCACGCGGACGACGACATTTGCCTATGGGGGCGGCTACACCAATATTACCGATGCTCAGGGCAACGTCACTACGATGTATTTCGACGGGGCGGGGCAGCTGACGACGCTGGTCGAGCCAGCAGCGACGGCGGGTGGCAACCCGAAGATAACCGATTTTGTCCTTAATTGGGCTGGCGATTTTACTTACACCGCGCAGTTCGATGGCTGGTCAGCCCGTAGCGCGGACAACGCGCTCACCCGCACATGGTATCGCTATGACGCCAACGGCAATGTCTACGACCGTTATCAATGGGGAGACGGTGGCTATCTGGTCACTAGGTCGATTTATGGATCGCAGAACCAGCTGCTGACCGAGACCAGCTACACCGCGCTCGATTATGACGGGCATGGCGGTGCGGAACCGGTCGGCGGTATGACTACGCGTTATGTCTACGACGCGGAGATGCACCTGCGGTTCAGGGTATCGCCCGAAGGTCGCGTCACCGAGTATCGCTACGACGCACCGGGCAATTTGACCTCGGAGATCAGCTATAGCCTGAATTCAGTCGGTACAGCGGGGCTCCCCGAGGGGTTCAGTTGGTCGGAACAGGATTTCATCAACTGGCTGGCCTCGATGCCCGACAAGAGCCAGTCGCAGCGCACTGACTATAGCTATGATTTTCGAGGAAATCTCTCCAGCTCGATTTCGTACACGAGAATCGATGTTGCCGGAAACGGCATCCTGAGCGCCGCGCACAGTCGCGAAATCTCAGTGTACGATCAATATGGCAATCTGCTGAGCAAGCAGAAGGTCATGAACGACCCCGCGATCTCCTATACCGATCTTGCGAGCTGGAGTGTCGGCGGCCTGAATGTCGCATCGGCTGGGACGATCAATGGGCTTCCGGCAAACCAGTATAGTGTACAAGCGACTGGTGCATGGTCGGCATTCTGCAACGGCTATGCGGTCACGAATGGCGACACCGTTACAAGCTCGGTCAGCGTCCGCAGTCTCAGCGCCTCGGGATCGACGTCGTTCGGTCTCTACGGTTATCAATCCGGCTGGGGTGCAAACACCCGTAGTGTCGCGCGGATCGTGTCCGGACCGGGGACACTCACGCAAGAGGCTGGTGGGCTGTTCAACATCACCGGACTTTCGGCCAGCGAATTTACGCGTATCGAAGTGACGCGGACCTATACCGAAGGCGACGCCGGCGGCGGCGTTTATGTCTATGCCGACCGTCCGAGCGGATGGCGCGCGGGCCAGGGCGTCGTTGCGACCGATCCGGTTGTGGTCACGGCCAAGACGTCGACCGAAACTTACGCCTACGACGGCATGGGCCGGACGATCCGCTACACCGATGCCAAGGGCGTCGGGACGTGGACGAGTTACATCGACAATCTTGCGCGAACCGTGGTTACGCTGGCCAACGGGCTGACCCAGACGAGCACCTATAACCGGGTCGGCGAACTGACGGCTTTCGACGAGACACGCACCGGTTTGGCAACCGATCTGACGGGTACGATGCCGCTCGCGGGCTGGTCGGTCGGCCCCGATTTCAGCGCTGCGCCTGCAGGGATGCTGGACGGTGCTGCGGCAACCCGCTTTACCCAGACAGCATCATGGTTGGGCGACGGTGTAAGCTCGGCTTGGTTTACGGCGGTCGCTGGCGACACTGTCATCGCTGCTATTTCGGTTCAGGGAACGGGTACGAGTTCGGCAACAGGGTTCGGCATACTAAGCAGCACGACCGGCTGGGGAGCCGGTAACATCTCCTCGGCCAGGATAATTTCTGGCCCCGGTGTGCTTCGTCAGATGGTCGGTGGCCTTTGGTATGTCACAGGTCTGTCTACCTCTGAAGTGACGCGGATTGAGGTGACCCGAACATTTACCTCATCGGACAGCGCCGCAGTGGCGTTCTACCCGGGTTATCCGGTCATGGCCAACGGCGGCAGCATCATTGCTTCGGCATCCTCGATTCTTAAGGCTCGTTATGACGGTCCCTCTCCCTTTGTCGGCAACGCGATCGACTTGCGTGGAGATGTCAACGATCCAGCACAATATGCCAGTTACTATATTACCAGGACGCCAAGCGGTGCACTGGGCGGCGATCCGGCGACGCGGCTGACCATCAACCCGGGACAGACTTATGGCGCCACCTATGCCGGCGCGACGCCGGTCGCGGCAGGCGACACGCTCATCTACAGCTTTTCGGTCCAGGCGATCGGAGGGAATACAACCCAGTTGTTCGGCTTGTACGGCGACGCGTCGGGCTGGGGCGATCTGAACGCCGCGACCTTCCGCATCGTGTCCGGGCCAGGCAGTCTGAGCGCCTATACCGGCTATGGCTATGGCGGCCTCAGCTACATCACCGGGCTTTCCACGACCGAACCGACGCGGGTCGAAGTCACGCGAACCTTTACGCGCAGCGAAAATGCCTATGGCTATATCTACGCGCTGAGCGCGACGGGCTCGCCCGGCGATGTCTCGTACATCGCGGCCCCGTCGCTCACGCGCAGCCGGGGCGATCGCACCGCCTTTACTTACGACAGCTTGGGCCGCCAGCGTGTCCGGATCGATCCGTCGGGCGCGCGAACGTATTATCTCTATGACAAGCAGAGCCGAAAAGTTGCCGATATTGCCGCCGATGGCGCGGTGGTCGAGTATCGCTACGATGCTGTCGGGCGCGTCGTCGCGAGCGTGGCTTACCAGACGCCGTTGACGGCGGCACAGCTCGCAACGCTCGTCGATGGGTTCAACAACCCGACCAATGTCGAACTGGCATCGGCGCGGCCCGCCGCCACGGCTTCAGATCGCTGGAGCTGGACGGTTTACGACAGGGCCGGGCGCGCCATCGAAACCATCGACGCGTCCGGCGCGACGACGGAATTCATTTACGATGCGGCAGGCCGCGTCAAAACGCAGTGGAAACGCTATTACCCACTGTCTGCCGGACAGATCGACAGTTTCAAAACTACGCCGCCCGCCGCGCGCGTGGTGCCCGCCGACTATCCGGGCATGGATCGCCAGACGCAGTTTTACTACGACGGCGACGGATTGCTCGTCGGATCGATGGACGAGGAAGGATATCTGACCCGCAACCTCTACGATCAGGCGGGGCGCAAGGTCGAGGCGATCCGGTTCAACAATCCGGCGAATCAGGCCAACCGGCTGACCGACAGTTTCGCGACGGTGCTCGCGAGCGTTGGCTCGCACCCCAGCGATCAACACAGTTATTGGCTGTACGACGCCCGTGGCATGATCGGCGCGTCGTGGCGTTTGCGCCTGTTGCCAAAGCGTCGGCCACCGGGCGACCGGTGGGGAGCCGCGAATGGCTTGGCGAGATGGAGGTGAAGTTCGGGCGGACGCTGCTCCCGGGGAAGCCGGGGCCGGTTGCGCGGGATGGAAAGGGGGACAGCCAATAGGCTGTCCCCAGCCGTGGGCGCGACGAAAAAGGGGACAGCCAATAGGCTGTCCCCTGGCGTGTAATTGAGACGTAGAGTGGGGACACCGAATACGGTGTCCCCGAGCGATTACGCCGCCAAGTCGAACCGGTCGGCGTTCATCACCTTCACCCATGCCTTGACGAAGTCGCGGACGAACTTCGCTTCATGGCCCTTCTCCGCATAGACCTCGGCGGTCGCGCGCAGTTGCGAGTTCGAGCCGAAGACCAGATCGGTCCGCGTCGCGCGCCATGTTTCATGGCCGCCGGTGCGGTGGTATCCGATGAACTCCTCGTCGGCACTCTCGTCGACCAGCTTCCACGCCGTGTCCATGTCGAGCAAATTGACGAAGAAGTCGGTCGTCAGCTGGCCCTTGCGTTTGGTCAAGACACCCTCGGGCGCATCATTATAGTTCGCGCCGAGCACGCGCAGTCCGCCGATCAGCACCGTCATTTCGGGGGCCGACAGGCCGAGCAGTGCGGCACGGTCGAGCAACAGTTCTTCGGTCTTCACGCTGTGCTTGGTCGACAGGTAATTGCGGAAGCCTTCCGCCTTGGGCTCGAGCGGCTCGAAACTTGCCGCATCGGTCCAGTCCTGCACCGCATCGCCGCGTCCGCCGGTGAACGGCACCGGCACATCGAAGCCCGCGTCCTTCGCCGCCTTTTCGACCGCTGCCGAACCCGCCAGCACGATGGCATCGGCGAGCGACATGCCGCCGCGCAGGGCGTTGAGCTTGGCAAGCACCGCTGCCAGCTTCTCCGGCTCGTTGACCTTCCAGTCCTTTTGCGGCGTAAGCGCAATCCGCGCGCCGTTCGCACCGCCGCGATGATCGGACTTGCGGTAGGTCGAGGCCGATGCCCAAGCGGTGCGGACAAGATCGCCGACACTGAGGCCGCTGGCGAGCACTGCCGATTTGAACGCCGTGACTTCGGCGTCCGACGGTGCCGTTCCAGCCGGAACCGGATCCTGCCAGATCAGGTTTTCGGCGGGGACTTCGGGCCCGAGATAGCGGATTTTCGGCCCCATGTCGCGGTGGCACAGCTTGAACCACGCGCGCGCGAACGCATCGTCGAGTGCCGCCTGATCGTCGCGGAACCGCTCCGAAATCGCGCGGAACTCGGGATCGACCTTCAGCGCCATATCCGCCGTCGTCATCATCGTCGGCACCTTTTTCGACGGGTCACGCGCGTCTGGGGCCATGTCAGACGGGTCGGGATTGACCGGCTGCCACTGGCGGGCACCCGCCGGACTCGTCACCATTTCATAGTCGTATTTGAACAACAGGCGGAAATAGTCGCCGCCCCACTGCGTTGGGTTCGGCGTCCACGCGCCTTCGATGCCCGACGTCGTGATGTGGCCCTTGCCGATTTCCTCGCTGTCGGTGAGCCAGCCGAGTCCCTGCATGTGCATGTCTTCGGACTCAGGCGGCTTGCCGAAATTATCGGCTGGCTTGGCACCGTGCGCCTTGCCGAAGGCGTGTCCGCCAGCCGTCAGCGCGACGGTCTCTTCGCTGTTCATCGCCATGCGCTCGAACGTGACTTTCATATCGTGCGCCGATTGCAGCACGTCCATGTTGCCGCCACGTCCTTCAGGATTGACGTAAATCAGGCCCATCTGGATCGCCGCGAGCGGGGTTTCGAGGTCCATCTGCTTGTCGGGCTGGATGCGCGTTTCGACGCCCTGGCTGACCCACAGCTCCTCGGCACCCCAATAGGTGTCGCGCTCGGGCTCGAACACATCGGCGCGACCGGCACCGAAGCCGAACACCGGGCCACCCATCGATTCGATGGCGACATTGCCGGCCAGAATGAACAAATCGGCCCAGCTGATCTGTGCGCCGTATTCTTGCTTCACCGGCCAGAGCAGGCGGCGCGCCTTGTCGAGGTTGCCATTATCCGGCCACGAGTTGAGCGGCGCGAACCGCTGCTGCCCCGACGACGACCCGCCGCGCCCGTCGGCAGTGCGATAGGTGCCTGCCGCGTGCCACGCCATGCGGATGAAGAACGGGCCGTAATGCCCGTAATCGGCCGGCCACCACGACTTGCTGTCGGTCATCAGCGCGGTCAGATCCGCCTTCAGCGCCGTATAATCGATGGTCTTGAACGCTTCGGCATAGCTGAAGTCCGCGCCCATGGGATCGGGTGAGCCGCCGTTCTGCGACAGGATTTCGGTTGGCAGCGCATCGGGCCACCAATCCTTGTTCGAGCGCCCCAGCAACGAGCGCATCTTGATCTCGCCACCGCCGCGCATCGGGCAGCCTTCGCCTGGTTCCATATCGGCCATGTTGCAATTTCCTCTCGTTAGTTGAGTCGCTTGATGGAAATGTCGGCGTGTACCGGTAATTTGTCCAATCGATTAAACTGGACGCTGTAATCGTTTTAGCAGGTCAATCGGGCAAGACCGCCGCCATCGCCTTGGCAAGCGCACGAAAATCCTCGGCGCGCGCACTGCCCGCACGCCAGACCAGTGCGATACGCCGTTCCACACCTGCGCCCAGCGGCACGGCCCTGATCTGCCTCCCACTTAGCAGGCCCGCATCGATCGCGAGCTGCGGGATGAACGTGCTGCCCAGCCCCGCCTCGACCATCTCTACCAGCGTATGCAGCGACGTCGCCACCATCGCCGCTTCGCGCCCGCGCGGCAGGCCGCACCCCGTCAGGCCGTGTTCGTTGAGGCAATGCCCGTCCTCGAGCATCAGCAGCGTGTCGGGTTCGGGCAGATCGCCAGTGCTGTTCTCGGGCATCCCCAGCAACAAAGGATCGCGACGGATTTCCTGCGCGTCGATCCGCCCGCAATCGAACGGTAGCGCGAGCACCACACAATCGAGCGCACCCCGGTGCAGCGCCGCACACGCCGCCTCGCTGGTTGACTCGCGTATCCGCAGGGTCAACGCGGGAAATTGCGCGCGCAGCGGCCCCAGCACGCGCGGCAACAGGAACGGCGCGATCGTGGGTATAATGCCGAGATGCAGCACCCCGGTCAGCGGTGCGGACGCGGTCGCGGCAAATTCGGTCAGCGCCACGCTCGCCTCGACCACTTGCCGCGCGCGGGCGACATAAGCCTCGCCCAGATCGGTAAACCGCACCGACCGCCGCGTCCGCTCGACCAGCATGACCCCGACGAGCCGCTCCAGCTCGGCAATCCCCGCCGACAAGGTCGATTGCCCCACCCCGAGCGCCGCCGCCGCCTTGCCGAAATGTCGCTGGGCATCGAGCTCGACGAGGTAGCGCAGCTGGCGGAGCGAGGGAGTGAAGGTGGTCACACAGCGACGATAGCAGCGCGGCGGCAAACGAGAATCGTTTTTCTACCTTTCCCTCTCGCTCCGGGGAGAGGGTGATACTAGCGAAGCGCGGTGGGTAGTATGAATTCGCTCTTCGGACGCTTTGAGAAAACGGCGTACCACCCGGGAATCAGCGCACGGCCCCTGCGACGAATGCGTCGATCCGCGCTGTCTCCGCGTCGCCTGCTTTGCCGACATTGCGGTTGAGCAGCATATGGCTGGTGTTCGACAACGGCATCCGTTCCGCACGCGCGCCCGCCTTGGTCAGTGCCGCCGCCAGCATGTCCGATTGGGCTTGGGAGTCAGGCCGGTCGGCATCTTTGATGATCAGCCAGCTGTCAGCATTAGGCGCGGCGGCGTGGAGCGCTGGCGACAATTCGGCCTGACGCTTCGGATCGGTCGTGAATGCGGCTTTGTACATGCCCGACACGCGGTTCGCGGGAGCCGCCATTTGCTTGGCGACATCGTACCCCGCACCGTCGAGCAGGATGACCCCACGCACCGACGCCATCGGCACGCCGACGCCTGCTAGATAACGCGGGTCGGTGCCGACAAGTGCGGCGAGATGTGCGCCCGCGCTATGGCCCATGAGGACGATCCGGTCGGGATCGATGCCCGGTTGTTTGCGGAGCAGGGCGAGTGCGGCTGCCACATCCTGCGCTTGTTCGACCGGGGTGACTTTGGGGACAAGGCGATAGTTGAGCGACGCAAACGCATAGCCGATGCCGGTGAAATGCGTGTGTTTCTCGCCCAAACCCGTGCGCTTGTCGCCAATCGACCAGCCGCCGCCATGAATGAAGACAACGAGCGGCGCGTTGCCCCCCTTTGTTGACTGCCACAAATCGAGCGTTTGTGCGGGGTCGCTGCCGAACGACAGTTCGCGCGCGCCTTCGGGCAATTTCGCGCTTGCCGCCGCCCGCGCTGACGCTCTTGCCAAGATGGCGGTGCGGCACTCCTCCGACAGCGCCTGATATTTCTGCGTCAGACAAGTGCGAATGCCTTCGCGTCCGCCCGACAAGCCGCAGAGCTTGACGACCTCGCGGCGACATTCGCGCGAGACGCCCGCGCCGGGGCGCTGGGCGAGCGCGATGCTGCCCAGCGTGACGGAGGCTGCAACAACGCCGAGCGTCAGCGCCGGGGCGCGCTTCATTGCGGTTGCGGAGCCGGGGTCATTGCGCCCGGCGCGGCCATATCGCCATCGCCGCCGCGTGCTGCCTGCCGTGCGGCCCGCATTGCGGCCATTTCCTTCTTGCAGCCATCCGACAGCTTGTCGCGGTTGGCCATCATGCAAGCACGCCGCGCCTCGCGGTCGCCGGTCGCGGGGCAGAGCTTCATGACTTCGGTGCGGCACGCTTCCGACAGCATCGCGCGCGGGGCGGCGGTTTGCGCCGAAGCGGCGGCGGCGGAACCGGCGAGCAGGGCAGTGAGTAACAAACGCATGGCAATCTCTCCCGAAAAACAGTGTCGGAGTCTCAACGTGCCGAGTGCGCGCACCCTTCGCGTATTCCCGCCTCCGTCATTGCGAGCGAAGCGTGGCAATCCACTTCGCCGCGAGAGTACTGGATTGCCGCGCTGCGCTCGCAATGACGGGCGCAGGCTCACTTCTCGTTCGTGAACCGCTTTACCTTATTGGGCAGCTCCTTCCCCTTGGTCCGGCGCGACGGCACCTGCACCGGGTTCTTCTTCTTCCACGCTGCCCAGGTCATTGGGCCATCTGGCGTGTCGATCATCCGGTCGTCGAGCGATTCGGTCATGGCTTTGGGCCTTTCATTTCCGCAATCCATATCAGAGCGCCACGCCATCGCCCCAAAAAAGTGGACGCCGCACGCGGGCATCAATACGGACACTCGCTAACACAATCCGACAGCAAAATTGGAGACCTAGTGGCCAACGTCACCGTAATCGGCGCGCAATGGGGCGACGAGGGCAAGGGCAAGATTGTCGACTGGCTTGCCAGCCGCGCCGATGTCGTCGTGCGCTTTCAGGGCGGACATAATGCGGGGCACACGCTGGTCGTGGGTGGCGCGGTTTACAAGCTCAGCCTGCTCCCCTCGGGCATCGTGCGCGGGACGCTGTCGGTGATCGGCAATGGCGTCGTGCTCGACCCCTGGCATTTCCGCGACGAGATTGCGAAACTCAGCGGGCAGGGGGTGACGATCACGCCCGACAACCTGCACCTTGCCGAGACTTGCCCGCTGATTCTGCCGTTCCACCGCGACCTCGACGGGCTGCGTGAGGATGCGAGTGGGGCGGGCAAGATCGGCACGACGCGGCGCGGCATCGGCCCAGCTTATGAGGACAAGGTCGGGCGGCGTGCGATACGCGTGTGCGATCTGGCGCACCTCGACGACCTGGAGCCGCAGCTCGACCGCATCTGCGCGCATCATGATGCGTTGCGTGCCGGGTTCGGCCAGCCGCCTATCGACCGCGCGCGCGTGATCGCCGATCTGCGCGAAATCGCAGACTTCATCCTGCCTTATGCCAAGCCGGTGTGGCTGACGCTCAAGGAGGCAAAATCAGCGGGCAAGCGGATGCTGTTCGAAGGCGCACAGGGGGTTTTGCTCGATGTCGATCACGGCACCTATCCGTTCGTCACGAGCTCGAACACGATTGCGGGAACCGCCTCGGGCGGGTCGGGGCTTGGTCCGTCGGCAGCGGGCTTCGTGCTCGGTATCGTCAAGGCCTATACGACGCGAGTCGGCAGCGGACCGTTCCCGACCGAGCTTGAGGACGCCACCGGCCAGCGGCTGGGCGAGCGCGGGCATGAATTCGGGACCGTCACTGGGCGCAAGCGGCGTTGCGGCTGGTTCGACGCGGTGCTGGTGCGTCAGTCGGCGGCAGTCAGCGGCATCACCGGGATCGCGCTGACCAAGCTCGACGTGCTCGACGGGTTCGAGACACTGAAGATCTGCACGGGTTACAGGCTCGGCGACCGCATCCTCGACTATCTGCCGCCGCACGCCGCCGATCAGGCGGGGGTGGTCCCGATCTATGAGGAGATCGAGGGCTGGTCGGAGTCGACAGCAGGAGCGCGGTCGTGGGCACAGCTCCCAGCGCAAGCGATCAAATACGTCCGCCGCATCGAGGAATTGATCCAGTGCCCGGTGGCGCTGGTCAGCACCTCACCCGAACGCGAAGACACGATATTGGTGCGCGATCCGTTCGCGGACTAGTGCCGAGTCGTTCGCGGAAACCGCCCTTTTGCGCGTGTTAACTTCCCTAGCTTCACCGGGTTAGGCGCAGTTTTCCTAACATTTCAAAGAGCAAGACGCACATGCGCCCGCCGAACAGTCTGGCGGAATCTTTCGCTGTAGGACAGCAGTTTGTTCATGTTTTGGACCAAAATAGGACCGGCTCGTCGCACGACCGCTTCCGACAACAAGTCAGCTTTTCGGGAACCCCAGAGACGCTCCCGGAAGCGGACCGTCAGCTCACCGGGTTGAGGGCATCGCGCCGGTTCTGTTGTAAGTCTGAGCATGGTGGAATCCCGAAGGTCTGTGGGACATTGGACTACGAAGAGCGGATCAACGGTTTATTCCTAAGTTCACCGAGGCAGGCTCCATCTGTATCTCCTCACGAAATAACGGGATTGGTCAGCGTGCGGCTTGAAACGCGCACGACTTAGGAGCGCCGTGCACGTTGCAGAATCAATTTCGGACGAACCGCTCGCATTGATAATTTGACAACGCGTGACACGCCCTGCGCCAGCCACTGTCAGCTTGAAACGCACTGTCCAATCTGGCCCCCGACCGCGATCAAAATCAATTGCCCGAGGCCAGTCCTTCAATTGTATCCAACGAGTCGGATCAGTTGCGGGGACTGCCTCATTGGCATTGTTGGTCAATGCTGCCGAAGCTAGCCAATACATAGCGTAGGCGACGCTCATAGCTCGATCCTCACAATATCTTTCGTGAGCAGTTCATACCGGCATTTGTCGCTAAGCCCCAATTAACACACGGCGGCTTTTGGGTCGCTATCGGCAACGACAGCGAACACGGCTTTATTTTCTGGGTGGATGAAGAAGACTGAGAGCGTCCGCCTTTCGCTTCTACTGCCTGAAAGCCGACAGTCCGCCCCCCCAACAAACCGGCCATCATCGCGTCATTATCCCCGCCCGCGCACCATTCCCGGGATCAGGATCGCATCGACCAGCCACCAGATGCCGAGCACGCCCCAGATCAAAAAGCCGAGGCCGAACCAGAAAGTCAGCCAGCCAAGACCGTTGAGCAGCAACATTGCAAAGCCGCTGCCGACATTGCCGGTCAGAAACCGGTGGACGCCGAACATGCCGAGGAAGAACCATGCGACATAAACGAGAATGGTCGTGCCGGTCGCATCGGCGTTACTGCGGTCGATGATGGCCATATCAGCTCCTTTGACTGTATTAGTCATATAGGACGCCAACGGCTGCTGCCAAGGGGAATGAAGCCATGAACGGTTGTGCGCCGACAGTGAGATCCGGGAGAGGCTGCCGACGCACAAACGCTTAACGCATCAGAGGCGCGGTTCCGTTGCCTCGACTGGCTTTTTTTTCTTCTTTTTCGCTTTGGTATCAGCGGGATCGGGTTCGGCGGCTGTCGTGTTCGACGTCTGATCGGTCGTTGCCGTGGTCGTGGCGTCGGTCGTTGTCGCCGGATCGGTGGCAGTCACATTGCCGGTCACGTCGGCAGGCGGGGCCGGAGGGGGCGTTTGCGCGATCACGGCGATGGGCAGCGCCACACCCGCGATCAGCATGAGTGTAAGATTTTTCATGATGTTCGTATCCGTCGTCACGCCGGTCAGGGGGCGACCGGCCCCATTGCCTTGCGATCCGAAACTGGCATTGACGAGGGGGCGGATGCGCGGCTTGCCCCGCTTTTCAAGCGTTTCGGGGCCGAGCCGTGGCGGCAATCTGTTGAACTTTAATCGGCCGCCGGGCGAACGCGCAGTCGGGCGAACAGGGCACCCGCCATATCGATGAACTCGAGCCGCGCGGGGTGGCGGACGATAAAGAGTGTTGCGGCCCAGCACAGGCAACCGCCGAGCGCGAGGACCGCGAGCATCGGAAAGCCGATCGCCTCTGGCGTGGTCCATAGCGCATAAGCGAGCAACAGCGGCGCGACGGTGGCAAGCGTGCAGGCAAGACTCTGACCATAGACCATAATCATCGCCCGCCAGCGAAAGCCGATCAGGCCGCGCATGAACCCGGCATAGACCGCATACCACAGCACCCCGTAAGCGATCCGCGAGGCGGCGGCCCATTCGAGGCTGACCAAGGCGGCAACGACGAGCAGCATCACCGAAATCACGGTGTCGATGACATTGAGGAACAGCAGCTTCCGCATCCGACCGAGCACGATGGGGACGTCCATGTGCAAGGGAAGGGCAGTAAACGCGATCTCGCTGAGTGCGACGAGCATCAGCAACGGCGCGACGCCCGCCCAGACCGGGCCGTAGAGAAGGGCAACAACCGGAACCGAGGCAGCCGCGAGGAAGGCCATCGCGGGCCATGTTGTCACACTATAGGCGCTGACCACGCGCAGATAGGCGGGCGCGAAGGGCTCGCCCCGGTCGCGCATCCGGGCAAAGGCGGGAAAGAACACGCCGCCGATCGCGCCCGAGACCAGCAGGCGCAACTGCCCCGACAGGCTGACTGCGCGGCCATAGAGTCCGACAGCGGCGAAATCGAGCAGACGACCGATGATGAGTTCGGGCGAGCGCATTCCAAGTGCACCGCTGAGCGAGAGCAACGAATACTCCGACCCGAATTTCAGGATCGACTGGCTGCCGCGCAGGGTCAGCGGAAAGTGCGGGCGCTCGCCGCTGACGGTTTGTCCGATCACGGCGCGGGCGGCAGCCTGTGCGACGGTGCCGATGGCGAGCGACATCGCCGACCATCCGGCGGCAGCGAGCGAGATCGTGACGAGCGCCATCGCCAGCGCCGCGCCGGTGTTCACAAAGAACAGTCCCTTGAAATCGAGGCGGCGCTGGAGGAGCGCGGCGGGAACGATGCCAAAGGGGACAAGCAGATACGACCCGGCGATCACCGCAAGCAGCGGAAACAGACGCATGTCGTTGTAAAAGATCGCGGCGGGCCAGGCGAGGGCGAGGATCACCGCGCCGATGCCGAACGCAAAGACGATCGAGACCGAAAAACAGCGGCGCAGCTTAGCATCGTCGAGATCGGCCTCGCCCGCGACATAGCGGCTGATGCCGAAATCCTGAAAAATGGCGACCATCATCGCGGCGGCGAGCGCGGTGCCGAACAGGCCGACTTCGCTGGGGTTCAGGAAGAACCGCGAAATGATGACCGAGGTCGCGAATTGCGCGAAGAACGCGACATATTGCCCCGCCATGCCCCAGACGGCAGCGGTGCGGACCGATGGTGTGGCGGACGCTGTTCGGACGCG
>ENA-OBLH01000376-OBLH01000376.1-metagenomes-genome-assembly--contig:-NODE-376-length-15255-cov-6.64197_pt1 | contig 15255 bp, 14 predicted proteins | sample MGYA00153382_OBLH01 | MGnify analysis MGYA00153382
CGCAACTGGGTCGTCATCAGCGACCCGGTGCCGCCGGGCGCGACGATTGTCGGCGGGCTGGGCGGGCAGTCGTCGATCCTCGGCAATCTGACCGGTGGCGAGGGGACAAGCCCCAGCTATGTCGAGCGCGGGCGAGACGCATGGCGCGGCTATTTCGGCTGGATGCCCCGCGGGCAGGTGACGGTCAGCTACGTCGTTAGATTGAACGGCGTCGGCCGCTTCGGCCTGCCCCCGACGCGCGTCGAGGCGATGTATTCGCCGGAGATTCGGGCGGCACTGCCGAACAAGGGGATTGAGGTGGGGATGTGAGCAGACTCGCTGCCCTGCTTGCGCTGCCGTTGCTGGGGCTAGTCGCCCTCTTCCTCCTCAGCCTGCCCCCGCCGCTCCCGACATCGGCGCGCGTCATCGCCGCATGGCAGCCGTCGGAAGCATGGCTCTACGACCGCAACGGTACCCTCCTCGACAGCGAACGGGTCGCGTTCAAGGCGCGGCGGCTGGCGTGGGTGCCGCTAAAGGACATGTCGCCTGCGCTCGTCGACACAGTGATTGCGAGTGAAGACCGGCGGTTTCGCGATCACGGCGGTGTCGATTTTCTTGCACTCGGCGGCGCAATCCGCGCCCGTCTGTCTGGCGAGCGGTCGCGCGGGGCATCCACCATTTCGATGCAAGTCGCGGGCTTCCTTTCGCCCGACCTAGCCAAGCCCGGCGCGCGGAGATGGCGCGACAAGTTGCGCCAGATGCGTGCGGCATGGGCGCTAGAGGGGCGATGGTCGAAGGACGAGATCCTCGAGACATATTTCAACCTCGCCGGTTTTCGTGGCGAGGCCCAAGGCATCGGCGCGGCGGCGCAGGCGATGTTCGGCAAGCCGCCGTCCGAACTGACCAAGGCCGATGCGTTGATCGTGGCGGCGCTGCTTCCCGATCCGCGCGCCAGCATTGCACAGGTTGCGGCTCGCGCCTGCCGCATCGGCGCGGCCCCAGATTGCGCGCCTGTCATGATGGCAACGGCGACGGCTCTATCGTCCAAACGCGCCCGCGCGCTCGACCCCGGCCTAGCGCCGCACCTCGCCACCCGTCTCCTCGACAAGCCCGGTCTGCGCGTCACGACCACTCTCGACACCGAAATCCAGCGCGTCGCAACGACCGCGCTTAGCCGTCAGTTGCAGGGTCTCGGCGCGGGACGTGCGCGTGACGGGGCCGTGGTTGTGCTCGATAATGCGACCGGCGATGTGCTCGCCTATGTCGGCGGTGTCGGCCTTGGTTCGACGGCGGCGCAGGTGGATGGCGCGAACGCATACCGGCAGGCCGGTTCGACGCTCAAACCGTTCCTCTACGCCCAAGTCATCGAAAAGGGCTGGCTCACGCCCGCGTCGATCCTCGACGACTCGCCAGTGCAGCTCGACACCGCGTCGGGCCTCTATGTGCCGCAAAACTACGACCGCAGCTTCAAGGGACCGGTCAGCGTGCGGACGGCACTGGCGGGATCGTTAAACGTGCCCGCCGTGCGGACATTGCTGGTCGGCGGGGTCGAGGCGTTCCGCAACCGGCTGTGGGACACCGGTTACAAGGGGCTGGTCGAGGACGGGCAATATTACGGGTTTTCGCTCGCGCTCGGTTCGGCGGAAGTGACATTGCTCGAACAGGCCAACGCCTATCGCAGCCTCGCCAATGGTGGGCGGTTTGCGCCGCTGCGGTTGACGACCGCCGACGCACCCGGCGGGGCACGGCTGGTGCTCAGTCCCCAAGCCGCATGGCTGACGGGCGACATCCTTGCCGACGCTTCGGCGCGGTCGACCACGTTCGGCGTCGACTCGGCGCTCCGCCTGCCGTTCTGGGCGGCGGTCAAGACCGGCACGTCGAAGGCGATGCGTGACAATTGGTGCGTCGGCTACACCGACCGCTTCACCGTCGCGGTGTGGGTCGGCAATCTCGAGGGCGACAGCATGAAGGCGGTATCGGGCACCAGCGGGGCTGCACCGGTCTGGCGCGACGTGATGATGGCGCTCCACCGGAACAACCCCGGCAAAGCGCCGCCGCGCCCGTCGGGCCTCGAACAACGCCGCGTCAGTTTTGCCAACGCCATCGAGCCGCCGCGCAACGACTGGTTCCTGGCAGGCACCGCGCAATCGCAACAGATTGCCGCCCCTGCCGCCGCGCGCCGCCCGCGCATCGTCAATCCTGTCTCGGGCAGCGTGTTCGCGCTCGACCCCGATATACCCATCGACCGCCAGCGGATGGGCATCGCCGTCACTGGCGCAGTCGCGGGCCACCGCCTCGTGCTCGACCGCCGCGACTTGGGCGATGCCGATGCGCGGCCGCAGGTGCTGGCGGGGCCGGGGATGCACCGGCTGGCGCTGCTCGACCCCGGCGGCCGCGTGATCGACCAAGTCCGGTTTACCGTGCGCTGAGCATGGGGTGGCGCTAGGGCAAGCCATGCTCCGCAAACTCACCCGTCGCCCACGCTCGGCCATGCGAACCTTCCTCCGGTCGGAGGCGGCGGGGGGCATCTTGTTGATGGGTGCAGCAGCGCTGGCGATGCTGATCGCCAATTCGCTGTTGGCGTGGACATATTTCCATGCGCTGCATCTCGAAACCGGGCCGGTGCTGACGCCGAAGCTTGGTCCCATGACCGTGCATCTCTGGATCAACGACGGCTTGATGGCGGTGTTTTTCCTGCTCGTAGGGTTGGAGATCAAACGCGAGTTTCTCGATGGACATTTGTCGAGCTGGGCCGACCGGCGTTTGCCCTTCATCGCGGCGGCGGCGGGGATGGCGGTGCCGGCTTTGGTCTATCTCGGCGTCACCGGCGGCGCGCCCGATTTGACGCGGGGCTGGGCGATTCCGGCGGCGACCGATATCGCCTTCGCGCTCGGCTTGATCGCGATGTTGGGCAAGCGCGCGCCGACGTCGCTCAAGCTGTTCCTGACGACGGTCGCCATCGTCGACGATGTCGGGGCGGTCGCGATCATCGCGCTGTTCTACACCGCGGCGCTGAACTGGCTGGCTTTAGGGGCTTCGGTGCTCGTGCTGGCGGGCATGTTCGCGATGAACCGCAGCGGGGTGAAGCATCCGGCGTGGTATCTCGCGGCGTTTGTGGTCCTTTGGTATTTCATGCTCCTGTCGGGCGTCCACGCCACGGTCGCGGGCGTGCTCGCGGCGCTCGCCGTCCCCATCGTCAACACGCCGGGCGCGCCCGATGACGAGGATTCGACCTTGCACCGGATGGAGCACGGCCTGCACCCGTGGGTCGCGTTCGCCATCGTGCCGCTGTTCGGTTTCGCCAATGCGGGAGTTGCACTTGGCGGCGATGTCGCGCCCTTCGCGCCATTGCCGCTGGCGATTGCGCTGGCGCTGTTCGTCGGCAAGCAGGCGGGTGTGTTCGGTAGCGTGTGGCTAGCCGTGAAACTGAAACTCGCCACCCGCCCGTCGAAGGCAAGCTGGCCACAAATCTATGGCGTGTCGCTGCTCTGTGGCATCGGCTTCACGATGAGCTTGTTCATCGGCGGGCTGGCCTTTCCCGACCAGCCACAGGCCGACGCGGTCAAGATCGGCGTGCTAATGGGGTCGCTGTTGTCGGCGGTTGTTGGCATGGCGGTGTTGCGGTTTACAGGGGGACCGTCACAGGATCATTGAGATTGTTCTTTATATGTTCTAGCATTTTTCCATGCAGGAGCGATTCGATTTCGTTGCCAGCGACTTGACGCGCTGGCGGTCCCGTCTGGCACCGCTGCTCGACGGAATCACGGTGCTGCCCCGCCGAAAACCTGTCGGGCAACTCGTCAAATCGCTGATCAGCGGGCGAACGAAAGACGCGGTTTCACTGGCGGCCTATCGCAAACTGGGTCGGCGTTTCGGATCGGCGGCGGCGCTGAGTGCCGCGAGTCCGTGCGAGGTCGAACAGGTGATCCACAATGTCACCTTCGCCGACGCAAAGGCGGCATGGCTGGTCGCGGCATTGCGGCAGATCGGGCGGGAACGGCCTGACTTTCAGCTGACATTCCTCGGCGACCTGCCGTTGGCCGCCGCTCTCGCATGGCTCGAAAATCTGCCCGGCGTCGGACGCAAGGTCGCAGCATCGACATTGAACGCCAGCACGCTCGCCCAGCCTGTGTTCATCGTCGACACCCATGTGCTGCGGGTGCTTCGCCGCCTCGGTTTCGTCGCCGCCAATGCCGAAACGCGTGCGGCCAGCGAGGCTGTCACCGGCAGTCGGCCGGACTGGAACGCCGACGACTTCCTGTTGTTTCACATTGTGGTGAAGCGCCTGGGCCAGCTGTTGTGCACGTTCGATACCCCACGATGCGAATTGTGTCCGCTTATGACCGACTGTCCGATGGGGAGCCGTTCGCTCAATTGACATCGTGACGGTAGAACAAGCAGGGAAGCGCATGGCCGACGGCATCAAACTTCACCCCGATTGGTTGGCCGCGCTGCAGAACGAATTCGACGCGCCGTATATGGCGTCGCTGAAGGCATTCCTTGTCGCGGAGAAAGCGGCGGGCAAGCGCATTTTCCCGCGCGGGGACGAATGGTTTCGCGCGCTCGACCTGACCCCGCCCGCCAAAGTGCGCGTCGTCATCCTCGGGCAGGATCCCTATCACGGGCCCGGGCAGGCGCATGGCTTGTGCTTTTCGGTGCGCCCCGGTGTCGCACCGCCGCCGTCGTTGGTCAATATCTTCAAGGAACTCGAAAGCGATCTGGGCATTGCGCGCCCGCGCCATGGTTTCCTCGAATCATGGGCGCAACAGGGGGTGCTGCTGCTCAACTCAGTGCTGACCGTCGAGATGAGCAAAGCCGCATCGCACCAAGGGCGCGGGTGGGAGAAGTTCACCGACGCCGTGATCCGCCATATCGCCGCAAAACCCGAGTCGGTCGTGTTCCTGCTGTGGGGCAGTTACGCGCAGAAAAAGGCGGCGTTCGTCGACAGCATCGAGCGCGGCGGGCGGCATCTGGTGCTCAAATCGGCCCACCCCTCGCCGCTGTCGGCGCACGGCGGCTTCTTCGGCTGCAAGCATTTCTCGCAAGCGAATGCGTTTTTGGAGGCGCGCGGGCTGGTACCGATTGAGTGGAGCCTACCCGCCGAGTTCTGAATGCGACCCAAGCCTGACGAGTTGCAGCGGATCACTGTCAGGTTTGCGGTAGATCAGCACGAGGTCTGGCTTCACATGGCAGTCGAGGTCGTCTTTCCAATCGCCCGACAATGCGTGGTCGCGATGCTGGGCTTCGAGCGGTTGGTCCGTCGCAAGCAGGGTCAGGATTGATGTAAAATCGCTGTCGAGAGTTTGGCGATGCTGACCCTTGCTCTCGCGTTTCCAGTCACGTCTGAACTGTCCCAGTCGCTCAATCGTCCGCATTCAGATCAGCCATCAACGCTTCGATGCTGTCGAATTTTTGGCCGCCGCCTTTGCGGGCTTCCTCCATCGCCGCAATCGTTACCGCGTTCGGCCTCAGCGGCTCGAACGGCAGCGCTTTGTCATGGGCGACGCGGGTGAGCAGCAAGCGCACGGCGTCGGACACCGTTAGCCCCATCGTGGCGAGGACAGCAGCGGCTTCGTCCTTGACGATGCCGTTGATACGGGTTTGAACGAGAGCGTTTGCGGCCATGCATTACATTGTAATGCATGGTGTCGGAAAAATCAACGCATGGTGCCATGGCCACGGGCAAAGCCCGTGTCGTCGGTCGCGGCCTTAGCCGCGCCGTCCGGTCGAACTTTTGCGCGCAGGCTTCGCCGCTCGCACCGGTTTCCAGCTCCGCTGCAAACCTAAAGTTTCGACGTCAACTCCGGCACGATCTTGAACAGATCCCCGACCAGGCCGATGTCCGCGACCTGAAAGATCGGTGCGTCCTCGTCCTTGTTGATCGCGATGATTGTTTTCGAATCCTTCATGCCCGCCAGATGCTGGATCGCGCCGCTGATGCCGATGGCGATATAGACTTCGGGGGCGACGATCTTGCCGGTCTGGCCGACCTGATAGTCGTTGGGAACATAGCCTGCGTCCACCGCCGCGCGCGATGCACCGACGCCTGCGCCCAGCTTGTCGGCGAGCGGTTCGATGATCGCGTGGAAATTCTCGCTGTTTTGCAAAGCGCGGCCGCCCGAGACGATGATCTTCGCGCTCGCCAATTCGGGGCGGTCCGATTTCGACAATTCCGCGCCCACGAACGAGGACAGCCCCTTGTCGCCGGTCGAAGCCACCGCCTCGACTGTCCCGCTGCCGCCGCTGCGTTCGGCTTTCGCGAACGACGTGCCGCGCACGGTGATGACCTTCTTCGCGTCGCTCGACTGTACGGTTGCGATGGCATTCCCCGCATAGGTCGGGCGCGTGAAGGTGTCGGCGCTTTCAACCGACAGGATTTCGCTGATCTGCATTACATCGAGCAACGCCGCGACGCGCGGCGCGATATTCTTGCCGTTGGCGGTGGCGGGCGCGACGAAGGCGTCGTGATGCCCCATCAGTTCGACGATCAGGGGGGCCACGTTTTCGGCAAGCGCATGGTCGAACGCGGCATCGTCGGCGACATGGACCTTGCCCACGCCCGCGATCTTGGCGGCGTCGGCGGCGACGCCGTCGACGCCTTTACCGGCGACGATCAGATGGACTTCGCCCAGTTGCGACGCGGCCGTGACCGCGCTCAGCGTGGCGTCCTTGATGCCTCCGGCATCATATTCGACCCAGACCAAGGTCTTCATGCTGCGACTCCCATGTCCTTGAGTTTGGCGACCAGCGCATCGACGTCGGCGACCTTGATCCCGGCGGTGCGCTTGGGCGGTTCGACCACCTTGAGTGTCGTCAGGCGCTTGACGATGTCCACGCAGTAATCGGCGGGCGTTTTCTGCGCCATCGGCTTCGATTTCGCCTTCATGATGTTGGGCAGCGATGCATAGCGCGGCTCGTTGAGACGCAGGTCGGTCGTGATGATCGCGGGCGTCTTGAGCGCCACTGTCTCCAGCCCGCCATCGACTTCGCGGATGACGGTCACGGTATCGCCCTCGACCGTCACCGCGCTGGCAAAAGTGCCCTGCGGACGGCCCAGCAGCGCGGCGAGCATCTGGCCGGTCTGGTTCGAATCATCGTCGATCGCCTGCTTGCCGAGGATGACAAGGCCGGGCTGCTCCTCGGCAACAATCGCGGCGAGCAGCTTGGCCACGCCCAGCGGTTCGACTTCGGTTTCGCTGACGATCAGGATTGCGCGGTCCGCGCCCATGGCGAGCGCAGTCCGCAATGTTTCCTGCGATTTCTGCTCGCCGATGCTGACTGCGATGATCTCGGTCGCGACCCCCTTTTCCTTCAGGCGAATGGCTTCCTCGACCGCGATCTCGTCGAACGGGTTCATGCTCATCTTGACGTTGGCGAGGTCGACGCCGCTGCCGTCTGCCTTCACGCGGGGCTTCACATTGTAATCGATGACCCGCTTGACGGGGACGAGAATTTTCATCGGGCGTCTCCTGAGAATCGCTTTACGTTAACGTCAACTAAAACCGATGTGGCGTGGCCACCCTTAAATTTCAAGCAGAACCTTGACCCAGCACTGCTAATATCGACGTTCCGCCCGCCGCAAGCTTTCGGTTGTCACCGGAAATCGCAAAGAGTTCGATATTGACGAAGGCCTGTATCTTCCCGGCCCGAACGACCTGCGCGCTGGCTTCAAAGATATCGCCAACCGCCGGTCGATACGGCGTAACTTGAAAGTTACAGGTCAGAACTGCGCCGACCGACGAAGCCGCTGCAAATCCGGCTGCCCGATCAATTAAGGCCGCTATGACGCCTGCATGAAGAAAACCTGATTGCTGAAGCAAATCGGGACGGCTGACGAGCCGCACCAATGCGCGTCCTTCAGCTGCTTCGACAAGCTCTAAACCCATCCACACATCGAATGGCGTTGCGGCAACGACGCCGCGAAGCAACGTAAGGGTGTCGGTCACGCTGCCTTCCGCACCTCAGCGACAATCTTTTTCGCTGCATCGCCCAGATCGTTTGCTGCGACGATGGCAAGTCCCGAATTGGCGAGGATGTCCTTGCCCTGCTGCACATTCGTGCCCTCCAGCCGCACGACCAGCGGCACCGACAGGTTCACGTCCTTCGCCGCCGCGACGATGCCGTCGGCGATGATGTCGCACTTCATAATGCCGCCGAAGATGTTGACGAGGATACCCTTCACATTCGGGTCGGCGAGGATAATCTTGAACGCCGCCGTTACTTTTTCCTTCGAGGCGCCGCCGCCGACGTCGAGGAAGTTGGCCGGGAATTCGCCGTTGAGCTTGATGATGTCCATCGTCGCCATGGCCAGGCCCGCGCCGTTGACCATGCAGCCGATGTTCCCGTCGAGCTTGATATAGGCCAGGTCGTATTTCGACGCCTCGATCTCCGACGCGTCTTCCTCGGTCAGGTCGCGCAGTTCGACTAAATCTTTGTGGCGGAACATGGCGTTGCCGTCGAACGCGACCTTGGCATCGAGGACGAGCAATTTCCCGTCATCGGTCACCGCGAGCGGGTTGATTTCGATCTGTTCGGCATCGGTGCCGAGAAACGCATCATAAAGTTTCGACGCGACATTCGCGGCCTGTTTGGCGAGGTCGCCGGTCAGGTCCAGCGCTGCCGCGACCGCACGCCCGTGGTGCGGCATGAATCCGGTTGCGGGATCGATATCGAGCGTTTCGATCTTTTCGGGCGTATCATGCGCCACCGCCTCGATATCCATGCCGCCTTCGGTCGAGACGACCATGCCGATGCGGCCCGACGCACGGTTTACGAGCAGCGCGAGGTAGAATTCCTTGGCGATATCGACGCCGTCGGTGACGTAGAGCCGGTTGACCTGCTTGCCCGCTTCGCCGGTCTGAATCGTCACCAGCGTGTTGCCGAGCATGTCGGTCGCTGCGGCGCGGACCTCGTCGGCGCTGCGTGCCAGCCGCACACCGCCCTTGGCATCGGGGCCGAGTTCGACGAACTTGCCTTTGCCGCGCCCGCCCGCATGGATTTGCGCCTTCACGACATACAGCGGTCCGGGGAGTTTGGCTGCTGCAGCAACCGCTTCCTCGACTGACATGGCGGCAAAGCCGACAGGCACGGGGACGCCGAACGTAGCCAGCAGTTCCTTGGCCTGATATTCATGAATGTTCACGGGTTCGATGCTCCGGTTGGCAGGCCAAATGGCAGGGATGACAAGGCCTAAAGCATGAGTCCGCCGCAGATGCCAACCCTTAAGAAGCTATCGCACACCCAAGTCCGGCTGTGGTCACCACGGTCAGGATTTCGGGATCGCCCAGAGCCTTGGTGCGTCGCAACAATTCGCCGACGGTCAACTGGCCGATCTGGGTCTTCGATATGCCCGACAGCCGCGACAGTTTCTGCAACTGGCCGAGCGACAACCGATCAACCATCCGCTGCGCCATGCACGAAGCGACGGGGCGCGACAGACCGGCGTCGATCAAGGCCGTGCGGACGCGGGTTTCTGGCGTCGCACAGGCGGTAAGGGCGAGGATGGGAAGTATGGCAGGGATTAGGCGCATCGCTCATTTACTCCGTCATGCTGAACTTGTTTCAGCATCTATTCCTCAGCATGAACCTCGGCTTATGCGGAGACGTGGACCCTGAAACAAGTTCGGGGTGACGAAACGAAAGTGGCTGCCTATATGCTCCTCATGTCCATCGCGTTCGGCCTCGTCATTTTCTTCGCCACCATCGCTGCGATGGAGGCCGTTGCCTATGTCGCGCACCGCTGGGTCATGCACGGGTTCGGCTGGTTTCTGCACGAAAGTCACCACCGCGCGCGGCACGGCATGTTCGAGCTGAACGACCTGTACGGTGTCATTTTTGCGATTCCGTCGATCTGGCTGCTGTGGGGCGGCGTGCAACTCGGCTGGCCCGAATGGACCGCCTGGGTAGGTGCGGGCATCGCTGGTTATGGCGCGATCTATTTCGGCTTTCACGACGTGATCGTGCACAAGCGCGTGCGGACGCGCTACCTGCCCAAATCCGAGTATATGAAGCACATCATTCAGGCGCACCGCCTGCACCATGTCGTCGAAACCAAACATGGCACGGTCAGCTATGGCTTCCTCTGGGCGCCCAAGCCCGAGGATTTGAAAGCCGAGTTGAAGCGGCGCGGCCATGCCGGCGTGCGCGCACCCGTCGGCACGTTCGGCGAAGGGCCGACTGCCGCTTGAAACGCCGATTTTTGTTGGGTTTTTGTGACGGCTTCCCTATAGAATGGGCATGGAAACCACACCTGAAAACAGCGCCGATACGCCGCGCGACAACACTCCCAATGCCAATGAATACGGTGCCGACCAGATAAGGGTCCTGAAAGGGCTCGATGCGGTCCGCAAGCGCCCCGGCATGTACATCGGCGACACCGACGACGGGTCGGGCCTGCACCACATGGTGTTCGAAGTCAGCGACAATGCCATCGACGAGGCGCTGGCGGGGCATTGCGACAAGATCCTCATCCAGCTGAACCCCGACGGATCGGTGTCGGTCGAGGATAACGGCCGCGGCATTCCGACCGGCATCCACAGTGAAGAGGGCGTGTCGGCCGCCGAAGTCATCATGACGCAGCTGCACGCGGGCGGGAAGTTCGAAAACACGTCGGACGAGAACGCGTACAAAGTTTCCGGCGGCCTGCACGGCGTCGGCGTCTCGGTCGTCAATGCGCTTAGCGAATGGCTCGACCTGACGATCTGGCGCGATGGCGAGGAGCATTACATGCGCTTTGCGTTCGGTGACGCCGTTGCGCCGCTGAAGGTCGTCGGTCCCGCACCTGCGGGCAAAAAGGGCACGAAAGTAACGTTCTTCCCCAGCCCCGCGACCTTCAAGATCACCGAGTTCGACTTCGAAAAGCTCGAGCACCGCTACCGCGAACTGGCGTTCCTGAATTCGGGTGTCCGCATTTTCCTCGCCGATGCGCGCCATGCCGAGCGGATCGAACACGAATTGTATTACGAGGGCGGGATTGCCGCGTTCGTCAAATATCTCGACCGCTCGAAAGTGCCGCTGTTCCCCGAACCGATTTCGGTCACCGGGCAGCGCGACGATATCGGCATCGATGTGTCGCTCGAATGGAACGACAGCTATTTCGAAAACGTCCTCGCCTTTACCAACAACATTCCGCAGCGCGACGGCGGCACGCACATGGCCGCGTTCCGCGCGGCGCTGACGCGCACACTGAACAACTATGCCGAGAAGTCGGGGTTGATGAAGAAGGAAAAGGTCACGCTGACCGGCGAGGACATGCGCGAGGGGTTGACCGCGATCGTCTCGGTCAAGCTGCCCGACCCGAAATTTTCGTCGCAGACCAAGGACAAATTGGTGTCGTCCGAAGTCCGCCAGCCGCTTGAATCGCTGATGAGCGACAAGATGGCCGAATGGCTAGAAGAAAACCCGGCGAATGCCCGCGCGATCATCCAGAAGGTCATCGACGCCGCCGCCGCGCGTGAAGCCGCAAAAAAAGCGCGCGAGGCCAGCCGAAAGTCAGTGCTCGGCGGGACGTCGCTGCCCGGTAAATTGCACGATTGTGAAGAAAAAGACCCCGCCAAATCTGAATTGTTCTTGGTCGAAGGTGATTCAGCTGGCGGCAGTGCAAAAATGGGCCGCGACCGCAAATATCAGGCGATCCTGCCGTTGCGCGGCAAGATTTTGAACGTCGAACGCGCACGATTCGACCGGATGATTTCGAGCAAGGAAATCAGCTCGCTGATCCAGGCGATGGGCACCAGCATCCTCGACGATTTCAACATCGAAAAGCTGCGCTATCACAAGATCGTCATCATGACCGACGCCGACGTCGACGGGTCGCACATCCGCACCTTGTTGCTGACGTTTTTCTACCGCCACATGCGCGCTGTCATCGACGCGGGCCATCTCTTCATCGCGCAGCCGCCGCTTTACAAAGCAGCGCGCGGGCGCAGTGAGGTCTATCTGAAGGACGAAGCCGCACTCGACGAATATCTGGTCGAGGCCGGGGTGGCGGTGTCGCGGCTCGATTCGCCGCAGGGGCAGCGCACGGGCGCGGACCTCCGCACGTTGGTCGATCATGCGCGGCGGATGCGGAGCCTGATGCGCTATGTTCCGCGCCGTTACGATCCTGCAATTGTCGAAGGACTGGCGCTGATGGGCGCACTCGACCCGGTACTGCGCGACGACCAGCGCGCCAATGCGCTGAACCTCGCGGCGGAATGGCTCAACCGCGCCGATCTCGAAGCGAAGTGGAGCGCCACCATCGGAGCCGACGGCGATTATGTCCTGCGCCGCCTGTGGCGCGGAGTGACCGACCACAATATCATCGATGCGGCGTTCCTGATGAGTCAGGAGGCCCGCCGTTTGCACACGCTGGTTGCCGAACAGGCGGAAAATTACGCGCAGGTCGCGCGGCTCGTGACAATTGCCAAAACAGCGGTGGCGCAAGCTGAAGGCGAGACCGTCGAAGAAGAAAACGACGAAAGCGAAAGCACGTCCGCAGCCGCCGATCCCAAGGGCGCGCTGATCTCGCGCCCGTCCGACCTGCTCGATGCTATCCTCAGCGTCGGGCGCAAGGGCATGAAGTTCCAGCGTTACAAGGGGCTTGGCGAGATGAACGCCGAACAGCTGTGGGAAACCACCCTCGATCCCGAAGCCCGCTCGATGCTCCGCGTCGAAGTGGCGCAGGCGGATGCGGCAGACGAAATCTTCACGCAATTAATGGGCGATGTCGTCGAACCGCGCCGGGACTTCATTCAGGAAAACGCGCTGAATGTCGCCAATCTTGATGTGTAGCGTGGGCTAGATATCCGTGCTTGCGACGCGGGGAAACGACGGACGTGGCTTGGGACACAAATGAGCGACACAGTGACGACTTTCCGCTCTCGCACCGACACCATCGCCGCACTTGAAGCGCTCGACACGCGGCTCCGCTGGCTGTCGGCGTGGACGGTGCACAATGCCAATCACCTCCGCCCCAAACGTGACGGGCTGAAGGTCGGCGGGCATCAGGCGAGTTGTGCGTCGATGAGCGCCATCATGTCGGCACTCTATTTTCACGCGCTGCGCCCGCAGGACAAGGTCGCGGTCAAACCACATGCCGGACCACTGCTGCACGCCATCCATTACTTGCTCGGCAGCCAGTCGCTCGATCAGTTGCAACGCTTTCGGGGGCTTGGCGGCGCGCAAAGCTACCCCAGCCGAACCAAAGACCGCATCCCGGTCGACTTCTCGACGGGCAGCGTCGGACTGGGCGTCGCGGCGACGGCGTTCACCAGCCTCGTCCAGGATTATCTGATCGCGCACGGTGCACTCGAAGAGGCGCAGGCAGGGCGCATGATCGCGTTGATGGGCGATGCCGAGCTCGATGAAGGCAATATCTACGAATGCCTGATCGAGGGATATAAGCACGACATCCGCAACTGCTGGTGGGTCGTCGATTACAACCGCCAGTCGCTCGACCACACCACTGCCGACCGGATGTTCCGCCGTTTCGACGACATCTTCGAAACCTGTGGCTGGCGGGTTGTCACGCTGAAATACGGCAAGCGGCAAAAGGCAGCGTTCGCGCTGCCCGGCGGCGCGAGCCTGCAGGAATGGATCGACACTTGCCCGAACGCCGATTTTGCGGTGCTGACCTATCAGGGCGGAGCGGCGTGGCGAGCGCGCCTCACCGCCGACATCGGCAACAGGGCCAATGTCGCGGGATTGCTTGAACGTTATGATGACACCGCACTCGCCGACCTGATGACCAATCTGGGCGGCCATTGCGTCGAAAGCCTGATCGAGGCGTTCGACGGCGCGCAAGATACGCTACCGACCCTGTTCATTGCCTATACCGTAAAGGGGTTCGGGCTGCCGCTTGCGGGGCACAAGGATAATCATTCGGGCATGATGAACCCGCCGCAGATCGCGGCCTTGCGTGCCTCGCTCGGCATATCCGAGGGCGACGAATGGGAGCCGTTCGGCGGACTGGGCGACAATGCTGCGGCTAATTTGCGCGCGTTCATCTCAAACACTGCACTCGCCCAAAAACCGCTCGAGCCGAAAGCGGCAGCCGTTCCGGTGCCAGCGATACCGACCCCCGAAGGCGACGAGCAATCGACGCAAGCTGCTTTCGGCCGCATTCTGCTCGACCTCGCTAAATCGGGCGCGCCGCTCGCCGACCGTATTGTCACGACTGCACCCGACGTTACGCAAACCACCAATCTTGGTGCTTTCGTCAACCAGCGCGGGCTGTTTCGGCGTAGCGAATTCGCCGACGTGTTCAGCAAGGCAAAAATCCCCAGCGCACAGAAATGGGCGGGACATGCAGCGGGCCAACACATCGAACTGGGCATTGCCGAGAATAATTTCTTCCTGATGCTGTCGTCGCTCGGGTTGGCGGCGCCGCATTTTGGAACACGGCTGATCCCCGTCGGCACCGTTTACGACCCGTTCATTGCCCGCGGTCTCGATGCGCTCAACTATGCCTGTTATCAGGACGCACGCTTCCTGCTCATTGGCACACCCTCGGGGCTGACCTTGGCGGCGGAGGGCGGCGCGCACCAATCGATCAATACGCCGCTGATCGGGATGGGGCAGCCCGGGCTAACCGCTTATGAGCCTGCGTTTGCCGACGAACTGGCGCTTATCATGCGCCACGCGTTCGAGCATATTCAGGCCGATGACGGTGGGTCGGTCTATCTAAGGCTGACGACGCGCAGCATAGCCCAGCCATTACGCGAAGACGACGATTGGCAAGCAGGCGCACTTGCCGGGGGTTATTGGCTTCGAAAGCCCGCACCGGGCGCAGAGGCGGCGATCGTGTTCAGTGGTGCGGTCGCACCCGAGGTGATCGATGCCTTCGACCAGTTGAAGGGCGATTTGCCGGGGCTGGGATTGCTCAACATTATGTCGCCCGACCTGCTCCATCGCGGCTGGTCGGCGCGCCGTGCCGCCCGCTGGACGGGGACGCCGCCTGCGCCCGCCTATGTCGAGACGCTGCTTGCGCCGCTGTCGGGTAGCGCGGGCCTTGTGACGATCCTCGACGGCTCGCCCGCCGCACTGTCGTGGTTGGGCGCCGTGCGCGGACAGCGGGTGAGCCCGCTCGGCGTCGACCGCTTTGGCCAGACCGGCGACTTGCCCGACCTCCACCGCAGCTATCGCCTCGATGCCGAGGCGATCATCGATGCAGCGGCGGAACTATTTTTGGTTTAGCGAGGCAGGGAACATCTTCGGCTGGATGCCCCGCGAGGATTCGAACCTCGATAAACGGTATCAGAAACCGTTGTCTTACCATTAGACGACAGGGCAGCGCCG
>ENA-OBLH01000377-OBLH01000377.1-metagenomes-genome-assembly--contig:-NODE-377-length-15227-cov-5.55187_pt1 | contig 15227 bp, 11 predicted proteins | sample MGYA00153382_OBLH01 | MGnify analysis MGYA00153382
CCCAATCAGCGCTGCAATCAACGTGGCTGTCGCACTCACGCGAAGTGACAGCAACGTGATGTCGCGTAGCGTCGAGTCCGCTGTCGTCAACAAGTCGAACGCGGCTGAGACGGACTCTCGAAACATACTCAACGTAACAGCTCGCAAATTGCCATGCCGAGTATTGTGGCAATTTTTCGACCGAAGATTTAATATGTAAAGCTCTGCATAAACTATGCGCTTTGACGATGCTGCATTCCCAGGCAACAGACATAAAATTTTCGGTGCGAGCCGAACTCAAAGGCGCAGATGCCGCCATCGATTTGTCTGACCTCAAGTTCAGCCTGCGTACGCTCGCCGACACGCAGTCCATCACGCACGCGGCTCAGTCGCTCGGCGTTACCTACCGCACGCTCTGGGGGCGATTGCTCGGATTCGACGCGGCACTCGGCTGCAAACTGGTCGGCAAGGCACGTGGGCGAGGCACTAATTTGACAGGTAGGGGCCGTGCGTTACTCGCCGCACTTGAACGTCACGACGAACTGTTTTCACCACCCTCGACTGAGCGCGTAAGCGCGCTGTATGCGGATTTGGCAAGAGCCTTGCGAGATCAACCGTTACTGCGTTTGCTCGCAAGCCACGACTACGCGCTTGCTAGAGTGTTCGACACGTCCTCAGCCCCCAGCGCATCGTCTGCTGTGGTTGCGGCGCAGTTGCAGGACGCCATCCACATGGCCAACGCGGGCAGCGTCGAATGCATTCGCGCGCTACTACGCGGCGACGCTGACCTCGCGGGCTATCACCACACCACGATGACGACGACGAGCGCGGGCAAAGAGTCACAGGCAACGGCGTTGTGGACTCGCGTCGAGGACAGCGCTGAATACTGGAGCGTTGCGTTGATGGAGCGCGAACAGGGATTGATCGTCGCGCCGCAACTCAAAGCAAAAGTGAAAGAGCTTGCAGATTTAGCGCGTCCCGGCTTACGCTTTGTGAACCGTCAACGCGGATCGGGAACACGCGTGCTGCTGGACTCGCTAATGGCTGAAGCGGGCATGGTTGCGACCGCGATTTCGGGCTTCGGGCATGAGGAATTCACGCACCAAGCAGTAGCAGCGACCATCGCAGCAGGCGCGGCGGATGCGGGGCCCGGCTTGCGCACGGCGGCGGCACAGTTCAAATTGCATTTTGTGCCGCTGGCAACTGAGACTTATCGCATCGCGGGGCGAACCGAAACTCGGCAACATCCAAGCGTGTTGAAGCTAATTGCTGCGCTGCGTGTCGAGTCGGCAAAGCTTGCCGGTTACACGGCGCTTAAGTAGCGAGTCAAGGTTACTTGGCGTACGACTTGGTCGTGGTCACGCGGGCTGCTTTTGCGCCTTTCGGCAACCGCAGCTTGCCGCCAAAGCCTTCAGCCACTAACGCCGCGCCGTACAGCACTAACGCCCACAACACAAACAGCGTCACCATCAGCACCGGGAACGCGATGAACGCGCCGTACAACGATTTGAGCTGCTGAATCTGCGCAAAATAATTCACGATCACGTAGCGCGCGATCTCGATCAACAGCGTCACCAGAAGCGCTGACGCCAGCGGCGATGACCAGGCGTTCAACCGCGCAGGCACCCAGCGATAAATCAAGGTCAGCGCAGCGATCAGCGGCACGCCAATTTCAATCGGATCGAACAGCGTCTCAATCGGTGAGCGCCACCACGGCATCAAGTTGCCCAAAAACTTTTCAACAAAACGGATCAACCAAAACAGCGCGCCCATTACCACCGGCACGAGCATAAGCACAATAAACGCGCCGCGAACAAAACCCCACAGGCTGCGTTTCGCTGCCCCCCAAATGCGATCAACCGCTGCATTAAGTGCAAGCGCCTTGAGCAACAAATCGCCAGCAATAATCGCCACACCTGTAATACCCAAGCCGCGCGCATTGGCTCGCAGTTTGTCGACAACGGCCACAACTTGTTTCGCGGTATCAGGAAACAAATTTGTGAACAAAAAATCGCGGAACGCCCCATCAGCAGTGCGAATCAGCGTGCTCTGCTGCGAAAGCCAGAACAGCACGCCGAGCGCAGGCAACAAAGCCAGCAGCGAGAGAAAAGCCAGATAGCCCGAATAGATCAGGCCGTCGCCCTTGAGAAAGCGACGAAGCGCGCGCCAGAGAGTCACCAAGCCTACACCGCTAGTGTGATGCGCGTCGCGAGCGGACGACAGGCAAGGCGCAGGTCGCCGACGGCTGCTGAAGGTACGCTAGGTGGCCTGCAACGCAGCCTCCCGTTCGCGCAGTACCGCATCAAACGTGCTCGCCGCCGTTGACGTGAATCTCTGCCCCGTTCACATAAGAACTCGGCGGTGTACACAAAAAGTAAATCAATTGCGCGACTTCAGACGGCTTGCCAAGACGCTTCATCGGAATGACTTTTTCCACGATGTCGTCAGTGCCTGGCGACAGAATCGACGTGTCAATTTCGCCCGGCGCAATGGCGTTACAGCGAATGCCATGTGGCCCGAAATCGTAGGCAATCTCACGGGTCAGCGCGGCGAGCGCCGCCTTCGACGCCGCATACGCAGCGCCAGCAAAGGGATGCACTTTGACGCCAGCAATCGAGGTGACGTTCACGATGCTGCCTTGCGCCGCTTTCAGCTCATCGAACAATCCACTCGACAGCAACGCAGTCGAAAAGAGATTCACGTTGAACACGTTCTGCCACACCGCGAGGTCGGTCGCGAGCACGCCCATGCGCTTGCCATCCACCTTTGGTGACATACCCGCGTTGTTGACCAGTGCGCTGAGTTTGCCGCCGGTCTCAGGAGCCGCAAGTTTTTCTTTAATTTGTGCGATGGCGTCGGGATAGCGCGCCATGTCGTTCAAATCCATTTGAACGTGATCTTTTTCGCCCTGTGGCCAAGGGCAAATTTTGTCGAACGGTTGCCTGGATACCGTGATCACACGCCATTCAGCCGCATGAAAATGCTTGACCGTTGCATGCCCGATGCCGCGCGAAGCGCCTGTCAGCAGCAGGGTTTTTTTGAGTGTTGCCATGCCGCATTGTAGGCGGCAAATTGCGCAAACCTATCTGTTAAAGCCGCATCTCCAGTCGCAGCGCCACCGACATGTCGGTGCGGCCATTGCTGATCACCACTTGCCGTTGACCGCCTTCGATCACGGTCGTCGTGCTCAGGCTGTCCTGCGGGCCGATATTCGACAGCGAAAGCCGGAGTTTGGCCGACGGATTCACCGTCCACAGCGCGTACGCATCGAACACACGTTTCGTTGACAGCGCCTGCGCGGCGGTATCGGTTTGCTGCGTGGTGTAGGCCGGTGTCCAGCCGAAATTGCCACCGACCATAAGCGGCATGCCCCGGAACTTGTAGTCAGCGCCCAGATTGCCGGTTGCGCGCGGCTGGCTGTCAATGCGGTTGTACGGGCCTTGCACCGCCTCAACTTTCGAATCGTAGATGCTCAGATTGAAGCGCAAGCTTAGCGGCGGCGCATCGCCCATCAATTCACGCAGCTGAAATTTGGAATCAAACTCGATACCCGACACGCGTGCCTTGCCAAGATTCTGCGGTCGGTTGACGTAACGCGGAACCGGTGCCCACGAAACCGTCTCCAGCGTGGTCACGTTGCGCATCAGATCCTTGATGTCGCGCACGAACACGTTGACCGACATCACGCCGCCAGACGTGAGGTAGCGCTCGAACGCCAGATCAATACCGCTAGCACGCTCGGGCTTCAGGCCCGGATTGCCGGTGCGATCAGGGCTGATCGACGTGTTGCTGCCGGGCACGGGATACAGCGTGTTGAGCGTCGGTCGCGAGCTGAGCTGGCCGACGTTCGGCGAGCGATAACTCTGCGTCAAGCTCAGCCTCATCTGATCACGCGACGGCGCGGCGAAGCGCCACACCAGATGCGCCAGCGGTGTCAGCACGCTGCTGGTGTTGGTGAACGCATCCTGCGCATTGCTACTCTGCGTGCGGATTGTTTCGTAACGCAAGCCCGCGTTCGCGCCCCATGCGGGAGTGATGTCCCATTCGTCCTGCACATAAACAGCCACGCGTCGAACGCGTACGTCAAACGCCTCGCCAAGGTCTGCCAGTTGCTGAACGCCGTTCAAGCGGGTGATAGATTGTTCGTCACGATTGTTCGCTTCCCATTCCCAACCCGCCGTAACAGCGTGTGATGAATCGGTGAAGTTACGGATCAGCTTGCCACTCAAACTGCCGGAGTTATCGCGCACATCGCCGCGTGCGGTCTGGAACAAATTGCGTGTGCCGTTCGGCGTAAATTGCTCCGTATCGTTGTCGGTGTTCGACCAAAATTTGCCGAAACCACCGCGCAATTCGTAGCGCGTGTTCTCATCGAAGCGCTTGTTCAGGTTGAGATTGATTCGGCTCACATCAAAGCGACCACGAAAGAAACTTTCGCGAGTCGCGTAGGGCGCTGGCATATCGCCGACCGTTTGCGTCAAAGTACCCGTGGAGGTTGACTCGGCGATGTTGTGCGCAGCAAACGACTGGATGCCAAACTGCTCACCCGCTCCCAGACGCCACTGCAGGCGCGCGCTCACGAAGGAGTTCTCGCGATGAGCGCGGGTTTCGCCGCTCAAAAACTGTTCAAGGATGCGCGCGCCCGTCGATTGCGAATCGTAGGTGGTGTGCGACAGATCACTCGTCAGCAGATTCGTCGCGGCTGCGGACACGCTCAGGTTATACGTGCCGTTTTCACCCAGCGTACCGTTGCCGGACCACGACGCGCTGGGCGAATATTTGCCACGCTCCTCCTGCGCGCCAATCTTGATTTCGCCACTCGTCTGCCGCAGCGGTTCACGCAGGATGATGTTGATGGTGCCGGCGATGGCGCGAGCACCAGTCTCGGCCGTGGGCGCGCGCAATATTTCGATACGCTCCACCTGATCTGGCGTGATTTCTTCAATGTTGAAACCGGGCGGAATGCGTTGGCCGTCAATCAGAATTTGCGTGAAACCGCCGCCCATGCCACGCATGCGTGGCGCGCCCGGACGACCGGGGCGTCCGCCCGTGGTCACGCCCGGCAAGCGACGCATCACGTCGCCGAGATTGCTGTCGCCGTATTGCTCGATGTCTTCGCGAGTAATGATGATTTTTGATGCGCTGGAGTTGCGTCGCTCATCGGCAGCGGTGTTTTTACCAGTCACCTCGACCGCTTCCACACGCTGTGGGGTCGTGCCCGGTCGCGTTGGAGGTGCTGGCGGTGCGTCGGGTGGCGACGCGGGCGAAGCGGACGCCGGTTCTGCCACCGTTGGAGCGACAGGCGTTGCGGACTGAGCCGCCGCGAGCATAGGGTAGACCAAGGCGGCTGTGACTGCGAGCGAAATCGCTCGGCGGAAGAATGGCGGCATGAAATTCGGCGGTGAATGTACGTGGGTGGTGATTAGGGCGGCGAACGACGAACCTTCATCAATCCCTTATTCACACGAGCGTGGCAATAAGTTCCAAATTGTAGGGACGCGATGGCTACCCCGCTGCACCGCAAACCTACTTTGCGACGAATCGCCTAAGGACGCGATGAATCGAAGCTAAGTTTCGTCAAGCAATTGCCCGTCGCGTTCGTCGGCGAATCAGTCCGGCGCGCCCAGCACCAGTGTCACCGTAATCGGCGACGTCGTGAAGTCATACGCACGCTGGATGATCTTAAAGAACACCGGCGGTTCGTCCATCGTGATGCGCAGCATGTCGCCCACTTGTGGCATCGACATGCCCGGTTCTGCGTTTGTTGAAAACGTGAATTCGGTAGTGCGAATCAGTCTCTGCGCCGTCGGCGTGAGTGTGATTTTGAGTTCCATCAGTTTGCCTTCACCCACGCAGTGGTGTCATCGAGCGCCTTCGCAAACCTGCTTATCAACTCACCGATTTGCGGCTCGGTGATGATCAACGGCGGACTAAACGCGATGATGTCGCCGCCCATCGCGCGCAGGATCAGGCCGTGCTCTTGCGCGCGGCGTACGAGATAAGCGCCGACACCGCGCTTCGGGTCGAACGGTTTGCGCGCATGCTTGTCTTCAGCCAGCTCCACCGCGCCGATGAGCCCCACGCTGCGCACGTCGCCGACCAGCGGATGATCGGCAAATCTTTGCAAGCCCGCCTGAAACGCGGGCGACACATTGCGAACGTGACCGACGATGTCGCGTTCTTCGTAAATTTTCAACGTCTCCAGCGCGACCGCACAACCGAGCGGATGACCCGAATACGTGTAGCCATGACCAAACACACCGACGGTCGCGCTCGCATCGGCACAGGCTTGATAAATGGTGTCGCTGACGTAAAGCGCGGAGAACGGCACGTACGCCGACGTGATCATTTTGGCCGTGGTCAACATGTCTGGTTGGAGGTTGTACGTTTGCGAACCGAACAGATTTCCGGTGCGACCGAAGCCGGTGATCACCTCGTCGGCAATGAAAAGAATCTCGTACTTTTTCAGGATCGGCTGAATTTTTTCGAAATACGTGGGTGGCGGCACGATCACGCCGCCGGCGCCCTGCACTGGCTCGGCGATAAAGCCGCCAATAGTGCCCGGCCCTTCGCTCAAAATCAGCGTTTCTAATTCTTCCGCTAATCGCGTTGCAAACTGCTCCGACGATTCGCCGTCCTTTGCGAATTGGTCAAACTGCTCCGACGATTCGCCGTCCTTTGCGAATTGGTACGGGTGCGGACAGCCCGCGCGCAACACGCCGTCAATCGGCAAATCGAAGTGCTGATGCATCGTCGGAATACCCGATAACGATGCACTCGCGACGGTCACGCCGTGATAGCCCTTGACACGCGCGATGATCTTTTTCTTGAGCGGTTTGCCGATGGCGTTGTGGTAGTAACGCACCAGTTTGAACGCGGTGTCGTTGGCCTCGGAACCCGAGTTTGCGAAGATCACTCGACCATCGCGCAACGCCTGCGTCGGCGCGAGCGAGATGAGTTTTTCGCTGACTTCAGCGACCACGTTATGCGCCTTGCCGGAGAACGAGTGGTAGTACGGCAGTACATCCATCTGCCGCTTGGCCGCTTCGCCCAAACGCTTCTCGCTGAAACCGAGTGAGGCGCACCACAATCCTGCCATCCCTTCGATGTAGCGCCTGCCAGTGTCGTCGATCACCTCGATGCCGTCACCCTCAACAATCATCAGCGGTGCGTCTTTTTCAATCGCGCGCAAATTGGTGTACGGATGAAAGTGATTAGCGACGTCAATCTTGGCGAGGACGGACGGAGAAACAGGTGCGTTCATGTCAGCAAACAATCAAAAACGTGAGATGCGACTTTAACATTCCAGCGCCGCGCCAGCCTCAGGGGCTCTGCCTGGACTTCCGTCTTTGATCGTTACTGCACACAGGAGTTGCGATGGCATGTTTGGACTCGGACTGCACGTCATCATCGCGTGGTTGTTCGCGATGCACGCCGTGCGCGCATACCGCTAATCTTTAGCAGGAGCGGCGAAAGCCTCGATCCACGTTTAACCAGCTGTTGCGGCGTTCGCCGCTCTTACGGTTGCACGCTCAAACCGCGTTTTTTACGTTCAAACAGGATTATTAGCGTACACAGCTTTCGGCTGAAAGCGCCATTCAATGTGGGCATACTGCTTAAATCAGCCGCAAGTCGACTTCAACCTAAATAATCCCTTAGCCCTTATTAAACAAGCCTTAATCATCAAAGCTGTGGTCAGTTTGGAGCGTCTAATCACAAACTCTCAGCCCTTCAACCTCAGCAAACACCACGCGATTTTTGCCCGTCTGTTTCGCCACGTACAGCGCTGCATCCGCCCGCGCCAGCGTCGCCTCGAACGTTTCTCCATCTCGCAATCGCATTGCACCGCCAATACTGCATGCGCCCCGCTTTCCAGCCAGTCCATTGGCTACGGTCAAGCGCACCCGTTCCGCGATTTCTGCAGCGACCTTTGCGTCGGTGTCGAGCAACAACACCACAAATTCATCGCCGCCCCATCGACCCAACACGTCCTGTTGGCGCAGGCTTGATGCGATGAGCGCCGACATTTCGCACAGCAAAACATCGCCCTCGGCGTGGCCACGACTGTCGTTCACCGCTTTCAATCCGTCGACGTCGGCGATCAACAACGACACCGGTTTTCGATCGCGTCGGTTGCGGTCAAATGCGGCCAACGTGTGGCTCTCGATGGCGGAGCGCGAGCAGACCCCAGTGAGCCCGTCGACCTCGGCGCGCCGCCGAAACCGCCGCGCGCGGCTGAGCTGCCAGAACGCGGCGGCTATAGCAACCAAAGCGGCAAACGCGACCAGCGCCACCACGAGCCGTTGCGTCAACACGCGCTGCTCGGCGGCGTCGAGTTGCGCCTCACGCAATTGCGAATCCTGCGCCATCTGTTTTTCGCGTAAATCACGTTCGTTGAGCCGATACAAATCTCCCTGTGCGGCGACGATATCGCGCACGGTCACACGCTCGCTCTCGGTGTTCAACTGCGCCGCCTCGCGCATAGCGTGCAGCGACGCCTGCGGTTGCCCTTCGCTCGCGAGCACCTCCGCTTCCGCCGTTCGCTCCAACGCTTTCAGCCACACCTGCTGATCGTCCTTGACCGCTTCCTTTGCCACGTCAAGCGCCAGCCGCGCTGGTCTCGGCTGGCCCGCAATCGCGAGCAATCGCGCCTGCTGCAAGCTGAAACGAGCGCGCACCACGGGGTCGTCGATATACGAAATGAGCGGTGCAACTTTATTTGACCAAACAGTCGCCACCGCAAACTGCGAACGCTCCATCGCTATGTCTGCGCGATCAAGCGCGGCTACCGTCCGCCCCATTGCGTCGGCAAATTGCACGGCACGCGCATAGCTCGACTCCAGCGAGGCGGCCGCGCGATCCAGTTGACCGGCACGCGTGAAGACACGGCCCATCGCCAAATCGGCGTAGCCTGCGAATTCCTGATTGCCCGATTGCAACGACAATTTGAGCAATTTTTCGGCCGCAGCGAGGGCAGCGCTGGCGTCGCCGACGGCACGCAGCAATTCGGCGTGCGTGTAGTAAACGCCAAGTGCGACCGCCGAAATTACCCCGGCCTTGGTAGCGCTGTCGCCTTCAACCAGGGTCACCGCTTCGTTACTCATTCGCATCGCGTACGCGAACTCGTTGATGTCCTGCAACAACGTTGCGTACGCACTGAGCTGTCGCGCCAACGGCAACCCGCGCCCGGTTGCGCGTTGCGCCTGCAACGCACGCATGATGCGTTCACGCGCGGGGTTCGACGTCCGATTCGACGCGAATTGCATCTGCCCCGCGAGGCCGTCGAGCGATGCCGCCATCGACGCGTCACCCGTTATCGACGCGAGCGAATAAGCCGCCTCAACCGCAGGTAATCCCGAGTGACTGGAGCCGTAGGCATACCGCATTTCGCCGAACAAAAAAATCAGCTCAGTGATGAGTTCTGGCGCGTCCGTCGCGTCGAGCCGTTGAATAGCGCTGACGAGTTCAGCGCTAAACGTAGGGCTGCCGCGATCACTCAGTTGTTTTAGCTGTGCAAGCTCCACTTGGGTGAAACGAGCCTGCGCGTGGGCAACGCTCAACCACGAAACCGCAAAACACAGGCATGCAATGACGCTGGCTGTACCTAAGCGTCGCCGTGCGTGGGATGAATCTGTGGATCGCATTGGGCTGTGTGTTTGCTGTTCGCAGGCCGTTACCGCTTTTGCGCCGCACCGAGCGGGCGCGCCTGCATCACGAGCTTGTTATGCGCATCGAGAAACGCCGCCGCGATCACTTTGCCTTCGTTGGTGATGCCCCAGCCCGCCCCGCCACCGATGACTTTGCCAATAACCAGTCCACCAACGCCAAGATCAGTCGCGCGCGCGCTGCCCGTCGCTGCGGCCAGTTGCTCGGTGGTTTCGTTATCGGTCAGCAGCAACACAACCTGCGCTTCCTTGAACTTGACGCCGCTCGCCGCGCCTGCAAAATCACGCAGCACTGGAATCATGCCGATTAACGCGGCGATACCACCGCCCGCGTTGTCTTCGCTGAACGTCAGGCTCGGCGTCAGCGTCATGCGCGCGCCGATGCCCTCACCTTTTTTTGGCACCGTCTCGGCTTTCAGGATGCCCTGATCTTTCAGTTGCTGCTCTTGAATCGTGCCGCGCAAACCGGTCGACCGATCCACGATGCGAAAACAATTGCTCTGCTGCGCCATCACCCGAATCAGCGGCAGCGGCGTCGGGGGCAATTGATAGCTCGACAACATGGTGTAGCCATTCGGGCTTTCAGCCAGCGCAATCGTCGCGATGGGCGTATCGCACGTCGCCAGCTCTTTCGCCGCGTCTTTGGCCCCCGCAGGCCCCGCCGAGCCCGACACTTTGCTGCCGCCTTCGCCAAGATCGGTCTGACGGCAGGCGGCGAGCAGCGTGATGGCTGTAAACAAGATCAGAACAATTGCGCGGGTCATGGTTGAGGAAAGATTACGATTGCTGCTTATTTAACCTGATTGTGCGGCGCGCAGCCCGTTGCCTGCCTGTCCAATAATCACTCGGAAAGCCAATGTCATGCTGAAACTCTGGGGCCGCAAAAATTCATCCAACGTCAAAAAGGTGATGTGGGCCTGCGCTGAATTGGGCGTGCCGTACGAGCGCATTGACGCCGGACTGCACTTTGGCATCACCACGAGCGACGAATTCCGCGAAAAAAATCCCAATGGAATGATTCCCGTAATCGACGACGACGGCTTCATTTTGTGGGAGTCGAACGCCATTCTGCGCTACCTGTGCGCCAAGCATCCGAAGGCTCCATTCTGGCCGACTAATCCACAACTGCGCGCATCCGCCGACCGCTGGATGGACTGGCAGCTGACCACCCTCGGCCCGCCCATCGGCCCGACGTTCATGCAGCTCATTCGCTCGCCACAGGAAGAGTGGGATCTGAAAATGATGTCGGCCAGCATTCCAAAAGCGGCGCAAGCGTGGAAGATTGCCGACAAGCAATTGGGCAAAACCAAATGGTTGACGGGCGACGATTTCACGGTCGGCGACGTGCCGCTCGCAATCCTGGCTTATACGTGGTTTGAACTCCCGCTGGCTAAAGCTGGCCTTGCACAGCATCGCGTGCCGATGGCGAACGTCGACCGCTGGTATGCACAGTTGAACGCTATTCCGAATTTTCGTGAAATCGTGGCGATTGGCTTGACCTAGCTCGTCAATACTCCGACGGCGCATTACCAGACCATCAACGCCGCTTCGCCCGCATTCTCGACATAGCGAACGCGCACTTTCACGTGAACGCGTTCGCCCTTTCTGAGCTTAGCTTTTAGCTCCGCATTGCGCTCGTGACCGCTGTCGTCGTCGAGGCCGATTTGCTTTTGCGCCTGGCCTTTGGTGGCGGCCGACTTGGACAACGCGAGCATCGTGTCGGCGAAGCCGAACGTGCGGAACGTGTACTCGCGGGCGGCGGGCGCGATGAAGTCAAAGTTCGCTTGTTGACCCGCGCCCAGTTTCAAAGGCTGAGACTGAAACAGCGCGAGCTTCGCGGGTGCCCCGCTCGGCAACACAGGATAAAAAGTTTTCACCCATTTTTTGTCGCGCGCTGAAAGCCCACCCTTCGGCGTCAGTCCGGTTTTGAATTTTGCTGGTTTCAAAATCATGCCTGCGTCGAATTGATAGTGCATGACGGAGTTCGGATCCCACGCCGATCCCTGCACGGTGTCGGCCATAATTTTTTCGATGATGTTTTGAAACGTCTGCTCGCGCGACCAACTGTTCGGCGGGCGACCCAGCGAGGCGTACACCGCCTCTTCGTTCCACACGATGCCTCCTTTCGGATTTTGATGCTCGTGCGGAAAGCCGAGCGTGTGGCCGATCTCGTGCAGTGCAGTGGTGTGACCGTAAGGCGTCGTCAAATCCCAGCCGAAATTCATCGTGGGCTGGGTCGATGCAATGCTCAGACAGTCGGTGCCGATATACGACCACGAACCGTCCGATTGATCGAACGCAATGCGAATCTGCGCGCTGGTAACGCCTGAGACTTCGATGAAACTTAGCCCTGCGCCCAGCGCCTTCCACTCCGCGAACGCCGCGCGAACGGCGTCTTTCTGAGTGGTCGGGCCGCTGTAAAAAGCGTACGTGAGCGTGCTGCCGTTCATCCACTTGTTCGCGGTCATCGCAATCAGCTTGGCGCGATTGCTTGCAACGCCCGGTGGCAGCGGCTTCGGCTGCTGAACGCGCATGGTGCAGTAGTGCGGGCTCAGCCGCGCACCGAGATAGGTGCCGTCATTTGAGGCCGCAGGAACAGCAGATTTTTTTGCAAAAGCCAAAATCAATCTCCTTGAAATATTCCAGTTATTTCGGATAGTGCGGATTCAACCGAAAACGGTTTGTCCTCGATGCACCGTGGCGCAGACGAGCTGCGGTGTTTGTGGCCCGCTGGCGACCGGTTTGACGCGTTTTTTCGTCGCCTCAATGAGCTTGTCAAACGTGATCGCAGGTGACTTCTTGTCAAGCACTCGCCCGCGATTCAAGCTCTCGCACAGCGCATATGTGAACGCACCGTAAGCCACAGAGCCGTGCTGATATTCGTATGCGGACTGGCTCTCAGCGCAGGCTTCAAGCAGGATCGGCATGTACGGGCCGAAGTGGCCGTACTCCTCGCGGCGCGCTTCGTAATCGGCAGGCGCATCGCCGCGCAACATCTGCGCGCGACCGATGCGTCGCAGCGTGCCATCCGCGCCGATCTGCCCCTCCACTTTTGTACTTGGAGCCACCGCTGACGGCTTGATTGCTGCCTGCTGGATCATCTCGGCTTTGAGCTTCTGCCCGTCGGCGAGCATTTTTTTGCGCGGCAGCCACATTTGCGATTTGCTGTCCCAACGCAATGCGCGGTGCCGGATGTCGTCCGGCATCGCGATGCTTCGCGCGCCACTCGCGCCTTTCGCGCCACCACCAACAGGTGATCCGCCCCGCTGCATGCCGCCCGCGTGGCAGCAATCGAACATTGCGACGAGCTTCGATTTGTATGGCAACTGACTGTACAGCGCAGCAAACTCATCATCAAAAATCGCGTTGCCGGTTTGCCAGTTGAAGTCGTACGGCACTAAGCATTCGTCGATGCGATCTACCTCGGCATCGCGTCCGTAGGCGGGCACTTGCGCGCCGTGGCCGGAAAAGTAAAAGAACATGATGTCGCCGTCACGCGCATCCGCGAGCAGCCACGCGAGGCGCTCGCGAATACCCGCCGCCGTCGCCCGTTCGTTCAGCACCACGCGAATCGCATCGGCATCTACGCCCATTTCTTGCAAGGTTTGGCTAACCAGAAACACATCGTTCACTGGGCCTGCCAGCGCGTAACTCGGATCGGCGTACTCCGCGATGCCCACCAGCAGCGCACGCATTTGTTGGCGCGGCGGCGCGACGGGCACGGCAAGTGCATTAGCGGCAGCCGCGCTCTTCATCGCGGTTTCGTTCGCGGCTTGCGCGTTCGCCTTGGCGGCTTGCGCGTTCGCCTTGGCGCTCAGCTTGCTGCCCGCCTTGGTGGCTTTGAGCGATTTGGTCGCGGTGATACCTCGCGCGCCCATGCTTCCGAGCCCCAGCACCAGCTCGCGCCAACACTCGCTCTTGGCCTGTTCATGCGTCAAGTATTGATCCGCATCATGATTGATTAACTTGAATTCAAAAGGCGTGCGCACCTCTTTAAATCGCGTCTCGCCAGGTAGCGAAAAACTGCGCGTGAACATCACGTCATCTTCGTTATGAAAATTCCACCAGCGTGTGACCATGAACGGATATTGAACGCGTCCAGCAAACACTTCACACACGGAAGAATGCGCGATCTGCGTGCCGATCGTCACCAGCCGACCGTTGAAGTTGCCAATCAAATCGCGCGTGTGGCTGCTACTCAAGGTGTCGTACGCGACCAGCCCGCCAAGACTGTGCGCCACGATTACGTCAGGTTTGAACTCCGCGATTTCAGCAGCCAATTTATTGCGCAACTGCGCGCGCAACTCCGGCAACGCCACAAATTGCGCGACCATGCCGACCGTCCAGCGGTACTTGTCGAACAAGCCGAAAATATCGCGCTCGCCCGAATGCACCACCCAGCTCTTGATGAGCTTGGCCATCGCGCTGAAGTACACAAACGAGGAGCTGTCGGCGCGATCAAACAGATCGTCGTACGCAAACTGTCGGATGTTGACCGTGGCGGTCGCGTCCCATTCGCCCACAGCCGCAGTGATCGACTGCACCCAATCGTCCCGCCACGACGCCGCGCGCTCTTCCTGATGCCCGATCCCGTGAATGCACATGATTTTCATCGACTGTCTCCTTTGTCTACTCGTAGCGGCGGCGCATTGACCTGCGAAGCACGCAAGGTACTCGCCAAAGTCGCGGAATGCACCTACGCAGAGACGTAGGAGTGCGGCGCGCTGCGACAGTTTTATGCCCAGATGATCGCTTGTGGCGATATAGCTTTTTCCTGAAAGCTTTTATGAACTTGGGCTTATGGCTAATTTTTGGTACTTATCGACTTATCGAATAAATTACTGCCAAGCCGCAACGGAATCGTATTTTCAGCAATAAGCTGTATATCGCTTAGCGCACGTTTTTCACGTTCATCACGCGCCGCAATCGCTAAACTTCTCGCATGAACGCCTCGTCACTTTCTCCTAATATTTCGCCCACCCAGCTACCCGCGTTGGAGCAACCGTACCTCGATTTGCTGCAACAGGTCGCGTCACTTGGCGCAATCAAGGGAGACCGTACCGGCACCGGCACGCGTTCCGTCTTCGGCGCGCAACTGCGCTTTGACCTGCAACGCGGCTTTCCGCTGTTGACGACTAAAAAAGTCTTCTGGAAAGCCATCGCCTACGAACTGCTGTGGTTTTTGCGCGGTGACAGCAACGCCAAATGGCTGCAAGAACGCGGCGTCACCATCTGGGACGAATGGGCGAAAGCGGACGGGGATCTCGGCCCCGTGTACGGCGTGCAATGGCGCTCATGGCCCAAACGCGAAGCGGACGGCGGCGGCACAATTGATCAGATTCAGCAAGCCATCGACCTCATCAAACGCGACCCAAATTCACGCCGCATCATCGTCAGCGCATGGAACGTCGCGGACCTGCCGAAGATGGCGCTGATGCCTTGTCATGCGTTTTTTCAGTTTTATGTTGCAGACGGCAGGCTCTCCTGCCAACTCTACCAACGCAGCGCCGACCTCTTCCTCGGCGTACCGTTCAACATTGCCAGCTACGCCCTGCTAACGCACATGATCGCGCAGCAATGCGA
>ENA-OBLH01000378-OBLH01000378.1-metagenomes-genome-assembly--contig:-NODE-378-length-15220-cov-5.07649_pt1 | contig 15220 bp, 11 predicted proteins | sample MGYA00153382_OBLH01 | MGnify analysis MGYA00153382
GCGTAATTTCGACTTAAGAAGTTTCTATCTGCTTAGCCCACGTTGAACGGGCATATCAGCATAAAGTTGCATCAGGAAATCGCGTTTTGAGGAGCTTCACCGCGCCCGACAGACCCGTTCGACGATTTGCGCGTTAGCTCCCGCAGAACCAGCTCACGCATCTCAGCCGTTTCAACGTGGCCAACTGGGCTTCGATATTGCGACCAACCGTTGGCGCTGCCGAGCGCGTGGTACGTCTCGGCCATCGCAGCGTCGACGCTCACAACGCCATCCAGCGGCGTTAACGGATCGGCCAGTCCGACCATCGACAGGTGCCGTCGCGGTGCAATGAGTGCGCTAATTTCCGCCGCGCTGAATTTGGCGAGCAGACCCGGCACGAAGAAATATTCGCCATGCAAATCAAAGTTGCCGCTGCCTAGCAACGCGTCAAATTCGGCCAGGCAACAGAGGTCAATGCACGCGGTGATGCTCGGCTCCAGCGCTGCGGCCCAAATCGCCATCGTGCTGCCCATCGACAGTCCGAGTGTGGTGACCGGGAGATCTGCAAAGCCTGCTCGCGAGCGCAGCCATTCGAGCGCCACTAGCGTGTCGTGAACCCGATAACCCCAAAGTGTCTTTCCTTCCCACAGCAAGCGCTTGATCATCGCCCGCTCCGTGCGTCCAACGGGCGGGGCGCGCTCGCCAAAGCACCAGTGATCAATCGCAAGCACCGCGTAGCCCATCGCTGGCAGCACTTCGCCGTAAGGTGGCGATTGGAGGGCAGGGCGGCCTTTCAGCAATTCAGTTTTCCCCTTGTCATAGCGATTGCCGTGTGCGTGACAGTACAGAACTATGCTGTGCGAGGGTTCGTGCAGTGGATGCAGCAGCAGCGCGGGCACTGGTTCTTCGCTGTTTAGCGAGAGCGTCCAATGTTCGACGCGTGCGAACTCAGTGACCTCCCTTTTGATCAGTGTCCCTGATGGCGCGTCATCGAGCATCGGACGCGGCCCCAGCAGCCGCCATAAATCCGCACGGCGTTGTGCTGTAGCGCCAGCATCGCCAAGCCACAGCCACGGTTTCACCGCGTCAGGCGCATGCCGCTGGATTGCAGGTTCAATGCGCGTTTTTCAGACTCGGGAAGTATGACGCGAATGCTTTCGTACGGGAGAGCCCACGCGCCTTCATGCGTGACTTGCAACGACAGTGTGTCATGCGTCGAAGTCGCGTGGAAACGATGAACGACGCACTGATCGGCTGCATTGGTCGTCTGCAATCCGTTGTCCTCAAACAAGGTGGCCTGTGTTTCAACCAAGCGGTCAGACGGCAGTGCAGGGTAGTAACGCAGCGCCCGTGAAGACTCCTCGGTTTTAGCGGCATCGTCCCACATATCGGTCGTCGCCAACAACGCACCCGCACGAACGAAGAGCGGCAATCGATTCAGCGGCGCGTCCACCGTGATGGTTTGTCCGCCAACGAAGTATTCGTCCGACCAGAAGTCGTACCAACCTCCGGCATGCGCGCCGCACGGCAGATAGAGCGTGCGTTTGCGAGCGCCATCTTCAAACACTGGCGCAACCAGCAGATCAGCGCCGACCATCATTTCATCATTGTCACTCCAGCAAGTCGCGTCATCGCCGAAATGAAAAAATGTAGGGCGCAACACTGGCGTGTGCTGCGTGCTTGCGTGCCACATGAGCGTATAAAGATACGGCATCAAGTGCAGGCGCACACCAATCGCCGCGCGAATCGGTGCGGTCGCTTCCGCATGCAACCACGGCGTGTTCACGCTGCCGTCCGCTTTCCACGAATTCATGATCATGCGTGGCACCAGGCAGCACGCCTGCGTCCAGCGGATCAGCATCTCGGCGCTGGGCACCGGGCCAGCGAAGCCGCCGATGTCGTGGCCGATGTTGAACATGCCGGACAGGCTCATCGTCAATGCCATGCGTTGGTTCCACCGCATCGTGTGCCAGCTCGTGGTGTTGTCGCCGCTCCAGGTTTGCGCGTAACGCTGGATGCCCGGTGCGCCTGCGCGCGTCACGGTGTATACGCGCTCGCCGGGACGCGCCTGTGCTTGCGCCTCGTAGGTCGCCTGCGTCATGAGCAGCGCCTGCAATGCGCGTGAACGATGAATCGGAATCGGCGTGCCGTGGCCGTCGGATTGCCCGGTTTCGCTCCAGATTTCGTATTCGTTGTTGTCGTTCCAGCCGGTGTCGATGCCGAAGTCGAGCACCTGCTTTTTAAAGTTTTCTTGCCACCAGGTACGGTCTTCGGTGCGCGTGAAGTCGAGATGTGCGCCCCATCCGTCCCAGAACTGATCCAGGCAGGGCTTGCCGGTGACCGTGTCGCGCACGAAACCGCCGTCGGCAACGATCGCCGCATAGGCCGGATGATCGTTGAGCAGGCACGGCTTCAGGTTCGCCATGGTGCGCACGTCAGCCGCCTTGAATGCATTGAGCAGGCCGCGTGCATTGGGGAACTTGTCGGTATTCCAGGTGAACACATAGCGCTGCTTGCCGCGACTGGTGTAGCCTGATCCGAAATGAAAACTTGACAGCGGAAATTTGTCGCGTTCCGCGAGCGCAAGGAGCTCGCGAATCTTCTGCTGCGCATCCGGGAAGTCGGCCAATGCCATCGCCGTATTCGCGTAGCCCAGACTCCAGCGCGGCGGCATAGCGGTGCCACCAATCAGCTGCATGTAGCGGGCCAGCGCAGCGCCGACATCAGGGCCAGCGATCACGTAATAGTCGAGGTCGCCATCGGCGATTTCAGTGGCACGGTAGAAGTCGTGATAGTTATCAAACTCCTGCCCGAAATCAAAGGTGCATTCGGCGAGTGTGTCGTAATAAATTCCGTACGCGCTGCCTGTGTCCGTACGTCGTCCGATGAAGAACGGCCAGTGCTTGTACAGGGGATCACTCGTCTCGCCGTTGTAGCCGAGCGCGTCAAGTTGTCGCGTGCGCAGGCGACGACCCACTTTGTTGAGTGGGCCGGTTTTATCGCCGAGTCCGAAATATTGATCGTGTGCGTCGCGAGTTTGCCAGTGGGTGATCGCGCCGCTTTTTGCGCCTGCTGCGTAGGCGTAGCTGGGGCGGTCAGAACAGCAGAGGAGCCATGCTTTGCCGTCGAATTGTTCCCAGGTTAGGGTGAAGGGTTCGAGCGTTATTTCGGCTCTTAGTTTCGCGCTGTTGATGGTTAACGACGACTCGAAGTGCGTAACGTCGGCGACAGATGATGCGAAGAGGCCTGCCCGGTTCTGTCCCCTCTCCCCTTGCGGGAGAGGGCTAGGGTGAGCGGTTGCTGGCGCAATCGCCCAGGTACGCGGCTCGCGCAAGCCCTCGGGCGACGTGAACAGCACACGTCCAATGCCGTCAGCAACTATCGAAATAGCGCACGTCCATCCGCCCTCAAACGCCAACGCAATCTTCCCTACGTCCGTCGATACAACCGTGGCTGTCCGTAGCGGCTTCATCAACGCACCGCGTGCTCGTTGCCGCTTGTCGCGAACAGATGGCACACATTAGGCGCGGCATAAACGGTGGCTGTTTCGCCGAGTCTGGTGTTGACCTGACCCGCCACCTGTGCCGTGATACGTGGCCCATCCGCATTTGGCTTGCGACTTGATAACGTGCCGTAGAGCAGGGAGTGTCCGCCCAACTGCTCAACGCCAGTGATGGTCATTGGCATGGCGAGCGCACCTTCAACTTTTTCCAGCGTTAAATGCTCGGGGCGTACACCCAGCGTGAGCGCGGTGCCGGACGCAGGTTTGCTTTCGGTTCGCAGCGCAAATGATTGCCCATACTCAGTCACGATGTTGTCGCCATGACCTGCCGTCACGGGCACAAAATTCATCTGCGGCGAGCCAATAAATCCCGCGACGAATTTGTTGTCGGGGCGGTTGTAGAGATCAAGCGGCGTGCCCACCTGTTCGATGCTGCCAGCGCGCAGCACGACGATTTTGTCGGCCATGGTCATGGCTTCAACCTGATCATGCGTTACGTAAATCATGGTGGCGCCGAGGCGACGATGCAGTCCGGTGATTTCGCCACGCATGGATACGCGCAGCTCGGCGTCGAGGTTTGACAGCGGTTCGTCGAACAAAAATATTTTCGGCTCGCGCACGATGGAGCGTCCAATGGCAACGCGCTGGCGCTGCCCGCCCGAGAGCTGCGTTGGCTTTCTTTCCAACAGCGGATCGAGGCGCAACAGTTTCGCCGCAGCATACACTTTACTCTTAACCTGATCTTTGGGCAGCCCAATGTTTTCAAGCCCGAACGCCATGTTTTGATACACGGTCATGTGCGGATATAGCGCGTACGACTGAAACACCATCGCAAGGCCGCGATCCGCTGCGCGAATGTCGTTCGCACGCGCACCGTCGATAAAAAGTTCCCCGGAAGTGATGTCTTCCAGACCACAAATCATGCGCAACAGCGTTGATTTTCCGCAGCCGGATGGGCCGACGAACACCACGAATTCGCCGTCGTGAACATCGAGATCAACACCTCGGATTACCTTGGCTGTGCCGAAGTCTTTAACGATCTGTTTTAGTTGAAGTGAAGCCATTATTTAACCCCTGCTGACGCGATACCCTGCGTGATGTATTTTTGGAGAAAGGCGAACACGATGGTGATCGGCAACAACGTAATCACCGTCATCGCCAGCAAATAATTCCACTGCGTGACGAGGTCACCCTGAAACGCGTTGAGCGCCAATTGCAGCGTAAATTTTTCTTCTTTTGACAGCACGATGAGCGGCCACAGAAAGTCGTTCCATCGCCACATGACGGAAAAGATCGCAAGCACTGCGAGCGCGGGCGCGGCCAGTGGCAGCACGATGCGCCAGTAAATTTGCCATTCACTGGCGTGATCCATGCGCGCTGCATCGAGCAATTCGTCCGGGATCGTGAGCATGTACTGGCGCAGCAAGAACACACCGGTTGGCGTGGCAATCGCGGGCCAGATGACACCCCACAAACTGTTCAACATACCCAGCTCGGATACCACCAAAAAGTTCGGCACCAGCACGATCGCAGGTGGCACCATTAGTGTGCCGAGAATCAGCAGAAATACCGACGTGCGGCCTTTGAATTTGTATTTCGACAACGCAAACGCGGCCATTGAATTGAACAGCAGCGTGAGGATGGTGGCGATGACGGTGATGAATACCGAGTTCCAGAGATAGGTGCCGAAACTGATCTTCCCGCCGAGGTCGGTGTAGTTTTCCGTGGCGAGTTTGAACTCACGCACTGGCTCGCGATCGTTCACATTGACGCGCACTAAATCGTCGGGTCGTGCGGGGTCAACGTGCGTCGCCGTGAGGCCAATGCGGCGCAGCTCCGCCAGTTCTTTGGTGGTGCCGTCGGGCATCTTCACGCGATACACCGGCTTCATCTTTTCCTCACCCGGCACGGCGATTGCCTTTTGTCCGTAGGGCAAGAACGAGGGCGGAAATTCGTTAAGCGCAGACTCCGTTTTGAACGACGACATGACCAGCCACAAGACCGGCCCGAACATCAGGAACAGCCCCATCACCAAGTAGCTGTACGACAGCCAATCGGTCCAGTCCATGCTTCGACCGCTGCGCGTACGCGTCAAAAAATTCAAGGCTTTCATTTGGCGCGTTCCCCCATTTCATCGGCCTTGGACAGCCGCAATTGCAACAGCGTAAGCGCGACCAAAGCAAGCGCTAGAAGCAGCGAACCCGCAGCAGCAATGCCGTATAGCCGCACCGGTTCGACGAACCCTGTTTGATAGATGAACTGCACGACCAACGTGGTGGCCGAGCCCGGCCCGCCGCCCGTCAGCACGAACACCTCGTCAAACGTCTGCACCGCCTTGATGAGTGCGAGCACCAGCACCACCATCAAATTCGGCAACAGCAGCGGCAGTGTTACGCGCGAGAACGAGCGCCACGGTGAGGCTTTGTCGAGCTGCGCGGCCTCGTATAAATCTGCCGGAATTGCCTGCAAACCCGCAAGCAGAATCAGCGTATAGAAACCCATGTGCGCCCAGATCGACACGAATGTCACCCAGAAGAACGCCCAGCCCGGCTCGGCGAGCCACAGCACCGGTTGCGAGCCGATGCCGACCATTGCCGCGTTGAGCAAACCGTCGCGCTGAAGGATCCATTTCCAGATCAACGCGACCACCACTGGCGACAACAGAACCGGGTAGAAAAACACGCCGCGCCAGAAGCCGCGGCCCATGATTTTTCGGTTGAGCACGACGGCGGTGATGAGGCTGAACAGCACCATCATCGTCACCTGAAAAAACGAGTATTTCGCGGTGTTGAAGATTGATTGCCAGAACACGTCCTTGCGGCACGATGATGGGTCAAAGTACGAGCCGCATTCGAGCAGGGTGGAAAAGTTTTCGACACCGACGCCTGGGCGTTGATTTGGGTAGAGATTTACGCCGCCGGTGAACGCGTAGTAAATATTGATCGCAATTGGTATGAACGTGAACAGCAGGATCACGATCATGTTGGGTGCCAGAAAGAACCACGGCGTGCTGCGGCTGGTTTTCATGATTTTTACCCCTTGCAACTTTTCGCTTAAAACGCCGTTGTGTATCGGCGTAGGCATAGTAAAAGCCCGAAGTCGACTATTGCCCGTATGTGCTGCTAAGCCCACATTGAATGAGGGTTTCAGCAAAAAGCGGATCAAGTAGCGTGTCCGCCAAAAGCGCACCAGCTTCCAAAGGCCCTGACGCTTTACGTGCCTGTGGGGTGCGCATTTTGACGCGCACCCTGCGGCAAATCCTTAACCTTATTTCGCTGCGGCTTTAACTTGCTCGTCCAGATCAGATGCCACCCGTTTCAGCGCATCATCCACTGACATTTCACCCGCAATGGCTTGACCCAGGCGCGCGGCAGTTGGCTGGAATACGGCGCGGTTCAGGCGATAGCCTTGCAAGTCATAGTTCGGCTTGAGGATTTTCGGCACGTCGGCAACAAACGAATTGAGCGCTGCTTTAGCCAGCGGCGACACGTTGTAAGTCACGCCTGCTTTGGCCACCGACAGGCTCGCAGGAATGTTGTCGGTTTTCGACATCATTTCCGAATAGTTCGCATCGAGCGAAAGGAAGTCTAGGAACTTCGCGACCTCAGCCGGAGCCTTGGTGCGCTTCAGGCCCACATACGCCGCGCCGCCGGGCATCGCGGTGCAACCCGCAGGGCCACAGGGCGCAGGAACGACGGCCCAGTCGAATGACTTGGTGACGTTCTTGTCCATGCGCATGACTTGCCATGAGCCGCTGTAATACATCACGATGCGACCGTTGGCGAACTCTTCGAACGCGTCGCGATAGGCAGAGCCGCCAAGACCTCCCCAGACTTCTTTCGGCACGAGCCCCGCCTTGTTCCACTCCACGAATTTTCTCGCGGCGATCTTGTAGCCGTCATCGATGACCGGATTGCCGCTCGCATCAAAATATTTGGAGCCGTACGCCACGGCGAGCGGTGCAAAACGATGTCCGGTGCGATCCATCGCCATCGCAAATGGCGTCTTGGTTGCGTCAGCGACTTTCTTGGCTGTTGCGATCCAGTCGTCCCACGTGGTCGTCGGCCCCGGCATCGGAACTTTGGCCTGCTCAAACAACGTCTTGTTGACGTACATGCCGGTCACCGTCAGTTGCGACATCAGGCCGTAGATGCCTTTGTCGGCAGGGCCTGCGCGAAACCATGGCAGCGTCGAGGCAAAGTTGTCCTGCCACGCCTTCTGGCGCGCTGCGCTCAAGTATGGCGTGAGATCAAGGTAATACTTATTAAGTCCGCCAAGGTCAGTAACGCGTGCGATGTCCGGGCCTTCGCCTGCGGCGAGCTGCACGGGTAGCGTCTCGACGATGGCCTTGTACGGCACCTTGTCGATGATGATTTTGGTGCCGGGGTTGGCGGCCTCGAATCGCTTGGCGATGTCAGCGGTGACCTCGCATTCGTTACCGTCGGAATAGCACTGTACGCGCAGATCAGACGCGAGCGCAGCGGCTGTCGACAACGCGGCAAGCGCGCTGGCAATCAGAACCAGGGGGGTGGAACGTAAACGTAGATTTTTCACAACTCAGTCCTCCTAAAAACTTCGATGTACGAGACGGTACAGTATCAAATTACCTGCGGCTTCTACCTGAGGTTTTCCTGTTATGTTAAGTCATATAGATCATCTATATGACTAGGGGTTTTCCCGGCGTCGAGAGACTTGCGTAGCGTTCTACGATCCGCCTGTCGAGCTAGCGCAACGCAACCAATAAAATCGGTCGATGACATCGATCCCAACTCAAATCCAAACCCAAGCTGCAATTCGCACCCGCTTCGCGCCGTCGCCCACCGGCACCCTGCACCTTGGCAACATCCGCACCGCGCTTTTCGCGTGGGCGTTTGCACGCCATCACAAGGGCCAATTCATCCTGCGCATTGAGGACACCGATCTGGAACGCTCCAGCGAATCCAGTGCCGACGGCATTCTGCGCGACATGGCCTGGCTTGGGCTCGACATCGACGAAGGGCCTTTCTATCAGATGCAGCGCATGCCGCGCTACCGTGAAGTGGTCGCCGAGATGCTGGCAGATGGTCGCGCCTATCACTGCTACATGAGCGTAGAAGAGCTTGATGCGCTGCGTGAAGCACAAAAAGTAAACGGCGAAAAACCGCGCTACGACGGGCGCTGGCGTCCTGAAAACGTCACGAAGCTAGGTTTGACAAAACCGGACGGCACGCAGCCTGTGATTCGATTCCGTAACCCAGATGCAGGCGTAGTCGCGTGGGACGACGCGGTCAAAGGCCATATCGAAATCGCCAACGCCGAACTCGATGATTTAGTGATCGCCCGATCCGCGCCGGTCGGTGATGTCGGTACACCGACATACAACTTCTGCGTAGTGGTCGACGATATTGACATGAAGGTCACCCACGTAATTCGCGGCGATGGTCACGTGATGAACACGCCGCGCCAGATCAACATTTTCCGCGCGCTCGGCGTCGAACCACCTGTGTTCGGCCATACACCCACCGTACTCGGCAACGACGGCGAAAAGCTTTCCAAGCGTCACAGCGCAACGGGCCTTAACGAATATAAAGACGACGGCTACCTGCCTGAAGCCATAATCAACGGTTTGGCGCGCTTGGGTTGGTCGCACGGTAACGAAGAAATTTTCTCGCCGCAGCAACTCGTCGAGTGGTTCAATCTGGAATCGCTCACGCCGTCACCTGCACGCTTTGATGCCGAGAAGTTTGAATGGCTCAACGGAGAGCACATCAAGCGGCTGCCGGTCGATGAATTGGCGAAGCGATTGCAGCCATTTCTTGTGGCGGAGGGTTACGAGTTGGCTGGAGCGCCATCCGCACTGACGGTCGCCGAGCTGCTTAGGGAGCGCGCCCCCACGCTCAAGAAAATGGCGGAAATGGCGCGTTACTGTTATGTTGCCCCAATCACCAACTCGTTGCGCGTGATGCAGCAGCTCGCCGCTGTGACCGCCTCCGTCGGCACGTTGCTTAATCAGCAAGACGAGCATGTGGCAGCGGCAGAATCGGCGGCCAGACAAGAGCTCGCGGCAATGCAACAAGGTGCGCAAACGCTGGCGCTGATAGCGCAGCACCTGACCGACGCCAACAAACCCGCGGTTGAATGGGTGAAGCAACAATTATGGACCGTTGACTGGAGCAAACCCGCTATCGCCACAATGCTGAAAGAAGCGCAAACTCAGTTCAACGTGAAAACGCCGCAGGTCATGATGCCGCTACGCGTACTGCTCACAGGCAGTGCACAGGCACCCGCAGTGGATGCCTTGTTACTCACGTTGGGTCGCGAAGAAAGTTTGCGTCGCATCATCCTGTAGGAGCAGCTCTGCCGCGACCTTGCAGCGCGCAGACGCGGGTTGCTGCGGAGCCGCTCCTTTAAACTCAGTGAAGAAAATGCCCACAACACACACCCTAAATGTCGGCTTAGTCCAGATGGCACCGGTCTGGCTGGACCGCAGCAAAACGCTCGACAAGGTAGCCGCCTACCTGTCGGACGCAGCCGCACAAAAATGCGACCTCGTAACTTTCGGTGAGGCGCTTGTGCCGGGCTATCCGTTTTGGGTGGAGTTGACCGATGGTGCCGTGTTCAACAACGCCGCGCAAAAGCAAATGTACTCGACCTATCTGGATCAAGGCGTCGTCATTGAACGCGGTGATCTGGATGCGCTTTGTAAGATAAGCAAACAGCATTCGATTGCGACATATCTAGGTGTGATGGAGCGCGCACCGGATCGCGGCGGGCATAGCCTGTATTGCAGTCTCGTCTACGTGAATAAACTGGGCGAGATCAAATCCGTTCATCGCAAGCTGCAACCCACGTACGAAGAGCGCCTCGTGTGGGCGCAAGGCGACGGGCACGGACTCGTCGTTCACGACCTCGGTGCGTTCAAAGTTGGCGGCTTGAATTGCTTTGAAAACTGGGTGCCGTTGGCGCGCTCCGCGCTGTATGCGCAAGGCGAGGACTTGCATGTTTCGGTGTGGCCCGGCGGACTGCATAACACCAAAGATTTGACGCGATTTATCGCGCAGGAAAGTCGCTCGTACGTGATTGCCGTTTCTGGTCTAATGCGGCCACAAGATATCCCAGTGGGTACGCAATTCCGCGATGAAATGTTTGCCAAGCGTGGCGAATTTTTCGCTAACGGAGGTACCGCACTCGCCTCGCCCAATGGCGATTGGGTGATCGAACCGCAGGTTGGCGTTGAAGGCCTGTTTACCGCTGAAATTGACCATGCGAAAGTACGCGAGGAACGCCAGAATTTCGATCTGGCTGGGCATTATGGTCGCCCGGACGTAACGCAATTGATCGTGGATCGAACGCGGCAATCGACGGTGCGGTTTAACGATTGATTGTTGTCGGCCAATCAGACGTCATAAAACTATTCCATGCGAAGCTCGAATTTCGCCCAGTGACGTCGCGAGATAATTGTCTTCGTCAAAGTAAATCCATTGTTTGGACATCGCTGCACATTTGACTCGGATGCGTTTCACTTCGCTGAAATTTTTGATGAAGAAAATAGCCATCTTTCGGTAGCCGACTGGATTCTTCAGTAGCACCCGGCTCTCCTTGTCACGCGCATATTTCATCTTGTCACGAAACCCCATCGGTTGAACCGCAAATTTTGACCAAAGTTGAACCTGCATTTCACCGAGCAATCCGGTGTCACAACCAAAAATAAGGTGCGATACGTCGTGCGCCTTAACCAACGATTTGGCCTCCGCGCTGTTGTAGCGATGCCAGCGCGTAAATTGCGGATTAAATTGGTAATGCAGATCAAGGGCGCTGCCGAGCGACAGATTGTTTGCAGCGGCGGAATACAGGTCTTGGTAGGACACATTGTTCATGGATTGACACCTTTCTGGACTATCAGCAATACGCTGTAACCCAATCTGAACTATGGCTATCGGCCAATTTAGTCACTTATCGACTTACTGTTTAAATGCGCGCCAGCCCTAATGAAATGAGCGATACAGCGTAAAGTTGTATGTCTTAACGTAGGTCAGCACCGCGCATTTGCATGGAGTGTTTACGCCGCGCAATCGACCGACGTTGCGAGCTTCGCGGGCACGTCGCTTTTACTTCGCGTGAGTGTGACGCCGCGCTTCACGGTGGTCATTTCGGCGAGTATCGAAATCGCAATTTCGCTCGGCGTTTTCGCGCCAATATCGAGGCCCACAGGGCCGCGAAGCCTCGATACTTCTTCAGCGCTTACGTCAAACTCCATCAGCCGCGCACGTCGTTTGTCGTTGTTGCCTTTTGAGCCCAACGCACCGACGTAAAACGCTTGCCCTTTCAGCGCTTCCATCAGCGCGAGATCATCGAGTTTCGGATCGTGCGTAAGCGCTACCACTGCGCTGTTGCGATCCAGATTCATTGCAAGCACGGTGTCGTCGGGCATCTCTTTCGTCATTGTGACTTGTGGCAAATCGTGCCACTGCTCCTGATACTCGTCACGCGGATCACACACGGTGACTTGATAGTCGAGCGGTATTGCCATCGTCGCCAAATATTTCGACAACTGCCCCGCGCCGATGATGAGCAGACGATATTTTGGGCCGTGAATCGTGACCAGCGTTTTGCCGTCAAACTGCAACAGATCAGCGCCCGTCGCGTCGCGGCGCTGTGTGATGCCCGTGCCGAGATTGAGCGAGCGGCGGATGATCCGGTGCCCTTCAAGATCAGCGAGCAGCCCGCGAATATCGCTTTGTGTCGAGAGCGGCTCAAGCACCATCTCGACCGTGCCGCCGCAGGGCAAACCAAACTGATTTGCCTGATCAGCGCTGACGCCGTAGCGCACACTCTCGGGCAGCTTCGCGGCTAGCTTTCCGTCTTTTACTTGCGCGATGAGGTCGTCTTCAATGCAGCCACCAGAGACGGAGCCGATCACCTGACCGTCATCACGAATCGCCATCATCGCGCCGACTGGCCGCGGCGCGCTGCCCCAAGTGCGCACAACGGTGCCCAGCGTGGTGCGACGGCCTTGCTCTGTCCACGCGAGAGCCGTTTTGAGTACGTCGAGATCGAGGTTATCCATGCGTATTGCCTGTTTATATCAATGAGGATGTGGGGACTTGACTTCGCTACGCAAGACCCGTGCGCGACAATGCACGCAAGCAGCATAGTCGGGAATATCGGGCATTGAAATTGCCCACTGCTGATCGTTAATTTTAAAAGTACCGCAAGAGGAACTAGCTTGATGCCGCTTTCAGACGCCCTATATTCACTGCCGTTGATCGCCGCCACGTCACTGGCCACAGGTGCAGCACATGCGCAGACGCCCACCACAGTGACCGTCACGCCGGTGGTGATTACGGCGACACGCACGGCGGCGGATCCGTTCAACTTGCCGATGGCGGTAAACGTGGTGGATGCGGACGCGATTAGCGAAGGGCAATTGCAGGTCAATGTGTCGGAATCGCTGCAACGCGTACCGGGCGTCAATGCGCAAAATCGCAACAACTATGCGCAGGATGTGCAACTGTCCGTGCGCGGATTTGGCGCACGTTCGAGCTTCGGTGTGCGCGGCATCAAGCTCTACACCGACGGCATTCCGGCGAGCCAGCCGGACGGGCAGGGGCAGGTGTCGCATTTTTCGCTGGGCAGCGCGGAGCGGATCGAGGTGTTGCGTGGGCCGTTTTCGGCGCTGTACGGCAATGCGGCTGGCGGCGTGATTCAGGTGTTCACCGAATCGGGCGTTTCGCCGCCGACTGTCACCGCGACTGTGGTTGCGGGTTCGAACGGCACCTTGCGCGTCGGGCTCAAGGCCAATGGCCGTCAGGGCGCGGTGGGTTATGTCGCGCAAGTGGATCGTTTTGAGACCGACGGGCCGCGACCGCACAGCGCCGCGATTCGGCTCGGCGCAAATGCCAAGCTTGACGTGCGCTTGGGTGAGGCAACCACGGTGACTGTGCTCGGCAATCACGTCAATCTACCTAGTGCGCAGGATCCGTTGGGGCTGACCAAAGCGGAGTTCGATGCCAACGCGCGACAGGTCAATCCACTGGCCTTGCAGTTCAACACGCGCAAAGACGTTGAACAAACGCAAGGCGGTGTGCGCGTCAATCACAAGCTCAATGCGCAGCAGGCCGTGGAGTTGGTGATGTACACGGGCGAGCGCGCGGTGCGGCAGTTTCAGGCGATCCCGGTGGCGACGCAAACACCCGCAACTTTCCCCGGTGGCGTGATCGATTTTGATCGTAACTATTACGGCGTCGACGCGCGCTTTGTGCAATCAGGCGATTGGGGCAGCGTGGCCGTTGGCGTGTCATCCGATGTGCTCAACGAGAGCCGTCGCGGTTATCAAAACTTTGTCGGCACCGGGCCCACTGCCGCGTTGGGCGTGCTCGGCGCGTTGCGACGCGACGAGAAGAACAAACTCACGTCTGCCGATGGCTACGTGCAAGGCGAGTGGCGCGTGCTGCCGAACGCGAGTATCCACGCAGGCGTTCGCGCGAGCAGCGTCAAGCTCAAGAGCGACGACAAATACATCGTCATCGGTAATGGCAACGACAGCGGCAACACGCGTTACAGCGCCACGCTACCAACGCTCGGCGCGAGCTTTCGCGTGATGCCTGCGCTCACGCTGTACGCGAGCGCAGGGCGCGGCATCGAAACGCCGACGTTAAACGAGCTTGCGTATCGTCCTCCGGGCAGCATGCCGTCCGCGGGGCTCAACCTGTCGTTGTTGCCGGCAAAGAGTGACAGTGTCGAGGTCGGTGCCAAGTGGCGCCGCGATGGCGTCGCTGCAGAACTTGCGCTGTTCGACACTAAAACCAAGAACGAAATCGTGGTCGTGTCGAACAGCGGCGGACGTTCGGCATTCGCCAATACCGGCCGCACGCAACGACGTGGCGTTGAGCTGTCGACGCGCGCGCAACTGCTCCCCGGTGTGCAATGGGAGATGGCTGCCAGCACGCTCGAAGCGCGCTACAAAGACGGCTTCAAAACCTGTGGCGCACCACCTTGCACCGTGCCTTCTGTTCTCGTCGCAGCAGGCAACCGCTTGCCCGGCGTACCCGACCGCGCCGCATGGACGGAGTTGAAATGGACGCACCCGAGCGGCGTGTATGCAGCTGCTGAACTGAAATATCAAGGCCGCATTTTCGCCAACGACGTTGGTACGGAATGGGCCGAGGCCGTGACTTTGCTAGGCGCACGCATCGGCGTTACGCAGCAACGGCGCGGCGCAAAGTGGAGCGTGTTTTTGCGCGGCGATAACCTAAGCGGCAAGACCTACGCAGGCACCGTGATCGTGAATGAAGCGAATCGTCGCTACTACGAGCCAGCGGCGGGACGGACGTGGTTGGCGGGGGCGAGTGTGGCGATAACTTGGTGAATGCCGTAGCCCGGAAGGAGCGAAGCGTATTCCGGGAGCGTTTCGATTCAGTGGTTTTCGACGGTTGATCTATGTTGCAATCGGTTTGTACACCGCAGCGTGAACCAAATTTGGCCTCTGCGTTGCCACGTGTTTCCCGGAATACGCCTTGCTCGTTCCGGGTTACGGTGTTGGTTATCTTGCTCTTGAAATGGATATCCGTATTTAAGTGTGATGGTTGTTCGCATTGGCCACCAGTAGTGAAAGTTTCGAAAATTACTGATTAGCTCTGCGCTGAAAGCGTTATTTAACGTGGGCCTGATGGCTATTTATGCCAGTAGTCGACTTTACGCAGATAGGCGGATTCTCAATCGAAGTGCACGACGGCGGGGTGCAGTTGAGATAGTAGCTCT
>ENA-OBLH01000380-OBLH01000380.1-metagenomes-genome-assembly--contig:-NODE-380-length-15194-cov-4.83526_pt1 | contig 15194 bp, 11 predicted proteins | sample MGYA00153382_OBLH01 | MGnify analysis MGYA00153382
TCTCAACTGCACCCCGCCGTCGTGCACTTCGATTGAGAATCCGCCAAACGGGTACAAGTCAATAAATTGCGTATTTAGGGTCTAAGCCCATATTAAATAAGGCTTACATGAAAAAGCTGATGACCCGTGTGACAATCTTCATATGACCCTTCGCCTGCGCCAAAGCCTGCCCTGGATCGCCGCATGGCTGGCGTTCGCCTTGATTGGCGCAGCGTGGCTGGCGCGTAGCGAACTCGCCAATGTGCGCGAATCGTTCGAGGTCGATGCGCGCATCATGCATCGCCTGCTGAGCCAGCGAGCGTCGCAGCACGACGCGGTGCTCGCCACGCTCGGATTGCTGCAATCGCGCAGCACCGATGCGGAACGCGAGCGCCGCTTGTCGTCGGTGTATCCGCAAGTCATCGCGGTGGAAAAGCACGCGCCGGGCACGCCGTGGCCAAGCAACGCCACAGCACTCAATACAGCGGAAGAAACATCGCGCAGCGCGTCGCGCCCCGCGCTCGGCCCGGTTGATTTTCAGCAGGGCCGTTACTGGCTGGTGCTCGCCTCCACGCCCAACAGCTACGCGCTGCAAATCGACGCCCACGCGATGGTGCCGTGGAGCGAATGGCCGTTCTCAAATCAGGGCCGCGACAGCGCCGTGCGCGTCACGCTCGACCACGCCGGGCAATCGTTGCCGCTGCAAGCTGGACAGCTATTTGAAGCGCGTTGGCGCTTCGACTTTCGCAAACGTCTGGCAACCGAGAGTCAGCCGTTCGACGTGGTCGTCACGCGCTGCGTGAGCTGGAGTGAGCTGCCGTGGCGGTGGATGATCGTGTGGGTGCTTGGCACGGCAGCGCTGCTCGCCGCACTCGCCACACTCATGCACCAGCGTCGTGAACGTGCGCGTGCGCAGGAGCTGCTGCGGCTCGGGCAGGTCGCGCGGCTCAACACGCTCGGCGAACTCGCCGCAGGCATGGCGCACGAACTCAATCAACCACTCACGGCCGTGCTCGCCAACACCCAGGCGGCAATGCGACTGCTCAAGGAGTCGCCACCCGAAATCGACACCGCACAAACCGCCATGCAACGTGCCAGCGAGCAGGCGCGCCGCGCCTCCGACGTGCTCACGCGCCTGCGCCGCACGGTCGAGCGCCCTGACACGCAGGCCGAGCGCGTTCGCGTGCGCCTGACCGAGGCCGTGCGTGACGCGCTGTATCTGCTGGAGCCGCAATGTCGCGAGCATCGCGTGACCACCGAAATTTTGAGTGACCGCGACGTTGAAGTGCTGGCCGACCCCGTCGCGCTGGTGCAAATCATCCACAATCTCGTGACTAACGCACTGCATGCGCTCGATCAAATGGACGCCCGCGAACGACGCCTCACGTTCACCATTTCGCAAACCGAAACGTACGGCGAACTGCGCATCTCGGACAACGGGCCAGGCATCGCGCCCGACGCGTTGCCGCGACTGTTCGAGCCCTTCTTCTCAACACGCAGCGACGCCGGTGGGCTGGGCCTCGGCCTGAGCGTGTGCGAATCGCTGGTGTCCAACATGGACGGCCACATCACCGCGCAGAACCGCTCGCCACGCGGCGCGGAGTTCATCGTCACATTACCGCTCGCCACGCCCTCCGTTCGTGGTGAGCCTGTCGAACCATGAACACCGCTCAATCACTCTCGCCGCTGATCCACCTCATCGACGACGACGCAGCCGTGCGCGACGGCCTCGCGCTGCTCATCAGCACCGTCGGCCTGCGCGTGCAAACCTGGGCCGCACCCGACGCCTTCATGCGCGACTTCGACCGCGCAAGCATCGGCGCCATCGTGCTTGATGTGCGCATGCCCGGCATCAGCGGCCTCACCGTGCTCGACACGCTGGTGCGCGAAGGTGTAGACCAACCCATCATCATGCTCACCGGACACGGCACGGTCGAAATGTGCCGCCGTGCATTCAAATCCGGTGCTGCAGAATTCCTCGAAAAGCCGGTCGACGACGAAGCGCTGCTTGAGGCCCTGCAAAACGCCGTGCGCCAACACGTACGCTCGCGCGAGCGCAACAACGCCGACCGCGAATCCCGCGACCGCTACGCCCTGCTGTCAGAAAGAGAACGCGAAGTGCTCGGCCTCATCGTAGCGGGCCTCACCAACAAAGAAATCGGTCGCGCCCTCACGCTGTCACCCCGCACAGTCGAAACGCATCGCGCGAATTTGTTCGCGAAACTGGAAGTGGAATCGCTAGCAGTTTTGATTCGGCGGTTTGCGGGGTTGGTGGAAGCTGGATAGATATTCAGGTAATAGAATTGTACTAATTGCCCATTCTTTACGCGGCCAGCACATTGAACATCAACACACAGCATCGTGAACCTCACATCTAAGCAGCTTGACTTTGATCTCTACGGAGAGATGAGTGTGCCGCATTCGGCCACAGTGGCTGCTGCGATTGAGAAGTTGTCCGCGTCGACAGGAACTGAATCTCGCGGCGCCGTTTTTACTCGGCCAGAGGTGGTTGATTTCATTCTGGATTTGGCTGGGTATACCGAGGATCAACCGCTGCATGAAAAGCGGCTTTTAGAACCCTCGTTTGGCGGCGGCGACTTCCTGTTGCCTGCGGTTAACAGGCTTGTGACCGCGTGGCGAGCGGCGAATCGGGACGGTTCAGCGCTTGATGACTTGAGTGATGCGCTGCGGGCCGTCGAACTGCACCGGGAGACGTTTCAATCCACGCATGCTGCGGTCGTTTCTTTGCTCAAAAGCGAGGGGCTGACCGCTGCAATTGCAACCACGCTTGCAGATCGCTGGCTTTCACAGGGGGACTTTCTGCTTGCTCCGCTCGTCGGTCAGTTCGACTTCGTTGTCGGCAATCCGCCGTATGTGCGTCAAGAGTTGATTCCTGCGCCACTGCTTGCCGAATATCGCGCTCGTTATGCAACGATGTATGACCGCGCCGATATCTACATTCCGTTCATCGAGCGGTCACTTTCGGTTCTATCGAAGGGTGGCAATCTGGGTTTTATATGCGCAGATCGCTGGATGAAGAACCGATATGGCGGACCGCTTCGCGAACTCGTCGCCGACCAGTTCCACCTGAAAATCTACGTCGATATGGTGGACACGCGCGCATTTCATTCGGACGTGATTGCGTATCCGGCGATCACGGTCATCAGCCGGGAAACACCGGGCGCGACACGCATTGCGCATCGTCCGGCCCTTGACCGCGCGACGTTGGCGACGCTGGCGAATGCGCTGCGCGAACCTAAGCTTGCTCAGGATGACGGGGCGATTCGCGAACTGGCTTGCGTGCCGAATGGGGCCGAGCCGTGGTTGCTTGAATCGTCCGATCAGATGGCGCTAATTCGCCGCTTGGAAACGACGTTTCCGACGCTGGAACAGGTCGGCTGCAAGGTGGGCATTGGCGTCGCGACGGGCGCGGACAAGGCATACATCGGCGACTTTGAAGCGCTTGACGTGGAGCCAGATCGCAAGCTGCCACTGGTTACGACGAAAGACATTGCGTCAGGCGAAGTGCAGTGGCGTGGTCAGGGCGTGGTCAATCCCTTTGCCGATGACGGGAGCCTTGTCGATCTGCGCGACTATCCGCGTTTGCAGCGCCATTTGCAGGCGCATCGAGAGGTCGTCATGGGCCGTCACTGTGCGCAGAAAATACCGGCAAACTGGTATCGCACGATTGATCGGATTACGCCGTCGCTCGCGGCAAGGCCGAAGCTGTTGATCCCGGACATCAAGGGCGAGGCGCATGTTGTGTTTGAGAGCGGCGCGCTTTCACTTTATCCGCATCACAACCTTTACTACGTCGTCTCCGATGATTGGGATTTGCGCGCGTTGCAGGCGGTGATGCTCTCGTCGCTGACGCGTCTATTTGTGGCGACCTATTCGACAAAAATGCGCGGCGGATTCTTACGGTTTCAGGCGCAATACCTGCGTCGTATTCGTCTTCCGCGCTGGGCAGATGTGTCTGAGGCGTTGCGAAAGGAATTGTCGGATGCGGCGATCAAGCGTGACTTGCAGGCGTGCAATCGCGCCGCGTTCAAGTTGTACGGTCTGAGTCAAGACGAACGATCCGTGGTTGGCGGCAATGGGGAATAGGGAATAAATGGCGCTTGATCTGGTTGACTACGAGAAAAAGGCTCATGACGCGGTGAAAGCGTTTTGGGGGAACCGGCAGGGCGCTCGACAAAAGCAGATTGAGTCGGGCAAAGCGGATCAGGGCGAACGCGCGGGCGTGACCGCAGGCAAGAACATGAATGGCTTTTTGGCCTTGGTGCTTGACGTTGTTCGAGCCAACGGATTGGCTCACGCTGAAATTCACCAGAAGCGGACGATGTTGACACTGCCCGGCTATTTTCGCCCCACAAAACTTTGGGATATTTTGGTCGTTCACAGGAGCGAGCTAGTCGCTGCCATTGAGTTGAAGAGCCAGGTAGGTTTGTTCGGAAATAACTTTAACAATCGCACCGAAGAAGCGGTTGGCACGGCGCACGATTTGTGGACTGCGTATCGCGAAGAAGCGTTCGGCAAACAGCCGCGCCCGTTTGTTGGATGGTTGATGCTGGTCGAGGATGCGCCGAAGTCCCGAGCCACGGTCAAGGATTCTTCGCCGCATTTTCCTGTGCTTGAAGCGTTCAAAGGCGCGTCGTACCTCAAGCGTTACGACCTACTTTGTCAAAAATTGGTGCAAGAGCAACTCTACACAACCGCCGCACTCATTACGTCACCACGCAGCGCCGCCGAGACCGGCGAATTTGCGGAGATGTCCGCGATGACTGGACTCAAGACGTTTGTGACGGCTTTAGCGGGGCACGTCGCGGCGACGGCGGCGCGATTGGGCTGACAGCCCACCCGTGCTATCGTCTATCCCCCGAAACGCACCAACGCCGCACCGGTTGCTTTTGATCCCCGGCACGCGGACACAAGGAGAACACCATGCCTGGACTGCTTCCTACTGTTGACCCTGATGGGTTGCTTGAATTTTCTGTTGTGTATACCGACCGTGCTTTGAACCATATGTCGAAGCGGTTTGGTGGTGTGATGCGGGAGATTTCGCGCATGCTGAAGACTGTGTATCACGCAAAGTCCACGGTGCTGGTGCCGGGTAGTGGCACGTTTGGCATGGAGGCTGTGGCGCGGCAGTTTGCGGGCGGCAAACATGTGCTGGTGATCCGCAACGGCTGGTTCAGTTATCGCTGGACGCAGATTTTTGATATGGGCGGCATTCCGGCTTCACACACGGTGATGAAAGCGCGGCGCACCGGCACTAGCAAGCAGTCGCCGTGGACACCTGCGCCGATTGCGGAAGTGGTCGCGACGATTGCAGCCGAGAAGCCTGCCGTGGTGTTTGCGCCGCACGTGGAAACAGCCGCCGGAATGATTTTGCCGGACGATTATTTGCGTGCGGTGGCCGACGCGGTGCATGCCGTGGGTGGCTTGTTTGTGCTCGATTGCATTGCCTCGGGCGCGATGTGGGTGGACATGGCAGCGACCGGTGTGGACGTGCTGGTGAGCGCGCCGCAAAAGGGCTGGAGCAGCTCGCCGTGCTGCGCGATGGTGATGCTCTCGGAGCGTGCGCGCGCCGCGATTGACGGCACCACGAGCACGAGCTTTTCGGTTGATCTGAAAAAATGGATGCAGATCATGGAGACGTACGAAAACGGTGGCCACGCGTATCACGCAACGATGCCGACCGATGCGTTGACGCGTCTCGCCGAGGTGATGCTGGAGACGGAAGCATACGGCTTTGAGCGCGTGAAGCAAGAGCAGCAGTTGCTCGGCACCAAGGTGCGCGCGCTGTTCGAAAGCCGTGGCATTCCGAGCGTGGCGGCGGAGGGTTTCAAGGCACCGGGTGTGGTCGTAAGCTACACGGAAGATGCCGAGCTGCAATCGAGCAAGAAGTTTCTCGCCGAAGGCTTGCAGACGGCGGCGGGTGTTCCGTTGCAATGCGATGAGCCCGCCGATTTCGCGACCTTCCGCATCGGCTTGTTCGGGCTGGAAAAGTGGCACAACGTGGATCGCACCGTGGCGCAATTGTCGGCAGCGCTGGATCGCGTGGGCGTCAAGGGTACGGTGCGTGCTTCTGCCAAGCAGGCCGAGGCGGCTGTCGCTTAGTCGCGGCGCGCGGCCTCTCGCGGGAGGCCGCTACTCTTTCACCGAACCGGTCATGCCGGACACGTAGTACTCGACGAAAAACGAGTAGATGAAGGCAACCGGGAGCGAGCCGAACAGCGCTCCGGCCATCAGTGAACCCCAGTGATAGACGTCACCTTCAACCAGTTCGGTCACCACCCCCACCGGCAGCGTTTTTAGCTCTGACGACGAGACAAACGTCAATGCATAGATGAACTCATTCCACGATAACGTGAACGCGAAGATGCCTGCCGAAATTAGCCCAGGTACTGCGAGCGGCAACACAATTTTGGTGAGAATCTGCCAGCGACTGGCACCGTCGATCAGCGCACATTCTTCAAGCTCGAACGGAATCGAGCGGAAATAGCCCATCAACAGCCAGGTGCAGAACGGGATCAGAAATGTTGGGTAGGTGAGTATGAGCGCCAGCCGTGTGTCGAACAATCCAAGCTGAAACACGACAGACGCCAGCGGAATGAACAGGATCGACGGTGGCACGAGGTACGCGAGGAAGATCGCCAACCCCACCTGTTTCGCACCGGAAAAACGCAAGCGCTCAATCGCATAGGCTGCGAGCACTGAAGCCGCCAGCGAGAAAAAAGTAGCGCTGACCGAGACCAGTAGCGTGTTCCACATCCACTCCGGATACGCGGTGTCGAACAGCAACTTTTTCACATGATCGAGCGTGGGCGAGTTGACCCAGAACGGATTGCCATCCCGCGACAGCAACTCGTTGTTCGGTTTGAACGCCGTGATCGCCATCCAGTAGAACGGAAACAACAGCACGAAAACAAATGCCGCGAGTGGAAGATATCCGCTGATCAGCTTCCTCGGCGTCGATTCGAGGAAGGTCATGCCCGCCGTGTCGGTGGTCGTGTCGCGACTCATTTGTCTCCGCCTCCTTGTTGCCAGACGCGGCGCTGCAAGCCGAAATAGCTGAACATGATGGCCGCCAGCAGGAACGGCACCATCGCAATCGAAATCGCAGCACCCTCGCCCAGCGCGCCGCCAGAAATCGCGCGCTGGAACGACAGCGTTGCCATCAGGTGTGTTGCGTTCAATGGGCCACCGCGCGTGATCACATAGATCAACTGGAAGTCGGTGAAGGTGAACAACACCGAAAAGGTCATGACCACTGCGATGATCGGCGTCAGCAGCGGCAAGGTGACATAGCGAAATTGTTGCCAGGGCGTCGCGCCGTCAATGGCGGAGGCCTCATAGTAAGAAGGCGAGATGGTTTGTAATCCAGCCAGCAATGTGATGGCTACAAACGGCACCCCGCGCCACACATTGGCCGCAATCACCGAGAAGCGCGCGTTCCAGGGGCTGCCGAGAAAATCGATGTACGTGTCGATAATGCCGAACTTCACCAGCACCCAGCTGATGATCGAGAACTGCGCATCGAAAATCCACCAGAAAGCGATGGCCGACAGCGCGGTTGGCACGATGTAGGGCAGCAAAATCACCGCGCGGAAGAAGGTTTTGAAGCGCAGACTGCGATTGAGCAGAAGCGCAAGCCAGAGGCCCAGAAAAAACTTCAGAACGCTGGCAATCGTGGTGTAGAAAAGTGTGTTGAACAGTGCCAGTTGCGTGACGCTGTCGGTGGCGATGAACAGGTAGTTATCGAGCCCGACCCATTCGCCCGCCCGGCCGACCTTGGCGTCAGTGAAGCCAAGCCAGACGCCCAGCCCCAACGGATAAGTGAGAAACAGCAGCAGCAACAGCGCTGCGGGCAACATGAAAATGAGCCCGAGCGCATTGCGGCTGTTCTGGAATCTGTCAAACATGATGCGGTGATGTGGTGACCAAATGTGGCGTGTGTAGGTGCGGCCCTGGCCGCGACCCGGTGTACGCTCGTAGAAGCGCGTGGAAGCGTTTTTCGCGCCCAGGGGCGCTCCTACAGGGCAAGGCTGAGGTCAGACCTTGTAATACCGCTCGGCGCGTTTCTGCGCACGTTCGGCCGCTTCTTTTGGCGTCTTCGATCCGCTGGCCGCTTCGGCCACCATGTTGACCACGATGAAGTCAGCGGCCGCTCCAGCAGAGGCGTAACCGAGCTTGCCAGCGTAGCCCGCAGGACGCAGATTTTTCACGCAGTCGCGGTACGGTGTGTGCTTCGGATCCGACGTCCAGATCGCAGCCTTGGCATACTCCGCGAGCGGCGGTGCGATGTAGCCGCCAGAAGCCGTCAGCCATGGGTCAAACTGCTCCTGCTCCATCATGAAGCGCAGGAATTCCTTCGCCGCATTGGGGTACTTGGTGTACTTCATGATCATTTGGTTGAAGAACAGATGCGACTCGGTGGGCACCCCAACCGGACCAATCGGGTACTGCGCGTGATGCACGTCTTCCCTGAGATCACGCACCTTCTGATCGGTCGAGGTTTTGGTGGCGTAGTAGATCGAGATGCCGTTGTTGGTAAGGCTGATCTGGCTATCGAGGAATGCCTTGTTGTTGTTCGGATCGAGCCACGACAGGGTTCCCTGCGGGAAGGTCACGTACATCTCTTTGGCGTATTCCAGCGCCTTGACCGTCTCTGCGCTGTCAATAATCACCTTATTGTTCTTGTCGACCAGCTGGCCACCGTGCGACCAGATCAACCAGTTGGTCCACAGGCCATCGCCGGTGGCGTTACCGAGCGCAAAGCCGGGCGGTGTGTTCTTCTCTTTGAGCGCCTTGAGCAGCTTCAGAAAGTTCGTCGTGTCTTTCGGGAAGGCGTCAAAACCAGCCGCCTTGACGTGACTCTGGCGATAGACCAGCATCGCGCCGGCCGCACCGAGCGCGATGCCAATCCACTTTTTGCCATCGGGGCGCAGATAGGCTTCGCAGGCTGGATACCAGCCACCATACTTCTTGCCCAGATACGTGGCGAGATCAGTCACGTCAAGCAGCTTCTCGGGGTAGAGATTGGCGTCATCATTGGTCGACAGAATGATGTCCGGGCCTGCGCCGGTGTTCGCCGCGACCGCTGCTTTGGGCCGCACGTCCTCCCAGCCTTCGTTGTCAACGCGCACTTCGATGCCCGTCTTCTCGGTGAATTTTCTGACGTTGATCATGTAGGCGTCGATGTCGCCCTGCACAAAGCGACTCCAGCGCAGCACGCGCAGTTTGGCCCCTTTTTCCGGCTTGAACGTCATCGGCTGCGCGTTAATAAACGGCGACCAGACAACGCTGCCTGCGCCCACCGTGGCCGCTGCAGCTACACCCGCAGAATTCGCCAGAAACTTGCGGCGATTAAATTCACTCATCGATGCCTCCTTATGTTTTTGAACAGTTACTACACGTAAATCAGTGGTTGTGGGTCAAGTAATGCGTGCATAGCAGCGCCTGCGCTGCAATGCTTCGGACGTCATAAAATCAGGCGGCGAGCCGCTCTCCGGTATCAGCGTGAAACAAGTGTGCGCACTTCAGATCGGGTTGCAGATGAATCATGCTGCCCGGCGCGAAATCATGCCGCTCACGGAACACGGCTGACAGCTCCACGCCCTCGTGTCGGCACGCTACAAACGTATCCATACCCGACGGCTCCATCACCACCACACGCGACGGAATGCCATGTGCCGCGCCTTCCGGTACCAATGTGAGGTGTTCGGGCCGCGTACCAAAAATCACCGGTTGACCGTCAACACCCGCAGTCTGCGGTGGCGCGTCAAGCTGCGTGCCATCTTTAAGTTCAACGCGCAAACTGTCCGCGCTGCGGCGCAGCGTGCCCGGTAAAAAATTCATCGATGGCGAGCCAATAAACCCCGCGACAAACTGGTTCGTCGGATGGTCGTAGAGCTCAAGCGGGCTCCCGGTCTGCTCGATGCGACCGTCGCGCATAACGACAATCTGGTCACCCATCGTCATCGCCTCGATCTGGTCATGCGTGACATAAATCGAGGTGGTTTTCAGGCGCTGATGCAGCTCCTTGATTTCGCTGCGCATCGCCACCCGCAGCTTGGCATCAAGGTTCGACAGCGGCTCGTCAAACAAAAACACTTGCGGATCGCGAACGATGGCGCGGCCCATCGCCACGCGCTGGCGCTGCCCCCCCGAGAGCTGGCGCGGGTAGCGATCCAACAGCGCACCGAGCGCGAGAATTTCTGCAGCACGACCGACTTTGGCGTCAATCGTCGCCTGATCCTGTTTGGCCAACATCAACGCAAACGCCATGTTGTCGCGCACCGTCATGTGCGGATACAGCGCGTAGTTCTGAAACACCATCGCGATATCGCGCTCTTTCGGCGGCAGATCGTTGACGCGTTTATCGCCGATGCGAATCTCGCCGCCGGAGATTTCCTCTAACCCCGCAATCATGCGCAGTAGTGTCGATTTGCCGCAGCCCGACGGCCCCACCAACACGGTAAACGTGCCGTCGGCGATGTCGATGTCGACGCCGTGAAGAATGTCGGTTGCGCCGAATTTTTTCTTTACACCCTGGATGGTCACGCTAGCCATAGACTCACTTTAGAACAATCGCAGTTACACAGTTGCAGCAGGCTTGCTGTATATGACAGTCCAAGGATCGTGTCAACCGGATAGTCCGAGGATTGCATCATGTCGCCTGTCTGGTCGCCAGCAGCGGCTCGTGTCGGACGAGCGCGACCGGAGTGAGATCACCGGAACTCAAGCGCACTGAGTAGCGCGTGTTGGATGCGTATAGCTTTTGTAGCGAAGCGTTTATTAATAAGGGCAAAAGCGCAAGAAACGCCACAAGTCGACATGGCGTATTTATGGATTTTAGCCCATGAAAAATCAGCTTTTCAGCGAAAAGCTGCTGCGGATGCGGGGCCGGTTAAAAGCCCAGTTTTTCGCCCGCTCCCAACAAGGTCGCCACGCCCAGCGCCAAAAAAATTAGCGCCGCGATGCTGTGAACCAACCGTACCGGAATGCGATTGGCGATTTTGCTGCCCAGGAAAACGGCGGGCACGTTGGCGATCATCATGCCGAGCGTGGTGCCCGCGACCACTGCGTAAAACGCATTGAACTGCGCCGCGAGCGCGACGGTTGCGATCTGCGTTTTGTCACCCATCTCCGCCAGAAAAAACGCCACGACCGTGGTGCCGAAAACGCCGTAGCGCGAGCGGTTTGCGCCTGCTGCATCATCCTCGTCAAACTTGTCCGGAATCAGCGTCCACGCCGCCATCGCGATGAACCCGAGCCCCAACACCCAGCGCATCACGCCCGGGCCGACGGTGGCCATGATCCACGCCCCGAGCGCGCCGGCACCGGCGTGGTTGAGCGCGGTCGCGACGAAAATGCCCGCGACGATGGGCCACGGTTTGCGAAATTTCGCAGCGAGGATGAAGGCGAGCAGTTGCGTTTTGTCGCCGATTTCGGCGAGGGCAACGACGCCCGTTGAAATTAAAAAAGCTTCCATGTGCCCATTGTCGCGCTCGCTGCTGACGGCACGCTGATGTAAATCACATATGCATAGGAAACCAGATAAACAATGTGGATGGGTCGTTGTCGGGCGTTTGTCACGACACTGGCAGGTGCTCGGCGTACACTTTTCCGATGACCTCTGCGAACATCGATCCCACTCCGCCCCCCAACGACATCGCGGTGCGCCGCTTCCACCAGATTTTGCTGTGGCCGCTGCGCCTGATGCGACCGCGCGATCAGTCGGGCGCGGCGCAGAAGCCGTGGCAGGTGTTGCGCGACATGGGCGCGGCCTCGCCGTGGCGCGAGGTGGTCAAGGAATACACCGGTGATCGTGAGCATTTTCACGAGCGACACTACAACGAGTTCGTCACATTTCTGCCCTATGTGCAGCGTTTTTTGTACGGCGAGCCGCGCCGCAAAAGCCCGAGTGGAACGGAGACGAGTGGTGGCACCGAGCGCGCGGATCGGTCGTTGGGTTCACCGATGCGGGTGTTCCGCCGCGAGGATATCGCGCAGGTGCGGGTGGTCACGCAACCGGGGCTCGCCCCGATTGTGCTCGATATCAAGCACGTTGATCTGTACTTTTTCTACGACGTTGACCTCGTGCTGCTAAACGTTGAGGTCAGCGCCAACGACCTGACGCTTACGCAAGCGCAGGAGCTGCTGTACCGCTTCGGACGGGGTTATCCGTCAGGTTGGGATGCGAAGGGCGAGGCGCTGCATTGTTTGTCGAGCGCTGAATGGCTCAATGCGGCTGGCGAGGTGCTGGCCCGCTCCGACGCGCAGCAGCGCGATGTGTTCCTGCAGCACGTCAGCGAGCACCGCGCACCGCGTACGGCGGCCCATTGGGCGTTCATGCTGCAACCGCTGGTGGGTGACCACTCGGGGGAGGCGGGCGCGCTGCGCTATCGCCAGATTGAGTATTACCGCATGCCGGTCATGGGTTATCTCAGCGTAGATGAGCCGCGAGCGATTTCGCGCAACGACTTCATTCGGCTCGGGCTTGGTACAGGTGCGGGCAAAGTAGCGCCGGCGTCTGGTACCTGCGCCATGCCGTTCGCTGCGGACTATCTGGCCGACTTTGAGAAGCGACATTGTTACGACCGATTCTGGACCGACGAAGGTGCTGCGCCCAACACGCGGTATTTGTGTAGCGGTCACGCCATGATCGTCGTCGGCGACGCGCAGGCGAATTTTTATGGCTGTGGAGATCGCGGCGTTCTGGCGCAGTTTCGTCATCAACACTTCTTGCTGTTCATGATTGCGCATTTTCAAAAGGCCGCGCTGCTGATGTACTCCGACCGTCTGGTTGAAGCACTCAAGCGCCTTGAAGTCGACAACACCAACAGCGTGCGCCGCTTCAAGCGCGAGATTCGCGCGAGCTTTGAAGGCTTTCTGCGCTTCACCCATCGCTATTGGTTTCACGAGGTCGCCGAGCAGGCGCAGGCGCGCGCGCTGTTTCAGCTCACCGCCACGCACCTTGAACTCGACCCGCTGTACGCCGAGGTCAAAGAACGCATGCACGACATGAATCAGTATCTGGATGCAGACAGCCTGCGTCGTCAGGCCAACACCGTGGTTCGCCTGACGGTGGTCACGATTTTTGGTTTGATCGGCACCATCACCACAGGCTTTTTGGGCATGAACCTGATCGCCGAGGCCGACGCGTCCTGGCCGCGAAAAATCGCGCTCGCGGCGCTGGTGTTTATTCCCACCATCGCGCTGACGATGTACACCATGTCTAAATCCAAACGGCTGTCGGACTTTCTCGACGCGCTGTCCGACGAACGCTTGTCGGTGTGGAAAAAGTTCAAGGCCTTCGCACGGGTCTGGGCGAAGTAGCGCCGCGCGCGGCAGTTATGCCGAATCCGCAACTGGCGGATTGTCACAAATGGTCGTCAGCCCCGTAAAATCATCGGTTGGGCTCGCCGTGCGTGATAAGCATATGGTCACGGTGGGCCAGCATTCACTCCAAAAAATTCTGAAACACCATGAAACTCGCAGACATCCGGGAAAAGTTCTTAAGCTTCTTCGAATCCAAGGGCCACACGCGCGTCGCCTCGTCGCCGCTGTTCATCGCGAGTGATCCGACGCTGATGTTCGTCAACTCCGGCATGGTGCAGTTCAAGGATGTGTTCACCGGGGCGGACAAGCGCTCGTACGTACGAGCCACCAGCGCTCAGCGGAGCGTACGCGCCGGTGGCAAACACAACGATCTGGAAAACGTCGGCTACACCGCACGCCACCACACGTTTTTCGAGATGCTCGGCAACTTCTCGTTCGGCGACTATTTCAAGACGGAAGCCATCAAATACGCATGGGAATTGCTGACCGTTACCTACGGCCTGCCGAAAGAAAAATTGCTGGTCACAGTGTATGCCGATGACGACGAAGCGTTCGGCATTTGGCGGGACGTTATCGGCGTGCCGGAAGATCGCATCGTGCGCATCGGCGACAACAAGGGCGGGCGCTACGCATCCGACAATTTCTGGATGATGGGCGACATCGGCCCTTGTGGCCCATGCTCGGAAATCTTCTACGACCACGGCGCGCACATTGCCGGTGGTCCACCGGGTTCGCCCGATGAAGACGGTGACCGCTTCATCGAAATCTGGAACCTCGTCTTCATGCAGTTCAACCGCGAGGTCAAGGACGGCCCGATGTTGCCGCTGCCGAAACCCTGTGTCGACACCGGCATGGGCATGGAGCGCCTGGCCGCCATCCTGCAAAACGTACACTCGAATTACGAAATCGATTTGTTCGTTGCGCTGATCAACGCCGCGTCACGCGAAACCGGCTGCTCCGATCTCGCGAACCCCAGCCTGCGTGTGATCGCCGATCACATCCGCGCCTGCGCATTCCTCATCACCGACGGCGTGATCCCGAGCAACGAAGGCCGCGGTTACGTGCTGCGCCGGATCATCCGCCGCGCGCTGCGTCACGGCTACAAGCTCGGCCAGACGAAACCGTTTTTCTACAAGCTAGTGGCAGAGCTTGATGTGCAGATGGGTGATGCGTACCCCGAGTTGCGCGCCGCGAAAGATCGCGTTGCCGAGACGCTGCATTCTGAGGAGATTCGTTTCGGCGAAACGCTGGTTTATGGCATGGCGATTCTCGAAAAAGCGCTTGCTGATGGCGCGAAAACGCTGGACGGTGCGATTGCGTTCCAGCTCTATGACACGTTCGGTTTTCCGCTCGATCTCACCGCCGACGTCTGCCGCGAACGCGGCGTCACGGTCGACGAAGCAGGCTTCGAAACCGCGATGGAAAAGCAGCGCACGACGGCGCGCGCTGCGGGCAAATTCAAGGCCGACGCGGTGCTCTCCTATGACGGGCCGAAGACCGCATTCCGCGGCTACGAATCGTTGTCAGAAGAGGGCCGCGTCATCGCTCTGTACAAGGACGGCGCGCGTGTTGAATTGCTGGTCACGGGCGACAGTGGCATCGTCGTGCTCGACCGCACGCCGTTCTACGCCGAGTCCGGCGGCCAGGTCGGCGACAAGGGCGAGCTCAGCAAATCCGGCGTTTGCCTGACATTGTTCACAGTGGAAGACACGCTCAAAGTGCAACCCGACGTGTTTGGCCATCATGGCAGCGTGCAAAACGGCGAACTGCGTGTGGGCGACACGGTTGCCGCACAGGTGGATTTCAAGGCTCGCGCCCGCACCATCCGCAACCACTCGGTCACGCACTTGATGCACAAGGCGCTG
>ENA-OBLH01000381-OBLH01000381.1-metagenomes-genome-assembly--contig:-NODE-381-length-15132-cov-15.8443_pt1 | contig 15132 bp, 12 predicted proteins | sample MGYA00153382_OBLH01 | MGnify analysis MGYA00153382
TGATTCTCTTATAACGAATCACACCCCAATTCTGCGTCTCCCTTTCGTAAAGGTGATGGTATATAAATTATAGATATGAAAAAGCATTTAAATGATTACTAGTTAAGCACGATCTACCCGTTTCAATATCTGTTCTCCTGGATTTACTTGACATACTCTAGCTACATCATTACCTTTATTAGAGAATGTGGATGTGGGTGTTTTAGCTATTGAACTTTCGATTGGATCTCTTACCTTTAAGATGTTGAGGTAGGTCGAAGTCTTCCCATTGCGAATCCCCCCAACATAGAGGCATACACACTTTTTTGATTCTTTTGAAGATACCAATTTACTCATAAATGTCTGAGAATTAATCTTTTTTAGCTCATCAGGCTTACCTCTGAGTAGTCCCTTCCAATCAAGGTTTGTCAAAACAGAGACATCAGAATCCTGAACCTCGCCATTATTAATTACTCCTGTTTCTGGTAAAGCATCAGTATAGACTGTTGTCATAACTTTAGAACTTTTTGATAAGCCTGACTGTGAAGTAAGATAATCTTCAATAATTTTTTTTTCGTAGGAGACAGTTCCAAAGCCAGTTACTCGAACCTGAATCCAACCTTCATATTGGAGGTATTGGGGACTGATCATCATCATTACTATTGTATATAAAGTTAAGAAATGGCTTGCTATATTGGTAGAGACTAGTCCAATAGTAAAAGCGAAAACTGGGAGCTTCTTTAAAGGCTGCCAAAAAATGAGAATAGTATTGAATATCTTTTGCATATTAAGTAGATTCCTTGAAGAAATTAGAGGTTTTATGAAAAAAAATAAAGCCATTACTGAGAAAGCTTAACTGATTCGATTCTCTAAATCAATCCAAAAACAAGCTTTGTCTACTGTTCTTTTTTTACTTATGACAGTTAGATTTTTCCTAGTAATTTAAAATTTTAATTAATAAAACAAAAGTACTAAAATTGCCACTTTCCATTATTTAAAAACGATAGTAATCTCATGAGTGAATGGGATTGACATGCTACACTTTCCATTATTTAAAAACGATAGTAATCTCATGAGTGAATGGGCTTGACATCCTATTGGAAATAATGTTAACGTCCTTACCTGTATAATTACAATAGAATTTTCTAGCCTAAAAGCTTACTTCAATTCACTGTAATAAATATCAATTTTTGTAACAAGGCTTACTTATTTAGCAAGAGCCTCAGATACCATAGATTCAACATCACTTATTTGGATTGCTTGTGATGTTCTGTTTGCATCTTTGTTCTATTGACATTGAAAAATCAGGAACCAGCGTCTATGACTACAACATTTGACCACGATGATTCGATTCAGTCCATCGCCCAAATTCTGCCCAAAGATTTCGATTTAATTCAACAGTTTGAGAAAACATTAGCAAAAGTTGTCGCGAAGCTTAACAATAAAGGTATTAAGTCTATTTTCAATGATTTACCAATATTGCGGAACTCTCTTTATGTCATCGTGGCAATAGCTGGTATAAATTATTGTCATTACATTCAGCAAAAGTCTCGGAAGAAACAAGACAATTATACTAATAAAAAAATTATCAAAGCGAAGCTTTTGATTGCCTGTCTGGGATTGTCGGATATGATATTAGATACTTCTGATACAGACCTTTTCAATCTGATAAAAGTAGGTATGTCTGAAAAGATGGAAAAAGTTGCGCTTAGAAAGGGAGTACCTCAATTAGAAGATAAAAATTGGTCATTTGGAACTTTTAAAATTTTAACTGGCTATGACAAGAGTTTTATCAAGGCTCTTAGCAAGGCTAATAGTTATGAAGATATCTTGGCAAAGAAGATTATCGAGCAATCTCGTCTATTTACTGAAGATAATCGGTATTCTTATGTAGAGGACTCTTGTATGAAGTATATTACTGCCTTTATGCCGTACGCAAAATCTTTAGAAACAGAATTCTATACGATTGGGAATGAGCGTAATCAACTAATCATTTTAAAGAGATCTTATCCTCATCTACCAACTGATAAAAAGCTCGGTACTATTTGTAGCGCATTTGAATTGAGTCTAGTTCCGACGGAGAAACTATTGAATAATTTACTAGATATCCATCAATCAGATCGAGCTAAAGCTAACGATTGTAGTTATGTCAATGACTATAACATCTAATTTCTAAAAACATATGTAGTAATATAGATCTTGGCAGTCTTCTGATTTGCTGATTTCTCTATTACTTCACGAGCGACATCTTTGATGTATTCAGGCAACCAATTTACTTTAAATAATATAATGCAATGAAGTACCTAGCAGATGCTGATACAGTGTTAGAAGGGATACTCAACCGCTCAAAAACCAATGAGTCGGTAGCGAAGTTATGGAACTCCGCTTATACCCAATCTAGCGAAGTTTACATTTCTAGAATTGGGTTAAACAGAATTGAATCGATTATCAACTTATTTGCTGACATGGATAAGGATGCCGTTCGATTGATGGAATTGATTGTTTCAACTTTCAAGGTTGTTGAAGTTGATTCTGATATTCTTGAAGAAGCCCGTCGTATCGATCTCGCCCATAATGATTTCGAGTCGTCGGTGGAAATAGTTTGCGCGGCTGAATATAATTTCGATGGAATTGTTACGGATCGATCTGAGAGCTTCCGGTATACTAACCGGAATTCTGAGATCTCATCAAAGTACCAGCAGGAGATAATGGATGTGGAATCTTTATGCACAGAGATCCAGCACCAATCCTCGGCTTCCTTTCCTTTACAGCAACTAGACTTGAAAAATCCCAATCTAAAAACTAATCCCAATTCCAACAATCTCCGGTTAAGAGATAAAGGGATGATGAACAAGCACAATTATCTTAAAATTCGTCTTCAGACAGGCTCGCCAGTAAATCAACTCAAGCCTGTTGCTAAGTTGAGCGACCTATCTCTTCTTTCAGACAAAGTATCACACCAATCTTTTGTTTCAGATAAGGTAGTGGATTTTTATATGGGCTTTGCTGAAAAATATGGTGGTCTAGATTGGGGTGACTACCATGAAAATTGTAAGGTGATTGCTGCCGAATGGGATAACTTGGAGAAGGTACTATCTTACAGTTTCAAAAAGGCAGAATCACCCGAGCCACTTTACTATGCTAAGTTTGTCAAGCTGTGGAACCTTCTTAATCGATTCTGCGATCTCTATGGATATCACAATGACCGAATTTTCTGGTTGGATAAGATTATCGATTTATCCTACAAACAGCAGAACTGGTCTGATTACCTGGGCGCACTGACAAGTAAGGCTTGGACATTAATTATGATTAATCGAGTAGATGAGACAAAGGATTATCAAGTCACAGCCGAAAATGTCCTAGTTCTGGCAAAAGAAAAGCTTGAGTTAGTTGATGATATTTCTTTGAAATTTCGTTACCATCACTGCTCGACCCTTTATCATATACACACTCAGCAGTTAGATTTAGCAAGAGAAGACTTAGCCAGAAGTCGGAATTTATTCAATAAAATTGCAGCCAAAAATCTCAGCGATAAATTACTCATCAGACATAAGATCAATCACATGAGTGATTTTGCAAAAGTTGATTATCAGCAAGGGCTGATGGAGAGTGTTAGTAATCCTGATGCAGCAAAGAAACTATTTGCTAAGTCCGAACAAACAATGCTCTCTTGTTTAGAGCTAGCAAACTCGCTCGGCTGGCAGCGAGGAATCGCTTATTTGTGCAATAAAATTGCTAATATCAATTTAGATATTGCCCAAATAACTCAAGAGCTAAATGACAAGCGGGATTTCCTTAATAGGGTTGAACAATATCTGGGGATTGGCAAACCGATTGCCGATCGAAATAAATGCAATCGGAGAAGAACTGGCAGCTATTTGTTATCATCCGCTCGGCTGGAGTCAATGAGAGGTGAAATTGAACTTTCAAAAGTTTCATTCGTAGATATACCCTCTACATTTAAGAATCCAGCCGATACTCTTTCTATACCAGAGCAGAAGGCGTTGGATGCGATTTATATGTTTGATGGTCAAGGAAATGAGCGTAAAGCAAAACAGGTGATGTTATGTTTCCCAGATTTACAAAAGAAAGTGCCTAAGCTCGAATTACTTTCGGTTTAAGTGAATTCAGAAGCCTTGTACCCCTAATTGAGAAATTTGATAAACGCTAAATGGCTAAAATAGCCCAACGCGCCAAAAATGTACAAGTACATCTCAAACCCTTGCTAGTCATGCTTTTGAGCTAGGTATGCCAAGAACACCCGCCGCCCTACACCTGCGACTCTACAAACCTGGCTCGGCTGTCTTCCCAGAATTTTGATATAAGATCCTCGCATTCTCCAGTTTGGCAACATCGGTTCGGGGTCTTCCACCCGTTCTACCTCTGGCTTTAGCAGAAACTCTGTATAGGGTTAGCTTGCGAAATTATGCCTAAACCACTAGATGCTACTATTCAACAATGACTAAATTTAGTCATTGTGCTTTTTTGCTATTCAACCCCGAGCGAACTTCTATGAAAACCATTACCTGTACCTCGCTCTCAGGTGGACAGGGCAAGACCACCACAGCCATCTGCCTTGGTAAGCTTCTCGGTCGTCTAGGGCATCAAGTCCTAATGGTCGATGCCGATCCTCAAGCTAGCCTGACCTTCTATCTAGGGCATGAAGTTCAGCCCAGCCAACCCACCCTCCTCGAAGTCCTCAAAAAAGAAGTCGCGGTCGAGGATGGTATTTATGAAATTACCCCCAATCTCTGGTTAATCCCTGCCGATGACGCACTCGATAAAGCTCAAGAATTTCTATCTGGGAGTGGGATGAGTGCTGTCGTTTTGGGTAAACGACTCAAAACAGTCGCTAAATTATTTCAATTTTGTGTCATCGATGCCCCACCCCAGCGATCGCAATTAGCCCTAACGACCATTGGTGCTGCCGACTATGCGATCGTGACAGCCGAAGCTTCGAGCAAAGGCGTTAACTCATTACTGCGAACTTTAGAACTGATTACTGAGCTGCAAGAGATTGATGCTTTTGGAGGTTCGGTACTGGGAGTTCTACCCTTTCGCGATCGCTGGATGGGCAGAACTCAAGCAAAGCAGAGTCAGAAAAGTATCAAGATGATGCACGAAATCGCTGGGGAAATTCCCGTGCTGCCATCGATCCTCGAATCCGAACAATTCAAGAAGACGATCGACCAAAACAAACTACCTTCAGAATTAGGACATCCCCAACTCGAATATCCCTTTGAAGAAATTGTCCGATTATTAGGCGCGAACTCATGAGTAATCTCCCAAACGATGCCTTTGAGCGGCTGAAAAATAGACCTAGAGCCATAGTTCCAGCTCGGAACAAATCATTGACGGATTCCAATGATGACGTAAACACTGAAATTAGTCATTCAATTAAGACTGATTTCAGTCAAGACACTATAGTTGAAACTAGTCAAGTTAGTTTGACCGAACCAAAAGTGAGCCAAGACATCCACGAACGAGAGGCGGTGCGGCGGACGCTCCGAATCGATCGAGCTATCGACGAGGAACTAGAACAGTTGTGTGGCAAGAGCAAAATTACGCGAGAAACGTTTTTGGAAGCGGCTTATCTGGCTTGTACTCACAATCCAGATTTGATGACAGCGGTATTAGTAGAGGCACAGCAACGTTATCGCCAACGCAAACAAGCGGGGGAACAGCGAAAGTTTGAGACGATGAGTCGGAAATACAAGAGCAATTAATTCAACTTTGTTATAATGATTTGTACTAATACTTGACGATCTATGCCATCTAAAAGTTATCCCATTAGTCCAGCCAAAATCGGTAGCCAAGACGGATTTCGTCTGCCCAAAGCCTTCTCTCACGACCATCCCCATTTAGTCACAGCCAAAGGTCATATTGAAATGATCTCGGAGAACACCTTCCTGGTACATCTAGAACCCGATCGAGAACTAGAATCAGATTTAGATGATGATGAAAGCGTGATGATGAAGCTGTTCCTCGATTCCTTACTCAAATTTGCAATCGCTAAACCGGATTCCCTTACTCTCTATACCTGTAGCGACCCACAATACTAAATGGTTGAGACCACAATCATCGCGATTTTGAGACCACATTAAGTGCAACTATCCGATCGCTTGAGACCACATTAGCTGCAACTGAGACCGAATTATTTGCAACTAGCCCACAATCATAAAGGTTGAGACCACATTATTTGCAACTATAGAACCCATTTGAGATCTTTTTAGGCGATCGCGGTAGCAGTTAATCTCTTGAGCATAAGTCTAATAAAGCAAAGCTTAAGCTTTGCATTGGAACGAGCGAGTGTACGGTCAAAGTTTTTGACCAAGCTTTTGCATCTCTCAACCCATGCATTAGAGCGTTCAATCACCCATCTGGCGGCAACAGGCACAAATCCAGATTGCCCTTTAGCCACTTTCTCGGCTTTGGATGGTTTGGCTGAAAGTTCAAAGCGTGGCGGGTCACCCGCCCAGCAGCTTTTGTACAGTGAGTAAAGAACGGGAATCCCAATATGTCTACGGCCAGATGTCTCTTGATACCATTGGTGCATTTATAAAAACAAAACCCTTTCGACTCAATACTAGCATTACAACCCACATTCCGCACTTCGGAAAAGTAGCATCAAAAAAGCCTAATTTTGCGTCACGGCAATCAGTGAGTTACGATCGGTAGTATCGTCAAACTGTCGAGTCTTCGTGACTAGTATGTGTCGTAAAAGTTGAAGTGCGGAATGTGGGTTATGAGTACCAAAGATGCGATCGCTCCTCGTCAACTTGGCTCAACAGGACCGATGGTTTTTCCCTTAGCTCTAGGTTGTTCGGGTATGTCTGGAAGCTATGGTGCCACCAGCGATGATGAAAGTATTGCCACTATCCATGCAGCCATAGATCGTGGGATTACCCTGCTGGATACAGCAGACTTTTATGGTTATGGACACAATGAAATGTTAATCGGGCGGGCACTCAAGGATCGCCGTGACAAAGCTTTGCTCTCGGTTAAATTTGGTGCTTTGCGTGCGCCTGATGGTAGCTGGCTGGGAGTGGATGGGCGAGCGGCAGCGGTGAAAAATTTTGTCGCCTATAGTTTGAAACGCTTGGGTGTAGATTGTATCGATATCTATCGGCTCGCCCGTCTCGATCCAAATGTGCCAATCGAGGAGACAATCGGCGCGATCGCTGAGTTAGTCAAAGCTGGCTATGTGCGGCAGATCGGACTATCCGAAGTCGGTGTCGATACGATTCGCCGCGCTCATGCCATTCATCCGATCTGCGATCTTCAGATCGAATACTCCCTCATCAGCCGTGCCCCCGAAACCGCAATTTTTCCCTTACTCACAGAGTTGGGAATTGGGGTGACTGCCTATGGTGTCCTTTCACACGGCTTACTGAGTGGTTCGATCTCTACCACTCCCAATGACTTACGCGCCCATCTTCCCCGATTCCGTGGTAAAAATCTCGTCCAAAACCAGCTTTTAGTCGCCCAGCTCGATCGCATCGCCACTCAAAAAGGGGTGAGTGCAACTCAGATCGCGATCGCGTGGGTACTTGCCAAAGGTAAAAATATCGTCCCTCTCATCGGTGCGCGGAAACTCACTCACCTGTTAGAATCATTAGCCGCTCTGGAAATTGATTTTTCCCCAGCAGAATTAGCTCAGATCGAAGGTAAGTGTTCACGGGGTACCTGTGGTGTTTTTGCGATCGCTAGGCACTACCACTAGTGGTTTGAGTTTGAAAATTCCTGTCGATCGTAATCCTAAGTTGGGTTTTCGATCGAATTACGTCCTGCTGTAATTAGCCAAAGTCTATGTGTGGCAAGCTTTTAAGGCATTTGATACCCCCGTGAACACTTACGTACATTGTATGGGCAGTTATCGCAAGGTGGAACAATACCAGAAGCTTTATCTTTTACCTACAAAACCTTAATTGAGCACAAAGTACGTGATTGGCATAAATTACGGTTGTATGTGGCAAATACCTTACCAGAACAATTAGTAACTCCCTTAAAGACGAGAGGACGGATACAACTCCCCAAACCAACCACAACCCAAGAATTTAGGGATGATGAAAAGCGGTTAAGGGTTGCGAGTCGAGCGGATTTTGTTGGTCGTCGTCGTCAGTTACAGAATTGTTTACGCACTCTTAAGACCGATGATGACAAAGTAGGAGTATTAATTCATGGTATGGGAGGATGGGGGAAAAGTAGTATTACTTCAAGATTATGGGATAGATTACCTGAATATAAAAAGGTTCTTTGGTGGAGACAAATTGATAAATCAAATCTAATTAGCAAGCTATCGTCTAAATTAACAGACACAGACTTACGGAAGATTCGTAATGATTTGAATAATAACGATGACAGTTTAGAAATTAAACTCGCTAATTTATTTAGACAATTGCCAGAACTAGGTGAATCCCCTTTTCTCCTAATTCTCGATGATTTTGAATGGAATCTCGAATACCGTGCGGGTCGATACATTCTCAATCCTGAAGTTGCCCGAATTTTAAAAGCATTAGTCGAGACAATTCAAGATACGGGAACTGCACATCGGATTATTATTACCTCTCGCTATAAATTTGATTCTGATTTATTAGATTCTTTCTTCATACAAGGATTAGAACCTTTGAAGGGAGCTGAACTGACTAAAAAACTCAATCGCTTAGAACATTTTTGTTCTGGTAGACTCTCTAAAAAGTTACTCGATTGGGCATTAAAGTTAGCTGATGGTAATCCAAGGTTACTGGAGTTTCTCAACAATAAAGTTTTAATTTTAGATGAACAAGGTGCAGAACTAAAGCTAACGGAACTGGAACAAAGCCCTGAACTGAGAGACAAAATAATTTGGTCAGAATTATATCAGCATATTAATGAGCCATTACAACAGCTTCTAAGCTATTGTTTAATTTATGAACTTCCTGTGCCGATAGTAGCTTTAGAAGCGGTTTGTGAGTCACTGCCTGATTATCAACAACAATTACAACGAGGAATAAACTGGGGATTAACTGAGATTAATTCTGAAGTTAAGAAAGAAAATAGAGTTTATCTTATCTCTCGAATTTTACCCCACATTATTGCTAATATCCAATTACCCGTAGCACCTCATGTATATGTTCTGTACCGCAAAGCATATGAAAAATTACATCAGTTGTGGGGGAATAAGGAGAATCGGAATGAAGAACGATGGCAAGAAATTTTTCGATTATTATTCGCTGACCAGGATAATCTAGAAAGATTCAGGCAAGGCTTTTCTCAGATGCTAGCAGCTCAATTTAACCAAGAAGCTGCTAATGCTTTTAAATCTGAATTGAGAAAATGCACAAGTTACTCGGTAGCAGATGAACTATTGTTAGCACTGAAAAACTATCTGCAACAACAACAGTGGAGAGAGGCAGATGAGGAAACTGCTTGGATTTTTTACCAGATCATGGTTAAAGAAAACTATGAAAATTGGGAAGAGGTGCTGGAGAATTTTCCCTGTGAAACTCTTCAACAAATTAATCAACTCTGGCTCAAAAATAGTAAAAATAGATTTGGCATAAGCATCCAGAGCGACATTTATCATAGTCTAGGCGGGACGAGCAATTATGAACGAGAAGTATGGGAAAAGTTTTGTGAGCACGTAGGCTGGCAAAACTGTGGTGAGTGCCTTAAGGCAAGTCAAGTGTACAATGAAGTTTGCGGTGACACCGCAGGAGCCACCGCTCGATCATCTCAATTGCCATTGTATCGCGGTTGCTTACCTGTATTAATTTATTCAAAGGAGTTAGGTAGTTTGTTGACGAGGACTTACATTTGTAATTGTGAGAGTATAAGCCTCTTCTCTCGCGCAGAGACTTGTAAAGTCTTACATTAAAGGCTTTTATACTATTTTAATCTGGACTTTTGACGTTCGGCGCTCCGTTTTCGAGATTAGCTAGGCTGCGATGCTATGGATTTGTGGGTAGTGCGTCAGATTATTAGGGGATAGGTCGCAATATCACTCCAAGTCCACGCTCGAGATGTTGTTAGTCCTGCTTGTTGTGCAGCAGCGGATTTGAAACGACTATGCTGCCAAATCCAGTTAAAGTAACTGACGACTAATCGAGTCGTCAATTTCGTCTGTTCCCACACTTTGCCAAACTTGTTCTGTCGTCGATGCCATTGTCCTGTTTGTTAGCGAACAATGCCATTGGTGCGCTCCAGTCGCTGTATTTTTTTTGCCAACGTAGTGCTGAATCTCAGGCGGTAAAACTCGCTCATAGCCACCCCAATTATCACTGTTGAATTGCTTAGAGTCGGTCTTTCCCTCCGTGTTGATGACCAATTGGGATCGAGCCGATCTCCGTGTAAAATAGTGCCACTTACACTAGTGAACCCCATCCGAGCCTGTCTTGTTGCGCCCACATGGTCGACGGCTCGGGTGACCCGAACCGTCGAGACCCGACCGTGGCGCACCGCTGTTATGGGCTGTCAAGCAGTGTTCGACCAATGAGACACTCCCTTTGGAGTCCAGCACGATCTCTTATCTTTCCTAGGGAGGCAGTCGCTTTGAAAACAGTCGTTATGTAGTTGAAGGCGGTCGCCTTAAAAATGGTCGTTATGTAATTGAAGGCGGTCGCCTTAAAAACGGTCGTTATGTAATTGAAGGCGGTCGCCTTAAAAACGGTCGTTATCTGATGATTAAAGACGGTCGCTTTTAATTTAAAATTTAAGTTGTTCGTTTTTCTCTCAATAACAATACCTGTGGTGAAATAGTGCTTAAGATTGCTTAAATACTTGCATCTTAATAAGTTTAAGCAACTCATTGAGATGCTTAAAGACCTATCCTAAGCCAATTTCGGGGTCTTTGCAGTTTTATTGCGTAACGGATCTACAGCATCAATTTTTATAGTAGTAAAACGCAATCACACCTTGAACGGCATCAAAATAGTTGTCCCTAACTGGAACTAGAAAGCATAGCTAACTGAAATATTTGATCGATAACGCTTCAATGCTGATAAGTGCCTAATAATCAATCGATATTTTTTAATGAATATATGCCGAATAAATCCAATTAAGCGTACAATGATATTTTGAGTATACTTTTATTTGAGAAATGAACAGAGGCAAACACCAAGCGATAGGAATCACCCTCGAAAAAACATTATTGTGGAATCAGTCAACCGCTAGCGCTAATGAAGTAGAGATCGGCCGCAATCAGCCTGCCATGGAGGTACTGAAAGACTATATAACGAAAAATCCACCTACCGCTAAGGAGCAGTAAAGTGGATTTTCGCCAATAGTTCAACGCCAAATCGAACTATTGGAAACAGACTTAATTGTTTTTTTAACATCACGCGACCCACTGAAAATGGGTGTACGCTGACTTTCTAATTGTACGCTCAAACCGTGCAAAACAGCAATATCGAACTTGAATATATTGTACCAAAAGCCAGTCTCAATACCCAATTGACCAGTGGGTCGCGTGATGTTTCCACCCTAGGAGCATCATAAATGAAAGACTATGTATCGTTAGAACAAGATTTTCAGCCTCACCACATCGAAGAGATAAACGCCAGCGCGATCGATCTGGACTCAGCCGGATTGGATATCGAATATCTGGATGGAGATCGGGCAGTAGGAGCGTTACTGTGGGGACTAGACGAAAAAGATCGGACAAACACAGGAACAGCGAGGGAGAAACACACTAGAAGGCTTCAGCATCTCAGATCGGGCGGACTAGCATTCTACGGAGTCGATCCGACCACGGGAGAGCGGAGCGATTGTCAGTGCTTCAAGCCGGATCGTCCGCAGGGGCAAAAATACGAGAATCCGCCAGGAATTGGCTCTCAAGCGATCTACCCCGCAGCAAACTATCGATCGTGGAAATTGGCGAGCCAGCGATTTAACGTCCCACTACCACTAGAGATCGCCCTGAATGACCCACTAGCTGAAGCTAGAGGGTTCTGGCAATGGGTCATTGACAATAATATCCCCACGATCCTAACCGAGGGCTTCAAAAAAGCTAAATCGGCAATGTGTCAGGGGTTCCCCACCATCGCTTTAACAGGAATCTGGAATTGGACGGATACCGACCGCAATGAGAACGGTAAAACACAGCAATATAATTTAATTCACACCCTACAACCGATCGCCACAGCAGATCGAATTATCTATATTGCTTTCGATCGAGATAAAAAAGCGTCGGCAAATAAAAGTGTGATTCAGGCTCGATCTGCACTGGCTAAATGCTCGCTCGCTAGCGGCTGTAAACCTTTTTCGATTCCTTGGGATAACGACTATAAAGGGTTAGACGATCTCATCGCTGGCTGTGGCATTGAAGCCTTAGAGAAGGCCATCGAAAAAGCTGAAGAACTCACCGGAGAAAAACCCAACTTTAAGCAGAAACCCGCACCGAATATTCTCGCTGAGAAAATCGCCAAAGAGTTGAAAGATAAACTTTTATTCGATGTGAGCGGAAAACTATGGCGATTGTATTCCGGTGGTGTCTGGCACGAACAAACCATTGAAGAAATCGAGCGATATTTCTACGAGCGGGTATGTTTGGACGTACCCGAAAACATCCCCAGCTACATCGAGAATGTAGTCAAGGTAGCTAAGTGGAAACTACTACAACCTAAATGGGATGAGGTATCGGGACTAGAGTACATCCCTTTTAAAAATGGGGTGTGGGATGTTAAAAATCGGAAGTTAATAGCTCATTCTCCCGACCTTCTACTTACATGGAAGCTAACCCGTGACTATCCGAGTGTGATGGGATTGGAATATCAAAACATCGACAGGTTTCTCGATGAAATCACCCGTAAAAACCAGAAGCTTAAAGATATTCTGATTGCTGCTTGCAATGCCGTCTTATTGGGTCGCTCTGATCTCCAAAAAGCGATTTACTTAGTGGGTAGTGGCGGAAATGGCAAAGGGTCTTTCTTGCGCCTTCTAGAGATGCTGGTGGGCGGACAGAATACCCACAGCACCACGTTACAAGACATCTGTGAGAACAATTTCGAGTTAGCTAATATCTACAAAAAGCGGTTGATTATTTGCCCCGATGAAGATAAGCGAGTGGGTGGTTTATCGCGGTTTAAATCGATTACTGGTGGCGATTCAATTCGGGGGGAGAAGAAGGGTAAAGATGCCTTCAGGTTCAGATACGAGGGGATGGTGGCGATCGCGTCGAACGACCCAATTTTCTTGGGCGATAGCAGCTATGGTCTATCGCGGCGGTTAATTACCATCCCGTTCAAATATCAGGTGCCAGTTAGTCAACGCCGCGACCTTGAAGCCGAATTTACGAGCGATCTACCCGCATTCACTTCTTACCTGCTATCGCTTTCGGGCGACTGGGTAAAGTCTACGTTACTAGGCAGTAGTGAAGTAGCCGAGATTCGAGACACTGAATGGGATCTCACTACCCGTACCGATTCGATCGCTGGATTCTATGACGACTTACTCATCTTCGATCCAAATCCAGAGGTCAAAACTTCTACATCGCTCCTCTACAGCGCGTACAAGGACTACTGCAAAGCTTCTGGCTTATCAGCTAAGTCAACTCATAAATTCACCCCCGATCTAATAGATCTATGTAGCATCAAGCTTGGTTTAGCGGTTTCAGGCCACCGCTCGAACAAAGAGCGAACTATTATTGGTTTGCGGTTTCGCGTGGAGAGTGACGCTTGTGACGCTTGTGACGCTTCTAAAACCGAAGCGTCACCGCCTTTAAATCCGCCTGGAGACAAGAAAGTGACGCTTGTGACGCTTTTTAATAGTCATAACGAAAATAATTTGATAGAAGAAGAGCAAAACTCCCCTTCTAGGGATGAAAAACAGAAAAACAACACAGAAGACCCCCAAAACGTCACAAGCGTCACTCCCTGCTCTAGTACTGGATTAGAAAGCGTCACGCAAAGCGTCACTAAGCGTCACCAAGCGTCACAAGCGTCACAAGCGTCACTAAAAATAGGCGATCGAGTGGAAAATCAGCAAACGGGGGAACGGGGGGTAGTATCGCTGTGGTATGCAGACCGCTCCAAAGCAACGATCAAACTGGACAACGGCGACTTAACAGATTGGATCTCAGTCAGGGATTTACAGAAGATCGCATGAACCCATACCAAATTCTAGGGATACTCCCTCACTCATCCCTGACCCAAATCAAAGCAGCTTATCGCCGTGCTGCGGCTAGCCACCATCCAGATCGAGGTAGCAGCCATAAAAAGATGGTGGCGATCGCGGCATACGAACAACTAACGCGCGATCTCATAGCCAACACTAGCCACCATTACCAACGCAAATCATCCCAACCGACCCCGACGAACCTTAGTGACTGGTTTTTGCTCTACAACCAACTGTTGACTGGAAAGAGGATGCTATCTATTAGCTAATCGCCCAACTCCGACCGTCAACGCCAATCGAGCTGGCGGAAGATTTTGTGCCACTTGATGCTTAATATCCATATAGATCCCACATTCCGCACTTCAACTTTTACGACACATACTAGTCACGAAGACTCGACAGTTTGACGATACTACCGATCGTAACTCACTGATTGCCGTGACGCAAAATTAGGCTTTTTTGATGCTACTTTTCCGAAGTGCGGAATGTGGGATAGATCAAGCGTGGATTAGAGAAAGGGGCTGAACGTCAGCCTCTTTTCGCTGGAGGGCGTGGTTAGGCACCGAGGCCGGACGATGGAATTAGATAGACTTCCATCGCTTGAATCAAGCCATATTCAATGGTGAAACGGTGGCAACGTGTTCATCGGCAAGTACGGCTCCGACCAGATCGCGCACGACTTGATGCACCTCGACCAAGACCTGCCCAGCATCCTCAGGGTGAAAGGCAATCGGCTCGACGTGTGGATCGATCTCGCTCCACTGCTCCGTCCAGTAAGCGCGTACTTCTTCAGGCCCACGGACAAAACAGCCTTTGAACGCCTTCGGCCAAGCCACGTCGGGAGTCATTAGGGCGAGGGCAGCATCAATGCCACGCGCGTTGAAGGCCGCGTATGCTGCGCGTAGCAGCTCGATTTCTGGTGCAGGTCGATCTGGCATAAGAAGTAGGTGAAGGAGATGGGACGGTGCCTAACGAGCGAGCAAAGAGCAACGCCGTTTTGCGCCGTCGTCTTAAAATTTACAGCCACCAGGTGTTGACAATATCCTGTGTCAGTTCATATTC
>ENA-OBLH01000382-OBLH01000382.1-metagenomes-genome-assembly--contig:-NODE-382-length-15125-cov-2.52236_pt1 | contig 15125 bp, 15 predicted proteins | sample MGYA00153382_OBLH01 | MGnify analysis MGYA00153382
GTCAAAGATGAAAATGATCCGCTCGTCCCGCAGCGCTTCCATCTGGGCGAGGTGCTGGACCTTGCTGATCGCCGTGTTCAGCTTTTGCAGCGTGGTCACGATCAGCTTCGTGCCGTCGGTGAATTGTTGGACCAGCTTCTGCGTGTTGTTGGTGCCGTCCACACTGCCTTTGCTGTAGTCGTTGAAGTCCTGGATCGTTTTGTAGTCCAGGTCCTTCCGGTCCACCACGAAGACGACTTTTATACACCGACGGCAGCCCGGTGATGATTTGCGCCGCCTTGAAGGAAGTCAGCGTTTTGCCGCTTCCCGTGGTGTGCCAGATGTAGCCGTTCGCATTCGTGGCCGGCGGGTTGAGCACCCGCTCCACCATCCGCTCCACCGCGTAGTATTGATACGGGCGCAGCACCATCAGGATCTTTTCCGTGCCATTGAGCACCATGTATTTGCCGATCATGGCGCCCAGGTGCCCGCGGTTCAGGAAAGCCGTGGTGAAGGCCGGCAGCTCGCGGATCGTCTTGTTGTCCTCGCTGGCCCAGTAAAAGGTCTGCTTGAAGGACTGCTTGCGGGCGTTGGCGTAATACTTCGTGTTCACCCCATTCGAGATCACGAAGAACTGGACGAAGTGGTAGAGGCCCGCGCCGCTCCAGTAGCTGTGTTTCTGGTAACGCTGGATCTGGTTGAAGGCCTCCTTCATCTCCAGCCCGCGCCGCTTCAGTTCGATCTGCACCAGCGGCAGGCCGTTGGCGATGAGCGCCACATCATATCGGTTTTGGTATTGCCCCTCCACGCTCACCTGTTGGGTGACCTGCCAGCGGTTGCGCTGCGGGTTCGTGCTATCGAAAAACTCCAGATACGTCGTGGTGCCGTCGCCGCGGTTCAGCTTCATCCGGTCGCGAAGGATCTTCGCTTTCTCGAAGACGTTCGAGCTTTTCGTGAGGTGATGCCTCACCTGCGTGAATTCGCCCGCCGTGAGCGTCACGTTATTGAAGGCCTCCAGTTGCGCCTTCAGGTTCGCCAGCATCGAGACCTCATCATTCACATCCGCCTTCGCATAGCCCATGCCGGTGAGGTGGGCCACCAGTTCGTCTTCGAGAACCTGTTCGGGCTGGGTCTTGGAAGCTTCTTGGAAGGGCTGTTCACTCATCGCTGATTGATTGCGAGGAGCATCCTGCTTTCGAAAGCTTAATAATAACCATCAGGAGCTTTCCTGCCAAACAATTTTTTGAACTCCGTTTTCCAGTCCCGGTGGGGAGTGTCGTTGTCGTAAACCCACTGCTCAACCACCTGGTCCACTTTTTCAGCGTCGATATGTTCCTCGTCCAGCATCAACTTCATCAGGCCCATGCTGGTAAGATGCTGGACATCAAATTCCTTCGCCAGCTCGATCATGTCCCGGTCATCGGTCACCACCCGGATTCCTAAAACCATGGCGATGGCCACGATGCGCGTGTCGATGGGTGAGGGGCCTTTGCCGTGGGGCTTGAGAAAGGCATCCTTCACATGCTCCCACATGTAGTCGAAGTTGGTTTCGACATCAGCCTTCTGTTGCTGAGTCAAACTGATCGAGCGGCTCCTGTTGTCCGCATACGTTCGTTCAGCAACCCAATGAAACCTGTTCTTCAGGCGGGGACTTCGTCGGAACTCCTCATTCAGGTCAGCGTGGATATAGAGAGTGAATTGATCGTCCCCGAACGGTTGGCAGAGCAGCGGGTGGATATTTTGGGCCAGCCTGAAATAGCTGTTGGAATCCACAATGATTTTTGTCTGCGCCATACCATGCCTCCCTCACCCGTTTTATTTTAAGTTGCAAACGCCTCCAGATACGCCCGCGCATCCATCGGATTCACATCCAGAATGGTGGCGATGGCTCCCGGTCCCGGTTCCTTTTCACGCACGTATGCGTTCAATACCTTATAAACCTCCGTGTCAAAATTTTCCTGCGCTACCCGCATGAAATGATCTGCTGTAGGCGTGGTGCCATCGAACAATGATCCACTTAAAGTTGGATAGTTCTGATTGAAAACGGAAATGAAGGAATGCAATGCCTTCCCCTCGATGGACTCAAAAGACGCCTTCGTCTCCTTCGCATATTTCCCAATCTCCATGTAAACGGAGAAGGGTGAAATGGTATTATCCTCGGCCCACTTGCCGAGGACTTTCAGACGGCCCTGCTCGCTGCGCGCCTTGGCGTATTCGGTCAGGGCTTTCTTCGCCAGAGATCCGGGAAACAAAAGCGCCCCGGCAAAGGCGTCGGCAAAATCCTCCGCCTCCTCAACTTTTCCCTCCCTCAACAAATCCAATGTCAATACGTGCCCCAATTCATGGGCCATCCAGAATTTGAAGTCGTGAATCTCGACATCCAGATTGAGATATATCCAGGTGGTTTGGGATTCCGGCAGGTGGATGTGAAGAGCGTTTTCGTGCTTGGTTTTGTGTCCCCAGAGGGTCGGGATGATAATGGCCTGATGCTTGTGGAAAAGCTGAATCAGACTTTTAAAATCAAACGGGGCGGTTTCCGGTATGTTCAGTTCCCGGCGGATCCGTGCGGCAAGGTCTTGAAGATAGCGGTAATCACACGACGGATTTTTCAAGCTGGGCGGCCCGATGAATTCATCGACACTGAGGTATGCCACCAGCAGCTTCAGGAAATGCCCCATGTTTTGGGCTTTTCCGGTGTGGGCTTCGGTCGTTTTGCAGGACGCCCGCTTCCGGAACGCCACCAAGGGTTGCTCCTCAGGAATCAAACGCTCTACCAATTCATGGTAACGGAGCCCCAGCAGTTTCCCGAGCTTTAGGAGTTCGGCGGGCCGCGGGAAGGATTTTCCCGTAAACCACTTCGATACAGAGGCACGGGTCACCTTCAGGGCTTCCGCAATGGCCGATTGATTCAGCCCCTTGGAGTCCGCTGTCTCCTTTAGTTTGGCCGCATTCAATCGATTCTCCATAAGGTTGCCGTCTTGGCAAACCGAGATTGCCGGTTTGTCAACTTTTGTCAACATCCATTTGCTCTTTCTGAGCGCTTTTTTACACAAACATCTGCTGGAGCAGGCCTTTTTTCCAAGTTTGGGTGTGGGCTATCTGTGAGGCCACGGCTTCGATCTTGCGGTCGAGGGCGGTGAGGAAATTGGCGATTTTGGTTTGTTCGGCTACTGACGGAAGGTGTAGCCTCAGCCTCTTCAGTTGGTCAGGATACAAATGGATGACCGAGCTTCCTTGCGCCATTGGTGCAATTGCGTGTTTGCACGCGTTGTTCAGGTAATAAGCCAGAAACACCCCGTTCTGCTTCGTGCGGATGATGTTGAGGTCACCTCCCAATGCCATGCCGTCCACCGTCACGCATGAATGAGGCTATAGCGATGTCGATATGGGTTTCACCAGACGCCGGAATGATTACGTCGTTCCGCTGACTTAGAACGAGATCCTTCTTGGGGACATTTGTCCGCGATTTTACGTTTCTGTTTAGTTCGGCGTAGTGAGTGTAGAGTTCTCCATAACGGATGCAGGGTAACGCGCCGTCTTCGTGCACCTCGGCCTTGGAAATTCCGCAGCCTTTCGAAAACGAAGCAATTCGCCCCCAGCGTCTTCTCCTCCCAGTCGGGGAAGTCGTTGCCGTGGTCGTCCTGGAAGCGGAGGGCCTGGGTGAAGAGCTGTTGCATCACGCCTTTCTTGTAGGCCTCCAGCAGGGCTTTTTTTTGATTCAGTTGCGCCAGCCGCCCATCCACCGCCGTCAGGAAATCCGCAATCTTCCGCTGCTCGGGGAGCGAAGGAATGATGACTGGGAGGGAGAGCACGTCACCTTTAGTGATATTCTTCATCGAGCCACTGGTGCCCGAAGCTCGATCAGACAACTGGCCTCTTACTTTTTCCGATGCCAGAAGCTGGGCAATCCAGCTGGTAGAGTGACGCGGGGAAACTTTTGCTGCCCACAAACGATCTGGCAGGAAAAGGCGTTTTTCAGCTTGAGGCACAAGCCCGCTCAAACCAACCAAGGCCGGAGTGTTCATCCGGCTAATGATGATTGAATCCTTACTGACTGGTTCCTTGAGCCGGCTGATTTCCGCTGGATCAAGCACCCTCTTGTTCTCTGACGAATCAAAGAAGCCCTTGGTGACGCAGCTGGTTTTCAAGATACCCAGTTCGTCACCATTCACAGGTATATCTTCCGAGTTCGCACCAACACCAGCATCTATTGAGGAAATGGCTTCGCTGAGGGAGGTCTCCTTCCAAGCCCCCTCAAAACCCGGAAACCGCAGCTCCGGCACTGTTTTCGGCTTTGCGGTCATTCCGCGTCCTCCTCTGCTTTGTTGGCGAAGCGGGCTTTGGAAATCTCGATGGCGGCGTGGAGTTTTTGGGTGAGGAGCTGTCGGTCGGGCAGGCCGGTGAGGTATTCGGCGACGTGGATGCCGGAGGCGTCGAGTTCGAGAAGTTCGATCTGCTCGGCATCCTTTCCGGCGCAGAGGATGAGGCCGAGGGGCGGGGCTTCACCGGGCTGTTGTTCGTGTTTGGTCAGCCAGCGGAGGTAGAGTTCCATCTGGCCTTTGAATTCAGCTTTGAAGTCGCCCAGCTTGAGATCGATGGCGATGAGGCGCTGCAGGCGGCGGTGGTAAAAGAGGAGGTCGAGGTAAAAGTCGTCCTTGCCGATCTGCATCCGGAATTGGCGGGCCTGATGGATTCCCGCGCTGGCCGGCGGGGCAACCGCGGAACCTTCCTCAAATAAGTTGCGGTCAGGCGGGGCAGCAGACACCATGGCAGGATGAAGGAGGCGGGAACTCTGGCAGTGGCCCTGATGGCCGGTGGCCGGTCCACACGCATGGGGCGGGACAAGGCGCTTCTGGTGGACCGGAAAGGTCGCGAGTTTTGGCGGGGACGGCTGGAATTGTTGCGGCAAATGGGGGCCGCGGAGGTTTTTATTTCCTGCAGGGAGGATCAGGGGTATTTGGCGGAGAGTGGCGCACGGTTGGTCTTTGACCAGTGGGAGAATACCGGGCCGATGGGAGGGATCGTGAGTTGTCTGGAAGCGATGGAGGCAGACCGGCTCTTGGTGCTGGCCGTCGATTTGCCGGAGATGACGCGGGCGGAATTGACCGCTCTGCTGACCGCGGCGGGAGAGGGTGGAGCGGTATTCCGGTGTGGGAGATTCCTCGAGCCGTTGGTGGCGGTCTATCCGAAGGCGATGGCAGGGTCCGGGCGGCGGCGGTTGGAGGCGGGGGAGTTTGCGCTGCTCGAATGGATCGCCGAAGCCGGGGAGGCGATGCGGGGATTGGAGGTCCCGGAGGAAGAGGCGGGGCGGTTTGTGAATGTGAATGATCCGGCGGCCTGGGAACGATGGGTGACAAGTTAGCCTGAAAACCGAAGGGGGGAACCACCGCCGGAGCGCAGCGGAGACAGCCGCAGGCAAATTTCCCGGAGAGCACAGATAGTCAGTGCTTTCTGTCAACGGATCGCCTCACCCTGCGGCAGAGCTGGGCTGCGATTTGGAACGGTTTTGCATCAGCGGCGTTGCCAGACCGTGCCGAGCGCGACGCTCCATTGGAACTTCCGGGCGTGCTCGCGGATGAGGAAGGGGAGGTCTTTTTGCTGCACGAGGGTGAAGCCGGGCGCGAGGGTTTCCTTCAGCCAGTCCAGGGTGCTGCCGGCAGGCCAGCGGTCCGGCGGGGTGAAGTCGGCCAGCCAAGTGCACGGGGTGGTGAGGAGAAGGTGGCCGCCGGAGTTCAGCAGGGAAGGCAGGCGGGAGAGAAAACGCAGGGGCTCGGAGAGGCGGCAGATGAGATTGGCCGCATGGATGAGGTCGAATTTCCCGAGAGTGTCAGGAAGATTCAAGGCATCGCCCTGCTGGAAGGTGACGCGGGCAGGGTGGATGTCTTCCGGCAGATGGGCCGTGAGCGGCTCGGTGGTGTGGCCTTCGCGGGTGATATGGTAAGTCAGCTGGCCATGGGTTTGGATGGCCTGCGCGGCGTGGATAAAGGCGTGGGAGTAGTCGATGCCGATGACTTCCTGACTGGTTTTGGAAAGCTCGAAGGAGGAGCGGCCGACCGCGCAGCCGATGTCGAGGGCGCGGGCGATGGGGCCGGCCGGGAGGAGTTCGGTGACGGTGCGGACGGGAAACCTCAAGGCGCTCACCGGGCCATTTTCCCAAGGCAGGATTTCGTGATCCTGGCCGTAGTGGAAGAGGAGGTATTCATCGACGAGGCGTTGGGTTTCGTAGAGGTTGGACATGGGGAAAGATCTGAGTGAGGAAAGGCCGGGATGCGGGAAAAGGGAAACGCAGAGAAGGAGGGGAACGGAAAAGGCAGCATCCGGGGGATGCTGCCTTTTCGTGAATAAAACGGGATGAAGCCGCGCGCCTCATCCCGCCCCCGTTGCCGGGGTTGGGGCCGCAGCTAATCGGCCGCCAAGGCGTCAAGGAGATACTTCGAAGGGCGGAAGTTCTCGATCAGGATTTCATGTTGGTCACCGCGTTTCATGCGGACCTCGAGGATGTTGAAGTTGGGCGTTTTGTGAGGGGCGAACAGGATGTCGTCATGGGTCGCATTTTTATGGACCTTGAAAAGATCCGGAGTGATGTGGCCGCCGAGATGGTCATCGCGTCCGGTGGCGAGGTGGCAGGTGCCGAGAACTTTTTCGTCCTGGATGTCAGCGTAGCTGATAGGCAGGACCTGGGTGCCGAAGCCGAGTTCGCCAAGGACGCCGGTCATGGGGTCGTTGGTGAGTTTGGCATTGTGGGCGGCGATGGTGTCCGGATTGCCTTCGATAAGTTCGGACTTGATGATGCGGCCGCCGGTGACGGTGAGGCGGCCGAGGGTGCCGTCCTCGTATTTCATGGGGAAGAGGCCTTCGGCTCCGGTGGGGACAAAGTAGACTTCGCCGGCGGGGAGATTGGCGATGTCAGGCTGGGTGCCGCGGCAGAGGCCGTGGGATTTTTGCGCTTCCTGACCACTCAGCATCAGCTTGGCGGTAAGGATTTCGCCGGTTTCGAGCTGGAAGTCGATTTCCACTTGGTCGGCCCTCGTCATGGCCCGGCGCAGTTTTTCGGCATCGCGGCTGACTTCCTCATAATCGACCGCGAGGCCGGAGTTGAGGATGATTTCGTTGACGCCGTGGAGGGTGGCGCCACGGAAGTTATACTTTTTAGCCATCGCGGTGAGCGGGGCGGTGGCGCTGTAGGTGGAGATACAGAGGATGATGTCGTATTCAGTATAGATGTCGTTTTCCAGGCTGAGGATGCGGCCGTCCTTGCCGGTGCAGGCATCGGCCAGATCGAGGTTGCTGCCGTAGGTCATTTCATAGGCGAACATTTCGCCGCCGGTCATGCCCAATTCCGCCATGACGCCATCGCGGTGCAGGCCTTGATAGAAGTGTTCGTAGGCGCGGCCCTGAATGGCGAATTCGGGTTTCCCGAGGAAGGAGAAATCCTTCATGACCGAGAGGTCCGGAAGATCGATCAGAATACAAACTTTCCGGCCTTCCGTGGGGGTGAAGACGGTACGCAGGAGCCGCTCCAAGCTGAACGGCGGAAATTCGCGGGTCGCGGCGTCGGGCAGGGGGGCGGCGAGGGTCTGGTTCATGGGTGGCTGGGGGATGGGGTGGATGGCGTATTCATGCGAGAAACGAATCATCGCACTTCAAGGATGACACGCGAAGGGGAAAATTATTTCCGGCCGGAGAAACCGGGGCTTGCTCCAGAGGATGGGAGGGCCCAGGGAGGAGGAATGAAATCCATGATCCTGTCTGCGATGGTCTGCCTGTTGCTTTGCCAATGTGAAACCGTGAGCAGTCCCTCGGACCGCCGGCTTTCGCTGACGGATTCCGGTCTGTCACCAGCGGAACGGGAGCGGGCGGCGCGGAACCGTACCATGTCCACCGACCGGAACGATCCCATGAGCAAGGTGCATACGAATGATGGCGCGGTGGGGGTGAGTGTGCTGGAATTTTAAGGGGCAGGATCGCGGCGTTGCCAGCGGGCCGCCTGGATGAGTTTTCCCTGATCCAGCCATTGCTGCTCGAAGTCCGTGGTGGGGTAAAACTCAGCGGCGTCCAGCCACGGGAGCCGCTGGAAGAGTGGGGAGGCATCGACGACTTCGGTGGCTTCCGTGTAATAATCCCCGTGATCGGTTTTGAAGAGGAAGGAAGCCCCGGGCGCAAGGACCCGATGAATGCCCGCGAGGTTGTCCGGATGGACAAAACGATGAAAAGCGTGGCGCTTTTTGGGCCAGGGATCGGGGAAGAGGAGATGAACCCGGGAGGCACAACCGGCGGGCAGGAGCCAGGAAAGGGTGTAAGCGCTTTCAAGGTGGATGACCCGGACATTGGTCAGGCCCTCGCGGGCGGCGCGGTGGCAGATCTTGCGGATGCGGCCGCTGAGGCGTTCGATCCCGAGGAAATCACGCTCTGGATAGTGCGCGGCCATTTGGAGCAGGAAGGTGCCGTCGCCACAACCGACGTCGAGTTCCAACGGACGGGAGGCATCCGGGAAGATCGTGCCTGGCGTGACCTCAGCGAAATAATCGGCCGGAATGAATTCCACGGCCGCTGGCGTCAGCGGGGTCATGCGGTCACTTCGGCGTAGCGGACTTCGGCGTAGCGGACTTCGGCGTCGCGGGCTTCGGGGCGGCGGCCGGCGGGGCTACGGGAGCCGCGGCCGGAGCGGGCGGGGGCGTTTTGGAAAAGGTGACACTCAGGCTGATGAATCCCGGAGCGGTGCGGTATTCCTCCAGCAGGTTTTTCATGGGTTTGCCCGGGTCGAGAGGACCCGCGGAAATCACAAGCGGAACGGCTTGATCCAGCGGCAGGGGTTCCCGGCTTTGTTGTTTGGACCAGGCCTGCAGTGACTCGCCGGGCTTCATTTTGGCGAAGGGATTCAAATCCCGGTAGAAGAAACCGGTGCTGCCGAAGCGGACATTCATTTCGATGACATCGCGCACCTGCTTGGCGTTGTCGCCTCCGGTCTTCAGCTGCATCTGACCGAAGTCCTTGCGGACAAACATGATTTCGTGATATTGGTCAGGATCCGGGGAGGTGTGCTCCATCATCTGGGGCTCGGCATTGCCGGGTTGCTTCCAGGTGAGCCGGAGGGTGGCGTAGACCGGGCTGGAAAACCTGGCTTCGAATTTAGTCAGTTCGATACCCAGTTCCCGGGCGAGGTCTTCCGGGGTGGCGGGGATTTTTTCGATGCTATCGGCCCGGAGGATTCCGGCAGGCCAAAGCAGCACGCTGCAGAGCAGGGGGAGGCGGCAGAGCGGAAGCAGGGCAGAAATCGTCATAGAAGGGGAAGGTAGGCAGGGACGACCTTGCTGCCAGAGGGAAATCACGGCCGACCGGTGGACTGGAGCGCGAGCACGGAAAGGTGCTCAGCCATGGCCGTTTCAGGGAGCAGCAGGTGGCCGCTGAGCGCCTCCAATTGGTGCAGCAGCTCGCCGAGGGCAGCCATCTGGTTTGGGGTAGGCGGGCCGCTCTGGCCGATCAGGGTGATATTTAAACTTTCGACGGCGGTCCCGTGGCTGGGCAGATATTCGATCCGCCCGTCCCCGGAGCGCGATCCATTGCCGATCACGAAACCTGCCGGCTCCGGACGTTCCCTCAGGGACTGTTGGAGGGCAATCAAGGCCGCATTGCCCCGGGCATCGCCGCTCCAGGCAAGGTGAATACGCGGGGAACCGGACGATTTGGCGGTGGCGGCGAGTTGTTGACGCAGGGGACGATCCAAAAACTGCCAGGGACGGGAGGCCGCTTCCTGCATGGCGGGCCGCAGGTCCAACCGGGGGGGCGATTTTTTGGCAGGAACCGCGGCCATGCCGGCGGTGGGGCCGCTCAGCACCAGCTGGGGACGTTGAGTTTCACGGGGATAGGAGCCGAACTCCTCAGTCCAGGTGACGCGGGCACCCGCCACGAGCAGACGGGAGGGAGAAACTCCGGCCGTATTTTTCCCCTCGCTCCCCGGACTCCATGCGCGAAGGTGGCCAATGATCACCAGAAGCACTGAAAAACCAGCCATGACCCACACCTGCACCTGCGGGTCGCGGAGCCGGTGGCAGAGGGTGATGAGGGAGTGGACAGAACGCAGGAGGCGCATAGGAAGAGGGTTATGGTAACACTTAAGACATATTAAATTCCTTGCAAGTCCCGACTTGAATCGTTTTTTTGGCAAATGGCGGAATTACCCTCAGTTCTGATCCTTACGGCTGGTTTTGGCGATGGGCATAATTCCGCAGCGCGCAGCATCGCGGAAGCCATCCGGCAGGAGTCGGGCGGACGGGTGCCGGTGGTCGTAGCCGATTTGTTTGAGGAGGCAGCGCCGGTCACAGGGGCCTTCTACAAATGGGTCTACCGGCAGATGATCACCCATCTGCCTGAGCTTTGGCATTGGCTGTTCAATGTCAGTAAGAAAGGTGATTTTGCTTCGCTTTGGTGGGACCGTTTTGTTGGAATTGGACCGGCTCTGGAACATCACTTGAGAGAGCAACGCCCCCAGGCGCTGGTTCTGACTTATCCGGTCTATCCTTATTTTCTGGCCAAGGCAGACCCGGGCGTATCCCGGCCGGGGAGTGTTTCGATGGCCATCACGGATTCCATCACGATCCATCCGATCTGGCTCCGCGGACGGGTGGACCGGCTGTATGTGACGGATGCGTTCAGTCAGGTGGTGGCCCAGGCCGCGCTGAGCAGGCCGGTTCCGGTGGAGGTGAGTGGCTTTCCCGTCGCGCCGGAATATGCCGGCTTTCCGGCGAGAACCGCGGAAGGTGAACCGGGCTGCCTGAAAGTCCTCTATTTCGCCACGACCGCAGGTTCGCATATCCGTCCCACGCTGCGTGGGCTGTTGGAAAATCTGCCCGCTGGCGCCCGCCTGACGATCGTAATGGGGCGTCATGAGGCCCGGGTGAGACCGGCGATCCAGGAGTTGCTAGAGGCTTTTCCCGGCATTCCGGTTGAATTGATCGGCTGGACCCGGGAGGTGCCCCGGCTGTTGATGGAGCACGATGTGGTGATCTCCAAAGCGGGGGGGGCCACGGTGCATGAATGTTTTGCGGCCGGGGTGCCGGTGATCGTCAATTATATCATTCCCGGCCAGGAGGAAGGCAATGCTGAGCTGTTGGAGCGGTTGGGCTGTGGCTGCCGGTCGCTTGTTCCAGGTGAAACCGGCTCCTTGTTGGCCGCCATGCAGGCAGATGGCCGGCTGGCCTCGATGCGCCGCGCCATGGCCAGCCATCGGCGGCCGGACGGAGCGCTGCGGATTGCCCGGGAAATCATCCAGTCCATTTCACCCTGATCCCGACGCTGGGCGCCTGCCGTGCGCCGTGGCGGAATATGGTCCCAGTTTCAAACCCAATCCTGTATCCCTTGAATCCTCACCTCCTTCCTGCTTCGGCCATTTTGTTCGATATTGGCAATGTGCTGCTCAAATTTGATTTCGGCCGTGCGGCGGCGGCGATGGCCGGGCATAGCACCGCCAGTGCGGAAGTGATCCGGACGGTGCTGGATTCCTGGCAGCACCGGCACGAAACCGGTTCGGTGTCCCCGGAGGAATTCAGCGAAGGGGTGCGTTCCGCCATCGGTTATGCAGGGCCGGAAGCCGTCTTCCGCCAACAGTTCTGCGATATCTTCACCCCCAACGAGCCGATGTGGGACTTTGCCCGCAGTCTTTTCGGCAAAGTGCCGGTGTTTCTTTTTTCCAACATCAGCTTCTGGCACGAAACGTGGATTTTTGAGAAGTATCCTGAATTTGCCAGCTTTGATGGGGGCTTCTACTCATGGCGCATCGGGGCCATGAAGCCGGACCCGGCCTTCTACCGGGCCGCCACGGAAACCCTGCCGTTTGCGCCGGAGCAGATTGCCTACATGGACGACATGCCGCTCAACGTGGCCGGCGGACAGGCCGCCGCCTTTCAGTCCCTCCAATATGATTGCGATGACCACGACGGGTTCCTCGCCACGGCGGCCGGCTGGCTGGGATAGTGGGTTGGGACCGGCTTCAGCTGGACCATGCGTCCACCAGCAGTTTGATCGTGAGGGCAAAAACGACCGTGAGGAAGACGGGCCGGATCACGGTTAGGCCACGATGGATCACCAGTCCGGAGCCGAGCCGGGCTCCCGCCAGTTGACCTGCGATCATGGCGGCGGCGGCGGGCAGATGCACCGCCCCGCACGAGAGGAACAAGGCGAGGGCGCCCAGGTTGCTGGCGAGATTGGCGGCCTTGGTATAACCGGTGGCTTGCCGTAGATCGAGCCCCATCAATCCGACGAGGGCCACGGCCCAAAATGAGCCGGTGCCCGGCCCGAAAAAGCCATCGTAGAATCCCAGAGCCAGTCCGGCGCCTGTCGCGAAGAGGACCGGCGACAACCGGGCCTGGCCTGCCTGCTGGCCGAAGCGGCGGTTCAAGGCGGTATAAATGGCGACGGCGGCGAGCATCCACGGAATAATCTGCCGCAGGGCTTCCGGTTGGGTGAGGCTGACAGTCCACGCCCCGGCGGCTCCTGCCAAAGCGGCGCAGCCTGCGGCCAAGGGGATGCCAGGGGTGCGCAGCAGGCCGGCCTGCCCGTAACGCCGCACCGCGATCAGGGTGCCGCAGGCGGATTGCAGCTTATTGGTGCCGAGGGCGAGTTGCGGCGGCAGCCCGGCCGCCAACAGGGCGGGAACGGTGATGAGTCCACCCCCACCCGCAATGGCATCGATCAGGCCACCCGCAAATCCAGCCACGAGGAGCAGGCTGTAAGTCAGGGGCGAAAGAGTCAGTGAATCCATGCAGATGCCGCAGTGCCTGCTCCATGCCAAGCGATCCTGCAACACGTTCCCACGGTCTCGGTGGGTTGGCCAGCCAGCCTGATGTCTCACGGATCCGTTCCAGCCGATAAAGCCAGGGAGCCCGGAGTTTCCGCAAAGGGCCGGGGCCCCTGTTGATATGGAAAAAGGAGTAGTGCAGTCACCATTACTCAAGTATGATGGATCTGGCGCTAGCCGGATGCCCGCCCCCAGTGGCAGCCTCCTTCCCGCGACGGAATCCCACAGCCAGTCCCGCTTCGGCCGGGCTGGCCCGCGATAATCGTAAAATCGAAGAGCCCTTAGCTTGTTGGAGGTGGTGAAATGAGCAATCAACCCAACCCCGTCCTGGTCGCCGCCCTCAGGCGTTTTTCGCAATTCGCCAGCGGCACGGCCATCCTCGTGGGAGGTGCAGTCCTGGTGGGCTGGCTGTTCGACGTGACTGCCCTGAAAAGCATCCTGCCGATCTGGGTCACCATGAAGGCCAACACCGCGCTCGCTTTTGTCCTGGCCGGTGTGGCGTTGTGGATGACCCGGCCCGAACAAACCTCCCAAAACCCCGGACACTTTGGCCAAGGGTGCGCTGCCGCCTGCGGCCTCATCGGATTGCTGACGCTCAGCGAACATCTGTTCGGCTGGGATCTGAAGATTGACCAATTGCTTTTCGCGGACCGGTCCAGTGCCCTGGAAACGGCCCATCCCGGCCGGATGGCACCCATTACGGCGCTGAATTTTCTCCTCCTGGGGGGAGCCCTCCTCCTGCTTGAAGTGAAGGCCCGGCACAGCCATCGGCCTGCCCATGGCATCGCTCTGGTGGTCAGCCTGACCGGGTTGATGGCCTTGATCTGCTATGCTTACGATCCTCAATACCTGACCGTGGCCAGTGCCACCAAAATGGCGCTCCATACGGCGGTGCTTTTTACCCTGCTCCCGCTCGGAATCCTCTGCGTGCGTCCGGAGCGCGGCCTGATGGCGGTGATCACCAGTGAGGCTGAAGGCGGCCGCATGGCGCGTCGTCTGTTGCCGGCCGCCATCGGCATTCCCATCGTGCTCGGATGGTTGAAATTGACTGGTGAGATGGGAGGGCTATACAGCGCGCGGTTTGGTGAGACGCTCTACACTACCTTGAATGTGGCCAGTTTCGCCATCCTGATCTGGTGGAGTGCAAAAAGGAGCAACACCAAGGACCTTGAGCGCAGGCACGCGGAACAGCGCTTCCGGGCCGTGGCCGAAGCCGCGAACGACGCGATCATCTCCGCCGATAACCAAGGCAACATCATCGGCTGGAACAAAGGCGCGCGTGCGATTTTTGGTTACGACGTGGAAGAGGTGCAGGGGGAGCCCCTCACGGTCCTGATGCCGGAGCGTTACCGTGCAGCACATCTCAAGGGGTTGGAACGGTTCAAAGCCACGGGCGGAGCGCGGGTGATCGGCCATACCGTGGAACTGCACGGACTGCGCAAGAGTGGGGCGGAGTTCCCCATCGAACTCTCGCTGTCCAGCTGGGAAGCGGAGGGGACGCGGTTCTTCTCCGCCATCCTCCGCGATCTCACCGACCGGAAGCAGGTGGAAGAGGAATTGAAAAGATTAACGGACCGGTTCCTGATGGCGACGGGGGCGGCGCAGATCGGCGTGTGGGATTTTGATCCGGTGAACAACCGCCTGATCTGGGATGATCAGATGTTCCGCGTGTATGGAACTTCACGGGACCAATTCACCGGGGCCTTTGCAGCGTGGGCCGCGACGGTGCATCCTGACGATCTCGCCGCCGAGGCGGAGAAGGTTCAAATGGCACTGCGTGGCGAGTTGGAATTCGATACCGACTTCCGCGTGATCTGGCCGGACAAGTCTATCCATTACGTCAAAGCCATGGCCACGGTGCAGCGGGATGCCTCGGGCCAGGCGGTCAAAATGATTGGCTGCAATTGGGATATCAGCCGGGAAAAATCCGCCGCCGAGGAATTGAAGCGCACGGTGGAGGAATTGGCGCGGTCCAATGCCGAGCTGGAGCAATTCGCCTACGTGGCCTCGCACGATCTGCAGGAGCCGCTGCGGGCGGTCGCAGGCTGCGTGGAGCTTTTGGAAAAAGATTATCATGGCAAATTCGATCCCGGTGCCGACGAGCTGCTGCGGCACGCGGTGGACGGTGCGACGCGCATGCAGACCATGATCCGTGATCTGCTGGCGTATTCGCGGGTCGGCACGCGCGCCCAGCCGTTTGTGGAGGTGGATTGTCAGGCGGCGCTCGACCTGGCGTTGACGAACCTCTCCACCGCCATCCACGAAAGCGGCGCGGTGATCACACACGATCCCCTGCCGGCGTTGATGGCCGATCCGACCCAGCTGGCGCAATTGTTCCAGAATCTCATCGGCA
>ENA-OBLH01000383-OBLH01000383.1-metagenomes-genome-assembly--contig:-NODE-383-length-15097-cov-4.28706_pt1 | contig 15097 bp, 11 predicted proteins | sample MGYA00153382_OBLH01 | MGnify analysis MGYA00153382
ATCCCGAAAAATGAACTTCTAGAAGTGCCCATCAAAGACAAAGTATGAACACCTCTATCCGCGCCATCATCGCCGACGACGAAACGTATCTCTCGCGCTACCTCGCTGACGCGCTGCGCAACGCGTGGCCAGAGCTTGAAATTGTCGCAACGCTAGCTAATGGCGTTGACGCAGCGAAAGCCATCGACACATTTCAGCCTGATGTTGCGTTCCTCGACATTCAAATGCCGGGCATGACTGGGCTGGAGGTTGCGCAGGGGATTGAGGGCGCAACGCTTGCTGTATTTGTGACAGCGTACGATGAGTTTGCCGTGCGCGCCTTCGATGAGGGTGCGGTGGACTATTTGCTGAAACCGGTCAATGCGGAGCGACTGAGCAAGTGCGTAGAACGTGTAAAACTGCGGTTGGCGGCGATGCACACCGAGCCTGCGCCTGCTGCTGTAGCTGCCATTGACGCGTTGATGCCTGCCAATCTTGCCCACGCACTGCAAGCGCTGATGAGAACCGGCGCAACAGCCGTCGCTCAGCCTTTCTTGCGCTACGTCCGGGCCCACGAGCGCACCGCGCAGGGCGAACTGGTTTTGCATATTGATGTCAACGACGTGCTGTATTTCGACGCGGCGGACAAGTACACCTGTGTCGTGTTGGCGTCCGGTGAAAAACTCATTCGCACCTCCGTCAGCGAGCTTGAAGCGCAACTCGATCCGTCGCAATTTCAACGTATTCATCGCTCCACGTTGGTCAACTTGCGTTGTCTGCATGCCACGCGACGCGATGAATCGGGTCGAATGTTTGTGAAGATGAAAGAACACAAACGCGAGCTACCGGTAAGCCGTGCGTACCACGAAGTTTTTAGCCGAATGTAGATTCGGAGCGTGTTTGCGTTGCAAGCAGGTTCACGTGTAGAAGCGGCCTGGCCGCGATCCTTGTTTCCCAAGCAAAGTTGGGATCGCGGCCAAGGCCGCTCCTACATTTCGTAATCAGTAAGTTGCTGTCACGCCCACGAACACACTCCGTCCCGGCAGCGGTGCGAAGTTTTTCAGAAACGACGTGTGTACGCGCATATCGCGGTTGCTGAGGTTCTTGCCAAGCAGGTAGATGTCGGCACTTCGGTTAGCGGCATATGCCCAGCGATAGCGCACCGACGCGTCGATACGTGTGTAACCCGGCGTGGCGGTTTCGAACGCGGCGATGCGATCCTGTTTGAACACATACGTTGCGCCGCCGTCGGCATACCAATTGCCGCTGCGCCACGTCAATTGGCTGCCGATTCGGCTTGGGCTGATTCTTGGTAGGTTGCCGCCATCGAGACTGGTGATCGTGCCGCGAACGGTGTCTGCCATGGAGGTGAAACCGAAGCCTTGTGTGGGCGCATACGCGATTGACAGTTCAGCGCCGGTCAAGCGTGCGTTGACGTTTTTGAATTCGCGTTTCAACAGCTCCGCACCGGGCGCGATTTCGCCTTCTTCATTCACGCGATCAGCAATACCGTCGCCGTTTTCATCAGTGCTGGCGCCGTAAATAAAGTTCTTGATCGTGTTGCGATACACCGACGCGCGAGCGCTCCAGGCGGCGCTTTGCAGCTTGTACGAGAGGTCAAAATTTTGCGAACGTTCCTTCGCTACTTGCGGGTTGCCGAGGTCGTAAGTGAGTGTGGCGATATGTGCGCCTTTTGAGTACAGCTCTTCTATGGCGGGCGCGCGTTCGGCGTGGCTGAATGACGCGGTGATGGCGCTGTTCGGTGTCAACAGATATTGATAGGCGATGGAGCCGTTGCCGAGCGAAAAGCTCCGGCCCGGCAGTGCGACGTCGGCACCCGGCTTGTGCTTCACGTTCTCGATGCGCGCGCCGATTTCGGCGCGTCCGGGGCCGAGGCGGCGCTCGGTTACGGCGAACAGTGCTTGACGCTTGGTATCGGTTTTCGGCACGATGGTTTCCTCGCCCACCGCTGAAAATTTGCCCTGCTCAAAGTCCGCGCCAATCACCGTGCGCCAGCCCGTAATGGGCCGCGTTTGCGCATCAAAGCGAGCGCTCGACGATTTGTTGCGAAACACGGTACCGACCTCGCCTGTGGACTCCAGCTCAGCGTGTTGATAGTTGTTGTTGGCGGCGCTGAAACGAATACGTTCCAGGCCGATCACGTCATTTAATTCGCCGAGCAATTCAACGCGATCACGCTTCATATCGATGCTCACGGCGTCCGGCGAAGGGATGCCGTACACGCTCTGAAAACGATTCAGCCCGATGCCGACGAAGCCGTTGTTCAGGATGTACGACGCGCCGAAACTGGCATTGCGCGTCGCAGTCGCGGAGTTGGCGAGCTTGCCGTCGTTCGCGGTTTCATAGTCGCTGGTTCGGCGATCCGAAAACTCGCCGGTGAAAGCAATCGGCCCGGTGCTGGTACGCAGTTGCGCACCAAAGTCACGCGTGCGCTCGGCGCTCGAAAGCCGCACGTCGGTGAGGAAACGCAGGCCATCGGTGTGCGTTTGCGGAATGCGATCAGTGACGACGTTGACCAGTCCGCCAATCGCACCAGAGCCATACAAAAGCGTTGCCGGGCCTCGCAAAATCTCGATCTGACGTGCGCCGAGCACCTCCGCCGTGACCGCGTGATCGGGGCTGATAGTGCCCACATCCATCGTGCCGACGCCGTTTTCTGCCGTTTTTATGCGCGGGCCATCGAGCCCACGAATGACCGGTCGTGACGCGCCGGGGCCGAAGCTGGAGGACTGAATGCCCGCTTGATTGGTCAATGTGTCGCCGAGGCTCGCCGCGCGGTCGCGAAGCAGCGCATCTTTGCCGATGACCACGCCCGGTTGCACCGCCTGCAATTCGTCCTGATCGGCGAACGGCGACGCGGTGACGATGACTTTGTCCACTTTAGTGGGCGCGGGCTGGGTTTGGCCATGCGCTGAAAGCTGGCTCAACGCGGCGATGAGCGCGACGGAAAGTAGCGATGCGCGAAACGGAAAGGCGGAGGAGGCGGGAAAGCTCTGAAACGCAATCATGGTGGTTTTGCTCTTTATGAAACTAGATTGCATTTTACGCTAACGCACGCCTTTAAGCATCTTAGTTGCATTAGCGAAGCCTAAAAAATAAATTAGCTTTTCGTTGAAAACACCATTGCAATTGGGCTTAGCTGCCTTTACGCGACAAGTCGATAAATGGCGAATATCGTTATGATGCCCAATTTAAATAAGGGTTAAGCCAAAAAGCTGTTACTAAATCAACGACATTTATCAGTCACCGTTGCGATTAAAACGCCACGGGGTTGCGGTGCCGCAACAGCCGCCCGTCTCGCCCGGCGCGCTGCAAGATTTTGTGTACCAACCGGGCGGGCTTCCGTGCCACAATCAGCGCCAATAAACGTCAACCAACAGGCTCAGGCCATGGGTTTGACGCACGATTCAAAGCGACACAAGGAGGACTTATGACACGCAACCCACTATTTGCACGAACCGCCGCCGCATTGGCCGCGATCCCACTGGCGCTCGCCGTCAGCCAGACTACGGCCCAAACTGCCAACGTGACCCTTTACGGCATTGTGGATGTAGGCGTGCAACACGTCACCGGCGTCAAAGGCGGCAGCATCACCCAAGTTGCCAGCGGCATCATGGAGGGCTCACGTTGGGGCCTGCGCGGCACCGAGGATTTGGGCGGTGGCTACAAAACCATCTTCGTACTTGAAAACCGTTTTGAAGCTGACACCGGTGGCCTAAGCAATCGTCCGCTCTCCGGCTCGCAATTGCCTGACCGTTTCACCGCTGGCTTGCCGCCTGCTGTGCAAGCCGCATTGAATGGCGCGATTGGCCCCTCGCTCGGTGTCAATCTGCCCGGTCGTCTATTTGATCGCCAAGCTTACGTTGGCATCATCACGCCGTTTGGGGCGGTGCTCGCCGGTCGTCAATACACGCCAGCGTTTGAAATTTCCAACCGCTACGACGCGTTCGCCAACGCCACTGCCGCGTCACCCGGCCAGCTCGCGTCAATCCCGGCTGGTATCGACATACGCGAAAGCAACTCGGTGATGTATCGCATCGAGCTGCGAGGTTTCTACAGCAGTGCGTATTACTCGTTTGGTGAAAGCGCAGCGGGCACCAAGCGTGGCCGCTTGGTCGGTATCAACGGCGGCTATCAGACCGCAAAATTCGGCGCAGGTATCGGCTATAACGAACGCACCAACAGCGCTGGCCAAAAGTCGCTCAACTCGCTGGTGATGGGTGCTAACTTTGATGCGGGCATCGCCAACCTCTTTGCGTTGTACGGCGTGTTGAAAGAACCCAATGGATCCTCCGCGCCCGAACTGCGCGCGGGTCTCATCGCAGGCGGCGTGCCTTCCATCCTCGTCGACACCGGCATCTTGCCGCGCTTTCAGCAAGACAACCGCCTGTATCACTTTGGCGCACGCGTGCCGCTCGGCGTAGGTCAGCTCATCCTCGGCTACTCACGGCTCGACGACAAGCGCGCGACGAACGCGGACTCCACGTCGTACGGTGTGGCGTACACCTACCCCTTGTCAAAGCGCACCGACATTAACGTGGCTGTCACACAAGTTAACAACAATGCCAATGCGCAAGTGCTTCCGGGCGGCAACGGTTTCCTCGGTGGTGTGAGCGCGTTTGGCGGCAAAGATGTCACGGCATACCAATTGTCGCTGCGTCACAAGTTCTGATCGGTTGACTCTCCACAGATAGGCACATACCTTCGGCACACACATGCCGCGACACCCAAAGCCGCGTTGGCCATTGCAACGCGGCTTTTTCTTTTCGGCCCTCTCCCGCAGGCGGGAGCGGGGTAGGGGTGAGGGAGGCTGTGGCATGCGCGCGACGTGTTCGCCGCGCTTCCACCTTAAACACCACCCTCACCGTAACCCTCTTCCGCGCTCGGCAGAGGGGACTACGCACCGCCCCCGTAAAATACCCATATGGACAACATCATCTACATGCTCGCGGTCAACGCGATTCCGCTTTTGACGGCGATCACGTTGCACGAGGCGGCGCACGGTTACGCGGCACGCGTGTTCGGCGACCGCACGGCCGAAATGCTGGGGCGCATTTCGCTGAATCCGATCAAACACATCGACTGGGTCGGCACGGTTGCTGTGCCCGCGCTGACGCTCGCGATTGGCGGTTTTTTCTTCGGCTGGGCCAAACCGGTGCCGGTCAACTTCAACAATCTGCGCAACCCCAAAACCGACATGATCTGGGTTGCTGCGGCTGGCCCCGCGTCCAACTTGGTGATGGCCATTGGCTGGGCGCTCATACTCAAATTCAACGACATCCCCGCCATTGATGCGATTTCGCGTGCGGGCGTAGCGTGGAACGTCGGCCTCATGGTGCTCAATCTGCTGCCGATTTTGCCGCTTGATGGTGGCCGCATCCTCGCCGGATTGTTGCCGGGACCGCTCTCGTACAAATACTCGCGACTTGAGCCGTACGGCCTGTTCATCGTGCTGGGACTGGCCATCGCAGGCGTGCTCGGCTTCATCCTGTCACCGCTTTACCGAATCTCTTATCAGGCGCTCGGCGCGTTGATCGGCGTCTAAAAAGAAATGTTTAAAGATCGCGTACTTTCAGGCATGCGCCCGACCGGGTTCATGCACATTGGCCATTATCACGGCGCACTCAAAAACTGGGTCAAACTCCAGGCCGAAAAGGAGTGTTTTTTCTTCGTCGCTGACTGGCACGCATTGACCAGTCACTATGACGATCCGAGCGTGATTTCCGGCGCGACCTTCGACATGGTGACCGACTGGTTGGCCGCTGGGCTTGACCCGAATCAGTCGACCATCTTCCTGCAAAGTCAGGTGCCGCAGCATGCAGAGTTGTCGCTCTTGCTCGGCATGATCACGCCGCTCGGCTGGTTGGAGCGGGTGCCGACGTACAAAGAGCAGCAGGAAAATCTTAAAGAAAAAGATCTGACGACGTACGGCTTTCTCGGTTATCCGCTGATGCAGACCGCAGACATTTGCGTCTATCGCGCCAATCAGGTGCCGGTCGGTGCCGATCAGGTGTCGCATCTTGAAATCAGCCGCGAAATCGCACGGCGCTTCAACCACATTTACGGTCGAGAACCGAAGTTTGAAGAGCGCGCCACCGCGGCCATCAAGAAGCTCGGCGGCAAGCCCGCCAAGCTTTATGCGGAACTGAAAACCGCTTTCAATCAGGACGGAAACGCTGAGGCTTTGGTGCAAGCGAAAGCGCTGGTCGCAGGTGCAGGTTCACTGTCCAACGATGAGAAAGAATTGCTGCAAGGCTTTCTCACCGGCGCTCGCAAAACCGTGCTGCCGGAGCCGCAAGCGTTGCTGACGCCAACCTCGAAAGTCATTGGCCTCGACGGTCGCAAGATGAGCAAGAGCTACAACAACGGCATCGATCTGCGCGATGCGCCCGCCGTCGTCGAGCAAAAAATCAAGCGGATGCCGACCGACCCGAAACGCGCCCGCCGCAACGATCCTGGCAACCCCGACGACTGCCCCGTGTGGACGCTGCATCAGGTTTATTCGGACGATGCGCGCAGAGCGTGGGTAGTTGAGGGCTGTACGACGGCTGGCATTGGTTGCCTCGAATGCAAGCAGCCGGTCATCGAGGCGATCAACGCGGAGTTGGCTCCGATGCAGACGCGGATCAAGGAGATCGAAGCGAAACCGGGCTATGTCAAAGAAGTGCTGCATGACGGCTGCGCCAAAGCGCGGCGGGTGGCGGAAGAGACTATGCTTGATGTGCGAAATGCTATGGGGTTGGCGCGGGTTTGAAACACCCTCCCCCGTTGGGGGAGGGAACAGTCCTACTCAGGAGGAAACCATGAAATCATTCGTTGAACACCTAAGCAAATACGCGGCCTATCACCGCGACAAGCGTAACGTTGCCACGCATTACATCGGCGTTCCGATGATCGTGGCAGGTGTCGTGACGATGCTGTCGCGACCGGCGCTTATGCATATTAACGGCATTGCGATTTCGCCCGCGACAATCGGCGTGATGATCACTGCGCTGTTTTATTTGAAGTTGGATATTCGTTTCGGCATCGTGATGAGTGTGTTCCTCGCCACCTGCCTGTGGCTCGGGCAAATGCTCGCGGCGCAATCGACGGCGATTTGGCTCGCGTGGGGTATTGGCGTGTTCGTGGTCGGTTGGGTGATTCAGTTTATTGGCCACTATTACGAGGGCAAAAAACCGGCGTTCCTCGATGACATTCTGGGACTTGTGATTGGGCCGATTTTTGTGGCGGCTGAGTTGGCCTTTGAACTGGGTCTGCGCAGAGACGTGCAGGACGCCGTTGAAGCACGCGTTGGGCCGACATTTATTCGGCAGGCTACCGTTGCGTAAAACGTTACGCGCAGGAGCGGCGAAGGCTGCGAACCCCGGTGGCCGATGCAATCTTTCGCGGCCCTTCGACTGTGCTCAGGAGAGCCTTTCGCCGCTCCTAAAAAACGAACTAGTTAATTGATGAACGTCACCGCCGAATCTATCCCCGAAATCCCGGTTGCCGCCGAACATGCGCTTGCCAAAATTTACGGCCAGCCGATGTCGCAGATGCCTAAGGATTTGTACATCCCGCCGGAGGCTTTAGAGATTTTCCTCGATGCGTTTGAAGGGCCGCTTGACCTGCTGCTGTACTTAATCCGCAAAGACAACCTGAACATCCTGGATATTCCGATGGCCGCGCTAACGCGCCAGTATCTGGAATACGTAGAGCGCATGAAATCCTCGCAGCGCTTTGAGTTGGCGGCCGAATATCTGCTGATGGCCGCGATGCTGATCGAGATTAAATCGCGCATGTTGTTGCCGCGTCCGCCTGCGGCTATCGCAGAAGAGATTGATCCACGTGCAGCGCTGGTCAAGCGCCTGCTCGAGTATGAGCAGATGAAGCTCGCTGCGGCTGGGCTTGATGAGTTGCCGCAAGCCGAGCGCGACTTTGCCGTCGTTCACGTCATTTTCGAAAAACAGACATCACTACAGATGCCGGACGTCGAGCCAGAGGACTTGCGGCGCGCTTGGGCAAGCATTCTGGCGCGGGCGAAACTCAACAAAACGCACATCATTACGCGCAACGAACTCTCCGTCCGCGCAAGGATGAGTTACTTGCTTCGAACGCTCAAACCGGGATTGCATGTAGAATTCGCAGAATTGTTCGAGGAAGCGGCGTCCGTGCCACTGGTTGTTGTGACCTTCCTCGCGATCCTAGAGCTAGCGCGTGAACGACTAATAACGGTTGCGCAAACAGAACCCTTTAGCCCCATTTATGTACAGCTCGCCGGTGACGGTGGGGTGATGGTTGCGGCCACCAGTACGAATGCGGCGAACGACGAAAACGTTTAGCGTCTTCTTGCTTTTTAGCGGCGTTTTACTCGTTTTCGGGGTCCCTTTTTGACCGTATGCAATGGCGGTAGAGCATTGCGTTAATTGAAATAAAGCCTTAATTGGACGAACTTACCCACGCCAAACGTGTACTCGAAGCGGTTTTGATGGCCAGCCACGAACCGCTCCCACTTGATGAAATCGTCAAAGTCTTTGACCCACCGGTGCCCACCGAAACGGTGCGCTTGCTGCTGGCTGACCTGACCGCCGAATGGAAAGAACGTGGCTCGATTGAGATCGCTCAGGTCGCCTCGGGCTACCGCTTTCAGACGCGGCCCGAAATGCAGATCAACATTGAACGACTGACCCCTGAAAAGCCGCCGAAATATTCGCGCGCCGTGATGGAGACGCTGGCGATCATCGCCTACCGGCAACCCGCAACGCGCGGCGAGGTGGAAGCGATTCGCGGCGTGGCCGTATCGACCAACATCCTGAAAGCGCTCGAAGATCGAGGCTGGGTGGAAGTGATCGGCCACAAAGATACGCCCGGTCGTCCCGCGTTGTTTGCTACTACCAAAGCTTTTCTGAACGACCTGAGCTTGCGCTCATTGTCCGAGCTGCCGCCACTTGCCGAACTAGATGCGCAACCCGCGCTGGAGCTGCCCGAAGTGCTGTTTGAGCCGATTTACCCCGAGCAGGGCCGCATTGATACGTCGCCTCGCGACGACTCTGCGGTGAACGCCCTGCCTGATAGCTCTGACGCTGAGCTGTTTGAAATTCCGTCTGGAGACGCCATGACTGTGACACTCGCACCGATCCCTTTTGTTCCACCTACGGTTCACTGAAATGAATGACATGCACGATTCGACTAATGGCAGCAGCGATGGCGGTCACGATGATCATGAGCCGGGGGACGTCAACGGGAACATTGATCCCGCATTCGCCAAGGCACAACGCCAGCAACGTGCGCCGCGCCAGGGCGGGCAGCCCCGGCCTGCAGGTCAAGGTCAACCGCGGCAGGCGCGACCACCGCGCGATCCGAATCAGGCACGTGCAGCCCGACCACCACGTCAACCCCGTGTGCCACAAGATCAAGCGATGCTTGCTGGCGAACCCGGTGCGGTGACCGTGCCCGATCAGCAAGACGGCAGCGTGCCGAACGTTGATGCACAAGCGCCGAGACCCGCCCGCGCGCCGCGTCCGTCGCGTGAGCCGCGCGCCGCACGTCCACCGCGCCAGCCACGTCCGGAACACACTTCCAGCGAACGCCCTGCACAAATCACCAACTGGTTAGATTCCGATAGCGGTGCGTCACCTGAAGCTAGCTCAGCGCCAAGCGCAGACGGCGCAGCAATCGTTAACGCGAACACAGCAGGCCCGAACGGTGAGCAGCAGGATCGCACACGCGGCCCGCGTCGCAATCGCCGTGGCGGTCGTGGGCGTAATGGCCGAAACGGCGAGCCACGCGAAGGTCAAGGCCCACGCGGCCCGAACCCAAACGGCTCCATGATCGACGGTGTATTTGTACCGAACGATCCCGCGTTCATAGCTGATGGCGCACAGTTCGGAGAAGGCGAAGACCGTTCTGAAAACAATCCGAACCCGGGTGCTTTTGGCGACCCTGGTCGACCAATGGATCGCGCTGGACGACGCAATCGCAATCAACGTGATCGTCGCGAACAGGCGCATCCGGTGCGCATTGGTCAGCGCGCAGCCAGCGACTACGCCGCGCCTCGTTTTGATGCCGAAGGCTTGCCGATCGCAATGGCTCCAGCATCTGATGAGCCCGCAATTTCTGGCATCAATGATGCTGGTGAACGTGACGGCGAACGACTGCACAAGGTGCTCGCGCAGCAGGGCCTCGGCTCTCGGCGCAACATGGAGGCGATGATCGCGGCGGGCGAAGTGCAGGTCAATGGTGCCAAGGCGCGCGTCGGTCAGGTCGTGAATGAATACGACCGCGTCCATGTCAATCGCCGCAAGGTGACGGTGAAGCTCGGTGACGACAATCCGCGTATCCTGATTTATCACAAGCAGTCCGGCGAAATCGTCAGCCGCGATGACCCGGAACAGCGTGACACCGTGTTCGACCGTTTGCCCAAGCCGGATCACGGCAAATGGGTGGCGGTTGGCCGTCTCGATTACAACTCGGAAGGGCTGATGTTGTTCACCACGTACGGTGAATTGGCCAACCGCTTCATGCATCCGCGCTACGAAATTCTGCGCGAATATTCGGTGCGTGTGCTCGGTGAGCTGACACCGGAGCAGGAAGATCAGTTGATGGATGGCATCGAGCTCGATGACGGACCGGCGCGGGTGTTGTCGCTTGATCGCATTGATCGCGACAGCGACGCGGCAAATCATTGGTACAAGATCACGTTGAACGAAGGCCGCAACCGCGAAGTGCGTCGTATGTTCGAGCATCTTGGATTGACGGTGAGCCGCCTGATTCGTATCAGCTACGGCGTGGTGCAGATGCCTTCATGGTTGAAGCGCGGACAATCGAAATTGCTTGATGAAGCCGAGACGTTTGAAGTGCTCGAATCGGTGGGTTTGCGCTCGAAGAAAAAACTCGAAAAAGCAGCGCGTTTCGGGGGAAAAAATCGCATTCCGCAACAACCGCTGGGGCCGATGCGCTCGGCCGCTGAGCATGAAGCGGTGTGGACGGGCTTGCCCGCCGACGCAATGGCCGCGCCGGGACGGGGACGCCGTCAACCCGGTGGCCGTGGCGTGCCGGGGCAAGCGGGGCCGGGGGCCAATGGTCGTCAGGGCGGACGCTTTAACAGCGGCAGTGGCGGCGGTCGTGGACGCAATGGTGGCAATGGGCCAGCAGCGCCGATCACATTGCAACAACAGCAGTTTCCCGGATTCGGTGGCGCGACTGAAATGCCGGTGGCCGGTCGCCGCCAACAACGCACGCCCGGAAACCGCGTCAAGCGCGACGGCAACGGTGAGGTGAATGGCAACGTAGCACCAGGTTATCGCGGCGCGCCTGCGGGCGGCAACGGCGCGAATGCTGGTGGGCGTAACAACCGGCGTAACGCGGGCAATGGCGGCAACGCAAATGCTGCTGGCGGCGCAGGTAACGGTAACGGTGCCAATCGCGGTGGACGGCAACGTCGCACGGGTGGTCGCGGGCCTAACACCGGTGCGCGTACCGAGGGCGTGGCTGCGGGTGCGGCGACTATGCCGGATATTGAGTAGTTTAGACGCGGCTGGTCACATGCAGGAGCGGCCTCGGCCGCGATCCTGCTTCGTTAAGCAACGGGTTTTCGCGGTCAAGGCCGCGCCTACAAAACCTCGTTCAACGTCGCGAATAGCGGATTCCCCGTTCGCCGCCTTTCACCCGTACTCACCTTTCCATTGCGTATTTGGAGCATTGACGCTTATGGGGCTCTGGCCTACATTTCGGCGGTACGGTGTATTCCAATCGCCTCACGCAGAGTGAGGCAACGAAAAAGGAGGTTCTGATGAGTGAAGTTAATTCGTCACGTCGCGAGTTCGTGCAGGCGACGCTTGCCGTTGCCGTAGCGGCGTCGCTGCCCGGTTTGGCCAGCGCGCAGGCGTATCCGTCGCGCCCGATCAAGTTGATCTGCCCGTGGCCCGCCGGCGGCTCTACTGATGCGGTGATGCGGGCGCTGGCCGAGAGTGTGGGCAAAGCGCTCGGCGGCTCGGTGCTGGTCGAAAACAAGCCGGGTGCCAGCGGCATGCTGGGGCCGAACGAGTTGGCGAAAGCCGCGCCCGATGGCTACACGTTGTCGCAACTCACCATCGGCGTGGCGCGGCTGCCGCACATGCAGAAAATGCAGTTCGATCCACTCAAGGATTTCACTTATATCGCGTGTTTGACCGGCTACACGTTTGGCATGGTGGTGCGCAATGATTCGCCGATCAAGAGCATCAAGGAGCTGGTCGACTACGCAAAGGCCAATCCTGAAAAATTCAGCTACGGTTCGACCGGTGCCGGCACCACGCCGCATCTGGCGATCGAAGAGTTTGCGGCGAAAGCGGGCATCAAGCTCACCCACATTCCGTACAAGGGCAGCGCCGATGGCGTACAGGCCGTGCTCGGCGGGCATGTGATGTCACACAGCGACTCCACTGGCTGGGCACCGCAGGTAGAGGCCGGCAATCTGCGTTTGCTTGCTACCTATGGCAGCAAACGCACTCGACGCTGGCCGAATGTGCCGACGCTGCAGGAATTGGGCTACGAGACGGTGTCTGATTCGCCGTTCGGCATTGGCGGGCCGAAGGGCATGGATGCTGCGCTGACCAAACGGCTGCACGACGCGTTCAAAAAGACGCTGGAAGACCCCGCCGTGCTGGCAACGTTCGAGAAGTACGATCAGTCGGTGATCTACATGAACACCGCCGATTACACCAAGTTCATCGCCGATCAATTCGTCAAGGAAAAGGGCGTCATCGAGCGGCTCGGCCTGGCAATGAAAGCCTGATTTTTGACGATCAGCTTTTGGCTGAAATCCAGCGTTCACTTGGGGCTGGAGTGTATTGAGCAAAAAGTCGAAAAGTGACGTTTTACGCTGCCAAGCCCAAGTTAAATTGGGCTTTCAGCGTAAAGCTGATTCGTTACGTGCTCGCTTAAACCACCTTCACGCTGATGTCCGGCAAACCTGCGAGTTTGCCCAGCATCACGTCGCCGCGCACCACCGGCCCCACGTTCTCTGGCGTGCCGGAATAAATGATGTCACCGGCCATCAATTCGAATGCAGCAGAAAGCCTGCTGATTTGTTCGGCGACGTTCCAGATCATCTGGTTCAAGTCCGCGTTCTGCTTGACCACGCCATTGACCAGCAACTGAATGCGCCCCGCCTTGAAATGCTCCACCGTGCCGAGACGATGGATCGGGCCGATGGGTGCGGATTTGTCGAAGCTCTTGCCAATTTCCCACGGCTTTTTCTCGTCGCCCATGGCGCGTTGCAGGTCGCGGCGCGTCATGTCGAGGCCGAGCGCATAACCGTACACGTGCTTCAGCGCGTCCGCAATGGCGATGTCGCGACCGCCGCTTTTGAGCGCTGCGACCAGCTCGATTTCGTAGTGATAATTTTTGGTCAGCGGCGGATACGGATGATCGACCGTTTGCCCCGGCGCAACGTACTGAATCGCATCGGTGGGCTTCTGAAAGAAGAACGGCGGCTCGCGCGTCGGATCCGAGCCCATTTCGCGCGCGTGTGCTGCGTAATTGCGACCAATGCAATAGATGCGCCGCACGGGGAAAACTTCCGCGCTGCCGACGATGGGAATGGTGGTAGCCGCAACGCTGAATGGCATCGCGTTTGCGCTGCCAGCGCTGACAGTAGCGCAACCGCCGAGCGCGACAGCGCTGACCGCGCCGCCGGTGCCGAGCGCTTTGAGCGCGGTTCTGCGGGATATGTTGGACATGATTTTTCTCCTCCTTAAGCAATGCGCCGAGAATACTGCGCAACGCGCGTAATGGCGTTGACCACGACCACTTTTGCTAATTCTTTGGCGTCTTGCCGACGGTGTCCGGCGCGCGCAAAAAATCAAAATCAACGCCTTGATCCGCCTGCGTGACGGTCTGCAAAAACAGCTTGAGATAACCGCGCTTTGCGCTCGGTTCAACGATCACGTTGTCGCGTGAGCGCTGTGCCAACTCCTCGTCAGAAACGAGCACAGTGATCTCGCGATTTTTCACGCTCAGGCGGATGCGATCTCCCGTACGTACCTGCGCGAACGGCCCGCCGACCGCGGCTTCTGGCGTCACGTGCAGTACGATGGTGCCGTAACCGGTGCCGCTCATGCGGCCATCGGAAATGCGCACCATGTCTTTCACGCCGGCGCGTGCGAGCTTCATCGGAATCGGGATGTAGCCTGCTTCCGGCATGCCAGGCGCACCTTTCGGGCCGATGTTTTTGAGCACCAGAATGTCGTCGGCGTTTACGTCGAGCTCGGGCGCATCGATGCGCGCGGCGAGGTCTGCTGCGTTCTCGAAAACCACCGCACGGCCTTCGTGTTCCATGAGCTTTTTGTCAGCGGCCGATTGCTTGATGATCGCGCCGCCGGGGGCGAGATTTCCGTACAACACCGCGATGCCGCCTTGCGGATAAATCGGGTCGTTGAACGGGCGCACTACGTCTTGCTTAAAGCCGCCGCCTGCCGCGTTGATCTCTTCGCCTAGCGTGCGTCCGGTCACAGTCAGTGCGTTGAGTTTGAGCAACGGTTTGAGCTCGCGCAGCAGCGTAGCCATGCCGCCGGCGTGATGAAAGTCTTCCATGTAATGCTGACCCGATGGCTTCAGATCGAGCAGCACCGGCGTCTCGCGACCCATGCGGTCGAGCGCGTGCAAATCGATGTCGAGCCCGACGCGACCGGCAATCGCGGCAAGATGCACGATGCCGTTGGTGGAGCCGCCAATCGCTAGCAGCACGCGCATCGCGTTTTCGAACGCGTCGGGCGTGAGGATTTTGTCGATGGTCAATCGGTCATGCGCCATCTGCACGGCGCGCGCGCCGGTTTCTTCAGCGATGCGAATGCGGTCAGCCGTGACGGCGGGTGGCGATGCGCCGCCGGGCACGGTCATGCCGAGCGCCTCGGCGATGCAGGCCATCGTGCTCGCGGTGCCCATCACTGAACAGGTGCCGACGCTCGCGACTAGCTGGTTATTCACATCAGCGACTTCTTCGGCATCGATTTCGTCGGCACGAAATTTCGCCCAGTAGCGACGGCAATCAGTGCAGGCCCCCACCCGCTCGCCGCGATGCGAGCCGGTCAACATCGAACCCGTAATGAGTTGAATGGCTGGGATGCCGGCAGAGGCC
>ENA-OBLH01000384-OBLH01000384.1-metagenomes-genome-assembly--contig:-NODE-384-length-15090-cov-4.50609_pt1 | contig 15090 bp, 13 predicted proteins | sample MGYA00153382_OBLH01 | MGnify analysis MGYA00153382
CCTTTCCTAAACACCTGAAATAGTGCACTTCGTTTAGGATTCCGCCAAATAGCTATTTATCGACTAAGTGGTTTTTACGCACCCAGCCCAACAAAAATCGAGGTTACACGCAAAAGCTGCAACTTAACTTCCACCCTTAAACCCGTACATCCTGCACCACCGAATGAATGAATTGATGAATCCCAAAAATTCGGCTGCGCTTTGCGCCTGTGGCCACTACACATCATCGAGCGTGTAGGTACTCGTCACAAACTGTCGTCGTTGCGAACCATCGCTCCACCCACGCAGCCATTGCTTTTCCCGGGCGGATTCGGATAGATCCGCAACGTTACTTTTCGCATACGTGCTCATTTCGCTTCGCGCGTATGCCTGCAATCGCCTGAGCTTTCTGCACAGTCTCACGCTTAATGCGCGACGAGCAACCCTTGAATTTCTTTCTCTACGTATTTTGGATTGCGTTCAATCATCTTGAGTAGCAGTCGTGCCGGCCCCTCAGGCTGGCGGTGCCCTTGCTCCCAGTTTCGGATCGTCGATACCGAAAACCCGAATCGTTCTGCAAATAGCTCTTGCGACAAATTCAGCTTGCTACGAATCACCTTTACATCTACCGCTTGAGGCACCGACAGCGTAGTTACCCGGTAGCCTTCCCTTGCGCCAGATTTGTAAGCCAAGACCTCTTTGAGCGCTGCTTCATGACGTTTTTTAATATTAACCATAACGACCTGACTCCATTAAAAAGTACCCCGATATATATGACGGTGGCACTACACAGTTCTCACAATAATCCCTTAAACAAGTCCCACAGCTCTTTGACGCCGACGCCCATGCCCGCGCGTCTCAAGTCTTTTGCCAATTCGCCGCCCGATGACAATAACTTCGTATCGTCGTCTTTTTTTGTTTTATCCAGTTCAACAGTTTCGATCAAATACAAAATAATCTCATTGCCCAGATTGCTCACGCAATAGTGGATCAGAAGTTGCTCTCGATCACCCCAAGGGACACTGAATACCCCACGAATCTCAGCACTTTCCGTTCCCACGAACGGATTCATGGCCAACAGCCAATAAAGTGCCTGCCGCTGAGTCGCGGGCAGGTAGTTTTCAGCCGCTGCGACAAACTGAGGCGTTTCAACAATTTCAAATTGAAATACGTTGGGGTGCATTGGTTCAGTGTGTCGTTTGGACATGATGCTGGTTTCCTTTCTGACGAGCAGCGTTCGTCATGGCAACAAGCATACCGTCAATGACGCAGTCAGTCAATGACGTATGAGAGCGAGCAAAAGCATGCGCTACGAGGCCTGAAAATATCGCTCATGTGGATGACGCGGAAGCGGACGGCAAAGCGCCGTCCGCACGGCGGACTGCGGCAACACTGGATATCTGCGTTGCAGCGCAGCTGAACCGTTGGTCAATTGCTCGTAGCGTAAAAAAGATCACTGTCCAGCACGCACTAGGCGAACCCAGTAAGGATAATCACGGCTAATGTAGTTATGAGCATTTCCACTGCCGAAGCCCACGGCCCAAGCCACGCCCCCATCGTAGGCATCAGGTGAACTTGACCAGAAATACGTGCCGGGTGTAGACGGGAATACCTCACTATTAATGCTGGGATTGAACTGACACGTCTCTACCAAGCTGCTTAGCTCCTTCACATTGGGCAGACGCCAATCGCTATAGCCTCTGTGTCTGATGGCGTTAGCAGTTGTCGAGAGACTTAACGCTTGTTGCCAAGTGGACTTGTTTGGTGATCCAGTAGCGCATGCAGGGCCGCTCACCCCCCAAAGGCATTGATCCCACATCAATCCGTTACGGGTGTCGGTCACCGTGCCGTTTGCAATGTTGTATATCGTCGTTGGGTTACTTGCCAAAATGCCAGCAACGCAGGTTTGCCCTACGGTCGCAGGTGACATCGTTGTCAATACTCCACACACTACGTACGATACCAACGGGTTAAATCTAATCTTTCTCATATTTGGACTCTTTTGAACATTGGCGGACGTAACCATCTGCAGATGGTGTTGATCGATATCTGAATCAGGTCGCAAACCGCAGCAGCGCAAAGCGCGCAACGGACAGGCAAACTGCGATTCGGTGGGTCCTCGCTCGAGAGCGGTTGTAATTTCCAAAAATCGCAGCACTTCTAGTTACGCAACGCGCGTACTCGTCGAATGGAATCTTGCCACATCCTGAACTCTTTGTTTGGCTACTCATCGGCGGACCGGTTCAACGGCTAGCGCGGACGAGTCTAATCCCTAGCCTGTTACCGCGATCATCGGAGAACCACAGATACCCGGTGCCAGAGTACACGCTATGCGCAGTCCGATATTGACCACCGGGCCAGGCACCGGGCGAAGCTGACCAATAATACAAAGCAGGGGTGTTTGGGAAATAGGTCGCGTCGATAGCCATGTTGTAGTGCCCATAATCGACGATGCTCTGCAGTTCTCTGATATCTGGCATCCGCCAATCTTTTTGTCCGCATATCCCTAGCAAGTTAACGTCTTGTACAAATTTTTCGGTATCGCAACGACCTGTTGTTTGGCAGACGCCGCCGCTGGAGACTCCCGTGTCGCCCGCGTTATTCGTGCTATCGCTGCTGTACCAAGTGTAGTTGTGGGTTTGGCTGCGTAGCCCGCTGGTGGTTTTGATCTCCCAAGTCAGGCCTGTCACATTGTCGCGAGTGCAAGCCCAATCGTTAGGCCCGGTACCGAGCACAGCGCTTGCCGGAAGGACGCCCCCCTGTTGCTGATTTTGCTGAAATCAAATCCTGCGCCGCCACCGCCCACTTTGGCGGGTGGATTGACATCGCGACCGTTGCTGCAATCCTGTGCGGCAAGGTTGTTGCCGCCCGTGCATTCCGCATTGTTACCGCTGGGATATTCGCCACTGAAATCAATGCCGGTATCGTTAAGCCTTTGCGTTGCAACCGATCCGCTGAACACGGGTTGTGTGCCTACCCATAGCCTGCGTGTGATGGCGCTGGTGAGACCGGAGTCGGCGGTGACTGTCAGGTTTACGTCGTACGATCCGCCGAGGGCGTAGGTGTGCGTCAAAGGGGCCGCGCTGGCGGTGGTGATGACGGCGGTTCCGTCGCCGAAGTTCCAGCGGTAAAGGTTGATGGGGCTGGTTGCCGTGGGTGTTTTGCTGCCTTGCGAGGCGGAGCCGTCGAAAGTGACGACATCACCCGCTTTGACGTCTTTGGGATACCAGCCAAGGGACGCGACGGGGCCGGTCAGGCTGAAAACGCGAATGGATTTTCGGATGTCGCGTGTGCGGGCGGCGGAGTCGGTGACGGTGAGCAATACGTCGTGCAATCCGGGCGAAAGATCAACCGTAATGTTTTGCCCGGTCGCAGGAACCGTGGGGCGGTCGTTGATTTTCCATGCATATTTGGTGATGATGCCCGTTGCCGTCGAGGCGGTTGCGGCGAGGCTGGTTAGCAAGCCGCCGGTGAGTCCAGAGCCGGTGAAGGCGTAGGCGTAGTCCGCCGTGATTTCCGCCGCGCAATTGCCCGCTGACCCACCGAAATCGAACGGGACGGGCGACCAAGAGCCGAGCGTTTTTTCAAAACTGTAACCCATTGATCCGCCGACGCCAAGCCAGGAGAACGCTTTGCTGTCCGTGATTTCGGCGTTGACACGAAACTTGCTGTCCAGCGTGAGTGAACTGGTGCCCGCGAGGCACCCAAACCAGCCGTTGCCGCTGGCTGCGCCGAGACTGGCGGTCACGTTAATGTCTTCCTTTATTTTGTTGTCCATCACCAGAGGAACAATGCCCATCACTACAACACCGACCTCAATGCCTGCAACAGCGCTGGCGGTGACTGCGCCGGTGACTTTTGCGGTGAAAGTGGGTGAAGGTTTTGACGCGTAGTCGGCTGGTGTGGGGCTCGGGTTACCGGGTTTGTTTGGGTTGGGGAAGGCACCACTGGCAAGCACGTTGTACGGCGTAAACGTTTGGCGGTTGAAGTCGAACACGCCACCTTTTTCGATGTACGAGGAGTAGCTGACGCCAACCTCGGCGGCTGCGGTGATTTTGCCGTCCAATCCCAAATAAAAGGTGATGAGTACTCCCAACGGAATCGCGACCGTTTGATTGAAGCCGCCAACTACGACTGCTTGAGTAGGAATGTTCCCCGCAACTGTGCCAATGTTGACGCGACCGTCGTCCCACTTGACGCCTTTGATCTTGGCAAAGCCAAGGTCAAGCTCGTTGTTTTTTGCAACGCTAGCGCCTACCCCGGCGAAGTCGGACAAACCATACGAAAGCGAGCCTCCAGTGAGCTTCAAGCTAACTGATGACAGCCAAGTTCCAGAGGCTTTGGCCCCGAGGCGGTTGGGCGGCTGCGCGGTGTTTGGCCAGTCAATGATGGTGTCAAAGCGGGCATCCTCGAAACCTATCGTTCCGTTCAGTAGGAGCTGCGGTGCGGAAACCGGGTCGGTCGTGGATAGGTTGCCATCGGAATCCCACAGTACGGCGTCTTTGGCCTCGATGATGAGCTTGCTGAATCCTATGGAGCCCAGTGGCGCGGACGTGCGAATGACCCTGGTGTCGATATTGAAACCGCCCGGCGGAAACCACACACCCGCTTTTGCGGCCTCCTTCGCCGCACGTTGATCTTGCGACGGCACAGCGATTTTATGGCCTTGCGCATCTTCAAGCTTGAAGGTGACGCCCGCTATGGCCCGTTTGGTGGTCAGTTGGCCTTCGTCCAATGCTGCGGACATATTGACGTTGAGGCTGCTGAACACTTCGTCCAGCTTTGCCGTACGTACGCCAAAAATGGTGTGACCGTTTTCAAAAAGCGTGGTGTCAATCTTGACCGCAATGGTGGATAGCGGATTGTCGATAGGCTGGAATAGCACGATGCTGCCTAGAGCGACCGACGGATCGGTGCGCACATCGGTATTGACAACGACCTGTCCCGCGCCGCCATGCTGCACTTTGATTTCAACCAGATTGTTGAGCACGTTGGCGCTGGCGAGCACGACGCCGGGTGCTGCGGAGGCAGTGGCGATCTGCGTCGCGCAACCGCCTTTGATGTGGCTGATGATGGCTGCCTCTGAGTTGCGCGACGCGGGCAGCCGCGACGCGCTGCGGGCGCGATGCCGTCGCGAATGGCGTTCCGTGCGTTAGGGCATCGCGGTGGAACCGCTCCCACGGTCAAGGTTGCCCGTTAAATTTCCCATCAGCTTTATGCTTAAACGTCCATTTTACGTGGGCATAAAGGCCGAAAATGCCATTTATTGACTAAATGTCTTTTACGCAGCTATGCCATATCAAATTGACTTTTCACGAAAAAGCTGTAGACAAAATTTTACGCCTCAAACCCGTGCATCCTGCACCACCGAATGAATGAAATGCAGCTTCGACACCGCCGCCCTCGGCAGCGCAAACGGATAAAAATCAGGCTGTCCCATGCTGCGCGCTAGCTCGTTCATCACGCCGGTAATGCGAATCCACGAGTTGATGAATCCCAAAAATTCCGCAGCGTTTTGCGCCTGCGGCCACCACACGTCGTCCAGTGTGTAGGGCTCGTAGCCCAGCTCCACATTGCCCGCGTCGAGCCCGAAGGAAAGCGACGTGTCCAGCGTGTCCACCATGTGCAGATAGTGTGCCCAGCTCTCGGCCCAATCCTCCCACGGATGAGTGCTGGCGTAGCTGCTCACGAAGCGCTTTTGCCAGTCGTCGGGCGGGCCGTTTTCATAGTACGTTTTCAGCGCGCCTGGATAGTCCAGCCGCTCGTCGCCAAACAGTGCGCGAAACGGCGTCAACCAGCGCGTATCCCACACCAGACGATCCCAGTAGTAATGCCCAACCTCATGGCGAAAATGACCAAGCAGCGTGCGATACGGCTCACGCAGCGACGCGCGAATCTGCTCACGAATGGTGTCGTCGGCCTCCTCTATGTTGAGCGTGATCACGCCGCGCAAATGCCCGGTCATGATCGGTGGCTCGCCCGCTTTCACGCGCAAAAAATCGAAGCACAGCCCGTGCTCCGGGTCCGCTGATTCTTTTGAAAGCACCGGCAAACCCAGCGCGATCAGCGACGACACTAACCGCCGTTTAGCCAGCTCAATCTTGCCCCACAGCTCACGATTACTCTCATCGTCCTGATCGGGAATGGTGCGGTTCAATTTGCAGGCCACGCACAGGCCATCGTCGTCCGGCATCAAACTCGCCACGGGCACCAGCCAATTGCAACCCGCCGCTGACTCAAAGTTCGTGCAACGCCGGTACGCGGGCGACTTGCCACCACCGCCAAAGCGCCGCCAAGTCCCCTCTTCACGCCCCGGCTCCAGCGGAATCATGTGGCCCTTGTGAACCTCATAACCGAGCGGCGTTTCGCAGGCAAGGCATTTGCTGTTCGGGAAGAAAACAGGGCGACCGCACTGGCAGCGATACGAGCGCATCACAATCGGCGTGGCGTGCGACGGCAGCGCTGTGGGCTCGCTCCAGTGCGCGTGCAGCCGCGTGGTCAGTTTGCCAATCAGTGAATCCATGAACGCTCTAAATAATTTGCCGATACATAGTCGTATTGGAACACTGCCCGCGATTTTTGTCGGCTAAAGTCAGCGGAATGGCTAAATGCGTTGTTAATGTCGCAAAACGCTAAACTGCGCCGTCTTTGCAAGGAACGGCCTGCGATTGCGCAACCGCACCCATCACCACTGCAATTTTTCGAGGTTTTTGAATGAAACGTATCGCGCTCTGCCTGGCAACTCTTTTGACAATCACCAGCGTTGCCCAAGCCCAGCTCCCCAAATTCGACACGTCACCGGGCAAATGGGCGTACAACACGCGCACTGAGATTCCCGGCATGGGCAGCATTCCGGTCAGTTTTGAGCAATGCGTCACACAAAAAGACATTGATGAAGGCCGCAATCTGTCCGCGCAAAAAGACGCGGGGATCGACTGCAAATATTCCGACATGAAGCAGACCGGAAACCGCTACCAGTTCAAGGCCACCTGCACCGGCAAAGACCTGCCCGAGCCGATGGTGATGACCTATGACATGACGGCCACCGCCACGGCAATGGATTCAAAAATGACTATGACCGGCGGCAACACCAAGGCCATGGGCGGCAAGATGAACATGAGCATGAGCGCCAAACGACTTAGCGGATGTTGATCGCCATCGAGCGGAAGTTCGCTCGCGCGTTGACGGGCTTAGCCACGCTGGTTTTGATGGGCAGCGGCACAGCGCAAACCGCCGGCGAATGGCGCTATACCATCGCCACCGACCTCGCGAAAGTGCCCGCTGACATGTGGGTGAACTTTCCGACCATCACCTTTGCCACTTGCCGCAGTGCCGACGATTTCGCCAGCGGTCGCGCCTTTGCGCTGCAAACGCTCGCCAGCAGTGCCGAGCGCTGCCCCAGCGCCGGTTTTGTGCGCACGGCCACGACCGACGGCAAAGGCGATTCGCTGCAATTTGTGTACGCCTGCGACGAGGGCAAAACGCTTTCAGGCAGCGCCCAAGGCCGCGTGCAGGCAACCCGCTTCACCTTAGCGCTCGAATCGCGCTACGCCCCGCCAGTGGGCGGCGTCGCAGCAGTCAAGCAAACGATGACAGGCGCGCGCATCGGGCCGTGCAAGGTCAAGCCTGACGCTGATCTGATGAAAGTCAAATAAGGCTTGGTTAGCGCGATTCTCGTTCGGCGTAGCTGGCGCTTACCGGCGATTTTTTTACCCGGCGTGTAAGGCAATAAAACCTTTCGCCGACTACTGTCGCAATCAAGTCATGTGACGCGGCGTGAAGAAATTGTTCGCGCTCAGCGCCCGACAGTTTCAAAATATCGCGCGCTGCGCTAAAACAAATTCTCTTGCCGCTGGTCACAACACTGCAAAGCACGCTTTTTTGTTCGACTCGGCGTTCTTAATTCATTAGCGCCCTGAAACCTCCTCCGCTAAACCTGCATGAACGACATCGTCAACCCCAGCTACCTGCTCACAACGCAGGACGTGTACCGCGAAGCCGCGCTCAACCCCGACGTGGGCCTGTGCTGCACGACCACGCCGATCTGGCAATTGCCCGACCTGTCGATCCCGAAAAAAATGCTGGAGATGAACTATGGCTGCGGCAGCACCGTGCATCCACGCGATCTCGTGGGCACGCCGACCGTCCTTTACGTTGGTATCGGCGGTGGCATGGAGTTGTTGCAGTTCTCGTACTTCAGCCGTCGCGCAGGGGCCGTGATTGGCCTTGATGTGGTTGATGAAATGATCACCGCCTGTGCCGAAAATCTGCAAAACGCCGAACGTGAAAACGCATGGTTCAAACGCGATTTCATTGACCTGCGTCGCGGTGATGCGCTGAACCTGCCGATTGCCGACAACAGCATCGATGTTGCCGCGCAAAACTGCCTGTTCAACATCTTCCACGACGCTGATCTGACGCTAGCGCTTGCTGAGATGTACCGCGTGTTGAAGCCGCACGGTCGGCTGATTTTGTCCGACCCAACCTGCGAGCAAACGATGCCCGCTGCGCTCAAGGCAGACGAGCGCTTGCGCGCGCTGTGCCTCACTGGTGCGATCCCGATGCGCGACTACATCAAACGGTTAACCGACGTCGGTTTCGGCATGGTGGAAGTGCGCGCCAGACGCCCGTATCGCGTGCTCGCACCGGGTCAGTATGCGACCGACACCTTGCTGGTGATTGAGAGCGTAGAAATCTGTGCGATCAAAGATCCAATGCCCGCTGACGGCCCGTGCGTGTTCACCGGCAAGACCGCGATTTATTACGGCGACGAAATTCTGTTTGACGACGGTAAGGGTCATTCGATGACACCCAATCAACCGCTCGCGGTGTGCGACAAAACGGCGGGCGCGTTGATGGCGTTGGCCCGCGATGATTTGTATATTTCTGAGTCGACCTATCACTATGATGGCGGCGGGTGCTGCTAAACCCGAACCGTAGAGTCGTAGGCTGGGTTGAAAGCCCAGCATCTCCTCAATACGGAGCGCAAGCGAGCGCTGGCTTTGACAACCCAGCCTACTTTTTTCAGTAAGGTTTTTCATGCACGCAGTTCTCCCCCGCCTCGACGCTCACCGCACCACCTTCCCTGCGCTCCGGCGTCGTTCTGTAGCCACGTTGCAGGTCAATCTTGGCTACAAGTGCAATCAATCCTGCGTGCATTGCCACGTCGCTGCGAGCCCGCAGCGCACCGAGATGATGGACGCTGTGACGGTTGACCTGGTGATTGACACCCTCGAACACACCGGCGCAAAAACGCTCGATCTCACGGGCGGCGCACCGGAATTGAATCCATATTTCCGTGCGTTGGTGCAAGAGGCACGCGCGCTCGGCGTCAAAGTGATTGACCGTTGCAATCTCACCATTTTGTTTGAACCGGGGCAAGAAACGCTGGCGCAATTTCTCGCCGACAATCAGGTGGCGATCACTGCTTCGCTGCCCTGCTATTCCGTTGAAAACGTCGACAAACAGCGCGGCGAAGGCGTGTTTGACGACAGCATCCGTGCGCTGCAACTGCTCAATTCGTTGGGTTATGGCGACGCAGGAAGTCCGCTAGAACTCAACCTTGTCTACAACCCGCAAGGCCCCGTACTGCCGCCCAATCAGCAACAGCTTGAAGCGGACTACAAACAGGTTCTCGGCGAAAAATTCGGCATCACGTTCAACCACCTTTTTGCCATCGCCAACATGCCAATCCAGCGCTTTGGTTCAACGCTGATTTCCAAGGGCACGTTCGACGGCTATATGGACACGCTGCGCGGCGCGCACAAGAACGAAAACGTTGACGGCGTGATGTGTCGTGACCAACTCAGCATCGACTATCAGGGCTATGTGTATGACTGCGACTTCAACCAAATGTTGGGACTCGCAACACGAGCTGGCGGACGTCCACGCACGCATCTGCGCGATGTGATCGCGTCTGCATCCAACGCATTGGTCGATGGCCCGATCATCGTGCGCGACCATTGCTACGGCTGCACGGCGGGGCAAGGTAGTTCGTGTGGCGGGGCGTTGGCTTAGCGCGGTTACACGCGCCTCGTGGGAAACAAGTTGCCCACCCTATGCCCTACGCGCGATGAAACTCTCCATCATCATCCCCGTACTCAACGAGGCCGGGCGCATTGCAGTCGCATTGATCGCCTTGCAGCCGTTACGGGAACGCGGAGCCGAAATTCTGGTGGTGGATGGTGGCAGCACAGACGGCACGGCCGAGATAGCCGCACGCGGTGCCGATCACGTCATCACTGCGCCGCGCGGTCGCGCATCCCAGCAAAACGCGGGAGCGCAACACGCGCTGGGCGACACGTTTTTGTTCCTGCACAGCGACACGCAATTGCCCGTTGATGCAGACGGCCTGATTGCCGATGTACTCGATCACAGCGCAGTGCAATGGGGACGCTTCGATGTGCGTTTCGACGCGAACCTTGCCATGCTGCGCGTGATAGCGACCATGATGAATACCCGCTCACGTTTGACCGGCATCGCGACGGGCGATCAAAGCATTTTCGTGCGCCGTAGCGCATTCGAAGCGGCGGGTGGGTTCCCGGCTTTGGCCCTGATGGAAGACATCGCACTCAGTGCGTTACTGCGACGGCAATCCGCACCGGCATGCTTGCGCAACAAGGTCACCACCTCCGCACGCCGCTGGCAAAAAAACGGCGTCTGGCGAACGATATTTTTGATGTGGTGGCTGCGACTAGCTTACGCACTCGGCGTGTCGCCTGCGCGGCTTGCGCGCTGGTACGGCCAATCGTGACACCGTCTTTTCACGTCGCTATATTCTGCCGACCGCTGATTGCGGGGCAAGTCAAAACACGTCTCATTCCAGAGTACGGCGCGGAAGGCGCTGCGCGAATTTATGCGCAACTGGTTGAACGCACGCTGCGAACGGTTGCCGAGACCGGAGCTACCGCATCGCTGTGGGTCGCGGGCGACACGGCGCATGCATCGGCGCTCGATTGGGCGCAGCGCTACGCTTTGTCCGTTCATTCGCAATGCGAAGGTGATCTCGGCGAACGCATGTCGCAGTGCCTCGCAATCCTTGCTGAAATACATGACCGTGTGTTGCTCCTTGGCACCGATTGCCCCGCGTTCACGGCGGAAGATTTGCAAGCCGCCGCAGCACGCCTCAGCGACAACTGTCACTGGGTTTTCACGCCCGCTGAAGATGGCGGCTACGTGCTGGTCGGCAGCAACGCACCTCGCAACGAGCCGTTCAGCAAGATTACGTGGAGCACGTCCGACGTGATGATGCAAACACGAAGCGCGCTGCGGGCGAACGCGCTGGCGTGGGCGGAGACAGCGACGCTTTGGGATGTCGACGAAGCCGCCGATGTTGAGCGTGCGCGAAGCCTGAATTTGATTGACTAACGATCATCACTTGCGCGACGTTACGCAGCCCTACTAAACTTCGTAAATGTTTGAAAACTTCACCCTCCAGCGCATCGCCACCAACGGCGTCACGATCAACGCCCGCGTCAGCGACGACCGCAGCAAACCGCCCCTGCTGCTACTTCACGGTCATCCGCAAACGCACCTGATCTGGCATAAGGTAGAACCAGCACTAAGCAATCATTTCAGCGTCGTCGCCGCAGATCTGCGTGGCTACGGTGACAGCGACAAACCTGCATCCGACGCCAGCGTGAATCACGCGCCATACAGTAAGCGCGAGATGGCGAAGGACATGGTGCAGCTCATGCATTCGCTGGGTTTTGCGCGCTTCAAAGTGCTGGCGCACGACCGCGGCGCGCGAGTGACACATCGCATGCTGGTTGATCACGCCGACAACGTGGATCGCGCAACGCTCCTGGATATTGCGCCAACCCTCGCGATGTACGAACAGACCACGATGGACTTTGCGAAAGCGTACTGGCACTGGTTTTTCCTGATTCAACGCGAGCCGTTGCCGGAGACGATGATCTCGGCGAACCCTGAGTTCTTCATTGAAAAAATGATGGGCAATCGACATGCCGGGTTGTCAGCATTCACACCGGAAGTTCTGGCTGAATACCGCCGATGCATCAACCTGCCAGATATCGCGCATTCCATCTGCGAAGACTATCGCGCCGCTGCAACGATTGATCTTGAGCATGACCGCGCAGACCGTGAAGCAGGCGTCAAGGTGGTGCAACCACTGCAGGTGCTGTGGGGCGAAAACGGCGTTATCGGAAAGTGCTTTGACCCGATTGCCGAATGGCAAGAGGTGGCCGTTAACGTACGTGGCGGCGCGGCACCGTGCGGCCACTACATTCCGGAAGAAGCGCCGCAAGAATTGCTGAAGGTGGCGTTGCCGTTCTTGCTCAACGAGTGATTGGATGTCAATCGCGTCGCGCAGGTGCAGAGCTAGCGGTAATGAGCCGATGCATCACAGACTCATCCGGTTCAGCGTCCAGTTCGACGTGCTGTGCATCCGTCGCCAGCGTGAATGCGAGCCGCGTGAGTAGCCGCGTGGAACGATGATTTGCTCGCTTGAGCACGGCCCAAAGTTCGCGCGTATCGTACTGACTAACCAACTCTGAAATCATTGAAGACACGGCCTGATGCGCCAGTCCCTTCCCCCAGAATGCGCTGCCCAATTCATAAGCGATCAACGCGCTCGCATCGGTACGAACCGTGGCTTGAACGTAGCCAATCAGCTCGTGGCTGGGCAGCCGAATCACCCAGTTCAACCATTGCTCCTGCCCGTCCGCCGACTGCCTCGTTTCAAGCTTGGTGAACCGCGTGCGCAGCCATTCAGCGGACGCAGGCGGCGCATTTTCAAACTCGTAGATCGCAGGATCGCTAAGCACCGCGAACATCGCGTCGGCGTGCGCGGCAACTTGCGGTTCCAGCGTCAATGTGGCGGTTGCAACGGTGCGCATACCCGTATTGTCGGGCTTAGTGTCCATTGTTTCGCAAACCACGACGACGTCAAAACACTTTTTGGCTTCGTTCAAGCCATCTGCGCACCGCATCAGCTTTAGGCCACAAGTGCGATTAAATATGGGGTAGCCTTTTAAAAGTCACAAAGTCGACAATTGCCGTTTAATACCTTTTAGCCCAATATAAAAAGCACTTTCAGCATAAAGCTGATGCTGTATGCAACGTAAGTTTTCGCGGTCGTGCGACAACGGATTTGAGCCAGTCGACAGCTTCGATCTTATGCGCCAGATAGACTGCCGAATCAGAAAAAAGGAACCCGCATGACCCACAGAATAGCAGTGATCCCCGGCGACGGCATAGGTAAAGAAACCATGCCCGAAGGCATTCGCGTCATGCAGGCGGCAGCGACTAAATTCAACATTCCGCTGCAGTTCGATCACTTCGATTTCTCGTCGTGGGACTACTTTGAAAAGCACGGCAAGATGATGCCTGACGACTGGAAGGCGCAGATCGGCGGCCATGACGCCATCTACTTCGGCGCGGTCGGCTGGCCGGACAAAATTGCCGATCATGTGTCACTGTGGGGCTCGTTAATCCTGTTTCGTCGTGAGTTTGACCAGTACGTGAACCTGCGTCCCGCGCGGCTGATGCCTGGGGTGACAGCACCCGTCGTCAAAAAAGACGGCTCGCCGTACAAGGCGGGGGACATTGATTTCTACATCGTACGCGAAAACACAGAAGGAGAATATTCCTCAGTCGGTGGCCGCATGTTTCCGGGCACGGATCGCGAGTTCGTGTTGCAGGAAAGCGTGTTCACGCGAACCGGCGTCGACCGCATTCTCAAATTCGCATTCGACTTAGCGCAGAGCCGCACGAAAAAGCATCTCACCAGCGCCACCAAATCGAACGGCATTTCGATCTCCATGCCGTACTGGGATGAGCGCGTCGTTGAGATGGCAAAAAACTATCCGGAGCTGACGCAAGACAAATTTCACATCGATATTTTGAGCGCGCATTTCGTGCAGCGTCCGAGCTTTTTTGACGTGGTCGTCGCCAGTAATTTATTCGGCGACATCCTGTCCGACCTCGGCCCGGCCTGCACCGGCACCATCGGCATCGCCCCAAGCGCCAACATCAACCCCGAGCGCAAATTCCCGAGCCTGTTTGAGCCTGTTCACGGCAGCGCGCCAGACATCGCAGGCAAGGGCATCGCCAACCCCATCGGCCAGATCTGGTGTGGTGCGATGATGCTGGAGTGGCTGGGCTACAAGGCTGCGCATGATGCGGTGCTGGCGGCATGCGAGCGCTGCACGGCAGAAGGGCCACGTACTGGAGATATGGGCGGTACGGCGAAGACTGAGGATGTGGGTCGGTTTATTGCTGAGGTTTTGACGTAATCACGCGCAAACTTTACCTCCAGAACTACTGGACCGGTTCCACCGCGATGCGCGGCAACGCTGGCCAAGATTCGCGGCAGAACCGCTCCCACAAACTTTGCCCGCGCCGCAACATAAGCCAATCTGATACGCAGGATTACTGCCCGATAGGAGAATGCAGTGACATATCGCTCCGTCAGCGCATGCTTCTTGCTAAGCTACTGCATTGATCCCAATGAATCGTGTAATCCATGCCCGCTGACGCTACCTCCGTTGATCGCGCTGCAACGTCTTCAAACACACTGAGCTCGGCCTCGCACATTCGGCTGACCTCGCACGCGGGCGGACACGGCGCGCGATTGATTAGCTGGGATGCTGCCGCCGCGCTGGAACGTGGCCCGGTCGTTGGCACCACCACTACGCGCGCGCATCGCAACGTCATCGGCACGCATAGCGGCTCCTACAGCGTTTACCGCGCTCTGGCGGTGGCTGCGGGCGCGCTGAATCGCGAGCACCGCGCTGACCTTACCAACACCTCGCCCACCGACGAAATCGGGCCCTACCCGCAGTGGGGCCAGCCGGGACGCATTGTGTCGCTTGATCCGTGGGGCGCAACGGTATCCGCCGTTTTCGCGGACGATTTAGCGGCGGGCTACGACATCCGACCCACCATCGCGGTCACCAAGGCGCACGTCATCCTTCCTGAGGTGATTGATGCGCTGGCGAAAGGACGATTGCATGCCGACGGCAACGTGCTCACGGCGAACGGCGCGGCACTGGTGACCAAAGCTGCGATTGAGCCGGTGTGGTTTCTACCGGGCATCGCCAAACGCTTCGGTTGCTCAGAGGCCGATCTGCGTCGCGTACTGTTCGAAGA
>ENA-OBLH01000385-OBLH01000385.1-metagenomes-genome-assembly--contig:-NODE-385-length-15090-cov-3.40113_pt1 | contig 15090 bp, 16 predicted proteins | sample MGYA00153382_OBLH01 | MGnify analysis MGYA00153382
GAATGTCGCTCAAGTATTTAATACATGACTAAACAAATCCTGATACATAGGGTCAGACTTCAGAAAAGCAACCATCAAATTCTCAAATCGATCGCCCAAATCCCGGCTGGAAGTGGCATCTTGTCTAAACTCTTCTAAAAGACTATGGATAGTTGGCATGATGATTTCTCACTAATTTTTATGAAACTGCCCTCGATTTTTTGGATTAAAATCCCGCCTGTAGCAAAGCCTCATCAAGCAAATCTGTTAGATTAAGAGTCTTAGCCCACTGGGTTAAATAGGTACGATCGATTCCCTCCCCGTGAACTTTCAAAACGCCTAATACATCGCGCCACTGCTTTTGGGAACCATCAGGAATTAGCTTATACCAACTAAGTTTTTGCAACACAATATCTTCTGGCGAGTAGATATAAATTCCCGATTGTAAGCCATCAGAGGCATGGCCAATATCATAAAGCTGGCGGCGACTCATAACTGAATTAGAAAAAGGATCATCACTACTCATGACAAAAAAATCTACTTTCTCGATCGAGGGCAAATATATGACATTAAAAGACGCTTCACGGGGTGCTATTTTTGCCTTTTGGATAGCTTCCTGCACCGCCAATTCACTAATATAAAATTCCCCTGCCATAACTTCAATTAGCTGGGGTGCTGTTTCCGTATCTAGGGCAATTACCATATCTAAATCTTGAGTAGATCTATTCTCTCCTAGTAATGAACTAGCAACAGAACCACCTACCACGTAGGGAATATTTAGAAGTAATAAAATTTCCGCTATTTTCTGGGCTAGGGCGATCGGATCACCAATCACAATTTTCTCCCCATCTCTACTATTTGCACTGTTTAATAAAACTTTAATCCATTCAGAACCTAAACATCTTTTAATAAATTCTTGGCGAATTTTTGCTTTAGAAGCATGGGGATACTGGTTTTCTATGCCTAGGAGGGCTAACCTGCGTACTGATTGATGAAAGGCACGAGTCCGCTGAACTTTTTGCTGGGGTGTCAACTGTCGTAGTAGCTGAAACATCAGCACATCCGCCTCAAGGCTAGTATCGATCGCTTGGGGCTGGTATCCAGACTTAACTGCGACTGCGGGAATTATTAACATGGCTTAATCTTACTCCCTAGCTTCCCCCGTAACGGCACAGCCTCACGCATCATTTTCGAGAATTAAAGCGATCGCCTCTTGAATTATTCCCTCTCGATCGATCATAGCCGCAATTTCTGGGGCTTCGTATTTACCACCAAAGGCTTCTAGGGCAGCAGCATCCAAGGCAGACTTATAGGCATCGGTTAAGGTTTCTAATAATTCTGCCGCTGAAAGATAATTGCCACCTGCTTTACGGCGTTTATTTGATCGTTGAATTTGGCGTACAGCATGGCGAATAGTCACATCCCACAATCGGGTTGAGTGTTTCTCGGCTTGCTGCTTAATTAAATGCATTAGCAAAATAATACTAAAGCTAAAGACTTTATTCAGCTTGTCATCTTTGCTCATTTCTGTCATCTCCTCCACCAGCAACAAAGCATCAGAGATATGGCCACCCATCAATAATGTCCGCAGTTCTAGCAACTCTTCCATACTTTCAGCCTCCCCATTGCTAAAGTTTCTTTACCGACCTGATCACTTTATAAATCTATACCTATAGGAAATTGAGGATCCAGAATTTGGGCGATCACATAGGGACATTCCTTGGGGAGATCATCAAAATCTAGGGGTGTTTCCCGTAATACTAAACTAATTCCCTGCCGAAAACCCTTGGAAACAGCTTCTGCTAGATAAGGTTTCAGACTAGGATTATCTTGCAGAATATCAAAAACCTGCTCTCTTTGTTCCCAAATAGTCGCCTTCCAGCTTTTGCCCCGGAATTCAGGCTGATACTCCCATTTTAATAAATGTCCAATTAGAATCCCTAAACGATTTCTTAGCTCTTGTTTTTGCTGCTTACCCAAAGATTCAATTTCCTCTGCCAAGTTTTTTAGATCTAGACTAGTCCAAACTCCTTGACGTAATAAAGTTGCTTGCGCTTGAGTCCATTGATAAAAGTCCGTTTCGTATAAATCAGGATTGTCTAGAGGTACCCCTAGGCGATCGCTATCTTGCCTAGCCTCAAGGTCTATTTCTCTCATACCCTCTTCCTCCAGAGTCAAACTACCAATTGATAATTTACAAGCATTTTTTCAGATAGTGGCCCGTGTACGATCGCCCATTCCTGGCCACTTCTTCTGGTGTCCCTTGAGCAATAATCTGTCCTCCCCGATTGCCGCCTTCGGGGCCTAGATCAATCACCCAATCACTACAACGAATCACATCTAGATTATGCTCAATCACAATCATGGAATTTCCCTTATCCACCAGTCTTTGTAATACATTAAGCAACTGATGGACATCATAAAAAGATAAACCTGTAGTTGGTTCATCAATTAGGTACAGTGTCTTACCCGTAGCCCGCCGAGAAAGTTCCGAGGCTAATTTGACTCGTTGGGCTTCTCCCCCAGAGAGAGTCGGGGCGGTTTGCCCTAGTTGCAGATAGCCCAAGCCTACATCCACAAGAGTTTGGAGTTTTAGGGCTGCTTTGGGAATATTCTGGAAAAATCCTGCTGCTTCTTCCGCCGTCATGCTCAACACATCAGCGATCGATTTCCCCTTATATTTCACCTGCAAAGTTTCCCGGTTATACCTCGCCCCCTTACACACCTCACATTGGACGTAGACATTAGGCAAGAAATTCATCTCAATCACATTCACTCCCTGGCCACTACAGGCCTCACAACGGCCACCCTTGACATTAAAGGAAAACTGCCCCGGTTTATAACCCCGGGCCTTGGCCTCCACAGTTTCGGCAAACACATCCCGGATAGCATCAAAAACTCCCGTGTAGGTGGCGGGGTTCGATCGGGGGGTACGACCAATGGGAGATTGATCAATCACAATTACCTTGTCAAGAGATTGTAAGCCTTTCACTGCGCCTAAATTCTTGGGGAAAGGTACAGTTTTACTAAAATGATGCTGGAGAGAAGGGTAGAGGAGTTCATTAATTAGGGTAGATTTCCCAGAGCCAGACACCCCAGTAATACAAACTAATTTCCCTAGGGGTAATTCCACCTCAAGATTTTGTAAATTATTGCGTTGACAGTTCACTAAAGTAATTTTCTTGCCATTGCCTTCCCGCCGCTCCGCCGGAGTCTCAATGACTCGCCGCCCTGAGAGATAAGCTCCCGTGAGGGAATCTTCGGCGGTTAATAAGGCCTCCAAATCTCCTTGAGCTACGATCGATCCCCCGTGGATTCCCGCCCCGATGCCAATATCTACAATATGATCTGCTGCCCGGATAGTTTCTTCATCGTGTTCCACCACAATTAGGGTATTCCCCAAATCCCGTAACTTCGTTAGGGTTTGCAGGAGTTTATGATTATCCCGTTGGTGCAGGCCAATGCTGGGTTCATCAAGGACGTACAGGACTCCCGTTAAGCCAGAGCCAATCTGAGTGGCTAATCTAATCCGTTGCGCTTCACCCCCAGAAAGGGTCATAGCTGCTCGATCGAGGGTGAGATAATCTAAGCCCACATCTAGCAGAAATTGTAATCTGGCGGTAATTTCCTTCAGGACTAAATGCCCAATCTGGGCCTGTCGATCGCTTAACTTGAAATGATTAATGCGATCAAGAGCTTCGCTAATGGAAACCCCAGTTAGTTCCGTAATCCTATACTGTCCCAACCGCACCGCCAGGGATTCTGGCTTCAGGCGCTGACCCTGACAAACTTCACAGGGCTGGTCAATGAGATACTGATCCAATTTTTGTTTCTGTAAATCTGTGCCATTCTCGTACTGCCCTTGGAGCATGAAGATTACCCCTTTGTAGATACGGTATTGTACCCCAGCCCTCTGACTGTAGCGAGAATCTAGCTCTATAGGGATTTTCTCCGGTGAACCGTAGAGAATGATCTGTTGTTGTTGGGGAGTGAGTTTTTGCCAAGGGGTTTGAATCTCAAAGTCATAGACCTGAGAAAGACTATAAAGCAACGAGAGGTAGTAGGAACTATCTTTCTCTGACCAAGGGGCGATCGCTCCATAAACCGGCTGAGCGGTATCAGGAATAATCAAATCTGCCGAGAAAGTTCGTAAACTGCCCAAACCATGACAGTTGGGGCAGGCTCCGTAGGGAGAATTAAAAGAAAACAACCGGGGAGACAACTCTTCCATTACCGCCCCGTGTTCATGGCAAGCAAACTTCTCTGAGAATACTAACTCCCGTGGCAATTCCTCTTTTTCATCTCTTTCATCTTCTTCATTTCTAAACTCCTCTCCCTCCCCATACCTCCCCGTACCTCCCTGTACTTCCTCTCCCTTCTTTACCTCCTTCTTTTCTGCCACAATACTAATCACCGCCGTTCCCTCACTCCGCTTGAGACAGGTATTTAGGGAATCTACTAACCGGGCTTGAAGATCGGGCTTTTTCACTAGGCGATCGATCACCACCTCGATCGTGTGGGCGTGAGTTTTTGCTAGTTCAATATTGTCATCTAAGTTTCGTACTTCCCCATTGATCCGCACCCGGACAAAGCCTTCTGTAGCCAAGCTAGAGAGTAATTTTTGGTGAGTTCCTTTTTTGCCTCTAATTACCGGAGCCAGGACTTGAAACTTTGTCCCATCAGGCAGAGCCATGATCTGGTCGCACATTTCATCAATGGTTTGGGGGGCAATATTGCGATCGCACAGAGGACAATGGGGTATGCCAGCCCTGCCGAAGAGGAGGCGCAGGTAATCATAAATTTCTGTTACTGTACCTACTGTCGATCGGGGATTGTGGGAAGTAGATTTTTGGTCAATGGAAATGGCGGGACTCAGCCCTTCGATCGCATCCACATCAGGCTTATCTAACTGCCCCAAAAATTGCCGGGCGTAAGCACTTAAGGATTCTACATAGCGCCGTTGTCCCTCGGCGAAAATGGTATCAAAAGCCAAGGAAGATTTTCCTGATCCGGAAACCCCCGTGAAGACAATTAAGCGATCGCGGGGCAACTCTAGGTCAATATTTTTCAAATTATGCTGCCGAGCGCCACGAATAATGATGGTGTCTTTCATAAAATCAGGGATAATAACTTTTTTTTCACTAGCGAAGGTCTTCTGGATCTAAGCCCAATTCTCGTAATCTCTGGGCAAGGCGATCGGCTCGCTCTCTTTCTTGATTAGCCCGTTCTCTTTCTTGATTAGCTAAAACTGCTAGTTCCTCTGGAGTAGGGAGGCGATTACCTTCTGCGTCATACCAGTAGAGCCAATTCCTGACTCGCTCGTCATAGATATCCCGTTCTTTTCCCAACCCCAATCCTATCTCTGGCATCCACACTTGCTCCGCCGATAGTAATTGGTATTCTCCCTCCACTAGGCGATAAATCTCTAGAATTTGATGCCCCCGCCGAGATTTGGGTTTAATCAAAAAGACTACATAGTATAACACTCCCAGTTGGGCATAAATATCTCGTTTCTTTTCATACTCACCTCCATAGGTTTTAGAAACAGTTTCAATGGCTAGAATCGGGGCGACATAATCTTCTTCCCAAAGGACATAACTTAATCTGCCAATATCATCACCACCCTTGAATCTTTCCACCCCCAAGCTCAAGAAGCAATCAGGGACTACCGCAGGTTTTGTAGGATCGTAGTAAATTCCCATATCTACACCAAAAAACCAATCAGTACGTCCTTTCCAAGCAAAGGAGAGGATCGATCGCAAAAGATTAGGAATCAAATTCTGAAATTCGTTATCCACAGGCGCACCATCAGAGTAAGGTAATTCTCCCGCCGTGGGCAGATAGATAGTACTGGCATCATAACGAGTAATCATATAATTTCCTTCCCTACCGATAATTGGTAAACTGCAACGCCACCGGCAAATCTTCTTGCTTTAACCGTTGGATTACTCCCTGCAATTCATCCTTATCCTTCGCCACCACTCGCACTGCATCTCCTTGAATCGAGGGTTGAATTTTTTTGAACTCATCCCGAATTAACTTACTAATTTGTTTAGCAATTTCTTGGCTGATGCCTTTTTTGAGTTTTACTTCCTGCCGGACTCGATTGCCCCCGGCTGCTTCGATTTTGCCGTAGTCAAAGATTTTTAGAGAAAGACTTCTTTTTGCTGCCTTGGTTTGCATAATCATGTGGACGGCATCTAGAGTCATCTCGCTATCAGAGTTGATAGTGATGGCCTCTTCTCCTAGTTCTAGTATGGTTTTGGTGTCTTTGAGATCGTAGCGGGATTGAATTTCTCGATTAGTCTGGTCGATCGCATTTACTAGCTCTTGGCGATCGAACTCACTCACAATATCAAAAGAATAGGTAGCTGCCATAGATAATCCATTTACATATAATCTACTAGAATTTCTTGCTAATTCTACCTTACTTTACCAAGGGCTTGGAGGTAGTTTAACTAGTCTAGCCAAGTGGAAACTTCCCGTTGTCTAGCTTGTTTTGTTCCCTGGTATTCCCTAGTAACAGCTTCAAAGCCACCCTGCCGATCTTGGCCTCTAGGAGATGAGCCAGCTTTTGGGGGGTAGGAGTTGTCGTAGCGGGGCAAGTAGGCGGGATAGTAGGCTTGGGGATAGGAAGCAGGCTTTGAGGCAGACAGGGGGGCTGAACGAATAGCCGTTAGCTGGTCATGGGCATCGTTAATTTCTTGGAGCTTGTGCTGGGCAATTTTCTGGAGGCGGGGGTTCCCCACAAAGCGATCGGGACGGAAAATCCATGAGAGGTCTTGGTAGGATTGGTTGATATCCTCAGCGGTGGCACCGGGCGTTACTTCTAATATCTGATAGTATCTGTCAACTTCAGTCATGGGTTAACTCCTCTGCTCAGGGACAGCTAATGATCACAATTCTAAAGGATTTACTAAATTCTAGAGGGGTGAAAGGGGCACACCCTGTGGGTACGCCCCCTTAAATAAATCTTTTGGGATTGCTATAGTTCTAGTGATAACTTGCTTTTCTCGAACTAGAAATGGTTTGTACACATCTGTTAAGAAAAAATATATTTACTATAATAGGCTACCTAGAGATGAGCTAACAGTGCTGTAGTTAAGCTCGTAATAACAGGGTAAACTAGAAAAAAAATTAACATACCTTTACATGTCTACCCCTTTAACAATATCCTCAACTCCTCAAGAAATTCAACCAGAATTTGATGCAATTATTATTGGTTCTGGGATTGGGGGCTTGGTTACTGCTACCCAATTAGCGGCTAAAAAAGCTAAGGTGCTTGTCTTAGAGAGTTATATAATTCCCGGTGGTAGTTCTGGATATTTTGAACGATCGGGATATCACTTTGATGTGGGAGCTTCCATGATTTTTGGTTTTGGCGATCGAGGAACCACCAATCTCCTCACCCGGGCCTTGGCAGCCGTAGACATGAAAGTAGAAACTATCCCCGATCCAGTCCAAGTCCATTACCATTTGCCCGAAAATTTAGAGCTAAAAGTTCATCAAGATTATGAAAAATTTTTACAAGAACTAATTAGCAAATTTCCCCATGAAGCCGCAGGGATTAGAAAATTTTATGGGGAGTGCTGGAAAGTATTTAACTGCCTCAACTCTATGGAACTACTATCCTTGGAAGAATTGGGCTATCTAACTAGAGTATTTTTCAAAAATCCCTTAGCCTGCCTAGGGTTGGCTCGCTACTTACCTCAGAATGTGGGAGATCTAGCTCGCCAATATATCAGGGACCCCAAGTTGCTCCAATTCATTGATATGGAATGCTACATCTGGTCTGTAGTCCCGGCCGACCAAACTCCCATGATTAATGCGGGGATGGTGTTTGCCGATCGCCATTATGGGGGCATCAACTATCCCAAGGGCGGGGTAGGTATGATCGCTCAAAAGCTAGTAGAAGGTTTAGAAAAAGTTGGGGGCAAGATTCAATACAAAGCTAAGGTAGCCAAAATTATCTTAGAAGGCAACCAAGCCGTAGGTGTCAAACTAGCTTCTGGTCAAGAATACCGAGCCAAGCGAATTATTTCCAATGCCACCCGCTGGGATACTTTTGAGAAGCTATTACCCGCCGCCGATATGCCAAGAGCTGAAAAGCAATGGCAAACAAGATACAAGAAATCTCCTAGTTTCTTAAGTATTCATCTGGGAGTCGCCGCAGAAGTTTTACCGCCGGGGACGGAATGCCACCACGTTATTTTGGAAGAATGGGGGAATATGGAAAAATCTCAAGGGACAATTTTTGTTTCGATTCCCACCTTGCTCGATCCCAGTTTGGCTCCGGCGGGGCATCATATTATTCATACTTTTACGCCTAGTTGGGTAGAAGAATGGCAGGGTTTATCCCCGTCCGAATATACTCAGCAGAAGGAAGCTGCTGCCGAGAAATTGATCGATCGCTTAGAGCAGATCTTCCCCGGCTTGAATCAAGGCTTAGATTTTATGGAAATAGGAACACCCCGATCGCACCGCCGCTTTTTGGGACGAGAAGATGGCACCTATGGCCCCATTCCCCGCCAGAAGCTCTGGGGATTATTAGGAATGCCCTTTAACCGCACAGCAGTTCCCGGCTTATATTGCGTTGGGGATAGTACCTTTCCGGGGCAGGGGCTAAACGCCGTGGCTTTTTCTGGTTTTGCCTGCGCCCATCGTGTGGCAGTAGATCTAGGTTTTTAAGACTATCTAAGGCTTTACGTAAGTAGCCTAATTCCGTTAAACTATGGTTTGGTTAATTTTACTAGAGAAGTAATATGGAAATTGGTCAGCGGGTAAAAATTATTCGGTTGCGCGATCGGGTCTCAACAGAGATAGCCGGTAAACTTGGCCAGGTAGGGACTATTAAAAACTACAAAATGGTCGATGGCAGCGGTGTGGGCTGGGTGGTGGAATTTTCAGACAAATCCAGTACTTGGTTTTTTGCTGATGAATTGAAAACTAATTAAAAACCTGCTTAAAAAAATTTAGGCGCATTACGCCTCTAGGAGAATTTCATGGCACTAATTGTAACTTTCTTGGGTAAGGGAGGGACTGGGAAAACTACTGTGGCGATCGCCGCAGCAAAAAAACTGGCCCGTCAAGGGCAGCGAGTCCTGTTGCTGACCCAAGATACTAGTCCGGCTTTTCCTTTGTTGTTAGGAGTTGATTTAGATAAGGATACTCCCACGACTGTAGAACCAAACCTGATGGTCTGGCAATTACAAGTAGCCAACCTGCTCTCAAAAAGTTGGGAAGAGGCAAAAAACCTAGAGGCAAAGTATCTACGTAGCCCTATTCTAAAAAACGTCTATGGGGAAGAGCTGGGTATATTTCCCGGCATGGATAGTATGCTAGCTTTGAATGCCTTACGGGAGTATGATCAGAGCGGTAACTATGATGCGATCGTCTATGATGGCACCGGAGACCAAGCTGCTCTGCGATCTTTGGGGCTACCAGAAACCGTAAGCTGGTATGTGCGCCGGTTTCGCCAAGTATTTCTCACCTCGGAACTGGGTAAAACCGTTGCCCCCTTCGTGGCTCCTGTCACCAGTGCTGTATTGAATGTTACTTGGAGTTTGGATAATTTTGCTCCAGAACCTACCCTAGAAGCGAATAATCTGTTGGAGCGGGGTAAAGCAGCGATCGCAGACCCCCGAAGATTTGTCGCCTACCTAGTCACCACTGGGGATGCAGTATCGATCGCTACGGCTCAATACCTCTGGGGAGCCGCCCAACAAGTAGGAGTCACAGTAGCTGGAGTATTGCTCAACCAATCTCAGCAATATCTCACGGATGAGTTTCTCTCTCTGCCCATAGTAGCTTTGCCTTCTAGGGATACTAGTAAAAATGTTAGTTGGGATTCTCTGATTGAGGCTCTGCCAGATTTTACCCAAACTACCAACGCTCCTAGACCGATCGCTATTGATGTAGCCAAACGCCAAGTGAGTTTGTATCTGCCCAATTTTGACAAAAAACAAGTAAAGATAACGCAATCGGGGCCAGAAGTCACGATCGAGGCGGGGGATCAACGCCGCAATCTAGAATTGCCGCCCCAGTTAAGCGGTCAACCAGTCAAGGGTGCAAAGTTTCAAGATAATTATTTGATCATTTCTTTTTAATCTTCTCAAGGGTCAAATTTTCCGCCCCTTGGGGCGGGGTCATTCATTTCTAGTTTTTCTAGATTACGAGCAATCTCGGTCATTTTTGCTTGGGTATCGGGTGAAATTCTTCTAGATGCCTCGCCAATAATTTCAATCCGCCTAACTACGGCATCTTGACACAAAACATCTTGATAAAATAATTCCTCAGTTTTGTTGGCTACATGGTTCATGACAATCTTGGCAGCATTCAACATATCAACAAGAGCGATCGAGCAGATGATAAATTGGGGGGGCGATCGAACTGTCCGCAATCGTGACAAACACCCACAACGATTTTACTCATCAATAGACCATAGATTTTGAAATAAAGATTCATCTCTAGAATTATATTGAAGAAACTCTATAAACGTTTGAGATTCCGGTGAGCGATCGGGAAATATTGTTAGTAATTCTAAATAGCGATCGTTTTTCTCAAAAGTATCTTTACCAGTTTTCGAGTCCTTTATTCTCTGAACCAAAGGATACATTCTATGCCATAATCTCCCAACCTTAGTCACCTTATTTTTACCTACAAACCCAGTAATAGTAGTCTGCTTAATTGTTTTGCTAGGTTCCCTAAATTCACGACTAGCTTTTTGATAAGCTCCATGAAACCAGTTAATAGCCTCACTATCCTCTGCTCCATCGGCAATTCGTCCCCAAATTTGTACCTTATTGGGATACCAAGCCTCTCGCCAATTAGCAAAATCTTGTGGAGTAGCTTGTAATTCTAGCTCTTCTGTTACTGCATCTTGCCAATCTCTGGCTAATTTTTGTACTTGACCAATAAACTTCTTTACATAACGTATATTACTAAAATTAGTATCACGCTCTAGATGCCTTAAACCTGTCCATTCCCAATGGCAACCAATTAACTTATCGTACTCTGGATTATCATAAAAAAACTTGCGGTGATCGACTCTCCGCCAAGAATTACCAAAGCCTCCAAATAGCATCGCAAACCGAGATAAAGCATGAATTAGATTCTCTAATATCTTTTTCTGCTCAGGGGATAAATCACTAATTAAAATCCAAATTAGCTCACCCTTAACATCATAGGTCGGTTGTTGATGATAGCCAAACTTCCCTGGCTTTAAGAACGATCGCTGAAAGTTCATGGCTAACTTTCCTACGTTTCCCTTCCCATCGGTACTGCCAAACAAATCATTGACAATTTTATCTGCTGCTATTTCATTGGTGATTCCCCCAAAGATTCGCAGAGCATGACCTCGAATTGCTGCCCGAAAGATATTAGGGCGAAATTCTGGAGTTCTATCTAAATCTAGTAATTTTGATGCTTGCCCTTCGCCTTTTAATTTACCTCGAAATAAAATCTCGCCACTTATAGTCATAGGATGTGGGTTTCCATTTTCATCTATACGACGAGACACTGCTCCATAACCACTACTAGTCCTACACCCAAGCCCAGAAACTAAAGCCTTCTCCCAAATTTCCCACACTTCATCCCAATCTGTACGATCGAGATCATTACTAGAAATGCCGAACTGAAAAATAGGTTGATATAAAGAAATTAAAGCAAACCCACTTTCTCCCGGTGGTTTGTCACTGGTGTCATGCTCCTTTACCTGCCAACCCTGCTGAGGATGAGTAATATCTAGTAGCTGATTTTTCCAGTCATTTGTAGGATAACCGCCATGAAATCTCAAAATTCCGGGGCGATCGGCGTTACCACAGTAAAGCTCAATTTTATTAGGATGTAGTTTTTTACAAGCTCTTAAAAATACCCCTTTCATACTGCTGCCCGGATAAAAAGGTAAGCCAAAAGCTCCCATAGCTGGGCGGATAATTGTGGGGTCTTGACCGCTATTAGTGACAAATCGCCAGCTAAATTCATAGATTCTCGATCGCACATCAGCCCCAAATTCAGGAATTTTATCGTAGGCTCGATCGATCCACTGATCCACCCAAATTTCACTATCTTGCTTTTCTTGTCTTTCTTGTTTATCAGGATCGATGCGTTGTAGTTGCGCTCTCCCACCAATTTGGGCTTGAAACATTAAAGGGACTTGATCGAATAAATTGCTCATATTTTAGATCTCTATTCATCATCACTATCTAAATCAGTAGCTCCCTTGTATCGTTGTGTCCACCACACGAGGCAGTCACACAATTGAGTTAACACAGCTAAGGCAATTCTTTGATCATCTCGACTTAGGCTCCATAATTTTTTTGCCATTGCCTTTACATCATTAGGCCTGTCAACATCAACTGTATCGTTAGGTATGGTAATGCCAGAAGATTGCATAACTCCTACAAGTGCATCCCAAGTTTTTTTCCAATATTGAGATTTAACTGGCTGTTTTTCCTCTAGTCTGAGATGTTCTCCCCAAAATCTTTCTAATCCATAAGCAACTGTTTCCCGCATTTTAAATGACTCACTTAAAGATTTTTTCTGCTCTAGAAGTTTTTTGTCTTTTTTTCCAGACTTTTTTTCCTCTAAGAGTTGTTTATCTTTAAGTTCTTTATCCTTTGCCTTTGCATTTAAAGCCAAATTTTGAGCTATTTGATCCAAGCTGTGGAATCTTTGCTCTTCATTTTTTAAAGTATAGTATTGCCATCCCATTAGTTGTTCCCTCCTGATAATGCTGTGACCTGAACTTGGCATTTACCAAAACCAATAGATTCTAAACCCCCAAAATACATTTCTTGGGAAGTAGATTTTCCAAAGGGTTTCCAGCCTGATTCTTTTAGGGCGATCGGAAATACTAAAATACTGCCTACGGGCAATGCTTCTACATTAAAAAATGCCCCCTTTTTAGCCTTTTTTTGATTATCTTCTAGAGCTACACGAGTCTGCCGATACAGCCCCATATCATGAATCATGGCCAGATCGTTATCATCAACTACAACTAACTGATTAACTGATAAATCAAATCCCGCAGGAACCCAAGGTAATAAATCTGCTTCCTGTTCTAATTCTAGAAATCCTAGGTTAAAAAATAAGGTTTTCTTACTAGTTCCAGCTAACGTTCTCGCTTGTAAGCCGGAATGATTTGTATAGGCTAATGGCATTTCTGCCTTAATCTGGGCAATTCTTTTATAGCGTTTTAATAAAGCGGGAGAGCTAACCCAAACTACAGGTTGCCCCGGACAAAATACTGGTAGCCATACTAAAGAAGCATATTCAAATTTAACGATCGCTTCGGTTGTTCCGCCATCCCCTAGTTGACCGGGAATCGCCTCATGACCATACCAATTATTTTCTTCCCCTGGTAAGCTCGATCGCATATCCGCCCGAAATCTGCCCCGAATGGAACTGCCGGGAATGATGCCGGTTTTGGTAAATTGATCCCGGAAAATTAGGTTCAGGTTTCCTGTTTCTTCTCCAGCACTAGCTCCCACATGGAGAGGGGCGAGAGTTTCAATAATTCCGTAGGCTTTTTGATACATTAATTAGTCTCCTATTACTAAAAATTTCTGAAATCTTCCTAGCTCACCGTTAGGGGCAGAGCTAGACCACAACCCCAATTTTTTAAGGTTAGCTTTTTGAAAGTCTTGGGATCCCCACCCTTAGTGGGCTTATCCCGATCGCTCGGAAACCAATCCTCTGGCCACTCTGACCAAGGTTTTTCTTCCTTCTCTAGTACATAGACAGTTCCCGCCGGCACAGCATAACGCCCTCGTGAGAGATGCCCACCCCGGCGATAGCGGAAAGGACGGGGGCGATCGATCAACATTGCTTCTACCTCCCAAGCATTTTGCCAAGTGTCGTTTACTTGCTGACCCGGCTCTCGATAGGAAAAATTATTAGAACCCCACACAGCAGGAGTGATTAGAGCAAAACTTTTGCCTAAAGGTTGATTGAATAGTTTTTTGTTTGCTTCTGACAGATCATGACACTTGACCTCTACCATATGCCCCTCACCCCCAAAGCGATACCAACCATCCTCTAGCTTTTCAGTAGATAAATAGACTAGACAAACCTCTGGGTCTAGCTGGACTGCATTTTCTAAAAATAAACCACCTTTGGTAGTTCCATCACTTCTTTTTTCAATGCGGGGACGGCGTTCATCATCACAGAGTTGGGGATGGAGATGGGGAAGAAATTTCCAAGGATTTGTTTCTATCTTGGGTCTTTCGTCTCCCCATTCAGCGATCGCCATCCATGTCCCTGATTCAAATTTCCCCTCGGCTCCTGTATCTTCCTCTATTGGAGCCTCAACCTTGCCCTCTGCCTTGTCCTTCTCTTTCTGAATTTGGGCGGGAGTTAGCCACTTTTTTTCATACCAAAATAAGCGATCGCTCACCTGCTTTGTTTCCTTATCCACTAAATAGATTTGGGGTGTGGGGACATAGAAATTTTGGATAGTTTGGTAATTCTTGTTGTATGCCCAAAATGCCCCAGCTACTACGAGATTTTCTAATTTCTCTTTTTTCTGTGGATCGTTACTCAAGGTATGGGCAAATAAACCCCCGATCGCCATGGCCCTAGGTGGAAAACTATCCCCTGATCGCCCCACAAGGTTATCTGGCGAAAGGAACCGCCCCGCACTGCCGTAGAGTAACCCCAGAGGGTCGATGGTGATTAAGTATTGGAACATAGATGAAATCCTACTTTAGCGAGGTTAATGAACCAATCATTCAGGCTTTGACTAGGAAACTCTTCCTTGCCTAAAATGCCACTAGTTTTTGTCTCTGCTTGGTTCCATAAAAACTCTGGGTTGTGAAAGTCCAAGGTTTTAGATATTTCTGGAAAGTAAATTTCCCAGAGAGCCTGAGCGATAGCTCCTTGAGGATCAAAGGCATGGCGAGACTCCAACACGGCCACATCATTGTAGAGATGTGTCCAGTTTTGCCCCCCAGATCGATCGCGATACCCTGTAAAAACTGGTTTTAGAAATTTCCAAGGACAAGCCCATTGCAAATAATTACCACTATTAAAAAGAACTCTGATAGCTAGGCGATCGCGCCCATACTCCTTAGCTTTTTTTTCTGCTTTACTGCAATGTTGCAATACCTCTCG
>ENA-OBLH01000387-OBLH01000387.1-metagenomes-genome-assembly--contig:-NODE-387-length-14993-cov-5.07538_pt1 | contig 14993 bp, 22 predicted proteins | sample MGYA00153382_OBLH01 | MGnify analysis MGYA00153382
AGGACGGCATGACGCCCGCGACCAACGCTCTATTCAAGCTCCTGTATCATGGTCAGTCTCATGCCGGCACAGAGGCCTAACGGCTCCATCGAGCAGATGTGCCAGAGGCCGCTTCGCGCCCTTTGGCCCGCCGCTCATGTCGAACGTTATGCGTCACTAAGATTCTGCCGTGACGGCCGGGCCTTCTCAGGAGCCCCAGAAAGAGAATGAACCACTTTTCATCCGTTTGATCCAGACAAGCGAAAAATTCCCAGGGAGCCGATAAATGAGTGCCTATGTAATTTTTGATGTTGAGATCCGCGACATGTCCCGGTATCAGGAGTTCATGAAGGGGGTGAAACCAGCTCTCGATGCTGCAGGCGCACGGTATCTCGCCCGGGGAGGCGCACACAGAGTCTATGAAGGAGACTGGGAGCCAAGACGGATCGTCGTCCTTGAGTTCCCTTCAGTGGCCGCGTGGGAGGAGTTCTACACCGGTCCGGTCTACCAAGGTCTCAAGGCTGTTCGAGACGAATGCAGTTCAGCAAGGCTGGTGTCGGTTGAAGGTCTCGATGCGTAGTGGGCGCGAGTGGCAGGTGATGCATAACATGTCGTTTGACATGGACGCCTTGCGGCGTACGGTTGCTTCGCTCTCTCCTGGCGCAAGTCGCCGGTCACCTTTGCGTTAGGCCTCTCTTCTCTCTTCGCAGCCACATTCACAAACACTAGACGGAGGAAGCAATGTTCGGAAAGATGTTCAGGGCATTCGCAGCCGGTGGCACCGGCGCCAAGGCGATTCAAGTTCTCGTCAAGACCTACAGCCTAGAGGTCAGTCACCCAGACCAATTGAGCATGATGAATCGCATCGCACAGAATTTTGGCGAATCACTCAACGAACATGAAATGGCAGTTCAATTTCTCGCCGCGTTCGCTGGCACCATCAAGACCGACCATCCGCGCGCAAGATCAGAAGTTGAAAAGTACATCCGCATGTCCAAAGGTGCGTACAACCGTGGATTGGCTAGTATGAACGGACCGCAAGAAAGGTTGTTTAAAGTGGCCCGTGAACGGTTCGGCATTGAGCCGAACGATATTGTGGCCGTTTAGTTTCGATGCCGTAGCAGCGTGCTTCTTCATGGCTAATGCATTCAGTTCGCAAGTGACATGAGCCAACGTAATATTCAAGCACGCCTGTCAGTGAATTCCCGGGAAATGCCTAACCTATCATTGCAGCCGACCGCCTTCTGCGGCGGCTGAATTCAGACGTTAGGCGTCAGAAGACACATGTCTGCAGGCAATCTGTCCTTCACACCCAAGCCGATCAAAGCCATCGCGATCCGCGCAGGTGATGGTCCCAACATCCAAATCGCACTGGGGACGATCCAACGTGTCGCCGCGCTTCGCGCCTACGCTGCGTTCACGCAGTCACGTGACTGGATGGAGCAGCTATCAAACGCCTACGTTGTGGCTATAGCAAGTCGATCCGCGGACATGATGCTGATGACGCACTTCCGCATGCACCTTGAAGATCGCGTGGAGGCTGAGTGCAAGGCTTGCCGCGAGGCCACGCTGGGAGAACATGTGCTCCGGAGGCACCTCTTTCCGACCCTAACGGTTTTACGTGAACATGCCAACGCGCTTGTGCATCACCTGGACGATCCAAAGAATCGTGGCATCACAGACCTGGACATCGAAGGCGTCTTCGAGTACTGCTATCACCTCTTCCATGACAACATCGAGGCACTCTTTGGCACGATTCCCGACACAGTTGCGCACCTACCGCTTGTCAAGTGCAAGCGCTGTCGACGGTAGCCCGCCCGCCATGCGCGCGCTGACGCCTTACCCCTCGCTCAATCGAAGCGCCAACGGCAGGACGCCAGGCCCGGTCTGGTGGTGCGCTGTACATTTTCACCGGCCCGGGCCTGGCGTCTTGCCGTTGGTCCCGCCTCAACTCGAACGTTAGGCCGCACATCAAACATCTTCGCGAGTGACAAATTAATGACTACTGTTCGAGACGCACAACTTCCAAACGACGCTGACGCAGTAAAGCAACTTTGGCTTGACTACTTGACCTGGGGAAACAACGAGATGCAGGCCCGCCATGGCGTGCATCCACACGATCCTCAAACTGCGGTAGAGAACGATATGGCACACATATCCAAGTTCCTGCCACCAACTGGCCATTTGCTGTTGGCATTCCAAGATGACGTCCCTTGTGGAATTGGATGTATGCATAAGATCGGACCTGATACATGTGAAATTAAACGCATGTACGTGGCCCCTGAGGCCCGGCGCGGCGGTGTTGGCCGCGCAATTCTTGATGCGCTACTGTCCCGCGCACAATCGGCAGGGTACAAAATGATCAGGCTGGACAGCCCCGACTTCATGACTGCGGCGCATTCGCTTTATCGCAGTTTTGGCTTCAGAAACATCGAGGCCTATCCAGAGAGTGAGATCCCTGCCGAGTTTAGAAAGTACCTCGTATTCATGGAACGCGACACGTTTCACGACCCGCAAAGTGCGGCCTAACAATTCATTCAAGCCGACGCCACTTCGTGGCGCGGCTGAATTCAGACGTTAGGCATCAGAGGCGCTGACGTTCGGCACTCGAAAGGAATACGTGCATGTCAGCGTGCGTTGAACATCTACCAAGAGAGGAAGAAAGTGATCAATCTGGCTGTTGATGGTGCAGAACTCGAATGCTGGCGTTCTGCAGCCTCCACGATGCCCGCTGAGACGGTCACGTCGTGGATACCTGACCTTTGGGATCTTGTGCATCACGGGTTCCCTGTGGTCGCCGCGTCTGCCACCGACTCAGATCTTGTCAAGCATTACCTCGCACCGACCTTTGGCGCGTACCAGTTAGTTGAGGGTCGGCTGCGGGCGATGACCGCTGCAGAAGTCTTTGACCTCAAGCTCGGCCGCACTCTCTACTTCAGCCTCTCAGACATCCACTCGAGCCTGAGGGGACGTGGTCTCTACGAACAATTGCTACTACTGAGGATAGCGATCCGTCGCAATGAAGGATGCCAATGGTGGGCGACAAGAACGCAGAGCCCAAGCGTGGCGCACACCTTTGCGAGATTCGGCTGCTACCCCTGGACCGATGACGAAGCGACGTCCAGTGTCGCGGCAGAGGTAGCGGCAATGCTGTATGACAACTTTGATGTCCTCGGGCGCAGGGAAGGTCAAGTCTTTGAGCCGAAGACGGGCGTCCTTCGCGCTGCATACCCGTTGAATGTGTATGAGACGATCCCTGCGGTCGAAAACCCCATCGTGCAGTCCCATTTCAACGACCATGTTGATCGCGACCTAGGTGATGCTCTGCTACTGCTGGGCCGACTGGAAGTTTTGATAGAGACGCTTTCCCCGCGATGCCGAGCCCACTTTGGGATGCCCTTCGATCAACTTTGTGAAGCGCTCAAGGGCTTATAACCGCAATTGATGCAATGTCCCCTCACGTTACCCATTGCCGACCAGTCTCACTGATGCCTAACCCCTCGCTCAAGCGCAGCGCCAACGGCAGGCCACCAAGCCCGGGCCGGTGGTACGCGGTACATTTTCACCGGCCCGGGCTTGGCGTCCTGCCGTCGTCGCCCGCTTAGCTCGAACGTTAGCTTGTTACCAAGTCATCAGCAAATCCGAGTTGCGTCTGGTACCTGAAATTGGTACTATTAGGAAGTGAAACGTCGGCATCAGCGGATTGTTGAATTGATTTTTTCGCGGCCGACGAGCGGCAATGTCCAGTGGCGCGATGTTGAGTGCCTCTTCATTGAACTGGGTGCAGAAATTGAAGAACGGGCAGGCAGCCGGGTTTCCGTCTTTTTGTTTGATGAGGTGCGGGTCTTTCACCGTCCACATCCATCACCCAACACAGACAAAGGCGCGGTGGCATCTATCCGCAAATGGCTGGAACAACACGGAGTCGAACCATGAACGTAATGACTGTTGACGACTATCACGCAACGATTGAATTTGACCCTGATCTTGACATGTTCAGGGGGGAAATTCTCGGCCTCAACGGTGGCGCAGATTTTTACGGAAAGAACCCGAAGGAACTTCGTGCGGAGTTCAAGCGCTCACTGGAGGTTTTTCTTGAAGTGTGCGCCGAGAAGGGAATTGAGCCGAGACGTCATTTTTCGGGAAAATTCAACCTGCGGATTTCTCCGCAGTTGCACGAAAAACTCGCTATTGCAGCGCAGGCAAGGGGCAAAAGCATCAATGCCCTGGCGCAAGAGGCATTGCAGGAAAGCTTTGCGTGAATTGGACACAAGTTAACTGGTCATTCCATCGGACGGCTGCGCTGACCGCTGAATTTCGACGTCAGGCCGCGCAATCCAAGTCTCTGCCACGCCATTGCCCAAGGACCGCACATGCCAGACATGAATCCCGTCTTCGCAGAGCTTCGTAAAGTCATGGTGCCCTTCGCTGCCAAGCTCGCGCCAGCGCGAGATGACGACCAAGAGTTGTACGTCGACACACGGCACCTCCAGAAGAACAAGAAGCCGCTCTTCTTCGGCGCCGTTCAGATAAAGAAGTCGTATGTCAGCTTTCATCTCATGCCGGTCTACGTGAAGCCCGAGCTGCTGGCTACCGTGTCGCCTGAGCTAAAGGCCCGTATGCAAGGCAAGTCCTGCTTCAATTTTGCTGCACTTGAACCCGCACTGTTCAAGGAGCTTGCAGCGCTCACCAAGGCCGGTTACGCAAGCTACAAGGAACAAGGCTTTGTCCAGTAGCACCGCAGCAGCAGCTCCGGCGCGGCCTAACCATTTGGTCGAGCCGACCGCTTACGGCGGCTCACCTCAAACGTTAGGCCGCAGAAAACAGCCCGCGTTTCTCCACCCTCGTACACTTGCGCATGGCTCAGGTGCCTATCGCCCACCTTCGCCAGTTGATCCGAACGCTCAGCTATGCCGTCTCCACCCACGCCGCAGACGAACTTGAAGATGACAACCTCACCATCCTTGATCTCGAAAACGTCGTCCTCTCGGGCCAAATCGTCGAGCGCCAGCGTGATCGGAACACCCGCGAAACGAAGTACGTCATCCAAGGAAGCACCCTCGACGGAACAGCCGCTGAAGTCGTTGTCAAAGTTGGCCACACAGGCAAGCTCTTCATCATCACTGTCTATGTCGTCTGAAGCGGGCTGCATGCACTGCGGCAGTGACCGAGTACAGCTTAAGTACGTCACAAGGAGCTATGGCAAGGGGAAGGAGCTATTGGTCATCGAGAACATACCGATGTGGTCCTGCCCAGATTGTGGCGAGTCCTACTTCACCGCTCAAACCATGCACGAGGTAGCGCGGATCAAAGCTCTTCGCAACTCTGTGGCCAAGTCACGGCCGGTGCCGGTTGCAGCCTTCGAAAAGTCTGCGGCCTAACCCCTCGCTCAAGCTGAGCCCCAACGGCATTTCGCATGAACGCACTCTTGGTGGTCGCTCACCCGTCGAAAACCAGTTTTAGTCACGCCATGCTTGCCGTAGCAGCAGAGACCTTGGTCGCTCGCGGCTATGCATGTGCCGCACACGACCTCTATGCTGAAGGCTTCAATCCCGTTCAGCCCGTGCCCGAGGCCAGCAACACAGTATCGGACGACCCGCTTGTTGAGCGTCATTGCCGAGAGCTGCGAGAAGCCGACCTCATCCTTGTGTTTCACCCAAACTGGTGGAGCCAGCCGCCCGCGATCATGAAAGGCTGGATTGATCGCGTCTTTCGCCTAGGCACTGCCTACGGGTACTCTGAAGGTGAGGGCTTTGAGGCAGTTCCGTTTGGCATGCTGCGAGCCAAGCATGCACTGGTCTTCAACACCTCGAACACCTCGCCCGCGCGCGAAGCAAGTGTGTTTGGCGATCCGCTGGAGACGCTTTGGCGAACGAGTGTCTTTGCGTTGTGCGGCGTCACAAGCTTTGAAAGGCGCATGTTCGCGCCCGTCGCTGGAAGCTCAGCAGAGCAGCGCCACTCCTGGCTCAACCAAGTTCGTTTCACCGTCGCGAATGCGGCCTAACCCCTCGCTCAAGCGGAGCTCGAACGTTAGGCGTCATAGGCCACTCTCTCGGCAAACCAGCCCGCAAATTCACTGACACAAAATCCGTTCCATCTACGTTTAACGCAACTTACCCCTAAAACGATGAAATCTGAACCGGGCTTTGCTGTTCTCTATCGTTGGCGCCTCCATCCGGGAGCGGAAGAACGTTTTGTGCAAGCATGGGTCGAAGTCACTCGACTCTTGCTCAAAGAGCGCGGATCGCTTGGATCAAGGTTGCACCGAGGAGACGACAACGTTTGGTACAGCTACGCGCAATGGCCAAGCGAACAGATGCGAGAAACGTCCATGGCCTTGCCGCCAGTCTCTGCTACAGCCCGCGAAACGATGAGGGGGTGTATCGCAGAGGAGTTGCCTGAGGTAGTTCTTCGCTCTGTTTCAGACTTCATGGTCATCATTCCCGAATGACGCCTAACCCCTCGCTCAAGCGGAGCTCGAACGTTAGGCCGCTCAAGGAGTATCCCGATGCATCGTCCTGAACTCAACTCCCAACTCAGAGCCGCTGAATTTCGAAGTTGGTACTGGCTCAAAGCGGAGCTGCTGGGCTTGTGCAGAACCGCAGGCCTAAATTGCACTGGCTCCAAATCAGACCTTACCGCGCGAATCGCAGCTCACCTAGACGGATCCATACCGCACATCGAAACCCAATCCTACCGAAAGGGAAATATGCCATCCGAGTTCACACTTGAAACCGTGATCGGCGATGGATGGAGATGCACTAGATCACTAGGCGACTTCCTTCGTTTGCAGTGTGGTTCAGGATTTCGTTTCAATTCAATTGTCCGCAATTTCATTCATACACAAGCAGGCATAAAGTTATCTCAAGTAGTTAGCTCCTAGTTGGCAGTCGAAGCATCTAGTGCGTCCGCTCCTGAGATTCCCGTTCAATTTGAGTACAACCGTCATACTCGCGAGTTTTATGCAGAGAATCCTGGCGCTTCTCGTCGGCAGGTACTTGCAGCTTGGTGGGCTCGCCGCTCGCGCAGAGCGGCCTAACCCCTCGCTCAAGCGGAGCGCCAACGGCAGGCCACCAGGCCCGGTCTGGCGGTACGCGGTACATTTTCGCCAGCCCGGGCCTGCCATCCTGCCATCGTCACCCGCTTCGCTCGAACGTTATGCATCACTAAACCATTGCCTGTCTTGACATACCATACGTGGTATATACATAATACGGCATGTGGCAAATCGAAGAGCACCGTCGCGTCGACAAGCAGCTTTCTGACTCCGTCCCCATCGAGATTTTGAAGCGTTACGAGAAATGGAAAGACATCGCCGGAATCTCTGGGCCGTTGGGATTGCGAGCCATTAAGGGATTTCACGACGAAGCCCTCTCTGGTGAGTGGAAGGGCCATCGTTCTTCCCGACTGGGGCTTCAGTGGCGAGTGATCTACCGAGTTGCCGCAAAGGTGTTGTTAATCCAGGTTGTTCAAGTTACCGCTCACGATTACAGGAGGCCATGAAATGAAAGAGTTTCGTCCAGCGAAAAAGCGAGTCGAAGTCTCGGTGGGTGAGTCCGTTCGTATCCTGCGCGAACTCCAGGAGCTGAGCCAAAGCCAACTTTCCGAACTCACGGGTATCCCGCAAGCCACCATCTCCGCTATCGAGAACAGCCGAGTAAATTTGGGTGTCGAACGCGCAAAGGTTTTTGCCCGTGCCCTCAAATGCCATCCCGCTGTCCTCGTGTTTCCGGGCTGGGAAGTTTCGCTTGAGCGCGCTGCATAACCCTGCGTTCACGTGGACTCGGCGCCTGCGGCGCTCCGCCGGTGACATTTGCGTTAGGCCTCGCGATTCGGTATGCCTCTTTCCATAGCGCTCTTCCCCTTCGGACTGCTACTACTGGCGTCGGTGGCGTTCTGGCCAATGTATGTATCGAAGGATTGGTCTGCGATAGATCGCTACACCCACTCTCACGCACTTCTCGGAACGCTTTGGCTGGTGATCCTGATCCTCCAGCCAGCCCTGATACTTCGCGGCTACCGGCTTGCTCACCGGATGACCGGTCGAGCGTCAATATGCGTTGCTGGCGCATTTGTTCTGTCGAGCTTGCTACTGGCTCACTTTCGAGTCAGCCGAATGAGTGAAGCCGCGTTTGCGAAGGAGGGCATCCACATCTACCTCCCACTCGCTCTCGCCGTACTCTTTGCGACCGCATGTGCTTTGGGTCTTCGCTGGCGCAAGTCAGCCAAAGTTCATTCACGCTTCATGTTGTCCACCGCGCTCCTGCTGGTCGACCCGGTGCTCGCCCGCATCCTTTTCTTTTACCTGCCGCGACTTCCGTCAGATCATCTCTACCAAGGCATAACCTTTACGTTGATTGCAGCTGCGATGGCCTTCCTTGCGACCTCGCTGCCGCCACAAATCCCGGGCGGCACCTGGTATCGGAACTACTGCATCGCTACGGTAGCAACGCTCGCGCTCTTCTATGCAGTTCCCTATACCGGCGCGTGGCTAGCGTTCGTGAATTGGTTTCGTGTACTCCCACTGACATGACGCGTTTCCCCGCGAGCCCAGCGAGGCCTAACCCCTCGGTCGAGGCGAGGCCCAACGGCGGGCCACCAGGCCCGGTCTGGTGGTACGCGGTACATTTTCACCAGCCCGGGTCTGGCGTCCCGCCGTTGATCCCGCCTCACCTCGAACGTTAGGCCTCAAATATGACCATCCTCGCCTCCTCCACCAACAGATATTGGCTCCTCTCACCGCCGGGGCTTCTACTCCTGCTCGCTGTATTCACTGGCAGCATTGCGTGGTGGCTTATCGCTCTCCCGGTACTCAACCTCTCGGCGGCTGCTAACCACAAGTCGCACTTCCCCTATGTATTTGTACATACGGTTTGCGGAACGGTCATGCTTGTTGCGGGCGCGGCGAACCTGTACATCGGCACCACCCGACAATACTTGCGCATGCACAAGCCGGTTGGATACGCCTATGTGATCGGCGGGACCATCGGCTCGCTCGCAGCAATCCTGCTTGCCTTGAGTAATGGTCATGCGAAGCCAGCTGCAGCATTTGAACTAACTATTCTGAAGGCGAACGACATCGGTTGGGCGCTTGCCTCGCTCGGAATGGCCTGGCTAGGCGCCACCGCAATGGCAGTGCGCTCAGCAAGGAACAGACGCTTTGATTCGCACCGCTCTTGGATGATTCGAAGCTACGTACTCGTTTGGGCATTTGTATTGTGTCGATTGCTCTCTAAGATTCCGTCTTTCCCTGAGCTTGGAACCGGTGCAGCGGTCATTTGGCTGTCGTGGATAATTCCACTTTTCCTCTGTGAAGTCGTGCTCCAGTGGCGCGCCGGTAGCCGCCAGTCCTTGCCTACAGTTAGCGGAGCAACCGCGGCTTGAGGCCTAACCCCTCGTTCAAGCCGACCCGCTACGGCATGCGGCGTAACTCGAACGTTAGACGTCTCATAACATGCACACAATCCTCCCAGCCGTCCCGGACAATGCAGCGGTGATTCATGAAATCCAGATGCGTGCCTTCGCCGAAGAAGGTCGACTCAGCGAGAGTTTGCAGATTCCGCCGCTCACAGAAGAGGTTGAAGCCATTGACCTGCACATTCGCACTCAAACCGTACTTACGGCTCGAGATGGTGAACGAATCATCGGCTCAGCCCGAGGCATCGTTGACGGGTCTACGTGCACGATACGTGGCGTCAGCGTCGAGCCGTCCTATCAAGGCCAAGGTATTGGCGCTTCGCTTCTTCGTGCAATCGAGCGAGCGCATCCAACCGTGGAGCGATTCGTATTGACAACAAACACTCTCGTACCGGGCAACGTCGCCTTCTACGAGCGGCGCGGCTACCAAGTCACTGAGCTCACGAGGTATACCGACAAAATCGTACTGGCGCAAATGGTCAAGGTCACAGATGCCGCGGACGCCTAACCATTCGATCAAGGGATGCCCAAAATGCTGCGCCTCTTGCGCACCTCCTCATGTCAAACGTTAGAAAGCTACAAATCCATCCACCACCTCGAAGGGAAAGTCGCCATGCGGACAATCTTGCTTTTTTTGCTGATCGTGTTTGTATCAGCGTGCTCCACGACAACCACTACGTCGCCAGAGGCTTCAATGCGTCAGGTAGCGGCTGCCACGGACGAGTGGCGCGCGGCCTACGACAGTCGCGAACCCAAACGCATCACTGCGCAGTACGCAGCAGATGCCGCGCTATGGGGAACGAATCTCAAGGTAGTTGCTACGACCCCCTCCGCCGTCGCAGAGTACTTCAAAGATGCTCCCGATCGCCCCGACGCGAGGGTAGTGTTTGGTGAGCAGAACATTCGCGTGTACGGAGACTTCGCGCTGAACAGTGGAACGTACACGTTCAAAGGAGTGCGCGATGGAAAGCCGACTTCAAGTCCGGCGCGCTATAGCTTCGCTTTCCGCAGGCAAGAGGGCAAGTGGCTAATCATTGATCACCATTCTTCGCGGCAGCCGCAGTAGCCTTCTAACCCTTCCATCGAGGGGTGACTAAAAGGCTGCGCCTTTTAGTCACCCCTCATGTCAAACGTTAGGAATCACAAGACACACAATCCCGGCGCCCACCCTTCTACAGCCGTAGCGATTTCCGTTTCACTCGAAGAGAATACATATGAAGATCCAATCACTTGGGCACGTAGTGATCAAGGTACGCAACCAGAAGCGCGCCGAAGCTTTCTACAACGGGCTTCTTAAGCTTCCGATCGCAGCTCGATGGCCTTCAAAGTCGATGACATTTTTTACTTTGGGCAACCATCACGACTTTGCAATTGCAGCGGTCGGCGACGATGCGCCTGATGCGCCTTCAGGTTCTCCAGGGCTTCTCCACGTCGCCTTCAAGATCGGACACCTTCTTGAAGAACTCCGCGAGGCGAAGCTGCACCTCGAAGCGGCAGGCGTCGAAGTTATTGCCCGCGATCATGGGGTTAGCAAATCCATCTACTGCAAAGACCCTGATGGCAACACCATCGAACTGTATATAGATGCCTCGGACGTCTGGAAGCATCAACCAGAGGCCGTAGCCCAAGCGGCTCCACTTGATCTCTAGTGCCGTCCGCGGTGATGCCTAACCCTTCGCTCAACCGGACCCGCTACGGCAGGCGGCTTAGCTCGAACGTTATGCGTCTAACCGTCTAAGGTCTGATAATTCTAGGATCAAAAATGAACGCAACTTTGGTTCGCAGTCTCGCACTGGCAACACTTTCCGGCTCCATTCCATTTCCGTCAATAGTTGGTCAGCTTATTGCTGAGCGGGTCGAGTACTACCACGTCGACTACATCAGACTGCAATTCACGTTTTATGGCACGGAGGGCGGTGTTGTTGTCGCACCTCTCGCTATCGAGAATTTGCCTGCTGTTGCAAGTGACTTCAATGGTGCGGCATTGCGTGGTGCAATCCTTGACAGCCAACAGAACGGTCAAAAGTTTACTCAATTCTGCAAAAGGGCAATGGAGGCTGGTGTTCAAGGCTACTTCGCGTTCTTGCGGGGTAAGCGTGTTGCTTATTTTGGTCGCAATGGTGACCATCATGTCGAGTGGTTTCCTGGCTCCGCCCCACACGACGCATAACTACGCAATCAAGCGAGACCTCCGTGGCAACATTAGATTCAAACGAGTTATCCTCCGGCGTGTCGGCCCCTTATTTTGGTTGTTAGGCAGCACAACCGATGCCTTTTCGCGTCACCAGCAGAATTGCCGAATCCAGCGACGCTGCCTTCGCCTACGAAGTTCGCGAGAAGGCGATGCGTGCGTACGAGGAAGCTACATGGGGACGATGGAACGTCGCACGAACTCAACGGCAGATCCAAGACGATATTGCGGCAAGTAGATTGAACATCATCGAGGTTGACCTTCGGATAGCAGGCATTATGCGAGTAGACGAACATCCAACGCACATGCATCTTGATCAGTTGTTTCTGCTACCCGAGTACCAAAGCCGTGGCATCGGAACGAAGCTTGTCGAAGCCGTATTAAGAGGTGCACGACTCAAGAATCTGCCGGTCAAACTTTGGGTTCTTCGGGTCAATCCGGCGCAGCGCCTTTACGAGCGCCTGGGCTTTCAAGTCGTAGCGCAAACTGCTGCAAGTGTGTACCTGCAAAGTGCAGCCTAACTCGAACGCCAGGAGTTCAAATGACTTTCGCGTCACCTCGCCACCCGGAGAAACGCCAGGTCCAAGCTTCGCGTAGAAAGTTTCACCCTTTCGCTGGACGGTTTCGGTGCTGGCCCGGATCAAGACCTGCGCAATCCGCTGGGCGTGGGCGGCACTTCACTTCATGGCTGGGCACTCCCCACACGCACGTTTCAGAAGAACGTGTTCGGTAACGACGGCGGAGAAACGGGCGTTGATGAAGACTTTGCCGCCCGAGGCTTTCAGAACATCGGGGCGTGGATTCTCGGCAGAAATATGTTCGGGCCGGTTCGTGGGCCTTGGCCGGACGAGAGCTGGCGGGGTTGATGGGGTGAGAATCCTGTGTGTCACGTCCCAGTATTTGTGTTGACGCATCACGCGCGTGCGCCGCTGGTCATGGGAGGAGGAACGACCTTTCACTTCGTGACTGAAGGTGCCGCCGTCGCGCTAGAGCGCGCCCGGGACGCCGCCGGAGGCAAAGATGTTCGCGTGGGTGGCGGCGTGAATGTCATCCAACAATATCTTCGCCACCGCCTTATCGATGAGATGCACATCGCCGTATCGCCCGTCCTGCTTGGCTCCGGTGAACGGCTCTTCGAAGGCGTGAATCTCCCCGCCTTGGGCTACGCCTGCGTCAAACACGAAGCCACGTCACGGGCCACGCATTTGATTTTTGCTAGGCAGTGAGCTTGCGTTCAATCGTTAGACAGGCCTCAACCGCAGCACCCGATGCCCGACTTCACCATCAAGCCACCGTTACGCTACAGTCGCACCTTCAATCGCGCAATCAAGACTCGCCACGCGGACCCACCGCAGCCATTGCCTTTTTCGGATTGATCAAAGTGCGACGACCGTCGGCGGTTTTGTCGGCGGTGCTTACGATCAGCGCGATCACTTCGGTGGGTTTGAGCTTGGGATTTGTTGCAAGAATTTTGCCTGCGAGGCCCGCCACTTGTGGCGCGGCCATTGACGTGCCGGACTCGGCAACGCGGTCGCCCCCCGGAATGAAGCTCTCGACCTGATAGCCGTTGGCATGCACTTTCACGGTCGGGCCGTAACTGGTGAATGAGGCCTCATCGCCCGCCAGATCGACCGCGCCGACGGTGAGCAAATTCGGCAGCACGATACCCGCGGGAATCGCCTCGCTGAACGTGGAGTCGGAATTCGCATTGCCCGCTGCGGTGACGAACAGAACGTCCGGCGCGCTGGCAAACGCTTGCGTCAGCGCGTTTTTGCTGATGTCGAAATATTCGCGGGCGAGCTTTTGCCGCTCATCCGGCGTCGCACCGATGCCGCACAATTCAAGCTCGGATTCAATGTCTTTAACTGTGCCGCCCCAGCTCATGTTGACCACACGAACGCCCTGTTTTTTGAAGAAATCGACGTACGCCTGCGCGGCCTTTGCGTCGCGCTCGGAGAGTGCTTTTGACGGGCATGGATTGGGGATCAGCGTGTGGCCAAATTCGATGCGCGCGGTGACGATTTTTGCGTACGGATTGCCGGCGGCGGCAATGCCTGCTACGTGTGTGCCGTGCATGTAATTGCCCATCAGTCGCAGCTCTTCAATCGCGGCTTTGTATTCGTCTTGCTTGAGCGCCGACAGATAAGTTTTCACCTCGGTCGCCTCTTTACTGTCAATATTTGATTGCAGGTCTGAGAAGCCTTTGGTGCGCGATTTCATCACCGGCAAACGGCCTTTCAGCTCGGGCGGGATGGGGTACAAATCGCCGCTCGAAGGATTCGCAAATTTATCGTAGGCAATCACCACGGGCTTGCCGCTGGCATCGAGCGCGAGCTGATTTTTGAATAATGCCGTGTCAGTGCCACTGTCCCACACGGCGATGTTTACGGGTGAGTACGGCCCAGTCTCAGGAAGCTGCACATCGCGCGCCGCCCAGATGTCTTGTTTGGCGACCGTGTACTTGGTGAGATAGCCGCTGTACACGTCGATCAACGTGGCTTTGAGCGGCAGCGTGACGAGCAGGCGATAGCGCGCGGACACGAGCGCGGGTGCGAGGTCGGACGACAGCGACCCGGCCTTGGCGGCGGTGGGTTGCAGCACTTCGCGGATGTAGCCGAGTGCGAGCGATTCACTGGCAATTTCAATGCTCGCTTTCATCTCGCGCACGTCGTTTTGCACGATGGCAAACGGCAGCGGATCGAGCGCAGCGGACAGGCGTTTGCCAACGTCTCGACGGTAGGCTTCCGAGGTGTTATTGCCAGCCTGCTTCTGTGCGTCAACGTAGGCTTTGATTTGAATGCCTGAGAGCAATTTATCGGCAGGCTTTTCCTGCAATTCACGCACCTCGATGGCACGTTTCAGCGCTGCGTCGTAGCGACCTTCAACGAAGTCGAGTTGCATGAGCGAGGCAAGCATGCCGCGCAGCGCTGCCTTGTCCGCGATGTCGTATTGCGCCAGCACCGATTCGACGTCAGTGCGATAAATCTTTGCAAAGGCGGCGAATTTGCCGTCATCGCGAATCATGGCTTCGAGCGGGCCGTCCACTTTGTACGTAAAGCGCGGCAGATCGGCAGCCTTTTCAATGCGCTTTTTGTCGGCAGCGTGCGCGCCGCTGAGCGCGAAAGTCAAGAGCAGGGGAATGAGTAAAAAACGAGTGAACATGATGGATTCCAATGCGTGAAACATAGCGTCGCGGTGGCTGGAGCGGCGACGGTAAAAAATGCAAACCGCAGTTTACGCGGCGACGTCTGAAATCAACGGCGAAAGCTGGCACGCACAGCCTTCACCGATGCTATCAGCTTAACGCTGAAAGCGCCGTTTAATATGGGCTAAGAGGCTATTTTAGCCACTAATCGACTTAAGATAAATTTAACGCTCAGCCCCTGTGCTGAATGGGTTAGGCGAA